>Ga0111539_10002933_pt1 | contig 22616 bp, 21 predicted proteins | sample RhiMethybrSRZTD1_FD_79667 | JGI IMG/M metagenome (GOLD analysis project Ga0111539, IMG submission 79667) | Populus rhizosphere microbial communities from Tennessee, USA - Rhizosphere MetaG P. TD hybrid SRZTD1 (version 2) (version 2) | ecosystem: Host-associated > Plants > Roots > Rhizosphere >...
AAATCACGGTGGGCGCGGAGGTGTTGAGCCCGCGGATCCGGATCCAGTCGGCTGCCTACGCGCTGAACGCGAGCAACCTCCAAGGGAAGCCGGCGTCGGGGTTCGTCGACACGACGGGCAGCTCGCAGACGAAGGCCGGGCATCTGAACCTGAACGGCGGCCTGGACGTCTCGGTGGCCTCGGGCGTCGCGATGAACTCCAACGGCACTCAAACCGGCGGTGCGTTCGGGGCGAACGGCGCGTTCGCTTACGTCGCCGACAACGGCTTCGTCAAGACCGGCATTCGAGCCCAGGGAGACGATACCGGCGGTTACTTCAAGGACAACAACAGCTCGGGGACGGCCTACGTCGCCTACGGAGACGTCGGCATCGATGCCACCGGGAGCAGCGCCGGCGGGTCCTTCAAGGACGGGGTCGGCGACTACGCGTATGCGGGGTACAACTTCGGCTACGGCCTGTACGCGGGCGGCACTTCCTACGGCGTCGTCGCCACCGGGGGAGTCTCGGGCGGCTTCTTCGCCGGAACGGGAGCCGGGACGGCCGACCTCGGCACCGGCAACAAAGGCATCTCGGCGGTCGGCGCTCCGGCGGGGCATTTCGCGGGCTCCGGAGGATGGGGAACGATCGACCTCGCGAGCGGGGACTTCGGTGCGCTGGGACACGGGCGCTATCCAGGAGCGGGTGGGTACTTCGATGACCCGAACTCCAGCGGGAAGGCCTGGATCGGATTCGGCGACTACGGGATCTACGGCATCGGGAGCTACGTGGGAGGCTTCTTCACGCGCTCGTTTCACGACGTTAGGGCCTACCTGGGGAGCTCGGACTACTTCGGCGAACCGATTGGAGTGTACGGATACAGCAACGAGAGTGGAGCCTATCCAGGATTCTTTCGGGACGACTACACCGGTTCGTACGCCTGGGTCGGCTCCAACGGTACCAAGGTCCTCGGCACCGGGAGCGTCAGCTTTATTCAGAACCACCCTGCCGATCCGACCAAGACGATCGTCTACGCCGCCCCGGAGGGGGACGAGGTCGCGGTCTACACGCGCGGCACAGCACGGCTCGTCGATGGCGAGGCGCGGGTGACGCTCGGCGAGACGTTTGCCTTGGTCGCGAACCCCGACATCGGCCTCACCGCCGTCGTGACCCCCAAGAACGAGCCGATCCCGCTCGGTGTGGCCGAGACGAGCACGCGCACGCTCCTCGTTCGAGGACCGAAGGGGTCGGACGCGGAGTTCGACTACATGGTCTGGGGTTTGCGCATCGGCTTCGAGAGCCGCGCGGTCGTCCAGCTCAAGCGCGCCGACGCGCCGATCCCCTCGCATCGCGTCGAGGAAGACGAGTACGCGAAGGCACCCGAGCTCAAGAGCTACAACGCGCTCTCGCGTTTCACGCGCATGCGGCGATCGCTCCGCGGAGTGGACGATGACGTCGACCTCGCCGCGTCCAAGGCGCTCGAGGCGGCGATCCATGTGTACGATCCCGCGACCGACGCGCACGGACCGCACGCGAGCGGGAGCGAGCCGGTGGCGACGGCGCCCGCGCCGACCGCGGAGCCCGCGCGAGTGCCGCCGCCGTTGCCGGTGGCTCCAGGAACGACGGCGCCGGCGACACGTCCGGCCGCCCCGGACAAGCCGGCATGTCCGACAGCGGTGCCCAACACGACGTTCGTCGAGGTGGCCGAGACGGTCGAGGCGGGAGACGTCCTCGCCAACGACGCCGTCAGCCCGGGCGATCTCCGGCGCGCCTCCGCGGCGGCAGATGCGGGGGTCGTCGGGATCGTCGCCGGCGACATGGGAGCGGTGTGGAGCGAGAAGGCGCCACTCGTGCCGGCAGGAGCGGTGGCCCGTTGCAAGGTGGACGCCTCGTACGGACCGATCGCGCCGAACGACTTGCTCGTCGCCTCGCCCACGACCGGTTATGCGATGCGCGCCGGCGACAATCCGAAACAGGGCACCGTCGTCGGCAAGGCGCTCGAACCGATGGAGGCGGGCACGGGGACGATCCGTGTGCTCGTGATGTCCCGATGAGAGCGCTCGGCTGCGTGATCGTCGTCGCGGCGATGAGCCCGATCGCGTTGGCCCAGACGAGCGCGAGCTACAAGCTCGTGGAGTTCACGTTTAACGACGGCGGCCGTCCCGTGAACGGATCGATCGCATCATCCGCGAGCCACCGGATCAAGCTCGACGCCATCGGCGACGCGCTCGCGATGACGGGACTGTCGAGCGCGAGCCAACACATGGACGCGGGGTTCGTCTCCGACTACCGACCGCCCGGAGAGGTTCGCAACGGACGATGGGCGAGCAAGTCCATCCTGTCCTGGGACCCCGAGGCCTCGGTGGGCACGTACGAGGTTTACCGCGACCTGCTGTCGAGCCTTCCCGGCAGCTTCGGCGTCTGCTTGCAGTCGCCGCTGCTCGCGGAGACCGCGACGGACGCGGCGAGCCCCGCCGCCGGTACGGCGTGGTTCTACCTCGTGACGGCGAGGAACCGTCTCGGAGAAGAAGGTACGAAGGGGTTCCGCTCGAGCGGCGTCGAGCGTCCCAACGCGTCGCCCTGTCCCTGAGGGTGGCTAGCGGCGATTCCCGACCGTCGCTCTCAGCAGCCGTAGCCGAGCATCGAGCTCCTCGGGCGTCATGCTCGCGTACTTTTTCGGCAGCAACCGCCGGCTCGATGCCTCGAACACTGCGAGGAGCTCCATGTACTCGAGCAGCTCCGTGTCTCGGCTCGGGAAGTAATCCGCGGCCGCCCGAGCAAGATGATCACCGGTGACGGGCGCATCTCCTCCCGCTTCGCGCGCGGCGTCATCGTTGGCCATCAACACCACCGCCTCGATATCCGCATTGCTGTATCCGACGAGCTTCTGTGAGAAAGCCGCGAGCGGGGCGAGATCCAAGGGATCGGGCTGGGTCTTGATGCGGTTCTTCTTGAATTGCGCAAGGACGACCCGCTCCACCTCTTCGGGTGTCTGTGCGTAGAGAAAAGGGATCTTGCGGTCGAGCCGGCCCGCGCGCTTGAGATCGAGATCCAGCCGATCCGGCCGATTCGTCATCACGAGGAACAGGATCCGCCCGCGGTTCATCGTGTCGGACATGAACTCCTTGATGCGCGCGATGACCCGCGAGGACGTTCCGCCGTCGTCCTCCTCCCCTGTGTTGCCGAATGCGCGGTCGCCCTCGTCGATGATGACAACAACCTGCCCGATCGCCTTGATCACGGTCAAGATCTTCTCGAGATTTCCCTCGGTCGCGCCGACCCACTTCGAGCGGAAATTCTTCAGCTTGATCGTGGTGAGTCCGCACTCCTTCGCGAACGCCTCGGCGACGAACGTCTTCCCGGTTCCCATCGGCCCCGTGAACAGGATGCCCATCGGGACGCGACTTCGGCGGCCTTCCCGGATGTTCTGCGCCACGGTCCTCAAGTCTTCCTTCACCTGGTCCATCCCGCCGACGACCTCGAAACCATGCTCGGGTGTGACGAACTCCACGAGCCCAAAACACTCGCGCTCGAGGATGTCCCGTTTCCGACTCGCGATGAGCAGGTCGGAATCCCGGCGCGCACGGTCGGCCGCGACCGCTGGGATCGCGGTCGGAAGACCTGCGCCGGGTGCCAGAAGCTTTCGGATTTCGTCGTGCACCATCCCGGCGGTCAATACGGCGAGCTTCTTCGCGCGCTCCAGGACGTCGGGGCCGTCGCCGAGAATCGCGGCGATGAACTCCTCGCGGTCCACGCGGTCCTCTTCGGACGGAGGTGGCGGGGCGAGGATCGCGGCGATCTGGATCGCCTTGAGGCCGGCGGTGACCTCGGCGTAGTGATCAAGATCCGCGGCGGCGAGCTTCGGATCGGCGATGCGAACCACCGCACGACGCGTCTCGAGGTCGGGCATGGGGACGTCAACGACACCGACCTTGGGATTCGACACGAGCTTGGGCGACAGGTCCGGCAGATTCTCGGTGATGAGGAGGACGACGTTGTCTCCCTTCTCGATCTCCGGAAGAAAGGACCAGCGATGAAGCGTGACGACCGAGGCGCGGTCGACGTCGGCTTGGAACGACGTTTCGCCCGCGGGAGCGAGCGTCTCGGCGTACTCGAGGATCGCCGCCGTCTTGGTGCCTGCGGTGACGAGCTGCTCCAGCGCGAGGAGGACCTTGTCCCGCGGTGCCTCGGGGACCAGCGCATCGGCGCCGGGGACGGACCGCGCGCGCTTCGCGAAGCGAACGCCGGTCGCGAGGTTGTAGACGGCGATCGTGTCCTTCGTCTCTCTCAGCAGTATGGCGGTGAGGAAATCGGTCAGTGGGAGCATCTTCCCTTCGTGCACCACGGCGTCGTACACGTTTCCATGAATCACGAAAATGGACGCCTCGTTGCGCAGATAGCGCCGACGAAGCTCCTCGGCCCAGTTGGGGAGAAGACGCGCACTGGCCATGGTCACAGCTCCTTGTCGATCGGGCCGAGGATGCGCTCGGTGTCGAGCGCGGTCTCGCGGATGGCCTCGACACCGTCGAGCAGCTCGTCGAGCTGTCCGGAGAGCTCTTTGGGCGACTGCATCGTGACGATCTGGTCGGCGATCAGTTGGAAGGAATTCTCGATGAGGTCGAGCTGATCCGTCGCGACATTCAGGTAACGACGGATCTCGGTCATCCGTTCGAGGCGCTTGTCCACGATCTCCATGTTCTTTTGCGCGATCTGCGTGCGCTGGTCCTCGGGGTCCCCGCTGCGCACGGCCTCGGAATAGTGGTCGCGATCGCGCTTGAGCTCGGCGGGATCGATCGAGGCGAGGTACTGCTCGTAGCGAGCGCAATTCACCGCCATTTCGACGAAGGCATCCACGAGGCGGTTCGTCTTCGACAGCTCGTTGCGCAGCAGGTCGCCCGTGAAGGATGGATTCTGCGCCGCGAGGCTACGGATCGTTTCCTGCCGGCCCACAAGAGTCTCCACGCGCAAGCGCTCGGCCTGATTGAGCGAAGTGACGAGAGCGGCGCGCGCCTTTCCCTCCATCTCCCGGCGCTCGCGCTCGAGCGCGGGATTCCACATGAATCGCTGCAGGAAGCTCGAGCTCGGTCCGAACACGAGCCAGAGTGCTTCCGCCGACATCGTCGCGATCGCCAGGATCGGTTCTTGGGCGATGGCGGCGACGGCGAGCGACCCGAGAAGTATCGAGAGGTTGTAGGGGTTGAGGACGGCGATGCGAAAGTACGGGTACTTCGCGAGCAGGGAGCGCGTCACGGTCGCCGGGCTCGCGTTTGCGCGTGTGAGCGCCGCGCCTTCTGCGGGCGTGGTTTTCGACGCAGGGGGCTGCGCCCGCCCGACGGATCGAGGCCGCTGGGTGGTTTGCTCCTTGCCCGGCTTGTCGGGCGGCATCGAGGGGCTCACGTCACCGCCTTGGCGTAGAGCATTTCCAGGAGCTGCTTTTCGACGGCGCGGAATTCACTCGAGGACTTGAGCGCGACGTCACGGATGGGAAAGGACGGCACGTCGACGCGATGCAGAATCCGCGCGGGGCGGGGGGAAAGGACGTAGATCGTGTCGGCAAGGTAGACCGCTTCGGAGACGTCGTGTGTCACGAAGAGAATCGTGTTGTCCTCCGTGCGGGAGACATCGAGCAGGAGACTTTGCATCCCCCAGCGCGTTTGCGGATCGAGCGCCCCGAACGGCTCGTCCATCAGCACGATGCTCGGTCGGTTGATCAGCGTTCGCGCGATCGCAACGCGCTGTTTCATTCCTCCCGAGAGCTCCTTCGGGTAGCGGTCGGCGAACTCGACCAGGCCGACTTCCTCGAGGTATTTCTGCGACGCCGCGTGGCGCTCCGCGGCGGGCACGCCTTGGAGCCGCAGGCCGTACTCCACGTTGCCGCGCACCGTGAGCCAGCCGAACGACGTGTAGGCCTGAAAGACCATTCCCCGATCGCGACCGACGCCGGTCACCGGGACTCCGCTCATCAGGATCCGGCCGTTCGTCGGCGCGATCAGCCCCGCGACGGCCTTCAGAATCGTGGACTTGCCGCATCCCGAAGGGCCGAGGAAGACGACGATCTCGCCCACGCCGGGCCGGTCGGCGATCTGGAGCGTGACGTCGCGCACCGCCTCGGTCCGGGCTCCGTCGCGAGTGATGTACGTCACCCCGAGGTTTTCGATGGAGAGCTTCGGCGCGAGCGCGCCCGCTGCGACAGGCGAGCTCATGTCGATTCGCGCCAACGGAACAGAACGCCGGAGATGGCATGGATGATCGCGTCCGTGGCCAGGCCGATCCCCCCGATCACGATGAGCCCCGCGAAGGACCACGAGGCCTTCTGGTGCGTGCGAGCCAGCTCGACCATGTAGCCCAGGCCGCGCTCGGGGTTGACTGCCTCGGCCAGGATCACGTACGTCCAGGAGATGGCGTTCATCACGCGAAACGAGTCGAAGATCTCCGGCAGGGCGGCAGGAATCAGCACCGTGCGGATGACCTGAGCCTTGGTCGCCCCCAACGTGTGCGCTGTCTGGATCAGCTCGTCGGGGACGGCGCGGATCGCGGTCACGACCACGGGGAGCAGATAGACGAACACACCGAGAAACAGGAACGCGATCTTCTGCTTCTCATAGATTCCGAACCAGAGGATGAGAAGCGGTATGAACGCCGAGATCGGCATGTATCGCATCGGCGCCATGACCGGTTCCAGGAGCCGGTTGATCGGCTCGAAGGCGCCCATGAGGATCCCGATCGGGAGCGCCAAGCCGGCGGCCAGAAAGAAGGCGAACGCGATGCGCCGTGTCGAAACCAGAATCGCGGTTCCCAGCTCGTACTGCATGAAAAGCTGGAGGGTGCCACGCACCACCTCGGTCGGTGATGGGAGGAAATCCGGGGGAGCTAGCCCACCGTAGGTCGCGATGCACCAAGCGGCGAGCACGCCGAGTGGGGCGACGAACGCCAGCCAGAATGCGAGCCTCTTCGGGAGGGGCGAGCGCAGCGCGAAGTAGTCGCGTCCGCTCACTGGCTCGCCAAGACCACCTTGATGTCCGTGCGGCGGTTGAGCTGACGCCCGGCTTCCGTGCTGTTGTCGGCAACCGGATTGGTCGCTCCTCTGCCGATCGTCTGGAAGCGGGCTGGGCCGATGTTGGGGAACGTCTTCAGGATGTAGTTCCTGACGGCCAGCGCGCGCCGGTCGGAAAGGGTCAGATTGGCGGCCGAGCTCCCCGTCGTGTCGGTGTTCCCCTCGACGCGAAGATACGTGTTGCCGAACGACGTCATCGTCTCGCCGAGCGCATCGAGCACGATGAACGATCCCGCCATGATCTCGTCCGAGCCCGGCGTGAAATGGATCTGGATCTGCTTGTTGATGATCGCGCGATCCTTCGAGGAAGGCGCCTTGGCCGCCAGCGTCGGCTCTTCGACCCGCTGACCGCCGTAGCTCGCCGCGAGGGCCGAAAGGAACCGGCTGTCCGCCCAGTCGCCCGCGCTCACCGCCCGCGTCACGAGCCCTTTCTTGCGCCAGATCACGAAGGCCGTGTCGAAGAGGGTCTCGTAGTGCGCCTTCCCTCCGGTCAATCCGTAGAACTGTGCGTTGTCGGCGTAGGGCGTCAGCTTGAGACCCGACAGCATTCCCGAGACCGTCTCATTGTCCAGCTTGAGCGCCTTGCCGACGACGGCATACGCCGATGCCGGGTCGTTCTTGATCGACTCGATCCCTTCGAACCAGCCGTGAATGAAATCGCGCACCGTGTCGGGAGCCTTGTCGATCAGATCCTGCCGCGCCACGAGCGTATCGGCGATGATGTTCGTCGCCGCGGTCGTCGACACGAGGACGTGCGCCTCGTCACCGCGCGCCGTCACGGCGGTGGAGAGGTCGGGCTCCCACGTCACGGCCGCATCTACCTGCTTGGCCTTGAACATCGCCGCGGCCGCCGGCGCGTCCTGCGTGAAGATGATGTTCTTCTCGAGAGTCGCACGATCATCCGGAGACAGGCCCGATTGGGAGAGCAGATAGAGCAGCAGGAAATGCGACGGCGTGAACTGCGTGCACGCGATCTTCTTTCCCCGCAAGTCCTCGACCGATTGGATCGAAGCAAGGGACACGATCCCGTCCCCGCCGCGCGACCAGTCCTGCATGACGACCGATTTCGCCTTCTGCCCCTGCTCGGCCAGGATCGATGCCTCGCGTGCCCAGTTGTCGACGGTGTCCCACATGATGTCGACGTCCCCGTTGCGAAATGCCGCGAGCTTCGCCGCGGGGTCTTCGAGCAACACGAACTTGACGTCGAGACCGTACTGGCGCTTGTAGCCCGAATCGCCGCTCGGCTCCATTCCTCCGTTGAAGACGATCCCGGGGGCATGACCCGCCCATGTGTTGATCCCCACGATGAGCGGACGGTTGAGTTTTCCCGAGCTCGCCAGAGCGGACGACGTGACCCCCGCCGAGCCCTTGCCTCGATCGGGGTCGGGCGGGGCGTTCTTGAGAGAGTCGAAGTCTCCCTTGGTGACCGCCTCCTTCGAGGCCGGTTTGTCGGACCCGACCCAGCCGCGGATCGCATCGGCTTTGTAATGCCAGACGGCAAAGCCGAGGACCCCGAGGATGACGAAGGTGACGAACGCCTTTCCGACGCCGGTGAGCTTCATGCGGAATTCTCCTTGCTGCGGGGCGGGCCCGTCACATCGACTTCTGACCCTGCGAGGCCTGCTGCGCGGCGCGCTTGGCCTTCAGCTCGGCCAGCTGCTGTCGGGCCTGAACGTCTCCCGTTTGCGACTTGAGCGCTGCGAGCCGAGCGTCGAGCGACGTATCGGCGAGCTCTTTTCCGAGGTTGGCCTGGGCGATGGTGTTCTTGATGTGCTCGCGCACGTTGTCGAGCGCTTTCACTTCCGCATCGACCGAAAGGCCTTCGAGCTGTTCCTGGATCTTGATGCGCGCCTGGGCGGACTGCATGCGCGCGAGCATCACGACGCGCTCGTCCTTGAGCTTGCGAATCTCCGCCTGGACCTGCAGGATCGAGTTCTTGGCATCCTCCGCATCCCGGCGCGCCGTTTCCATGTCGCCCGTCAGCTCCGCCGACTGCACTTCGAGCTGGTTCTTCTTTTGGATCAGGATCAGCGCTAAATCATCCTGGTTCGTGGCGACCGCGGTGTTGAGCTCGGCGTCGGTTTGCGCCAGCTCTTTCGTCACGCGCTTGAGGCGCTCGTCGATGTCCTCGCGCCGCCGGATGATCGCCGCCGTCGCCGCCTTGAGCTTCGAGTACTTGCCCACCATCGAGTTGATCGCGTTCTCGTAGGCGATCTCGGGATGCTCCTTCTCGATGTCGGATACGAAGATCGACAGGAACCCCTTGAACAGGTTCGCGATGCGCGCAAAAAACGAGATGTCCGACATGGGAAAGCCTCTCCTTCATCGGGCGCTGGTGATGCGCCTGCGATCGTCAGTGCTTCGCCGCACCGGGCGTCGGAACGTCCGCGGTCGGATCGATCAGCTTGGGCGAGTCCTTGACGACTCGGCCGACCATCTCGGGGCCGAAGAACTCCAGCACCCGCTGCACTTCCAGCTTCTTCCGATTGCATGTCTCGATGGTCTTCTTCTGATCTTCCACTTCCTTCGCGATCGCCGAACGAATCGACGCGATCTCCTGTTCCGCCGCGGCGATCCGCCGGCTCGCTTCGTCGGAGAACGCCGCGAGCGCGGCGCCGCCCTTGCGCTGATAGGAGTCGAGCGCCTGGATCTGCTCGACCGCCGTCTCGATGATCTGCTCGAAGGGCACTCCGAAGGCCTTCAGCGACGCCTCGACGATCTGTCGCTGGACGGCGGCGTCGGTCCCGGCGGGGAGCGACTTGAGGAGAGATTCCCCCTTCGCCAATCGCTCGCGCGCGTCGGGCTCAATCCCGAAGGCGGCGAAGACGGCATCGAAATCGACGATTCCGCCCTGGGCCGTGGGGAGCTCGCCAATCGGCTCGACAACCGAGGCGGATGCCGGCACATCGGCGGGGTCGGCGTCCTTGTCCCGGACGACGAACCAGCCGAGGACGGTGTTCCCCCAACCTGCTTTTCCCTCGGTCATAGCTCGATAGACTACAGCTTTGCGGCGGGGCATGTCCATCGGCCGCCGCGTGCCGCCGCCCGGCGGGAGCGAGACACAACCAACGTGTCGTCGTGCCTGGAATTCACCCTTTTTCGCGCGAGGGCGACGCTCGAGTTCTCGGCGATCAGGCAAGGACACGAGCATTCCATGTGTTTGAACTACGTGCGGATCCGGCTAGGGTTCCCGGTCCGTCGCAGCGGCACCCCTACACCTCACGCTCGAGCCTCCGGCCGATGCTTCGCGGGACGGCTCCCGTGAACACCGGTTCCCGCGGGATCCGCATCGCGAACCCAGGCTTGCGCGGCGGCGTGGGCGGAAGCGGTGGCGGAAGCGGGGCAGGAGTGGAGCATCCGTCATTCAGCATCATCCGGAGCGCGCGGTACACCTTCGCGATGCGAATGAAGCCGGTGTTCTCCAGCTCGGCGATGATACGTTCGAGGTGGCGATCGGTCACGCGACGGTGCCGAACCAGCGCATCTATGATCGTGCCTTCCCGCAGGTGGCGGAATGGTAAGCCCATTCGCACGAGGACGGAATTCCTTCATTCGAGGGGTTGCCGTCCGTTGCCCGCTATCATCCGCGCATGGGCATCGCAGGGGTCGTGCTGGCGGCCGCGGCAGCGGCCCAAGCGTTGGCCGGCCCGGGGTACGACCTCAAGACGTGGAGCACGGGCGACGGCTTGCCGTCGGACGCGGTCATCGCGCTCGCGCAGACGCCGGACGGGTACCTCTGGATCGGCACCAACGCCGGTCTCGCGCGGTTCGACGGCGTGAAGTTCACGGTGTTCGACCGGCGCACGACCCCCGAGCTCTCGGGCGAGCAATGCGCGCCGCTGGTCGTCGACAAGATGGGCGCGCTCTGGATCGGGACGATGGGCGGCGGTCTGGCGCGCTACGCGAACGGGAAGTTCGAGGGGTGGGGGCGCCCCGAAGGATCGACCTTCGAGTACCCGCTCACGATCCTGCCGGTCTTAGGCGGCGGCGTGTGGATCGGCACGAACGACCGGCTCCATGTCTTCGAGAACGGACGCTTCCGTGTGCTCGGCCCCGAGGACGGCGTCACGCTCTCGCGCCCGCAGCCGACGCACGAGGCCGCGGGCGGCGTTTGGGTCCAGGGCGACTTCGGACGCACCGGCGTCTTTCGGAACGGGACGTTCAGCGAGGACCCCGGCGTGGGCGTTCTCTGCCCACGCACCGTCGATCGTCCCGCGCGGGCGTACCGCGGACTGGACTTCACGGGGTGGTACTCGCAGTACCGCCCCGTGAGCGTGACGCGCTGGGGCCTCGGGGGAACGCAGACGTACGACCTGCACGTCGCGGATCAGCGGTACGGCGTAACGCTGATCGTGCCGCTCGCGCGCGACACGGCGTGGGTCGGGCTGCGCCAGGGCGGGCTGCGGCTCGTGGGTGGAGACACGATGGCGGCGATCGGTGCCGCCGAGGGACTTCCCGACGGGCCGGTCGCGGCGATGCTGCGCGATCGCGAGGGGAACCTCTGGGTCGGGACGAGCGGCGGGCTGACGCGCGCGTCGCCGAAGAGTTTCTCGTCGTTGCCTTCGGGGTCAGGGCTCGACACCGAGCGCACGTGGGCGGTCATCGAGGACCGGCGCGGCGACGTGTGGTTCGGCACGGACCTGTACCTGTGGCGGTTGCACGAGGGGAAGCTGCTGCGCTACTCGAACGCGGACGGACTTCCCTCACTCGGCGTCGTGAGCTTCGCGGAGGACGCGAAGGGCAACCTCTGGATCGGAGCGGCCGGCGGTCTCGCGCGCTTCGACGGGACGCGGATCACGCCGGTCGAGATCGAGGGTCTCCCGCGTCCGAACGTCCGCGCGCTCTTCGTGGACCGGCAGGACCGGTTGTGGGCCGGCACGACGCACGGGCTCGCCGTGATGGAGGGCGATCGGCCGCGTGTGTACACCGCCGCCGACGGGCTCGCCGGGGACTGGGTGCGCTTCATCTTTCAGGACAGCGCCGGGGACATGTGGATCGCGACGACTTCGGGGGCGAGCCGCCTACGCGACGGGACGTTCACGACGTTCCGCTCGGCGGATGGCCTCGCCGACGATCGCGTGCTGACGATCCGTGAAGACGAGGACGGCGGCGTGTGGCTCGGGACGTACCGCGGCGGGTTGTCGCGCTTCAAGGACGGGACGTTCGCGCAGGTCTCCACGAAGAACGGCCTCTACGACGACACGATCCTCCAAATCCTCGACGATGGGCGCGGGAACTTCTGGATGTCGTCGGCGCACGGCGTGTTCCGCGTGGCGCGGCGCGAGCTGGATGCCGTCGCCGACGGGAAGGCGACCCTCGTCACCTCGGTCGTCTACGGCAAGGAGGACGGACTCCCCACGCCCGACATGGGCGGCGGCACGCAGCCGGCGGGGTGGCGCGCGAAGGACGGGCGGCTGTGGTTCCCGACGGGACGAGGGCCGACCGTCGTCGACCCCGGAGCGCTCCGCGTCAACGACGTCGCGCCCGCCGTGATCGTGGAGAGCGTGTTGTACGACCGCGTGCATCCGGGCGGGGTGTCGAGCGCCGTTCTTCCACCCGGCAGCAAGACGCTCGAATTCCACTACACCGCGACCGCGCTGTCGGCTCCGGAGCGAACGCGGTTCCGTTATCGCCTCGAGCCCTTCGAGGGTGACTGGGTGGACGCGGGTTCGCGGCGGGTCGCCTACTACACGTCGCTACGGCCCGGCCGCTACCGCTTCCACGTAACGGCTGCGAACGAGTCGGGCGTGTGGAACGAGACCGGAGCGGTCTACGATCTCCGCGTGGAGCCTCACTTCTACGAAACGGTCCCGTTCTACGCGGCGGTCGTGGGCCTGGTCGCTCTCGCGGTGTGGGGCACGACGCGGTTGCGGATCCGGCAGATCGAGGGTCGCCATGCCGCCGTCCTCGCGGAGCGCGGCCGCATCGCGCGCGAGCTGCACGACACGGTCGCGCAGGGGTTCACCGGTGTCTCGATGCAGCTCGAGGCGGTGTCGGCGAGGCTGGGCGACCCCATGGGCGCCCGAGAGCACCTCGATCGTGCGCGGACGCTCGTGCGTGAGAGCCTGGCCGACGCGCGCCGCTCGGTGCGCGCGCTGCGGCCTGCGGTGCTCGAATCGAAGGATCTCGGCAGTTCGTTGAAGGCGGTCGCCGCAGGGTTGACGGAGGGCGCGGGCATCACGGCGACCGTCGCGGCGTCGGGTGAGAGGCTCCCCGCCGAGATCGAGGACGCGCTGTTCCGCGTGGGCCAGGAGGCGATGACGAACGCGATTCGTCACGGGAAGTGCAAGGCGCTCCAGGTGGACTTGCGCGTCGAGAACGGTGCGGCCGCGCTGACCGTCGAGGACGACGGGACCGGGTTCGATCCTTCGGCGACGGTCGCGGGGTCGGGGCTCACCGGCATGCGCGAGCGGATCGCGAAGCTGAGGGGAAGCCTGACGGTGGAAGGGGCGGCGCCCCACGGCACGCGCGTGATCGCGCGGGTGCCTCTCGCATGATCCGCATCCTCGTCGTGGACGATCATCCGGTCGTGCGGAACGGCATCCGCGCGATCCTGAGCACCGAGGCGGACTTCGAGGTCGTCGGCGAGGCGGGGGATGGGCGCGAGGCGATCGCGGCGTTCAAGGCGCACGCGCCCGACGTCGTCCTCATGGATCTCAAGATGCCGAAGATGGAGGGGCCGGACGCGATCGCGGCGATCCTCCGCTCGTATCCGGAAGCGCGCATCGTCGTGCTCACGACCTTCGACGGCGACGAGGACATCCACCGCGCGCTCTCGCTGGGCGCCATGGGGTATGTCCTCAAGGACGCGGCCGGATCCGAAATCGTCGCCGCGGTGCGCGCGGCGCACGCGGGGAAGCGCCACGTCTCCGCCGACGCCGCGAAGCAGCTCGCGGAGCGTCCGATGGGCCGCGACCTCACCGATCGCGAGATCCAGGTGCTCGAGGGGATCGCGAAGGGGCGCTCCAACAAGGAGATCGGGGACGACCTGTCGATCTCGGAAGCGACCGTGAAGTCCCACGTCAACGCGATCCTCGCCAAGCTCGAGGCGAACGACCGTACGCACGCCGCGATGATCGCGTTGAAACGCGGCCTGATCAGATAGAAAAGGGGACTGTCCCCTTTCTCGCTACTCCAACCCCGCCACCAGCATCTCCTTCGGGTATCGGACCGTGTACGCCAGCACGACGTCCCTCTTCTCGTGCGGAGCCAGCTTGAGCTTCCAGAGAACGACGCCGGGGCGGGTCTTGCTGGGCGCGTGGTCGGCGGTCGTGGCCTTCCCCATCTCGACCACGATGCGATCGTCCTCGGAGACCGGTACGCGGTCCTCGAGGAGCAGGGTCACCTCGCGGTCGCGGAGATTCTCGATGGTCGTCTTCGACTCGTACGCGACTTGGCGCGTGCGCCCGGTGAGCCCCTCGAAGCTGTGGTCCTGGGGCTGACGCACGCGATCGATCTTGATGCGGTTGTCCCGGCCGAACGGAAGGGTCAGCTCCGCACCCGGTGCGGTCTCGGGGACGTCGAAGACGCCCAGGTACGCTCCGCCGGCGAGGACGCGCATCGCACCCGACAGCAGCGGATACTCGGCGGGGGCGCGCACGATCGAGGTGAGGAACGCCGCCTCGTCCAGCGCGGGGGACGCGCGGTAGGTCAGCGTGCCGGGGAGCGATTCCTGCCGCAGCACGAGGCGGTGGTCGGCTCCGTCGGTAGGGACATCGGAGCGGCCGGGAACTTGGAACGCGACGTTGTAAGCGGAGTGGACGATCTCCGCGTCCGCCTGGCGCGCGCCGGAGACGTTCGGGTCCCCGTCGCCGTCCGGGTATGCGACGCCGGGAGCGAGCTGTCCCCCGGTGTTCTGGTAGAAACGACCTCTCTCGAGCTCGGAGGGAATGCCGCCTACAACTCCGCCTACAACGGTCTTGAAGTCCGCCTCCAGATAGTGCGGCCGCAAGAGAAGCGACGCCATCTCTGGGGGTGCTACGCCGCGGGCCGGTGCTGCGGTCGAAAGGCGCAGCGCGACGCCGCTCCAGTCCTCCCCCGTGCGCTGGCGGACGACCGCCTCGGAGACCAGCGCGATCTCGCCGCTCGCGGCGTCGAGTGTGGCGCGGTAGGCGGGGGTCCAGGAAGCGCCGGAGACGAGGTACGACAGGCGCAGCGTCAGGGAGCCGGCCTGCTTCGCGTCGACCTCGGCGTCGGCGACGCGGGAGGTGATCGAGCCTGCGGCCGGAGTGGAGGCGAGCTTCGCGCGTGCGACCTCGAGGTCGCCTCGGAGCTTCGTCGCGGCGTCGGCGCGCGCCAGGTCGTCCTGCCCCAGCTCGCCGAGCTTCTTCGCGAGCAGGTCGTAGACCGCGGCGATCGACGCCGGGTCGGCCTTTCCCGCCCCGATCGCCTCCGACGTCCGCTCGGCGGTCGTGGCGCGGAGGGACTTGAGGAACTCGCGCAGGTCCGACGCGACCGCCCCCTGGGAGGCGAGCTTCGCCAGCTCGCCTTCGAGACGCTTGACCTCCTCGCGCATCGCGGCCAGCTCGGCGGTCTCCTTTGGTGCTTCGGCCCAAGCGCGCACGGTCACCGCTCCCAGGACCGCCGGCACCCCCTTCGCGGTGATCCGGAGCGAGTCGGCCTCCGCGAAAATCGGGATGTCGCGGAACTGGACGACGGAGGCCCCCGCCGGGAGATCGACGGTAACCTCGCGAACGACCTCGGCGCGGTCCGGATAAGCGGTGACGTCGACGATGCGGGCGTGCCTGGCGTCGATCGGCGCCGTCCGCGCGGCCTCGGCCGCGGCGGTGGAGAGGACGAGGAGTATGACGGCGACAGGGATACGCGCGCTCATGGTGTGCCTCCTTCTTGGAGTGTCATCTCGTAGGACAGCGAGGTTAGGCGCGGGTTCCCGAGGGTGGGGACGTTTCCGAAGAGGTGGTGCTGAAGCCCAGCAGCGGCAGGGTCAGGACGCGGGCGGGCGAGGCTTGCCGTCGACGAGGGTCTCGCCCTTGCGGATGCGATCCACCCGGTAGAGCTTCCATCCCTCCGTGGTGAGCTTCCACGTCTCGCGCTGGACGACGCTCGAGTCGACCTCGTGGAGCGCGTCGCCGCCGGGGAGCCGCTGCATCCTCACGGTCCGCTGGTGGACGTCGGCGCTGGCGAGGTCGCCCTCCACCTCGATCGTCCCGATCTCGATGTCTTGCGACACGAAGCGGTCGATCGGCACGAGGAACCCCCTCGTGCGCGCCTCCATGTCGGCGAACGTGTTGACCTTCCCGTCGGGGGTCACCGTGTGAAAATCGGGGGTACGCAGGCTCATGATCGCCGCGAGGTCCTTGGCCGCGAAGGCCGCCTTGTTCCGGTCGTACCACTCCTCGATCGCGTGCCGCACGGGCTTCGACTTGTCCTTGACGACGGTTCGGTCGCCCTTGACCTTCACGCTCGTCTCCGGCGCGGCCGTGAGAGGGTCCGGCGAGAGCAGGAGGAGCGCGAGGAAGGCGAGGATCCCGGTCATGCCCTGTACTACGCCCCAACCCCGAACCTAGTTACGTCGCGAAAGGGGACTGTCCCCTTTTCCAACTTCCAGCCGATGCCGGGGCGTGAAGCGCCGCGTAACTTGCCCGGCCAGATGCGCCCCGACCGGTCGACTCTGACGCCGCGAGAGATCCAGATCCTTTCGCTCGTCGCCTCAGGCCGCACCAACCGCGAGATCGGCACCTCCCTCGCCATCACCGAGGGCACGGTCAAGGGCCACCTCCAGCGCATCTACCGGAAGATGCGCGTCGAGAACCGCGCGCAGGCCGCCACCCTCCATCGAAAGTTGGAGACGCCTCCCCACCTTCCGGCCGATGTCGCGCGATAGGGCTCGCCCGTAACTTCACGGGCGAAAAGACGACGTTCGTTGGGGTGGCCGCTCGCAGCGGCAGTCGCGCTCGCCCTCCTGCCGATGACCTCACCGCCTCTTCAGGCGAAGGACCGGCGGGGGGGCGAGCCCGACATCTAGACCCGCAGTTTCCAGAATTCGCACGAGGGCCACGTCGGACGACGCAGACGGGCCTTCCGGAGGAATCGCGGGAGGCCCGCGACCCTCTCGAAGCAGAACGATCGCGGCACCCGCTCGTAGACCGACCGCGGTGGCAACATGTCCTCGATCCCCTTGAGCCGTGATCCATCCTCGTGCGTGTGCATGTAGATGTCGCGAATGCACAGCCGCTCGCGCAGCAGCCACAGCGTGGCCGCCATCACGGCCTGATCCCAGATCGTCCGATGCATGGACAACACGTGCTCCACGTACCGATACGCCTGGCGTGCATCGCATCGCGAGCCGAAGAGCCACCAGGGGACGGTCAGGCGTCCTTCGCACAGGTTGGCGAGCGCGATCGTGGCGAGATCCGCCGCATCGCGAACCCAGTCGCTCTGGATCTCTTCGATGAGCGCTTCTCCCGTGTCGAAGTCGATATCGATTCGAGACCAGGCGAGCGTGTGGGGCTCCGTCTCGTTCACCGGATGGCCGTACCGCACGAACGGATGGTCCTCGGCGTGCGGACAGATGTATCGGCGATACGCCCGATCGTGCGCGGCGGAGAAGTTCAGCTGGAGAACGAGATTGAATCCCCGTCGCGTCGTCTGGTTCCACCACCAGTCGCGCGCGTCGCCCCAGAGGCCGAAGGTCAATCGATATCGCTCCGTGTGAGCCGGGAAGTAGTTATCGAGCACTTCCCAGTCCACATGCCGCCCACCGCGCTCTCCGAGGACGCGCCGGACGAGCGGCTTCTGGAGCAACGGCCCGAACCGGCCTCGGCGCATTTCGGACAGACTCCGGCCCTCCGAAGCCGCGTAGGCCAGAAGCTGAAGCGCGTAGCGATCCTTGAAGTACCGGAAGGCGACCGGACCCTGCGGCAGCGAGGCCAGGACGCTCTTCGCCAGAGCGTGTTCCACGGACGTAGTTCCAGCGCGTGCATGCGCGATCGATGCATGAAGACTCCTCGGCGACGCGGGACACGAAGGTCCCGACACCGCCCCCTGGGGGCTCGAAGGGGGATTAGCTGTTAGGGGTCGCCCGTACGGCCGGAGCCGTGATTCAGGCGAAGCGGGGATGGATCGCAAACATGACGGTCTCTCCTCAGCGAGAGAGGAACCCGCGGATCATAGCAGCGTCACGCAAGGCGGGACCGCGCCGGGCGAGTCCGACCGACGCGAGAGCGGACAGCGCGCCGACCACCGCACTGTTGGAGAAGTGAACGTCGGTGACCTCGGTCAACCGAAGCAGCGCCGCGGCGACGACACCCCACAGAAGGGCGCGGAGGTAGGGCACGTCCCCGACCTCTCGCTTCCCTTCTCCGAGGGCCAGCAACAACGCGAACAGCGCGCCCGTGATCGCGCCTTCCCGGCCGCCGATCCAGACCACATCGGCCGGACCCTCGCCGGGGCCGACGACCCTGGGATCGACGACGAGCGCCACAGCAGAAAGCGTCGCGACCGTAGCTCCCCAGAGTGCCGCCCACAGCGCGACGATCGCGAGCGAGACGACGATGCGGTACCTCGGGCTCATGTGCCCCTGATGAAATACCGGTCGACCTTGCCTTCGGGCGTCAGCCGGATGTCGAGTATGCGCACTTCCGCCATCCAGGGGTTCAAGCGACGCTCCCGCACGAGGTAGGTGATGCTGTCCGTCCGGCTCTTGTTTCCGTTCGGCGTGCCGAGCAGCTCGATCACGCGGTCGCGCGTCGCACCGTCGAGGAGGCGCTGCTCGGCGAGGCTCTCGTAGTAGACGTAGCGTTCATCCCACGGGGCGGACTTCCACGCTTGCGAGTCGAACGGCACGTGCGGCCACGTCTCGGGCGTGAGCGCACAGCCGAGCGTCAGGACCGATGCGGCGAGGACCGAGGCGAGCTTGAGCATGGACGCTCCTCCCACGCGCGAGCATGGGCCCCCCGCGTGAGAGAAGCGTGCAGCGCCGGTGCAATTCGGATGCAGGTCAGCGCGGCGGAATCGCTACCCGAGGTCTCCGCTCTCACGGGCGCGCTTCAGCGCATTGGGCGGGCGGCCGCGCCGGACGGGCGGGTTGTCCTCGTCCTCCTCCGATTCCGGGCGCTCACCGTGCTCGAGCTGATGCGCGTAGCTCGCGGCGTCGAAGTGTCCCTGGGATTCGGCGATGAGGCCGTCGTCGTCCATGCGCCAGACCTCGTGGCCCTCGATCTCGACGCGGTGGCCCTTGCCGCCGGGGCCGGTGTTCGTGCCGATGAGCGACCAGTGGAACACGATGCCGCGCCCCTCGCGTGTGAGCCCCTTCATCGAGACGTGCAGGTCCGGGAACGTGGTCATGTACTCGCGCGCGACGTCCGCGATGGCCTCGCGGCCGACCGCGGGTTTGCCGTCGTTGACGGCCAGCGATCCATCCTCGGCGAAGAACGCGGCGACCCGCTCCGGGTCCTGGCTGCACCACGCCCGAGCGTAGCGCCGACCGAAGGCCGTCAGCGCGGAGAGGCTCATCCGCCGATGGTACGTCCATCCGGCGCGGAGCGCATCGGGGAGCTAGCCCGTGGGGCCGGGCCGCCGCCCGCGACGAGGGCTCGCGAGGGACGAGCGTCCGCGGCGCGCCTCGGCGGGATGGGGCGGGTCGTCGTGCTCGTCCCGCGGCGCGTCCACGCCGTTCGCGAGCTGGAACGCGAACTCCGCGGCGTCGAAGTGACCCTTCGACTCCGCGATCAGCCCGTCGTCGTCGAGGCGCCAGACCTCGTAGCCTTCGATCTGCACGCGGTGGCCCTTGCCGCCGGGTCCGGAGTTGGTGCCCATGAGGGCCCAGTGGAAGACCGTCCCTCGTGCCTCGCGGAGCAGACCCTTCATCGAGACGTGCATGTCGGGAATGCCGGACATGAACGACCGGGCCATCTCGGCGATCGCCTCCCGCCCCACGGCCGGTGCTGAGCCGTTCACGGTCAAGGATCCGTCGTCGGCGTAAAACGCGGCCACGCGTTCGGGATCGCCCTCGCACCACGCGCGTGCGTAACGGCGTCCGAGAGCTGTCAGGGCGGCGAGGCTCATCCTCCCAATCTAGTGCCTTCGTCTCGCCCGCGCCCCTCGGGTCAGAAATCCTCTCGCGTCGCTTGCGGAAACGACAGGATGAAGTCCGCGCCGAAGGCGGTCGCGGGTGTTCGGTAGCCGGGCACAGCACCTCCCGACGCCGCGCGTCGAGCGATCTCGACCGCGGTCCAGGCGGTGAGCGTGTACGCCTCCGCGGTGACGAGCCGGCTGCGGACCGTGGCACCGGTGGCGTCGTCCCACGCCTGGGCGACGATCACGCTGCGGGATCGGGCGCGGCGCTCGGGCGTCGGACCGGAGGGGATCTTGCGGCGCACCTGAGCCTTGAGGGCATCGCGCACGACGCCGACCGAAAGCAGGGGTCGGAACAGGCGCGACAGCGTCGCGGCGCGCGCGAGCTTCGGCGAGGACTCGAAGAAGACCTCGATGTCGGGTATCCCCGTGGAGCGCCACGCGGTGGCGATATCGCCCCAGCTCATCCCGATCGCCGGGCGCGGACCGGCTCCGAAATCGACGGTCGTGCGCGGCGCGCCGGCGATCTCGACGAGACGCCCTCCGCGCCGGAGCATCGTTCCGCGCCCCGCGCGCTCGAGCATCGTGAGGGCCGTGCCGCGGCTCACCCCGCCCAGCCCGCCGAGGGAGAGGCGAAGCCGCGTGGCGTTCGGGAGGCGTCGCTTCACGTGCGCGGCGAGGCAGTCGCTGGGCACGACGTCGAAGCCGGCGCCGGGGAGGAGCATGACGCCCACGGCCTTCGCGTCGAAGTCGCGATCCGCGATCGCCTCGAAGACCGCGATCTCGCCGGTGACGTCGACGTAGTGGATTCCGGCGGCGAGGCAGGCGTCCACCATCGGCTTCGAGGTCGCGGAGAACGGCCCGGCGGCGTGCAGCACGGCCGACGTTCCGCGGATCCCGTCGGCGATGCCGGCAGGTGAGGCGAGATCGAACACGCGGTGCTCGAGGCTCAGCCGTTTCGCGAGCGCCTCGACGTCGTCACGGCTCCGGCCGGCCAGGATCGGACTCAGTCCCGAAGCCGCCGCGTGCTCGGCCGCCAAGCGGCCGGTGTAGCCGTTGGCGCCGTAGATCAGGAAGGGAGCCACCGAGGCCTAGGCTTCCCTCAGCGCCGCCGTGACCGGCAGCCGCGCCGCGCGGATCGCGGGGAAGAGGCCGCCCGCAAGGCCGAGGAGCATCGAGAACACGGTGCCCTGGACGAGGAGTGCCGGGGTCACGTCGAAGGCGAAGGTCACCTGGCTGAAGGTCTCGAAGTTGAGCGTCGAGGTGTGATGCCCATCCAGGAGGAGCCACGCCAGGAAGGCGCCGAGGACGCCTCCGACGGTCGCGAGGAGCAACGACTCCGCGAGGACCGAGATGACGGCCACACTCCGGCCGAAGCCGAGCGCCCGGAGCGTGCCGATCTCGCGCGTCCGTGCCGCCACCGCCGAGTACATCGTGTTGATGGCGCCGAAGACGGCTCCCACGCCCATGAGAATGGCGAGGATGAAGCCGAGATTGCGGATGATCGCGACGAGGGTGCGCCCCTGATTGGCGAAGTACTCGGTCTCGCGCTGAACCTGGACGTCGAGGCGGGGATCCTTCGTCAGAGCGTCCTTGAACTTGTCGAACGCCTCGGGAGATTCCAGGCGGGCGATGACCGTCTGGAAGGAGTTGCCGCGGCGATACGCCGGCTGGAGGACACGCGCGTCGGTCCAGATCTCGGATTCCCAGACGTCGCCGTCGGCCGAGAAGGTGCCGGTGACGGTCCACTCGTTCTGACCCCACTTGTGACGCGAGCCGACCTCGAGACCGCGGAACGACTTGACGGCGCCTTCACCCACGATGATCTCGTTCTTTCCCCACTCGAACTTCCGGCCGGAGGTGATCTTGAGGTCGGGTCGCGTCGCGAACGCGGCGGGCTGGACGCCCCGCAGCGGGACGTTGGCGGGAGTGCCGGTGGACTTCTTGGGGACGTCGATGACGACGAACAGCTCGGCGGACATCAACGGGGCGAGGGGCTCTCCCGGGGCGAGCGAGCCGTGTGCGATCCCCGGCGCCTGGGCGATGATCTCGACCGTATCGCCGAGCATCAGGCTCATCATCTCGCTGTCGCTCCCGCTACGCATCACGAGGGCGTTCTCGGGTGAGCCGGTCTGCTGAAGCGCCCTCTGGAATCCGGCGCTGATCGAGAGGACGGCGACGAGGACCGCGACGACGCCGGCGATCCCGGCGACGGCCGCGAGCGAAGCACCCCGCCGCTGAGGGATCGTGCGCACCGCGGTCGCGGTGACGGTGCCGACTTGGGAGAGCCAGCTCATCAACCCCTCCGAAGCGCGTCGACGATGCGAAGTCGCATCGCCTGGACCGCCGGGAGAATGCCGGCGACGACGCCCAGCAAGACGACGAAGCACACGCCGCGGACGAGGTCCTTGGTCGGGAGATAGAAGACGGGCAGGAAGCCGCCCGTGGGGTCTCCCGCGCCGACGGCCATCGAGCCCAAAGCGAGGCCCAGGCCACCGCCGGCCAGGGCGAGGAGTCCCGATTCCAAGAGCACGAGCCCGAGCGTCGTGCC
>Ga0111539_10002934_pt1 | contig 22613 bp, 14 predicted proteins | sample RhiMethybrSRZTD1_FD_79667 | JGI IMG/M metagenome (GOLD analysis project Ga0111539, IMG submission 79667) | Populus rhizosphere microbial communities from Tennessee, USA - Rhizosphere MetaG P. TD hybrid SRZTD1 (version 2) (version 2) | ecosystem: Host-associated > Plants > Roots > Rhizosphere >...
CGCTCGAGCGAACGGTGGCGAGCCGGATGCCGGCCGCCGTTTGCTGTCCTGGGCTCGGCAAGCAGGATTCACCCGAGTCGATGCTTCGGCGTCGGCGTGGTGTTTTGCAACCGCGACAGAACGGCACTGGTGGGGCAGTCTGTGGGCCGAGCGCATGACGACCTCGGCGATCGCGCAGCAAGCGAGGCGTGAAGGACGTGCGACTGCGGACGAACTCACAGCGATGGCCGATGCCTGGCTATCCTGGGCGGCGGTGGAGGACGGATGGTTCGCCGTCCTTCATGGCGAGGTGATTTGTACGCGTTGACGCGCGAATCTGATTTCTTCTCGACAGCGGCTGAAGTAGAACTGTTCGTAGAACGAGGACGAACGGAGGCTCCTCGCGCATGGAGCAGGCACAGTACGATCGGATCGGAAGGCAGTACACGTCGACGCGGCGCGCTGATCCCAGAATCGCCGCCGCGATTCTGGATGCGCTCGGCGATGCCGACTCTGTGGTCAATGTCGGGGCTGGTGCGGGCGCCTACGAACCCTCCGGGCGCGCTCTCGTCGCGGTCGAGCCATCGTGGCAGATGATCCGGCAGCGGTCGGGTGACTCGCTGGTCGTGCAGGCGTCGGCGGAGGCGCTGCCGTTTCCCACCGGGACATTCGACGCGGCGTTGGCCGTGCTCACGCTGCATCACTGGGCCGACTGGCGTTGCGGGCTCGAGGAGATGAGGCGAGTGGCAGACCGCCTTGTGATCTTCACTATCGAGCCGCGAGAGGTGGGCAGCTTCTGGCTGACCGAATCGTATTTCCCGGAAATCGTCGGCCTCGATCGGGGGCGGTGCCCCGCCGTTGCCGAAGTCGTGGAGTATCTCGGGAATTGCAGCGTCGATCACATCGCGATCCCGCACGATTGCGTCGACGGATTCCTCGCCGCCTTCTGGCGCCGACCAGAGGCGTACCTGGATCCCGGGGTTCGGGCGGGAATGTCTGGCTTCGCGCTGCTCGAGCAAGATGTGGTCGATCGAGGCGTGGCGCGGCTGAAGTCCGACCTCGATTCAGGCGATTGGGAACGCCGCTTCGGCCACATCAGGTCGCTCGACGCACTTGATGTCTGCTATCGACTGCTGGTCACCAACTGAACGCGTGACGGCACCGTGATGAGTCGTATCACTTGACCGTAATCTGCTGTGGCTTTCCGCCCGCGTCCACAGTGTCCAGAACGAGGGGGCGGCGCCACAGTCGGTGCAGATACTCGACCACCTTGCGAGCGCGCTCGATGTCCAAGCCCCTCCCGTCGGTGTGGTGCTCGTGCTCCAGTTCGAGAGTGCCGTCGGTGCGCATGTGTCTGACAGACACCGCTGGAGCGCCGAAGTTGAATTTCGGCGTCAGGATCGACTCACGAAGTTCATCGATGTCCGTGTTGATGACTCGGATCTCGCCGTTTGGCTTCGCCTCGTACCGGAACAGGTCGAGCTCCCGGGCCAGCTCTTCGTCGAGGTAGTTGCGGATGAAGGAGAAGTCATCGTCCTGGCGCATGATTTCGCGTGCCTGATCCAGCCCACGGTACTCGATGATTTTTTCCCACAGACAGAACCCCAGGTGATAAGGATTGATCGAGAGGGCCACCTGTTTGGAGCCGGCGTACGGCCTCACGACATCGGAATGTGTCTTGACGGCATCGAGGTACGTACTCTGAGGTAGAAAGTCCGCCTCGCGCAGCAGCCGCGCATGCCAGTAGGACGCCCAGCCCTCGTTCATGATCTGTGTTGCGAACACGGGGTAGAAGTAGAAGGACTCTTCACGCACGGTCAAGAAGATGTCCCGCTCCCAGTCTTCCATCTCCGGGGCATGGTTGGCGACGAACCACAGCAGATCCTTCTCCGGTCGCGGCGGCTGCGGCGCCCGGCGGCGCCTCCGCGTGTCTTTCATCTCCCGACGATCTTCCAACGCCTGATAGCGTGCCTGAAAAGGATCCTCCGATCCGCTCTTTCGGTCATCCAAGAACTCGGGATATGGTTCGCGGCGGAGTCCGGCGAATACGTCAACGTGCGCCTCGAGCGAAAGCGCAGCGTCCAGCACCGCCTCGACTCTGTCATCGCCGTGGAGTGCGGCGGCGTCTGAAATCCGACGAGCATGCTCGGCCGCCTTCTCGACGATGTTGTAGCCCACCTCTTCCTGACTGCGGCGGAACAGTTCGTTGTTCTTGGAAAAATCGGCGTGCCCCAGCACGTGCGCCACGATCAGCGTGTTCTCCTGCGGAGTGTTGTTCTTGGAGAGATACGCGCGGCCAGGGTTCCCAGGGAAGACCACTTCGAACAACCTGGAATGGCCCATTCGGTGCTGAACGAGCTGATAGAAATAGCGGACGCCGAAAGACCAGTGCGGCATGCGCACGGGGAGGCCGTAGACCGCCACTTCCATCATGAAGGAGCCGGGCACCAACTCGAAGTTCACCGGGAAATAGTCCAGTCCTCGTTCCCGGGCCAATGCTTCAAGCTTGCCTTCGTATAGTTCGAGCTCGCTCACGGCGGACCTCAGGGGCTATGACGGGTGTCTGTCCTGCTGAGTGCGGTCGATGAAGAACGCGCGGATCGCGTCCCAGACTTCCTCAGGAGCTGTCAGCACATAGCTGCCGACGTCGCCCGATCCGGCCAGATCGCGAAAGAGCGCTGCGGTCTCGGTCTCGCCGCCCCTGCGGGCGGGCGACGAGATCTCCACGTATCCCATGAAGCTGGCGACTGCACCGATTCGGGCAAGCGCTGCGGCGGCAGGCTGTCGATCCTGAGGGGAGTTCTCTCCGTCGGAAGCGTAGAACAGGTAGACGTTGTGCCGTTCTGGATCGTAGCGCGTGTCCACGAGCTCGAGGACCTTCTCGAACGCGCTCGAGGCGACAGTGCCCCCCGTTCCTGACACTTGAAAGAACTCCTGTTCCTGGAACTCCCACGCATCGACCGTGTGCGCCACGAATACTGTCTCCAGATACTTGTACTGTCGGCGGAGGCCCTGGACCACCCAGAAGAAAAATGTCTTCGCGAGTTGGCGATCCTCTACGCTCATACTCCCGGACACGTCCATCGCGAAGAACACAACCGCCTGCGTTGTGGGTACGTGCCGGTGAACCAACTGCCGGAAGCGCAAATCGTCGTCTGAAAAAGGGGGGGCTGACTCGCCCTGCACGTGACGTCGCTTGACCGCTTCCTTCATCGAGCGGCGGCGGTCGAGCCGCGATCGCGCGCCGTGACGGTCCAAGCCTTCGCGTGTGTACTCCTCGTCGCTCATGCCACCGACACGGGCCTGCAGGTTTGGCAGCTCGAGCTCTTCCCACAGCCAGTCAACGATGTCATCGATCGCCAGTTCCAACACGAACTGCACACCACCTGGCTCGGTGGTGCCGTGACCCTTGTCTTGGCCGCCGGTCTCGTTCTCGGGAGCGCGTATCACGTCGCCAGGGGACGCGCGCCCCTGTCCGGCGGCGGTCTGGGATTCGGGCGTGCGCAAACGAAAGCGGTAGTGTTCGAGCAGCTTTACCGGTACGCGCACGGTACGATGGCCGCCGCCCAAGATCTCAGCGTCGGAGATGATTTCCGGCAGCCGCTGCCGGACGGCATCTCGGACCTTCTCGCTATGGCGAAGCCAGTCGCGGGCACCGCGTGAGAAGAGATCGTACCAGCGGAACGGCCCTCCGCTCCCTCCCGTGATTTCGTCGTTCATGGACCGTCACCCCGGTTCTCGAACCATCCGGCCGGATTTGGTCAACCCACAACAGCGGGGGGCACCCCGAGGATCACTCCTGAGACAACAGCGTGGTCACGTAGTTGAGCGCCTCTTTGGCGCTGTGGTCGTCGTAACCGTATTCCCGCATGAGTCGCTCCTGGACTGTGGAGATCTTCTGGCGCGCCTCCTCGTCCGGACGGGCACTGGAAGTCACCAGCCGGAGGACGTCACGGCGTTCCGCGAAGAGGTACTGCTCGATCGCCTCGTGCAGCCTGGCGTGGCTGTCCAGTGTGAACTTCTCGCCTGACTTATAGGCCACCATCGCCTTGCGCACGACCTCCTGCCGGAACGAGAGTTTCCCGGAGTCGGAGATCTTGATCTTGTCCTCCACTGATCGGAGGAAGCGTTCGTCTGGCGCTCGTCTGTCGCCGGTGATGGGGTCGGTCACCTCGCGATGATCGAGCGAGGCTTCGACTTCGTCGAGGTATTTCTCCAGCAACTGCTGCGCCTCGGTTTCAAAGGAGGCGAACAGTGCACGGTGTACATCCTCCTTGACCCAGCGGTTGTAGAAGTCCTTGCGTGCCAGCACCAGAAAATCCACCCACGCCTTCTTCTGCTTGCCGTCCATGCGCGCGTCGCTCTCGATGGAATCCTTGAGCGCGATCAACATCTCCATGCTGGTCAGGCTGCGTTTGTCGCTGCGAATGATGGCGTGCGAGATCGCGTTGATGACGAACCGAGGGCTGACACCGCCCATCCCCTCGTCCGGTGTCTCGGATCGGATCCGCATCACTTCTGTCTCGGACACACCCTCGACCGTCTCGCCGGCATACAGCTGCACCTTCTTGCTGAGGTCGAGTCCCTCGCGCTCCGACTTCTGCAAGCGTGTCAAGATTGCGAAGGTGGCGGCCAGCTTGAGCACATGCGGGTCCATGTGCACGTCCTGAAACGCGGGGGCGCTGGTAACGAGCTTCTGATAGATGCGGGCCTCGTCCGTATAAGTCAAGGAGTACGGGATCTTGATGATGACCATGCGATCCAGCAGGGCCTCGTTCTCCTTCTCCTGCACGAAACGATTGAACTCCGCCAGATTGGTGTGCGCGACGATCGTCTCATCCAGATAAATCAGTGGGAAGCGCGAGACCTTGACGTTCTTTTCCTGGGTCAATGTGAGGAGGAGGTAGAGAAACTCCCGCTTGACCTTGAGGATCTCGATCATCTCGAGCAGACCGCGGCTGGCGGCATAGACCGCGCCCGACCACGACCAGGCACGCGGGTCGCCCTCGTCGCCAATTTGAGCCACCTTGGACAGATCCACCGACCCCACAAGGTCGGCGATATCGGCCGTCGTCGGATCGTGCGGTGCATATGTGCCCACGCCGGTGCGAGTGGCCTCGGAGAGGAATACACGCTCGATGGGCACCTTCATGAAGTCCCCCTCGAATTCCTGCTCCAGCCGCACGCGCGAGAGCGGGCTCAGTTCGCCGACGATCTCCACGCCATAGGTGTCTCTGAATTGGGCACGCAGACTGGCGGGCACGAGTACAAGCGGATTTTCGCGGATGGGCGAGCCTTGCAACCCGTAGACAGCACCCTCGTCCGTCTGGCTGTACTCCTCCAGCCCTCGTTTGAGGAGGATGACCAGCGTCGACTTTCCGCCCGAAGGAGGGCCGAGCAACAGCAGCAACCGGCGGCTGACGTCCGAGCCCGCACTGGCGGCTTTGAAGTACTCGATCACGCGATCGAGCGACTCGTCGATGCCAAACAATTCCCTGCGGAACAACTCGCGGGCCGTGTTGCGCCCGCCATCGTCGACAGTTCCGGGTTGCCGCTGCCTCTTTTCATACCAGCGCAGCATGTCCCACATGTACTGGTGGCTGCTGCGCGTCTGCAGATGGGCGATCCCAGGAAGAACTTGTTCCAGGTAATCCGCAAATGACCCTTGCCAGTGCTTGGCACGGTGCTCTTTGGTGAACGCCGTTAACGATTCGCGTAGCTTGTCAGGATGGGAGCCAGGATGGGGCATATTGCGTAGGACCTCCCCCTAGTGTTCGTCACCTAGGTCAGCGTACACCGCATTACGTCCGACCTCACGATGTTCGTTTCTCGTGCTCGCGCCCGCGACGTCGTCGCCCAACGTGACACCGGTGGGGTACGAAAGCGCCGTCCCTCGCATGCGATGTCGCCCTCACGTTCGGCGATGCATCTTCAGGGCCACGAACGCCGATCTGCAAAATGGGCGGGTACGAGTGAGTCAGGGGGCGAGAGGGTGTCCAACTTCGACGACTGCCGCCTCGAACGGCGGTAGACTTCGCGCACGCGTCCGAAATCGCCCCGCACCGTGTCTTGGCTGAAATCGGAGTTGTTCATAGCAGTGCCCGTCACGCGGTTTACGAAATGGCACGTCGGACTGAAAAGGGCACGGAGAGGCGAAGTCATGAAGCCTTCGGTTATGAGTGCGCTAGCGGTCGTCCTGGTTGCAGGCGTGGCGTACGCACAGCATCCGAACGTGGTCGCGGTGCCTGGACAGCCGACGCTGATCCTCAGCAGTTTCGACCTCGCGCTGCTTGGCTACACCACCGAGGAGTTCTTCATTTCTGGCACGGCCTCGTCGTACACGCTCGCGGAGCCACCGTCACCGCTTGGCGTGTGGAACGCGGAGTCTGCGGCAACAGCGCCCTTCACGACGCGCATCGTCGTGGTGCGGCCGACCGATCCCAAGAAGTTCAATGGCACCGTCGTGGTCGAATGGCTGAACGTGAGCGGCGGCGTCGATGCCGGCGTCGATTGGAACACCACGCATCGCGAGATCACGCGCAATGGCTACGCCTATGTGGCCGTGTCCGCGCAGAAGGTCGGTATCGACGGCGGCTTCAGCATTACGGGGAGCAGCACGCCGTTGAAGAAGGCGAATCCCGAGCGGTACGGACGCCTGGTCCATCCTGGCGATGCGTTCTCGTACGACATGTTTTCGCAGGCGGGGAGAGCCGTGCGTGCCACTGATCCGGTGCGAGTCCTCGGGCCGCTCGTCCCGCAGCGCGTCCTTGCCATCGGCGAATCACAATCGGCGATGTTCCTCACGACCTATGTGAACGCCGTCGATCGACTCGCGAAGGTGTACGACGGATTCCTGATTCATTCACGCTTCGGCAACGCCTCGTCGCTCGACAACGCAGGCATGGCGGGCGGACCCGGGCAGCCGAGGGTGGTCAAACAGCGACGCGATCTGCGCGTGCCGGTCATGACGGTCGTCATGGAGACGGATCTGCTCGATAGCACAATTGCGGGCTATCACTCGGCGCGGCAACCGGACCACGATCGCCTCCGCGTCTGGGAAGTGGCGGGGACGTCGCACGCCGACAACTACACCTTCAACCTCGGTTCCATCGATTCCGGGACGCTCCCGATCGAGAAGCTGGCGGCGGGATTCGAGCCCACGAACCAGATCCTCGGGGCTTCGCTGGCGAAGCCAATCAACAACGCCCCGCAGCATCACTACGTCGTCCAGGCAGCGCTCTGGAACCTCGATCGCTGGGTCAAAACCGGTCAGGCGCCAGCGAAGGCGGCGCCGCTGAAATTGACCACGAGCAGTGATCCAGGTGCGCGGCGCAGTCCGGTGCTCGATGCGAATGGACTCGCCCAGGGCGGTGTGCGCACGCCGTGGGTCGACGTACCGATCGCTCGGTTGTCCGGCGTCGGGAATTCCGGTAGTCCGGTGGCCTTTCTGGCTGGCGCGAGTGAACCTTTCGATGCGGCGACGCTCGATCGCCTCTATCCGGGTGGCAAGCGCGAGTACTTGAAGAAGTTCGAGGCGTCGCTCGACTCGACGATCAAGGCGGGTTTCATCCTTCCCGCAGACAGGAACGAAATCCTCGCCCTGGCCGCCGCGATGACCTATCGCGGTTCTCACTAGGAGGAAGCCATTGATGAATCGGAAACGCGGATCGCTGGCCGCAGGAACGCTCGCGATTGTTTGCCGGTGGTCTCCTTGAAGGTCAACGGCCGCGAGCGCGTTGACGTCGCCGTCGGTGAGCCGGTGTCGTTCGTCGCGGACATTTCAGCGCCGCCTGGTACCGGTAAGGTTGTCGCTGCCGAATGGGATCTGCTCGGCGTCGGCGACTATCCGGTTGCGGGGCCGCTCGCCGCGTCCGGAGCGAACGTATCGGTGAAGACCACGTACTCGTACGCGAAGCCAGGTACCTATTTCCCCGTGCTTCGCGCAGCATCACAACGCGACGGAGACTCCAAGACTCCGTACACGCGGGTGCAGAATCTCGGCCGCGTGCGCGTGGTGGTCAAGTGATCTGAGGCTGTCTGAGGCTGGTCGACGGTCCGCCGACGGGCGGACCGTGACACCCTTGCGATGCTAGATCGCGAGTGCCGCCATGTCGGCCCGTGCCTCGGCCTGTGCACGTTTCGCTTGGGCCGTTGCGTCGACATCAGGCTTGAGTTCTCGAATTGCAGTTGCGAGTGGCTTGCGCTCTGTCACCACTCGGTGCTTGAGAACCATGAACGGGATCTCCGTATTGCGGGCGGCGTGCGCGACTGCGGCGAACTGTTCCGCATTGCGGAAATCCTGCGCGGCCACGTCCATGTTCGCGCCTTTGTTCAGCAGTGGCTTGAGCTGTGCGTGCAATTCGGGCGCGGACAGCGAGATGTTCGTCGCCTTGGCGGTCGCGTCCGCGGCGCGCGGCCTTGCTGAGCGCGCGGTCTGCTTCGCCGACTGCGAGCGTTCGGCTTGCTGCGCGGGTTCACCAACGGTCTGCACGGCAGTAGCCGAGTGATGCCCCCTGATATATGGGCTTATCCATATTCCGACGGCCAGTGCGGCGACGAGACAAACGGCAAACGTCAACCATCTGCCAAACGTCATGGCTCACCTCCGCTTGAGCGCCGTGCAAAGTTCGTGACGCTCCGCGGTGGCGACGTGGGATGTTCAACTTACGAGGAACAACTCGACCGTGCGCTGCCATCGCATACCGCGTAGGCATGCTCTAGTGTGTAAGAACGACTGTGACGACAGTCGAGATCGGCTTGGACCGTCGTGCTAGTATCCGCCGGAATTGGCTCGCGAGCTTCGGCGTCCTCCGCTGCGGGACACGCGGAGACGCTTACCTCGGTCGGCGATAGCAGCGGTAGGTATCGCAGTCGCCCTTCTGGCCGACGGTGCGATTGAGGCGGTTGCGCACCAGCGGGCACAGCCGTCAGCATCTCCCACACCGGTCTTTCGTGACGCCGCCCGACAGGCAGGGCTGGATTTCATCCACGTCAACGGAGCCAGTGACGAGAAGTACTTGCCGGAGATCATCGGGGCGGGTGGCCTCTTCCTCGACTTCGACAACGACGGCTGGCTCGACGTGTTTCTCGTTGACGGCGGCTCGTTCGCCGATCCGGCGGTCGCCCGGCGCGCGCGCCACCGACTGTATCGAAACCGCCGCAACGGAACGTTCGAGGACGTGACGGACGCCTCGAACATCCGCCACCGCGACTACGGGATGGGAGCATGCGCCGGCGACGTCGACAACGACGGACTCATCGACCTGTACATCACCAATCTCGGTCCGAACGTGCTGTATCACAATACCGGCGGCGGACGGTTCGCCGAAGTGCCCGACGCCGGCGGGGCTGCCTCCGCGCTGTGGAGCACGAGCTGCGCCTTTGTCGACGTCGATCGCGACGGAGACCTCGATCTCTTCGTCACCAACTACGTCGACACGGCGCGCGCGAATAAGTTCTGCGGGTTTGCAGGACCGCCGCCCATCCGCGACTACTGCCATCCGCTCGTGTATCCCCCGCTGCCAAACGTGCTGTACCGGAACAACGGCAAGGGCACGTTCGAAGACGTCAGCATGCCGGCCGGCCTCGCTCCGTACCGCGGCAACGGCCTCGGAGTGGCGGTCAGCGACGTGGACGAGGACGGCTGGCCCGATGTCTTCGTGGCCAACGACAGCACGCCGAATTTTCTCTTTCACAACAACAAGAACGGATCATTCACGGAGATCGCGAGCCTGGCCGGAGTGGCGGTGGCGTCTGACGGTAAGCCGCGGGCCGGTATGGGAACCGCGTTCGGCGATTTCAGCGGGAACGGGCATTTGGGACTCGTGGTCACGAACCACGAAACCGAGATGCACAGCCTGTTTCTGAACCTCGGCGAGCGGCTGTTCTCGGACGTCACGATCCATAGCGGCGTCGGACCTGTGACGCGTCCCTACGTCGGTTTCGGCGTCGTGTTCTTCGATTACGACAACGACACGCGGCTCGACCTTGCGATCGTCAACGGGAACGTCATGGCGAACGTGGCGCAGGTCCGGGCACGCGGCAAGCTCGCGCAGCGAAAGCTGCTCTTGAGAAACGCCGGGGAGCGTTTCGTCGACGTGACGAAGGATGCCGGCCCCGGTTTCGCGCTCGAGGGTGTGGGCCGCGCGCTCGCGGCCGGCGACGTGGACAACGACGGAGATCTCGATCTCCTCGTCATGAACAACGGCGACCGGCCCAACCTGCTGCTGAACGAAGGCCTGGCGCGCCGAAGCGGTGCGGAGGCGGCCGGCAACGCGGCCAACGCTCTGTTGGTGCAGGCGGTCGGCACGACAGCAATCGCAGCGGCATCGGCACGAGGCTCATGCTCACGACAAGCGGACGCCGGCAGGTGCGCGAAGTGCAGTCCGGGTCCAGCTACCTCGCTCAGAACGATCTGCGTGCGCACTTCGGGCTGGGCCCGGCGGAGCGGGCGGAACGTCTCGAGATCCGCTGGCCCGACGGCTCGACCGAAGTCGTCGAGAATCTGCCGGCGAATCACCTGGTGACGGTTCGGCAAGGAAAGGGAATCGTCAGTCGGGCGCCTCTGGCCCGTTGAGGGCGATACGTTTTCACACATGAACGCACCGCGCCTCGTCTTGTCGTTGCTGCTGGTGGCGCTCGTCGTCCCTTCGACGGCCTTTGCGCAGAGGGCCGGCTTCCTCGCAGCGTTCGTGCAGTTCTACCAGACGCTGCGGGGCGCGTATGGCGACGAAGGTCCGCAGCTCGCCGCGCAGCTGGAAAAGATGACGACGGCGCTGACGGCATGGGACCGTGAGATCCGCGACGCCGAAGGCCAGCTGCGGCCTCGCCTGAACGGTGCCGATGCGCAGACGGCCCTCGAAGTCCACACGATTCTGGCGTCGCTCTATCTGGAGCGAGGCCGCTTCGAAGACGCCTTGCGGGAGTTTGAAGCCGACATCAAAATCGATCCCACGCGGGCGGCGTTTCACCGATACAAGGGGCTCATCTATCAGGCTACCGCGCGGCCGGCCGATGCGGCCGATGCGTTCCGCGCGGCGTGGCTCGTCGACCCAACGGATCCGCAGAACACCTACCGCCTCATCGTGTACCGGTCGGCCAGCACGACACCGCCGCAGATCGAACAGGCGCTCGCCTCGCTCGCTCAGATCGAGGGCGAGTTGACTCGACTCGAGCGGCCGCGCGCGACGTCGCTGTTCCGGACCACCCAGGCCATCGACGATGACGCGGGCGGCGCGATGGGATTCGTGCCGCCGGCGTACGCGCGTGGATTCTCGCTGCTGCAGCGGGGAGAGTACGAGGAAGGTCTTGCGGCGTTTCGCGCGGCTGTCGCTGCCGATCCCCTCGTCGCCGACGCCGCGTCCCGATCGGCGCCGATGGCGCAAGGTATCGCCGCGCTGCGGCAGGGCAGGGTGGACACCGCAGTCGAGCGCCTCGAAGCGGCCGTGGCGCGCGCCGGCGATTCCTCGGAGGCGCACAGGCTTCTCGGAACCGCTTACGGAATCCGCGGCGATATGGCGAGGAGCGTGCAGCACCTCCGTGATGCGGTGCGGCTGAACCCGCGAGACGAACGAAGTTGGATCGCGCTCGCGAGTACGCTCGAGGACACGGGTGAGCTCGCGGAGGCGGTGACCGCGCTTCGAGACGCGATCGCGATGCTGCCCGACTCCGGTGCGCTGCGCTGGCGCCTCGCGTCCACGCGCCGACAAGGTACCGACGAATCGGATCTCGATCTGCTGTCCCTTGCGGATCGCTTCGTCCTGTTCGCCGGCAAGGGCGAGCTGCTTGGCCAGATGGCCGCGATGGCTCAGGCTCACCTGGAGTACGACCGGGCGGTGAACCGGCTCGAGCTGCGCGTCGCGTTCACACCGAACAACGCAGCGGCACACAAGGCGCTGGGCCGGGCGTACATCGATCAGAGCCGTGAGGAGATCGGGTACGCGGAGCTCGTGACGGCACTCCTGCTCGATCCGCTCGATGCTGAAACGTTGACGGCGCTCGGTCGGCTGCACCTCGCGGCAGCCCGCACCCCGCGGGCGATTGCCGCCTTGGAGCGGGCACTCGCGCTCGATGCTGGCAACAGCCAGGCGCTGCAGGCGCTCGGCAACGCGCTCACCCGCGCCGGCAGAACGGCCGAAGGACAGCAGCGCCTCGAGGAGTCGGTGCGCCGGCAGGCGCAGGACGTCGAGGATCAGCGGAGCAGGCGGACCAGTGCCATGCTGTCGGTGCAGGCTGCGATCCACGTATCGAGGGGCGAGTACGAAGCCGCGATCGACATCTGGAAGCAAGCGATCACGATCCGGCGCGACAGCGTGGGCCCTCTCCAGGTGGCCGACGCCTTGACCAAGGCCGGCCGGCTCGAGGAGGCGTCCGCCGTGTTGCAGGCGGCGATCCGGTCGAATCCGCGGCCGGAAGTGCATCGCCGGCTCGCGGAGGTGTACGCGGCGCTGGGCCGAACCGACGAGAGCGCGCGCGAACGTCTGACCTACACCGAACAGCGTCTGGAGGAGTTGCGGCGCGGTGGGTAGCCTGGCTCACTTGCCGAAGGGGCGACGATCAGCGATTCCGCTCCCTTCCCGGATGCTCACGATTTGATCGGCAGGAAGATCCTCGACGACGTCAACACGCCCGCTCGGCCACTTCACCTCGAGTCGCTCGGCGCGAGTGAGCTCGCCAAGTCCGAAATGCTGTCGCAGATCGTTCTGACCGAGGTAGCTCGACCCTGCTTTGACCTCGCGCATCTGCGTACGTCCGGCCGCTGTAAGGCGGAGCCGCGCCCCGATGCCGTCGCGGTTGCTCTGCGTGCCGATCAGCCGGACGACGAGCGCGTGGCCGCTCGTGCCATCGTTGCGGAGCAGGTCGGCGGTCTGTCCGTTGTTCGTGACGAGCAAATCCAGGTCGCCATCGTTGTCGATGTCGCCCGCCGCCAGACCACGGCCCACCTTTTCGAGCGCGAAGCCGGGGCCGGCACTGCTCGTGACGTCGGTGAAGCGGCGCGCTCCGAGATTCCGGAACAGCAGCTTGCGCTGGGCGTGCGAGGCCCCGGCACGGAACTGCGCCGGGTTGTCGAGCATGTGACCGTTGGCGAAGGCAACATCCAGAACGGTGTCGTTGTCGAAGTCGAAGAACACGGCGCCAAAGCCGACGAAGGGAAGCGTGGTGGATCCGATACCGCTTTCGGGGGTCGCGTAGGTGAAGAGGCGGCCACCGAGTCCTCGAAAGAGACTGAACATCTCGAAATCGAGGTTGGTCACGACGAGATCGAGTCGTCCATCCCCGTCGTAGTCGGCGGCGTCGATGCCCATGCCTGCGCGCGCCATGCCGTCGATCGCCACCGCGACCCCCGCACGCAGCGCAAGATCCTCGTAGCGCCACGGGCCGGTGCGGTGCAACAGCACATTCGGTACGCTGTCGTTGGCGACGAAGATGTCCGGCCACGAGTCGTCATCGTAGTCGGCGATGACGACACCAAGCCCGTTTCCGCGGATCGCTCCGATGCCTGACTGCTCGCTGACGTCCGAAAACGTCCCGTTGCCTTCGTTGCGATACAGCACGCTCGGACGCGGCTCGAAGATGAGCGGGTGACAGTAGAAGCGAATATTCAGCCTGGCGTTCCCGCAGTAAGGGTTGTGTTTGCCATCGGCGGACACGTAATTCGCGACGAACAGGTCGAGGTCACCATCTTTGTCGAGATCGGCGAAGGCGCACCCCGTGCTCCACAGCGGCGAGCCGACGCGAGCCGTGCGCGTGACGTCGGTAAAGGCTCCACCCCCGGCGTTGCGGTAGAGCGTGTTGGGGCCCACGTTGGTGATGTACAGGTCCACCCGGCCATCGTTGTCGTAGTCGCCGGCGCACGCGCCCATTCCGTAGCCGAGATGGCGAATACCGGACGACGAGGTCACGTCGTCGAACGTGCCGTTGCCGCGGTTTCTGAACAGGCGATGCCGGGCCTGGCGCGCGATAGCGGGATCGGCGAGCGAGCCCCCGTCAACCAGGAGGATGTCGATCCAGCCGTCGTTGTCGTAGTCGAAGAACAGTCCGCCAGAGCCAATGGTCTCCGCAAGGTGCTTCTCAGGGCTGGCGCCGTTGATCTGACGGAAGTTCACGCCGGCGGTGCCACCGATATCGGTGAACCGGACGTTCGTGGATGACGCGGTGCCGTCGGCGTGTTTCTGGCTGTACACGGCGCGACCGCCGATGATTCCGAGGGCGATGAAGGCCGCGACGAATCGGCAGCCGGAGATGTTCACCGCGTTGGGCTCCCGCCGCCCAGGGCCGCTTCGTACCTCAGGCGGGCACGCGCGGCGTCAGGCGCGCGGCCGGCCCTGGCGTAGAGATCGGCGAGTCGGCGATAGACCACGGGATCGGCGCCAAGCCTCGCGGCCCGCTCGTATTCTTCGATCGCCGCGTCGAGTCGGCCGGCATTTGCCAGTGCCCCCGCCAGTCCGACGTGATCGGATGCTCGTTGCGGGTCCAGTCCGATCACTTGCTGCCAGAGTGCGGATGCGCCGCTATGGTCGCCCTCCCTGGCTCGCAGGGCCGCCTCCTCACGCAACGCGTCGAGCGAGAGCGTCCGCCGACGATCCGCCAGCCTCTGCCGCTGAACCTGCTCGACACGCTCGAAGTATCGCGCGGCTTCGCGGCTGTCTCCCAGTCGCGTCAACGCTGTTGCCAGCGCATATTCCGCATCCAGCGTGTCGGTCTTCAGCTCGATCGCGCGGCGCAGCGCGTCGACGGCCTCTGCGTCGCGCCCGGCGTTCAGAAAGATCTGTCCGATGCCGAGGTGCGCGTCACCATCGCGAGGATCGATGATGAGCGCCGCGACGAATTCGGCGAGCGCGTCGTCGGGACGATCTTGGAAGAGAAGCGCACCCGCCAGGAGCCTGTGCCACGCCGGATTGTCTGGATCTTCATCGACGGCACGCGAGAACGCGTCTGTCGCACCGGCAACATCGGCAGCGGCTGACGCGAGACGGCCAACCGCCCCGAGGAGGTGGCTTCGTCCCGCCGCCGCCTTCGACGCGGCCTGCTCGAATTCGTGGCGGGCGTCGACAAAGCGGTTGACGTGTTCGTAGCTCGTGGCCAGCCACCAGTGTGCGCGCTCGGAGGCCGGGATGACGCGAAGCGTGTCCTGCAGCGCGCGTTGCGCGTCGGCGTCGCGGCCCGCGGAACTGAAGACTCGCGACAACGCCAGCCTCGAACGCTCGTCACCCGGGTTCATCCGCATTGCCGTTTCGAGCTGCTCGATGCTCTTGTCGAAGTCGGAGTCTGCCCAGTAGACGAGCCCCAGAACGCGTCGCGCCTCTGATGAATCGTCTGTTGCGCCTGGCTGCTCGAGGAAGGAGCGCGCATCAGCCAGGCGACCCTGCCTGAGTGCTTCGGTCGCGCGAGGCACCACTGACAATTGCGCCGAAGCGCCTTTGACGAGCGGATCACTGGCGGCCGCACGGCGGAACTCCTCGATCGCCTCGCGGAGTTCGCCTCTCGCGAGCCGTTCGAACCCCGGATGGTATGCCGCCAACGGAACGAGAGGTGTGCTTCGAGCTGCCTCTTCAAGAGGCGCGATCCGGCGGAAGGGTGCACCACGGGTCCGTCGTGTGTCCCGGAGAAGGGGACCGTATGCCGCGGCAAGAGCCGCTCTCGCGCCCCTGGAGCCCTCCGCATTGCCGGAAGCCTCCGAAGAGCGCCATAAGAAGTACGCGGTTGCGGGATCGTCGGGAGCTTCCGCCCGCGCCTGCCGGAATGCCTCCAGGGCGCCTGCAGCCTCGCCTCTTGCATCGCGAAGGAGTCCGCGCATGACGTGGACTGCCGCGTCTTTCGGCTCGAGAGACTCGACTTGATCGAGATGGCGCATCGCGTCGTCGAGCCGGCCGCGGTCGGCGTACATCCGCGCAAGCGTCAGGCCCGACTCGATCCGCGTTCGCGCGGACATCGTCTGTGTTGCTGCGACGCGCGCTTCGAGGGTGGCGATCTCACGATCCCATCCATCGAGCGCCCGGGACATCGTGTCCAGCGCCTGGCCGATGTGGGATCCTTCGTCGCCGTAGATCCCTTCCGCTGCGTCCGCGAGTTCGGCGACACTCTGGAAGAACGTCTGTTGCTGCGCCGCGGCCACCGCGGGCATCGACAGAACAGCCGCCGTCACACATGCCACGGCGACCGCGCGCCCCAGAACCGTCTCGGCCATCGTCAGACGGGCATTGAAGTGGATCTGACCTATCACGGCAAGTATCTCCGCGTCTTCAATCAGAAGCGCGAGGAACCAGCAGTCCGGTGTTTAATCGATTTTTCGACGATTTTTCGCCGATTCTTAACAAAATCTTAATCTGATCTTAACAATCTTCTTGACATGTTGTGCTTAGCGGGCGTAAAGCTCACCCGCGAACAGCAATAGCAGAAATCCACGTTCGGCCACGCTCACCGCCACCAGATCCGGTGCCAGACGACTGGAGGAGCCGCGATGCCACGACCCGTAATGGTGACACTCGTGTTCGCCGCGTTGGTGATGCTTCTGCCGGCAGCAGCCGTTGCACAGGAGGGTCAGATTGCTGGCACCGTCCGTGACACATCGGGAGGCGTCATCCCCGGCGTGACCGTTGAAGTCACGAGCCCGGCACTCATCGAAAAAGTCCGTTCGGCGATCACGGACGGCTTGGGACAGTATCGACTGACCAACCTGCCTGTCGGCACCTATTCCGTGACCTTCACGCTCGCGGGGTTCTCGAAGCAGCAGCGTGACAACATCGTGCTGACGACCGGATTCACCGCTCCGGTTAATGCCACGATGTCCGTCGGCCAGCTCGAGCAAGTCATCACGGTCACCAGCGAGGCGCCGGTCGTCGACGTCCAGAGTTCGCGTCAGGTGGCAACGTTTGCGGGCGAGGCCATTCGCGAGCTCCCGACGACGCGCAACATCCGCAGCATGCTGACGCTCACACCCGGACTCACGAACACGGGCCTGGGCGCGGACTGCGTCGGCGGCGTCGGCGTCTGGTGCAACAACAACATCTACAACCTGAGCGCGCATACGGCGAGGAACGACACCGAGGGCTCGACGCAGGGGCGCGTCATGGTGGACGGGACGATCATCAACACCGGGGGCGGCGCGGGGATCATGGGGATGACCGGTGGGTATGTCGCCGACGTCGCGAACGCTCAGGAAGTCGCCGTGCAGATCTCCGGGGCGCTGGGCGAATCGGAAACCGGCGGTGCGACGATCAACATCATTCCGCGCACTGGCGGCAACAACTTCAGCGGCAACTACTTCGTCACCTACACGCGGGGGCCTCTTGACGAGAATGGCGACGGGCGCCGTGGGTGGTTCTCCAACAACAACGACGACCACCCCGAGATCATCAGCAACTATCCGCTCATCCGCGACTACGACACGTCCGCGGCGTTTGGCGGACCGATCAAGCGCGACCGGCTGTGGTTCTTCTCGGCGGCGCGCGCCTGGCAGAAGAACGCGTTCAGCAGTCAGACCAACCGCATCTGGGACAACGCGAACGCCGGCATCTGGGGCGAGAATTTCGAGGCGGATTATTCAACACCTGCGCTTCAGCTGATCAACTGGACGCGCAACGCCAACGTGCGCGTCACCTACCAGGCGACGCCGAAGAACAAGTTCAACTTCTTCTGGGACGAAGGACTGACCTGCCAGGATCCGTGTGACGGCTCGGTGGCGGCCTGGACGGCGAGAGATGGCTGGTGGTCGGGCCAGGTGCATCCCGCCCGGCTGATGCAGGTGGGATGGACGAACCCGCTGACGAACGTCATCCTGCTCGAAGCGGGGATGGCGGCGAACCGGCAGCTGTACGACTTCTCCCAGCATCGCTACTACACGCCCAATCCGGACATTCCGCGGGTGATCGAATACGGGTCGACCGTCGGCTGGGATTACGCGAGGAACGCCCCGCTCAACAGCACGAATTTCGCCGTCAACGGCGTACCCTCGGGACCGTTCTCCGACGGGATCACCGGCTTGGCGGAGCAAAGGGACCTCAACGACTGGCGGCCCCGCGCGTCGATCTCGTATGTCACTGGCACGCACAACTTGAAAGTCGGCTACGACGGCGGCTACTTCGCGCAGACCCGGCGCAACAGAACCGGCAACACGCGCCTGGAGTACCGCTATGACACGCCGGCGGTGGACTGCTACAACGTGGCGGACCCTGCCGCGTCGGCCTGCGGCAACACGAGTCTCTACTCTCCGAACGACCCGTACAACCAGGCACGCCGGCCCGTGCCCACGCGAGTCAATATCAATACGGGGCCGTCCACCCTCGATAATCGGGTGGCCTACAGTGGCTTCTACGCGCAGGATCGGTTCACGCTGAAACGACTGACGCTGAGCGGCGCGTTGCGCTACGACCATGCGACGAGCAGCTACCTCGGTACGTGTATCCAGGGCGCCGGGAACGGGCTCAGCCAGGGCGTCGGGAGCGAGCCCTACGTGCCCGTGCAGGTTGGCGGGACGTATGCCGGGCAGAAGGGCTACTGCACGCCCGAAAGCAACGGCGTCTCCTATCACGACATCACACCGCGGTGGGCCGTGACGTGGGACCTCTTCGGCAACGGCCGGACATCGATCAAGTGGAATATGGGCAAGTATCTGTCGGGCGCGGGGATCACCGGCATCTATGCCGACGCCAACCCGGCGCAGCGTGCGGTCAACGAGTACTTCCGGACCTGGACCGACGTGGACGGCGACCGCAGGGTCGACTGCGACTTGCTCAACTTCGCCGAACAGGACAATCGCGCGACGGGCGGCGACGTCTGCGGCGGGCCGACCTCGGTGGCCGGAGAGGACAGCGTGCGGTACGGGCGTGACCCGCTTAGCCTCGACGCGGCCGGCACGCCGATCGGTCTCGCGACCACGCAGTGCGGACGCAGGGAAAATGGCATCCCGGCGGACGTGCAGGCGTACTGCGACGTCTATGGCGAGACCCTGCTCGATGGGTGGGGCAAGCGTCGCTCCGACTGGCAGTTCGGCCTTGGTATCCAACACGAACTTCTGCCGCGCCTCTCCGCCGAACTGACCTACAACCGCAGGAGTTACAGGAACCTGACAACGACGGATCAGCTCGGGATCGGCTGCGATCGCTTCAACGGCCGCCAGGACGTGCAGACCTGCCAGAACGGCTACCTGAATTTCACCTCCCCGGACTACGGTTTCTTCACTGCCGTCGCGCCAACCCATCCCGACCTGCCGGGTGGCGGCGGCTACGTCATTCGGGGACTGTCCAATCCGAATGCCACGTTGCCGACGGGACGGCCGTCCGCGGTGACGATCCTGGACGAGCTGTCGTACACGTCGAACTTCGTGGACGTGAACTTCGTGTGGCGCGGCACCGACAAGTGGGGCCTGCGTGGCCTGCACGTCAACGGCGGCACCACCACGGGTCGTGCCGTGCGTGACACCTGCGCCTCCCCTACGTACATGTCCGGTGCGACCTTGATCGACGGCCCGAACGTCCGGCAGCACGACGACGTGACGCCCGCGTGTAACCCGTATACGCGTTGGGAAACGAGTCTCAGAGGCACCGCCACGTACACGATTCCGAAGATCGATGTGCTTGTGAGCACCGTGTTCCAGCGGCGGTTGGGCCCGGAGCGCAACGCGAACCATAGCTTTACCAAGGACCAGGTGGTGTGGGAGGCGAACAGCGCCGCACGGGCAACGCAGGCGTGCCCGGTCGGCGCCACGTCGGGCCAGGTGGGTTGCTTCACGACGGGTACGAACGTGACCGCGACGACCTATACCGTGAATCTCCTCAATCCGAATGAACTGTACGGCCCTGGCTACACCATCTTCGACCTGAAGCTCGGGAAGAACCTCCGGTTCGCCGGCAAGCGCGTCAACATCGGCGTCGATATCTACAACCTGTTCAACAACGACACGGTTCTGACGTACCAAGACAACTTCGACGTCGCTGACAACCCGGCAACGCCGGTCGTCGAGCAGTGGGGTCAGGCGACGTCGCTACTGAGCCCGCGCTTCGTGCGGCTGACGATGCAGTTCGACTTCTGATCAGGAGGGACACGAAGGGATCGAGCCGTGGAGCGCGGCTCGGTCCCTTCGACGTCAGCGCCAGCCAAGCTCCGGGGCGACGAACTTGAGGATGCTGTTGATGGCGTGCGCGTTGTAGTCCACGCCCAACTGGTTCGGGACGGTCAGGAGCAGCGTGTCGGCGGCGGCAATCGCTTCGTCGGCAGCAAGTTGTTTGACCAGCACGTCGGGCTCGGCCGCGTACGAGCGGCCGAAGATGGCGCGCGTGTTCGCGTCGATGTAGCCAATCTGGTCCTGGTCGCGAGCGTCGCGTCCGAAGTAAGCCCGGTCCAGATCATTGACGAGCGCGAAGATGCTGCGGCTCACCGATACACGGGGCTCACGCGTGTGCCCGGCCTCCTTCCATGCCTCACGGTACGCTTCGATCTGCTTGCGCTGCTGAACGTGTAGCGGCTCGCCGCTCTCATCGTCTTTGAGGGTCGAGCTCTGAAGATGCATACCCAGTTTCGCGGCCCACTTGGATGTCGCGTTCGAGCTGGAGCCCCACCAGATCCGATCGCGCAGCCCTTCCGAATGTGGCTCGACGCGCAGCAGCCCGGGAGGGTTGGGAAACATCGGCCGCGGGTTCGGTTGGGCGAACCCTTTGCCATTGAGGAGCTCGAGGAAGACTTCGGCGTGGCGGCGCGCCATGTCGGCCGCAGTCTCGCCTTCCTGCGGGCCATAGCCGAAATACCGCCAGCCATCGATGACCTGCTCCGGTGATCCTCGGCTGATGCCGAGTTGTAGCCTTCCGCCAGCGATGACGTCCGCCGCCCCCGCGTCCTCGACCATGTACAGCGGGTTCTCGTAGCGCATGTCGATGACGGCCGTTCCAATCTCGATCCGTTTCGTGCGCGCGCCGACGGCGGCGAGCAGCGGAAACGGCGAGCCGAGCTGGCGAGCGAAGTGGTGCACACGAAAGTACGCACCGTCGGCTCCCAGTTCCTCGGCGGCGACGGCCAACTCGATTGACTGCAGCAGCGAGTCCGACGCCGTGCGCACCTGCGAGTGGGGCGACGGCGTCCAGTGCCCGAACGACAGGAACCCGATCTTTTTCACCTGACCATTCTTTCTCATCTTTCTCAGTCAGGTGTTCGAGGGAACTCTATTTCAGTCTGGCGTCGGCCGTTCGACGCTGTCGATGACGAGCACCTCCACTGGGCCCTTCGCGGACTCGAGCTTGAGGCCAAGCTGCTCTTGCAGCGCGGTGACGAGCGACGGGCCGTTGGGGTCGACCGGCGGGATGCCGGGCGGCGGCGCCACGGTGGGGATCTGATCGGGCGTCCATGTCAGGTTGAATGCGAACCGTCCGCTCAACCAGGTCTTGTCGATGACGAGCCGTCCGTCGGCGCTCGCGGGCGTACCGACGGCCATGATGGCGGTGAGCATCTCGGCAAAGCGCCGCATCGGAATACCGCCCGCCATGACGCGGGCGGGACCGCGCATGGCGCCACACGGCGGAGGCTCGTTGGGCTGCCGCGGAGGCGGCGGACCGTCGCAATTGGCGGTTGACTGCCGCAGCTGCGGTCCGAGCTTCCCGTCCGCGCGTGCGACGACGAGCTCGTAAACCGGCAGCTCGCGTGTCTCGCGGTGCGTTCTCACCTTGAATCGATCCTCGAGCAGCGAACGCAGCATCAGGACCAATTCGTTCGGAGGACCCTCGGGCGACGACCGAAACTCCGTGCTCGCTTTCGCGATGATGTCGAAGCGTGTGGAATTGATCCAATCGGGCCCACCCACGATGCGGGAAGAGAGGTGCACCGGCTGCGGTCCCATGAACGCCTCGGCGATCAGGAACTTCAACAACACGTTCGTCGCCGTGAAGCGACCACCCGGCTCCGTTCGCATCGGCGAGCGGAGGTCGCCCGACCTGTTCTCCTTGACCGACGCGACCTCGAAGCTCGGAGGACGTTCCGGTACCTGAGCCTGCGCGCGAAGAGACGTCGCCGTTGGCACGGCCATCGTCAAACCGGTGACGACCATGACGGCGCCAGACAGGAAGCAGACAGAAGCACGTTTCATTGAAACCCTCACCACGTTTACGGTTGAAGACTGAAGGTTCAGGCCCTTATCGGGCAGTGGGCGCCGCGCATGTCAGATCTGGCCCCACCATCGATCGCAGCGCCGCCTCGTGCTCGCGCACCGCGTTGCTTGCACCTGACGCGGCCCAGTTCCAGGTGCGGAGCGAGGCGGCTCGGCTCGGCGGCCAGCGCCGCAGCATGTTTCGCGCGAGCGGACAGCGCTCCTCCGGCGATAGCAGAGGGAGCGCATCAATCAACACGGGCACTGCGTCCGCGCTCAACGACTTCGCATAGGCGATGTCGAACCGGAGTGGCGCGCCCGTTGTAATCCGCGCCACATTGGTGCGTGCGACCACCGCGGCCGGATTGACGACGAGCAGGAGCGCCACCGTCACGAGGCCGGATGCCAGTGCGCCGAACGCGAACGAGCTGCGGCGGCCCCGCAGCACGGTCGCGGCGAGCCACAGCAGCATCACTCCCATCCAGATCAGCAGCACCAGCGCGTAGAACCGCGACTCGGTGAGGCCGTAGCTCGCGTGATACAGGCGCAGCCGCTGAAGCGCGGA
>Ga0111539_10002938_pt1 | contig 22597 bp, 15 predicted proteins | sample RhiMethybrSRZTD1_FD_79667 | JGI IMG/M metagenome (GOLD analysis project Ga0111539, IMG submission 79667) | Populus rhizosphere microbial communities from Tennessee, USA - Rhizosphere MetaG P. TD hybrid SRZTD1 (version 2) (version 2) | ecosystem: Host-associated > Plants > Roots > Rhizosphere >...
CGAGTACACCCAGATGGTCCAGGGCCTCGAGCGCGACGAGCGCGACAAGGCCTGCGACCTGTGGGTGAAGATCGGCCGCTGGTACGGCGAGCACCTGGCGCACGTCGACTACGCGATCCACTCCATCCAGCAGGCGCTCAGGCTCAACAAGAACCACCTGGGGGCCCTCACCACGCTGGCCCACTTCCAGCGCAAGCGCGGCTCGTGGCACGAGCTGGTCGAGACCCTCGGCAAGCACGCCGCCGTCGAGCCGGACGCGCAGAAGAAGGTGGAGCTGTACCTCAGCCTCGCCGAGCTGCTCGAGAACCAGATGCAGGACGCCATGCAGGCCATCGGTGCCTACCAGGCGGCCCTGCAGACGGACCCGTCCTCGATGGAGGCGCTGACCGCCCTCGACCGGCTCTATCGCCGGCACGAGATGTGGGAGCAGCTCATCGACGTCCTCGGGCGGATGGCCGATCTCAAGGCCGATCCGGAGGATGTGGTCACCATCCGGCTCGAGATCGGCGAGCTGTGGGACGAGCGGCTGCTCGACTCCGGGCAGGCCATCGGGGCCTACCAGGAAGTGCTCAACATCGATCCGAGCAACCTGCCGGCCCTGCGCGCCCTCGAGCAGCTGTACGAGAAGACCGGCCAGTCGGAGCGGTACCTCGACATCCTCGAGGCTCAGCTGGACGCCTCACCGAGCGACGCCGAGCAGATCGCGCTCTACGAGCGCATGTCGTCGGCCTGGGAGGAGCGGTTCGGCAAGCTCGACCGGGCGGCGGAGTGCCTCGAGAAGATCGTCGCCATCGACCAGCGCAACCAGTCCGCCTTCCGCGAGCTGGAGCGCCTCTACCGCCAGGAGGCCAAGTGGGACTCGCTGGTGGACACCTACCGGCGCCACATCCTGGTGGTCAACGACCCCACCCAGCGGATCGAGCTGTACGTCCAGATGGGGCAGATCTACGAGGAGGAGCTGAACGACTACGACCGCGCGATCGAGGCGTACAACGACGTCCTCACCTTCGACGCGGACGAGGTCCGGGCGCTCGACGCCCTCGGGCGGCTGTACGAGCTGATCGAGGAGTGGGACCGCGCGATCGACACCATGGCCCAGCTGGCGCGCATGGACGAGACCCCGCAGGTGCAGGTCGACCTCCACTACCGGAGCGGCGTCATCCACTACGCCCACCTGCGCAACGTCGAGGAGGCCGAGCAGCACTTCAGGACCGCGCTGACCATCGACGCGACGCACGTGCCGACCATGGAGGCGCTGACCAAGCTGTACGCGGACCGCGGCGACTGGCTGAAGGCCTCGCAGATGATGGTGCAGGCCGAGACCTACACGCCGAACGTCCTCGACAAGATCCGGCTCCTCTACGACGCGGCACGCATCCAGCTCGACAAGCTGAAGAACCGGGACAAGGCCAAGGAGCTGTTCGCCGCGGTCATGGCGCTCGACCCCGAGCACGTGGACGCCGGCGAGCCGCTCAGCGAGCTCTACTTCCAGTCCAAGCAGTGGCAGGAGCTGTCACCGGTCATGGACATGCTGGTGCGCAAGGCGCCCCAGCGGGGGCTCGACTCGCACGACCTGCGCGAGCTGTACTACCGCACCGCCAAGACGGCCGACGAGACGCGCGACTTCCAGAAGGCGCTGCAGTTCTACAAGGCCGCCTACGACCTCGACTCGACCTACCTGCCGGTGCTGGTCGGCCGAGCCGACCTGCTCTTCAACATGCAGGACTGGGAAGGGGCCGGGAAGATCTACCAGACCATCCTGGTCCAGCACCGCGACTCGCAGCAGGAGGCGGACGTCGTCCGCACCTACTACCGGCTCGGCATGGTGCGGCAGAACCTGGGTGAGCGGCGCAAGGCGCTCAACATGTTCGAGAAGGCGCTCGAGATCGATCCGGCGCACCACGACACGTTGAACGCGGTCATCTCCATCCAGGAGACCCAGGGCGACTGGGAAGCGGTCATTCACGCCAAGCGCGGCAAGCTGGCCCGGTCCGACACCGACGGCAAGGTCAAGCTGCTCGACGAGATCGGCGAGATCTACCACAAGAAGCTGAACAACGCGCAGAAGTCGATCGCGGCGTTCCTCGAGGCGCTCGAGGTCAGGCAAGACGACCACCAGCTCCTGCAGAAGGTGCTCGACCTCTACACCGAGACCGAGCAGTGGAAGAAGGCGGTCGAGGCCATCCTCCGGTTCGTCGCCCTCGAGAAGGACGCTCTCAGGAAGGGGTCGTACTACCAGGCGGCCGGCACCATCTGCCGCGACAAGCTGAAGGCGCTCGACGAGGCCATCGACTACTACAACATGGCGCTCGACAACTTCTTCGTCGACGGCTCGGAGAAGATCCCGAAGTCGTTCCTGCCGAGGGCGCTGAAGGCGTTCGCCGACATCGACAAGATCCTGACGACCAAGCGGGACTGGAAGGCGCAGGAGCGCGCCTACCGGCACATGATCAAGCGGCTCAAGCCGGGCGACAAGGTGCTCATCGACCTCTGGCACGCACTGGGCGAGATCTACCGGTCGCGCCTGAAGCAGTACCAGAGTGCGGTGGCCGCCTTCGAGGTGGCCCAGCAGCTGGATCCGATGAACAAGGACCGCCGCGAGATCCTGGCGGAGCTGTACATCCTGTCGGGGCCCGACCACGTCGACAAGGCGGTCGAGCAGCACATGGAGATGCTGAAGCAGGAGCCGTTCAAGTACGACAGCTACAAGGCGCTGCGCCGCATCTACATGGACTCGCACCAGTACGACAAGACCTGGTGCATCTGCAACGCGCTGTCGTTCCTGCGCAAGGCCGACCCGGAGGAGACGCAGTTCTACGAGCAGTACAAGCCGCGCGGGTTCGTCAAGGCCAAGTCGCGCATGACCGAGGAGATCTGGCGGCACGTCCACCACCCGGACGAGAACCCGTACGTGGGCGCCATCTTCGCCGCCATCTGGCAGGGCGCCTCGATGATCCGGGCCCAGCCGCACAAGGCCTTCGGCCTCAAGCCGAAGGACCGGAGGGCGATCGAGACCGACCAGCTGCAGTTCTCGAAGATCTTCTACTACACGGCCCAGGTGCTGAATGTGCCCCTGCCGCACGTGTACCTGCAGCCGGAGCAGCCGGGCGAGATCGCGGTGGCCAACGCCCAGGACAAGGGCGCCCTGCAGCCGTCGTTCGTGGTGCGGGCGAGCCTGCTCCAGGGACGGCCGGAGAAGGAGATCGCCTTCGTGGCGGCGCGCTGGCTCACCTTCATGCGCCCCGACCACTTCCTCAAGCTGGCGCTACCGACCAACACCGAGCTCAAGGCGGCGTTCCTCTCGGCCATCACCATGGTCAAGCGGGACTTCCCGCTGCCGGGCGACATGCGGGCGGCGGTCGGCCAGTACCTGCCGGAGATGCAGAAGCGCATCCAGCCGCACATGCTCGAGCAGCTGGGCATGGTGGTGAACCGCTTCATCCAGGCGGCCCCGGAGGTCAACCTGTCGAAGTGGGGCAACGCGGTGGATGCGACCGCGCACCGGGTCGGCTTCATCATCTCGGGTGACCTCGAGGTGGCGGCCCGGATGGTCTCGGTCGAGCCGGTGGTGGTCGGCGGCCCGCAGGTGAAGGACAAGGTGAAGGAGCTGGTCGTCTACTCGATCAGCGAGGACTACTTCAAGGTCCGCACCCACCTCGGCACGACAATCGGCTAACGCCGACGCACGACATCGGAAGAAGAAATTTCACAGGGAGTCGGGGAGGGGGGAGATTTTTCTGGGTTCTGAACCAAACCAGATCTCCCTATCTCTCCCTCTCCCTGTTCAATCTACTTTCTTCGGTTTGGCGGTTAACTGTCCCTCGCGAGGTCGTAGGTGACGGTGATCGTCAGCGTGACGGACTGGAGGTCGCCGTGGGGGGCCTGGGGCGCGGCTTCGGTGGTGATGGCGTTGGCGTAGACGCCGTTCCAGGTCCAGCCGTCGCCGGGAGCCTCGACGACGGCGCGGACCTCGCCCAGGTCGAAGCCGACCGCCGAGGCGAGCTCCCGCGCCTTGCTGCGGGCGGCCTCGCCGGCCATCTTCCTGACCTTGGTCTTGAGGGCGGGCAGGTCGGAGACGCGGAAGCTGGTGGCCATCGCGGTCGCGCCGGCCGCGCCCAGCCCCTCCATCAGCGCGGCGAGCCGGTCGAAGTCGCGGGTCGAGACGGTGAGGGCGACCGAGGCCTGGTAGCGGAGGAGGGCGCCGGTCTTCGGGTGGTGGATGGGCGAGAGCTGGAGCTGGCCGAGGGCGATGTCGGTCGGTTCGACGCCCGCCTTCTCGAGACTGGTGAGCGCGGCCTCCTGGCGCTGGTGGGCCAGGCGGGTGGCCTCACGAGCGCTCGCGTGCTCGACGGCGATGGTGGCCCGGAGGTCGGCGATGTCGGGGACGGCCTCGAGGGTGGCGGTGCCGGAGACCGTGAAGCCGCGCGGCTGGCCGCCGGCGTCGTCGGGGCGCTCGGCCGCGGGCAGCGACACCGAGATGTGCTGGGTGGGAGTCGGCCGGGTGGCGGCGATGGCCAGAGCGACCGAGAGGGCGAGGAGGATGGAGGTGTGGATGAAGAGGCGGGGCAGGGTCATGCCCTGAAGACCGTCAGGATGGCACGCCGCATTCGACCGGCGCGCAATCCTTACCAGGTCCTTACAGGCCGCGACGTCTGCTGTCCGCTCACGGGGCGGTGATGCGGTAGGCGTGGACGCGGCCGCCCGCGATGGCGTAGGCCATGTCGCCGTCGAAGACCGGGTCGCTGGCCTGCTGGCCGCCCGGGACGTCCTTGCCGAGCTCGTCCTTCAGGATGACCTCGAGGGAGGGGGCGTCGACCGCGTAGACCGCGGCGTCGCCGAAGTCGGAGTCGCTGCGGGTCTCGCGGGCGGAGACCAGGAAGACGACGCGGTCCCGCCAGACACCGTGGTGCTCGCTGGCGAGATCGAAGGACCTGGCCAGCGCGCCGCCGGCGGCGTCGAGCACGAACAGCTTTTCTCCCTGCGCCATGAAGACGTGGGTTCCGATGGCGACGGCGAACGGATCCCACGGGCCGGTGGCGCCCAGGTCGGTGTGCCAGGTGTAGGCGCCGTCGGGGGCGTGCAGGAGGACGGCGCTGTCCCGCGAGGGGACGCTGATGAACTCGCTGGTGATGACGTCCTTGCCGACCAGCGCACCGCCGCGCAGCATGTCCTTGCCCTGCACGGTCACGAGCTCGACCCCGTCGGGGTCGACGAAGCGGGTGATCCAGCCGTCCTTCTGGTTGCCGCCGCCGCGGGCGACGAAGATCGGCTTCGAGCGCTCGAAGGTCGGGCCGTAGCCGCCGGCCAGCTTGCTGCCGCCGGTCTTCTTTCCGTCGACGGTGAAGAACTCGACCGGTAGCTCGACGCCCCCGGCCGGCGGCTGCACCGGGACGTCGGGGATGATGCCGATGCGGCGGTCGCCGAACGCGAACCGGCTGGCGGCCGGGGTCGCCCATGGCTTGCCCGGCTTGCCGGTCGCCGGATCGAGGCACTCGATGCCGGTCCCGGCATTCGGGTAGGTGAGGACCATGCAGAAGCGGCCGTCGACCGCGCCCGGGCGGGCCAGCGGGTAGCTGAACTGCACGAAGCCGGTGTCGCGCTTCCAGACCTCCTTGAGGTCGGCGAGCGAGAAGGCGTGGACGCTCTTGTGGCGAGCGACGATGGCGACGTCGCCGAGGATGGCGAGGCCGAGCGCCCAGGCGTCCTTCTCGCAGCGGTGGGGTACGACCTGCTTGCCGGTCTTGCCGTCGAGCAGCTCGAGGCAGTTGTCCTGGGTCGCCACCACCAGGCGCCCCTTGCCGGCGGCGATGAAGGCCGGCCCGGTCGGCAGCGGCTCGTTGGGGGCCCGCGCGCGCGGCCCGTGCTCCCCCTTCGGCTGGTCGCCCCAGCTCCAGGCCGCCGTCACCGTCGTGCTGGCCTTCGCCGCCGGCGGCGCGCCCCGGGTGGCCCCTGCGTCGCCTCCACCAGCCGGCGTGCCGCCGCCAGCAGGCTTGCTCTTGTCGCCGCAGCCGGCGATGGCGAGGAGCACGGCCGCCGTTGCCTGGAGCCTCATCCCGCCGGGATGTTACCGGCTTTCGCGCCTGCGCCGGCAGTGGTATCCAGGGTCGATGAAGGTCGTCGTGTGCGGGCACTGCCGGACGCGCGTGGCGCCGAAGGGTGATGGCGGCTGCCCGGCGTGCGGCTGCCCGGTCGACGGCTCGCCACCGGCACAGCCGCGCACCATCGAGCTCGGCAGGCCGTTCGACGATGCGGCGGCGCGCCGCTTTCCGCTGGCGGCGACCGCCGCGGTGTTCGCCGCACACCGGATCCGCAAGCTTCTGGTCCGCAGGCGCCGCGATGACGCGGTCCCGGGCGCGCGGGTGCACGGCGACGAGCGCGGCTAGCCACCGAGCTGCGTCAGCTGTGGGTGGGGTCGGCGAGCCAGTCGCGCGCGCCGCGCAGGCCGAGGACGCGGAAGATCTTCTGCTCCTCCGCCTTGCCCTTGACCATGACCGGCGGCAGAGGCACTGCCTCCACCCGGTCTTTGATCCGCTGGTAGGTGTGGTCGGAGACGATGATCTCGTTGGGCTTGGCCAGGCTGACCAGGCGCGAGGCGATGTTCATGGCGTCGCCGATCGCGGTGTACTGCAGCGCGCGGGTGGAGCCGATGGCGCCGGTGATGACCTTGCCGGTGTTGACGCCGATGCCGATGAGGATGGGCGGCTGGTTCTCCGCCTGTCGCGTGCGGTTGAATTCGCGCAGGCTTTTCAGCATGTCGAGGGCGCAGACCACCGCCTTGAACACCGCGTCGTCGAGCTGGATGGGCGCGCCGAACAGGCCGATGATCTCGTCGCCGACGAACTTGTCGAGGGTGCCGCTGTGGCGGAACAGCACCTCGACCATCACCTCGAAGTACTCGTTGAGGGTGTTGACGACCTCGTGCGGCGGGCGGCCGTCGGACATGGCGGTGAAGCCGCGGATGTCCGAGTAGAGCATCGTGATCTCGCTGAGCCGGCCGCCCTTCTCGATGGTGAGCTCGCCCTTGACCACCTGCTCCACCACCGACGGCGGGATGAGCCGAGAGATCTGCGCGCGGGTCTGCGCCTCGTGCTCGATGCGGGTGGCGAGCCGCGCGTTCTGGATGGCGATGGCGGCCTGGGCGGCCATGCCGGTGCAGATCTGTAGATCTTTCTCGGTGAAGGCGTTGGTCGCGATCTGCGAGTCCAGGTGCATGATGCCGAGGATCTCGTCGCGGTGGAGCAGGGGCACCGTCATGGTCGAGCGGATGCCCTGCATGATGATCGAGTGGGCGCCGCTGAAGCGGGAGTCCATGGTCGCGTCCGACGACAGCACCGCCGCCTTGTTGCTGATGACCTCGGCGGTGACGGTGCGCGAGAGCACGATCGAGTCCTCGCTGCGGCCGTCGCGCGTCTTGACGTGGCGCGGCACCAGCTCGCCGTTCTCCATGAGGAGGATCGCCCCACGGTCGGCGCCGACCAGCTCGAACGCCTTGTCGAGAATCTTGGGCAAGAGCTTCTCGAGATCCAGCTCGCTCGACACCGCCTTCGCCAGCTCGTGACCAATCCGGAGCCGCTCGTAATCGCGGCGCAAGACCGTGTCGTCGCGTATCTGGCGCTCGGGCAAGAACTCACCGGTCGAGGCGGCAATCCGCTGCCGGATGTGGCTCTCGGTGAGCCCCGGCGCGATGGTGACTCGATTCAAGGCCAGGTTTTCCGAGGCGCGGTTGACGAACAGGAGCCGCGTCGAGCCCATCGTGATCTCGTCGCCGTCCTCCAGCCGGCGCTCGGTCACGCGGTCGCCGCGCACGAAGGTCCCGTTCAGGGACTGGAGGTCGCGGAGCAGGTAGCTGCCGTCCGGCAGCCGTTGCAGCGTCGCGTGCTCCTTCGAGATGATCCGGTCGAGGATCTGGATCGTGTTGTCCGGGTGACGCCCGATGGAGTTGAAGTTGCCGAGCTCGAATTCCTGTCGTTCGTCCGACGAGATGACGATGAGCTTGGCCATATCCCCACGAGGGCTCGCGCCAGGCACCAATGGTAATGAAACGGCCCCTGTAACGTAAAGTGGCCAAGTTACTAATGCTCTTTGCCTGTGGGGCATCCCGGAAACCCCGCGCGGAAAAGCGATTTCAGCGGCTTGGAGAGAGCGCCCTCGCACTTGACAGCGAGGTGCGCTTGGCTAGAGTGAGGGCCCGCGCGAAAGTGGCGGAATTGGTAGACGCACAGGCTTCAGGTGCCTGCGTCCGCAAGGATGTGGGGGTTCGAGTCCCCCCTTTCGCACCGGCAAGATAGGCGCCCGCGAGGGCGCCTTGGCCTTTTCGGACCAGCCGGCCGGTCAGCGCGCCGGGCCGGCGGCCGAGCGCGGTCGGTAGGCGCCGAGGTCGACGGTGGCGTGCTCGTTCATGACCACGAACGGGCGGGTCTCGGCACTCAGGCGCCCGGCCCCGTCGTGCTCGAGGATGTCGACCTGCCCGAAGCCGGTGCCCATCATGGCGCGGTTCTGGTAATCGACCCACAGGTGAACCTCGCGCTCGCGGCTCCGGCCATGGATGTCGGTGTGCTCGGGGCCGAAGCCGTCCGCCACGTCCGGTCCGACCTCGGCGTCCGCCGGGGCGGTCTGTGAGAACGGCTGGTCGGCACGGGCTACATGCAGGTCGAGGTCGGTGGCGTCGTTCTCCCAGGTGAGGACGAAGTGGACCGACGGCTCCATCGGGACCAGCACGCCCTGCTGGTCGAGCAGCGCCTGGATGTCGCGGCGGCGCTCGGGCTCGCGCGCCAGGTAGGCGGCGGCGACCAGGCCGGCGTCCTCGAGCAGGAGCGGCCGGGCCCGCTCGAAGCGGCCCAGCGAATCGCTCCTGCCGAGCGCGGCGAGCAGGACATCGAGGGCGCGGCGGTGGCGGCCGGCGCGCAGGTGGGCGTAAGCCAGCATGCGGTGGCCGCTCGGCTGATCGGGTCTGAGCTCGACGGCGCGCTCGAGGACGTCGACCTGGAGATCCCGCGCGACCGCGCCGAGGCGCGCGAGGCGGCCGGCGGCGAAGCGGCGCAGATCGGCGCGCGAGGGGAACTCGTCGACGATCGAGCCGTAGGCGCGGGCGGCCAGGGTGAGGCTGCCGCGCGCCTCGAGCGCCTCGCCGAGGGCGACCAGCGCCATCAGGTCCCAGGGGGCGTCGGTGCGCCAGTCGAGCGCCTCGCGCAGGGCGGCGTCGCGCTGGCCCGCCTCGAGCTTGCGCATGACCGTGAGCATGCGGCCGCTGTAGGCGAGCGGCGTCGGCGGCGGCTCATCGGCGGCCGCAGCGCCGAAGTCGAGGCCGGTCGTGTTGACCCCGTCGACGACGTAGCGGTTCTCCAGGCTGGTCGAGCCGGAGAAGCTGACCCCGAGCGAGTCGCCGCTGGCGCCGGCGGCGCTGCCGAGCGTCGACTCGAAGCTGCGTCCGGGGGTCGGCACGTTGCGGTTCATGTCGTCGGTGACCGTGATGCCCTGCCTGGTGCTGGTGGTGTCGATCGCCGGCGGATCTGCCTTGATCTCGATGACCTCGCCGGCCGAGTGCGAGGTGTCGATGCGCAGCGCTACCGACGTGGTTTGCGATCGACGCACCACGATGGCAGTTCGCCGTATCGTCTGATCGGCGTAGTAGGCGACGAGGGTGTAGCGTCCGGGCGGCAGGTTGGCGATGACGTAGCGGCCGTTCTCGTCGCTGATGGCGGTCTGCTCGCCCGACAGGGACGGCGAGGTGGCGACCAGGGTGACCCCGGGCAGCGGCGCGCGGGTCGTCTGGTCGATCACCTGGCCGATGATGGTGCCCTGGGTCGTGGTTCCGCCGGACGGCTGGATGGTGACCGCCGGCTGCACGATCGCCCGGTAGCCGCCGCGCCGCAGGACCCGCAGGCCGGTGGCGTCGACCGCCAGGAGATCCGACAGGGCGCGGCGATCGAGCCCGAAGCGGGCGTAGTCGCTGTCCGACTGGAGGACCAGGAGCGCAGTGAACGGGCAGAGGACCCGGTGCCGCATCGACAGATCGGCGACGGCGCGCTGGATCTCGGCGCGCTTCTCCTCGCGAGCGCGCGGGACGGCGGCGAGCTCGTGCATGCGGCGATCGATGTCGGCCTGGGCTACCTCGCGGTCGACCAGCGGGCCACCGGCCTCGGCGAGGGTGACGGTGCGAGCGCTCGTGCGGCCGCCCGCGTCGCGCAGGCGCAGGTGGACGCGCGCCGGGCGTGTGCCGCGCGCCATGCGGGCGTAGACCAGGGCGTGGTCGCCCGGCTGAAGTCCCTCGAGGCGCTCGGGCCACACCCACTCGGCGCCGTCGATCGCCACCTGGATGGGCGGGGCGGCGGTGCGCTCGAGGCGGCGCAGCCAGTCGGCGGCGCCGCGGTCGGTGGACAGCACCACGCCGGCGTGACGGCCGGCGCGCGCGGTGAGCTCGGCCAGCAACGCGGGGTCGCCGGCGCCGGCCGGCACCAGGGCGTCGATGCGGTCGATCGAGCCGCCGAGGGCGCGGCCCAGGGCGGCGGCGTCCCGCGCCCCGACGGTCGGCACCCCGTCACTGATGAGCAGCACCCGGTGAAAGCCGGCTCGCCCGGCCCAGGTCAGCGCCGCTTCCAGGTTCGAGGCGCCGAGCGCGCGGCGCAGGCGGAGCGCCTCGAGATAGCCGGCGGCGGGATCGGCGGCGCGTCCGTCGAACAGGAGATCGAGGGTCTGGTCGAACGCGGCCACCGCGAAGTGCACGTCCGGCCCGCGTCCAGCCGACAGGGCGCGGGCGAGGGCGGCGACGTCGGCGGCGCGGTCGGGCAGGGCGCGGCCTATCGAGGAGCTGGTGTCGACCAGGACCAGGAGGTCGGACAGGGGCGCGGCGCTGCTGGCGATGCTCGGCGCCACCCGGGTGACCAGCAGCTCGCCGCTGCGCACGCCGTCGGCGCGAGCTGCTGCGACCGGTGCCTCGAAGTCGCGGACCGGCACGATGCCGTGCTCGGAGCGGCGGATCAGGCGATCGCCGACCCGCGCGGCGATCTCGAGTGACTCGAGGCGCGGGAGCCCGACCAGCGGGATGCGGTAGGGCTGGCCCGGGTCGGTGAGCTCGTGCGAATAGGAGACCAGGATCTCCTTCGCCTCGCCCGGCTCGATCGGGAAGACGCGAGCGGAGAAGCGGTTCCCCGCCTCGTGCTCGAGCATGGCGGGATCGACCCGCTGGTGGAGGTACGACTCGTAGACCTCCTGGGCGCGGGCGCGCTCCACCACCTCTGCCTCCATCCAGGCGCCGCCGATCTTCATCGCGAATCGGCTCACCGCGGCGCCCGGCGGGAGCGCCAGCTGGAAGCGCCCCTCGAGCCGCCGGTCGGTCGGGTTGCGGAAGGTGAGGAGGAGCTCGCTGAAGGCGAGCGGGCCCTCGACGACGCCGCGCACCCGCAGCTTCTCGAGGGCGAGGCCGGTGCCGTCGCTGGCGGTGAGCTCGGCGGGGACGGCGTCGAGCTGGCGGCGGCTCCGGGGGGCGATGCGGGCGACGGCGCGGAGCATCGCCGGCATGGCGGCGAAGCTCTGGGCGGCGTCGCGCGCCCGGTTCTCGTAGTGGAGGTAGGGGAACGGGCGATCACCCCGCCCGCAGGAGGTGAGGACGAGGAGCCAGAGGGTGGGCGAGAGCCGGCGGCGCATGGAGGTTCATGCTTCCACCGGTTGTCCGCCCCGTCGCCCTCCGGCTGCGCGCAGCCGATCACACGAGTGAGAACGGCGCGCCTCGACCTCGACCCCGACCTCGCCCGTTCACGGGTGGAAGAAGCGCTCGCTGACGACCTTGCCGTCCTTCCAGGTGCGGACCGCCACCTGCTCCTGGCGAACCCGCGGGCCGCCCTTGTAGGTGGCGTCGATCAGCCAGACCGAGAAGGTGGTGTCGCTGCTGGCGCCGGTGGCCTCGAGCTTCACCTGGTGGAGCTCGGCCACGCTGCCGACGAACTGCTCCTCGCGGGCGCGGTTGGCGGCCTTGCCCACCGTGGGCTCCTGGCTGTTCTCCTGCATGACGACGTCGTCGCCGTAGAAGCGGTCGAAGGCCTCGAGGATCTGGCCCTTCAGGATCATCTGGTTCAGCTCTGTGTCGAGTCCCTGGATGTTTGCCATCGCTGTCTCCTTCGTGTGTCTGGACAAACCATGGCCCCGATCCATTCGATTGATAAGTGCTAGGTATTGCGAATAGACTTTGCATTTATGCAAAGTGAGATGGAGACCTTCGTCGCGGTGGTCGAGGGCGGCACCTTCTCGGCGGCGGCGCGGGCGCTCGACCTGCCGGTGTCGACCGTGAGCCGACAGGTGTCGCGGCTGGAGGAGCGGCTGGGAGTGCGCCTGCTCAACCGGACCACCCGCCGGGTGACGCCGACCGCGCCGGGACAGAGCTACTTCGAGCGCTGCCGGCGCATCGTGGCCGAGAGCCGAGAGGCCGAGGAGGAGGTGCGGCAGCTGCACGGCGCGCCGCGCGGCCTCCTCAAGATCGCCGCCCCGCCCAGCGGCCTGCGGGCGACCGCGATCGAGGACCTGGTCACGGGGTTCCTCCGCCGCTACCCCGACATCGAGATCGAGCTGGTGGCCGAGAGCCGCTTCGTCGACCTCGTCGCCGAGGGGTACGACCTCGCCCTGCGCGGAGGCATCCTGCGCGATTCGTCGCTGGTCGCCCGGCGGCTCATGCGGATGAAGACCGGGCTGATCGCCGCGCCCGACTACCTGGCGCGGCGCGGCCGGCCGCGCCGGGTGGCCGACCTGGCCCGCCACGATCTCCTGGTCCAGCGGACGCCCGGTCGCCAGCCGCGCTGGCCGCTCGCGCCGCGCGGATCGCTACCGGTGCGCGGGCGCCTCATCACCAACGACCTCTCGGTCTCGCGCGCGGCGGCGCTCGCCGGTCTCGGCATCGCGTACATGCCGCTCCTCCTGGTCGACCGCGAGATCGACAGCGGCCAGCTCGAGCCGGTCTTGCCGAACGCGGTCGGCCGCGACACCGACGGGCTGCACCTGGTCTATCCGCAGGGGCGCCTGCTGGCCGCCCGGGTGCGAGTCTTCGTCGACTTCGCGGTCGCCTTCTTCGGCGACCCGCCGCCCGGGGCCGCCGTGATGGGGCGATGACGGCAGCGCGCGGCCTTCACTCGAGGTCGATGCAGGCCAGACGGGCACCGTCGGCGGGGTCGTGGATCACCAGCGCCTGCGCCTCGGGGCGGGCCGTGTGCTCGGCGGAGGCGCCGACCCAGGCGTTCCCCTCGTCGTCGGCCCCGTCGATGGGAAGCCAGATCTCGTTCTCCTCGCCGGCGCCGGCCGCCGGATCGACCAGGTAGTGAGCGCCGCCGTCCTTGATCGCGCAGGGCAGGTCGTGGACGTGCACCGGGTAGCTGGCTCCGGGCTCGAGACCGCTCGCCACCAGCTCGATCTCGGTCGACCCGTCGAGGCTGCGGGTCATGGCGGCGAAGGCCGACAGGTCGGGGGTGCGCTCCTGTCCGGCCAGGAGGAGGACCGAGACGCCGGCGGTGGTGAGGGGCGGGTGGTCCCATCGCGCCAGATCGGCGCAGGCGACCTTCGGCTTGCTGTCGCCGGCGATTCGATGGAGGACCACCGACTGGGCGTCGGCCCGGACGGCGTGCGCGAAGGCGCGGACGGAGGTCATCTCGCCGCTCTCGAAGTCCGACACCTCGGGCCAGATCTCGTTCTCCTCGAGGGTGTCGACCACGGTGGGGTCGATCTTGTAGTGGCCGCCGGCGTCGAGGACGGCGCAGGGCAGGGCGTGGACGTGAGCGGCGTACGCCTGGGCCGGGTCGAGCCCGCGGAGCTCGAGATAGACGTCGGTCTCCTCGGCGGTCCGGTAGGCGCCGAGCTGGCCGGCGATGCGGCGGTCGTCCTCCTCGGCCTGGGCGAAGGCGGCGAATTCGCCGACCATCTCCACGCCCTCGTCGACCGCGTCCTCCTCGAGATCGGCGCAGGCCATCTTCCCGCCGCTCGACGGATCGTGGAGCACGACCGACAGGGCGTCGCCCCGGGTGAAGTGGGGGAACTCGATGCTCCGCGTGGCGATGCCGTCGATGGAGGTCTCGAGCCCCAGCCAGAGCTCGTTCTCCTCGGCGGTTTCCATCACCGCGGGATCGATCTTGTAGTGGCCGCCCCCCTGAAACGCGCAGGGGGCGGCGTGAACGTGGGCGGTCATCGCGAGGCCGGCCGGAAGACCGGTCAGCTGGACCTCCACGCGGGTGCTGCCGCTCGCCTGGCGGACCATCTGTGCCCGCCCGCCGACGCCGGCGTAGCCGGGGAGCGACTCGAACGAGCCGGCGAGGATCGAGTCGAGCTCGGTCTCGTCACCGCCGTGCGCGCCGGCGTCGCACGAATCGTCCGATTGATTTCCGGCAGTGTCGAGGCCCGCGCCGCCGCTCACGGTGCAGCCCGCCGCCCACAGCGCCGTCACCACCGGCAGCCAGTACGTCGTGTGCTCGCTCATGGAACTCTCCTCCCCGGTCGCCAGCGGACGAGAGCTTCAAGCGCGATGCCATCGGCGTTGCGCGTGCGGCGATCGGGATCGCGGCGGCTTGCGCGCCGACGATCGGTCGCCGGCGGGGTCGCGCCGTGGGGGGGACGGTCCGACCTCGATCGAGGTCACACGATCGCGGCGCGCTTCACAGGGCGCGCGCGATGGCGTCGACCATCGCGGCGGTGCCGAGGGTCCCGCCCAGATCGGCGGTGCGGGCGCCGGCCGCCAGCGCCGCCTCGACCGCCGCCTCGACCTGCGCCGCCTCCTCGGCAAGTCCGAGGGAGTGGCGGAGCAGCATGGCGGCGGACAGCACGGTCCCGATCGGGTTGGCCAGGCCGCGGCCGGCGATGTCGGGGGCGGAGCCGTGGATCGGCTCGTAGAGGCCGAAGCTGCCCTCGCCGAGCGACGCGCTCGGCAGGACGCCGAGCGAGCCGGGCAGGACCGCCGCCTCGTCGGTCAGGATGTCGCCGAACATGTTCTCGGTGACGACCACGTCGAAGCCGGCCGGCGCCGAGACGATCCGCATGGCGCACGAGTCGACCAGCTGGTGCTCGAGGCGCACGCCCGGGTGGCCGGCCGCCACCTCCTCGGCGACCCGGCGCCACAGGCGCGAGGACTCGAGGACGTTCGCCTTGTCGACCGAGGTCACCGACCGGCGGCGCCCGGCGGCCAGCCGGAAGGCGAGCTCGACCACCCGGCGGACCTCGCCGTCGGTGTAGACCATGGTGTCGAAGGCGCGCTCCCCGCCCTCGATCGGCTCGCGGCCGCGCCTGCCGAAGTAGAGGCCGCCGGTCAGCTCGCGGACGAAGAGGATATCGACCCCGGCCAGCCGCTCCGCCTTGAGCGGGGAAACCTCCACCAGGTGGGGCGAGACCCGCACCGGGCGCAGGTTGGCGAACAGCCCCAGCTCGCGGCGCAGGGCGAGCAGTCCCTGCTCGGGGCGCACCGCGGCGCGCGGGTCGTCCCAGCGCGGCCCGCCGACCGCGCCGAGCAGGGCAGCGTCGGCCGCCCGGCAGGCGGCCAGCGTGTCGTCGGGGAGCGGCGCGCCCGACGCGTCGATGGCGCAGCCACCGACCAGGTGCTCGCTGAAGCTGAAGGCGTGGCCGGCGCCGGCCGCCACCCGTTCCAGGATCGTGCGCGCGGCCCCCACCACCTCGGGGCCGATGCCGTCACCAGGAAGCAGCGCGATGTTCGCTCGCATGGCTGGTCTCCGCCGGGTCGATGCCGAACTCGAAGCTGTCGGCCAGCGCCGCCCAGGAGGCGGCCAGGATGTCGGTGCCGGCGCCGACCGTGCTCCACCGCCGCGGCCCATCGGTCGAGTCGATGAGCACACGGGTGGTCGCCGCGGTGGCGCTCTGCCCGTCGAGGATGCGGACCCGGTAGTCGACCAGCCGGATGCCGGCGACCGCCGGATAGGAGGGCGTCAGCGCCTTGCGGAGCGCCCCGTCGAGCGCGTGCACCGGGCCGTTGCCTTCCGCGACCGCGTGGATGATCTCGCTGCCGACCGCGATCTTGATGGTCGCCTCCGCCCAGGCCCCCAGGCGCTCGTGCTGCCCGGTCATCACCCGGTACTCGATGAGGCGGAACGGCGGCACGTGGCCGGGCTGCTCGCGGCGGAGCAGCAGCGCGACCGACGCCTCGGCCGCCTCGAACGACAGGCCGCGCGCCTCGCCGTCCTTGATGGTGGCGAGCGCGCGGGCCGGCGCGTCGCCGCGCACGTTCATGCCGTACTCCTCCGCCTTGGCGATGAGGCTGGCGCGGCCGCTGAGCTCGCTCACCACCACGCGCGAGCTGTTGCCGACCAGCTCGGGGTCGACGTGCTGGTACGAGTCCGGGTGCCGGCGCATGGCAGAGACGTGCACGCCGCCCTTGTGGGCGAACGCGCTGCGCCCGACGTAGGGGCGGTGCTCGTCGGGCAAGAGGTTGGCCACCTCGGCGACGAAGTGGGCCAGTTCGAACAGCCCCGACAGGTGGCCCTGCGGCAGGCAGCGCAGGCCGAGCTTGAGCTCGAGCGCCGGCGCGATGGCGCACAGGTCGGCGTTGCCGCACCGCTCGCCGTAGCCGTTGATGGTGCCCTGCACCTGCCGGGCGCCGGCCCGTACCGCGGCGAGCGCGTTGGCCACCGCGCAGCCGCTGTCGTCGTGACTGTGGATGCCGATCGCGATGGCCGGGAAGCGCGCCACCACCGCCGCCACCGCCTCGCCGACCTCCCAGGGCAGCCGCCCGCCGTTGGTGTCGCACAGGGCCAGCGCCTCGGCGCCGCCGCGCGCCGCCGCGTCGAGCACCTCGAGCGCGTAGACCGGATCGGCCGCGTAGCCGTCGAAGAAGTGCTCGGCGTCGAAGAAGGTGCGCCGGCGCTGCCCGGACAGCAGGGCGACGGTCTCCTCGATCATGCGGAGGTTCTCCTCCGGCGAGACCCGGAGGACGCTCCGCACCTGCAGCGGCGAGGTCTTGCCGAAGACGGTGCAGACCGGCGCGCCGCACTCGAGGAGCGCGACCAGCTGCGGGTCGTCGGCGGCGGCGACGCCGGCGCGGCGAGTGGCGCCGAAGGCCGCCAGCACCGCGTACCCGAGCTCCAGCTCGCGCGCCCGCTGGAAGAACTCGGCGTCCTTCGGGTTCGAGCCGGGCCAGCCCCCCTCGATGAAGGAGACCCCCAGGAGGTCGAGCCGCTCGGCGATGCGCAGCTTGTCGTCGCAGCTGAGCGAGATGCCCTCGCGCTGGGTGCCGTCGCGCAGGGTGGTGTCGTACAGCTCCACGTCAACGGCGGGCTTCATACGCCTCGATATCTCCCCGCAGGGACAGGAGGTAGCCGAGCTCGTCGACCCCGTCGAGCAGGCAGCGGCGCGCGAACGGGTCGACCGGGAAGGTGAGGGGGGACTGCCCCGGCCAGGCGATCACCTGGCCCGCGAGATCGACGGTGACGACCAGCCCGGGATCCGCCGCCCGCGCCGCGCACAGCCGCGCGTGCTCCTCGCGCCCGAGCGCCACCGGCAGGAGGCCGTTCTTGAGCGCGTTGGAGCGGAAGATGTCGGCGAAGGAGCTGGCGACCACCGCGCGGAAGCCGAAGTCGCACAGTGCCCAGGGGGCGTGCTCGCGCGACGAGCCGCAGCCGAAGTTGTGCCCGGCGATGAGCACCTGCGATCCGGCGGCGCCGGGCGCGTTGAGCGGGAAGTCCGCCTGCGGCGCCCCGCTCGCCTGGTAGCGCCAGTCGTGGAACAGGTTGACCCCCAGGCCGTCGCGCGAGGTGACCTTGAGGAAGCGGGCCGGGATGATCTGGTCGGTGTCGATGTCATCGTGCGGCAGGAGCACGGCGCGCGACTGGATGGTCTGGAACATCAGAGCTGCCTCGGATCGGTGATGCGGCCGGTGACGGCGGCGGCCGCGGCGGTGAGCGGTGAGGCCAGGAAGGTGCGGCCCCCCTTGCCCTGGCGCCCCTCGAAGTTGCGGTTGCTGGTCGACACCGCGTACTCGCCGGGCTGCAGCTGGTCGCCGTTCATCGCGATGCACATCGAGCAGCCGGACTCGCGCCACTCGGCGCCGGCGTCGCGGAAGACCTGGTCGAGCCCTTCGGCCTCGGCCTGGCGCTTGATCGCCTGCGAGCCGGGGACCACCAGCATGCGCACGCCCGGCGCCACGTGGCGCCCGGCCACCACGCTGGCTGCCTGGCGCAGATCGCCCAGCCGCGAGTTGGTGCAGGAGCCGAGGAAGACCACGTCCACCCGGTGGCCGAGCAAGGGGCGCCCCGGCTCGAGGTCCATGTAGCGCAGCGCCTTGTCGAGCGCGGCCCGCTCGCGCGGGTCGGCCAGCCCGTCCGGCGCCGGCACCGGCTGGGTGATCGCGATGCCCATGCCCGGGTTGGTGCCGTAGGTGATCATCGGCTCGAGCCCGCCGCCGTCGATGGTGACGGTGGTGTCGTAGGCCGCGCCCGGGTCGCTCGGCAGCTGGCGCCAGCGCGCCACCGCGGCCTCCCACGCGGGCCCCTGGGGCACCCGCGCGCGCCCGGCGAGCCAGGCGAAGGTCGTCTCGTCGGGGGCGATGAGGCCGGCCCGCGCGCCCGCCTCGATCGACATGTTGCAGACGGTCATCCGCTGCTCCATCGAGAGGGCGCGGATCGCTTCGCCGGCGTACTCGATGACATGGCCGGTGGCGCCGCCCACCCCGATCTTCGCGATGAGCGCCAGGATGATGTCCTTGGCGGTGACCCCGCCCGGCAGCTGACCGTCGACCTGGACCAGCATGGTGGCCGGCCGCCGCTGCAGCAGGCACTGGGTGGCCAGCACGTGCTCGACCTCGCTGGTCCCGATGCCGAAGGCGAGCGCGCCGAAGGCGCCGTGGGTCGAGGTGTGGCTGTCGCCGCAGACGATGGTCGTGGCCGGCTGGGTGAAGCCGAGCTCCGGGCCGATGACGTGGACGATGCCCTGCTGATCCGAGCCGAGCGCGAAGAGCTCGATGCCGAACTCGGCGCAGTTCACCTCCAGCTGGCGCAGCTGCGCCTCCGCCTGCGCGTCCACCACCGGGATGCGCCCGCGCACCGCGCCCGGCGCGGTGGGCACCGAGTGGTCCATGGTGGCCACCGTGCGCTCGGGGCGCCGGACCGTCAGCCCGCGCGCCCGGAGGCCGCGGAAGGCCTGGGGCGAGGTCACCTCGTGCACCAGGTGGAGGTCGATGTAGAGCACGGCCGGCTCGCCGCCCTGCTCCACCACCACGTGCTCGTCCCAGATCTTGTCGAACAACGTCCTCGCCAGCGTCCTGGACATCAGACCACCGCCTGGGCCCCGTGGGCCTCCCCCTCGCTCATCAGCATCACCAGGTCATCGTCCTCGATGTGGCGCTTGCCGGCGGCCATCTGCTTGAACCGCTCGAAGGCGCTCACCAGCGCGCCGTCGTCGAGCGAGTAGCCGAGCTCGGCCAGCCGGGCGCGGAACGCGTGCCGTCCCGACTGCCGGCCGAGGACCAGGCGGCTCTTGCCGGCCCCGACCGTGTCGGGGCGCATGATCTCGTAGGTCTGCTCGTTCTTGAGCATGCCGTCCTGGTGGATGCCCGACTCGTGCGCGAAGGCGTTGGCCCCGACCACCGCCTTGTTGGGCTGCACCACCATGCCGCTGCACGCGCTCACCAGACGGCTCATCGCGGTGAGCTGCCGGGTGTCGAGTCCGGTCCTCTTGCCGTAGATCGCGTGGCGCGTGTGCAGGGCCATGACCACCTCCTCGAGCGCGGTGTTGCCGGCCCGCTCGCCGATGCCGTTCACGGTGCACTCGACCTGGCGCGCCCCCGCCCGCACGCCGGCCAGCGCGTTGGCGGTGGCCAGCCCGAGGTCGTTGTGGCAGTGGGTGGAGATGACCACGCGCTCGATGCCGCCCACGTTGGCCACGATCCCGGCGATGAGCGCCCCGTACTCCTCCGGCAGGTTGTAGCCGACCGTGTCCGGCACGTTGATGGTCGTGGCGCCCGCCGCGATGGCGGTCTCGAGCACCGCATAGAGGAAGGCGGGCTCGCTCCGCCCGGCGTCCTCGGGCGAGAACTCGACCTCGGCGCACAGCGACCTGGCGTAGCCGACCATCTCGCGCACGCGCGCCAGCACCTCGGGGCGCGACATCCTGAGCTTGTGCTTCATGTGGATGTCGCTGGTGGCCAGGAAGGTGTGGATGAAGGGGTGCCGCGCAGCCGCCAGCGCCGACCAGGCGACGTCGATGTCCTGCTTGTTGCAGCGCGCCAGGCCGCAGATGGTCGGCGGCTGGTCGGACGGCCTGCCGTCGCCCCGCTCGTTGCCGACCTCGGCGGCGATGCGGGCCACCACCTCCCGGTCGGACGGCGAGGAGGCGGGGAAGCCGGCCTCGATGATGTCGACTCCGAGCCGCGAGAGACCACGTGCGATGTCGAGCTTCTGCTCCGGGCTGAGCGCCGCGCCGGCCGACTGCTCGCCGTCGCGCAGGGTGGTGTCGAAGATCCGTACGTAGTCGCCTGTTGGCATGGTCGTGTCTCTCCCTCTCAGTCGCCGGGCTTGACGGTGACGGGCTCGAGGAACGGCATCAGCTCGCGCAGCCTGGCGCCGACCCGCTCGATGGCGTGCTCGCGCTCGCGGCGCCGCTCGGCCTCGAACCAGGGCCGACCGGCCTCGTTCTCCTCAATCCAGCGGCGGGCGAAGGCGCCCGAGCGGATGTCCTGCAAGAGCACCTTCATCTCGGCGCGCGCCTCGGCGCCGACCACTCGCTTGCCGGCCACGTAGTCGCCGTACTCGGCGGTGTCGGAGACCGAGTAGCGCATGTAATTGAGCCCGCCGCGGTACATGAGATCGACGATGAGCTTGAGCTCGTGGAGGCACTCGAAGTAGGCCACCTCGGGCTGGTAGCCGGCCTCGCACAGGGTGTCGAACCCGGCCTTGATGAGGGCGGTCACCCCGCCGCACAGGACCGCCTGCTCGCCGAAGAGATCGGTCTCGGTCTCCTCGGCGAAGGTGGTCTCGAGCACGCCGGCCCGGGTCGAGCCCAGCGCGCGGGCGTAGGACAGGGCCAGCGCCTGCGCCTTGCCGCTCACGTCCTGGTGGACGGCGAGGAGGGCCGGCACGCCGCCGCCCGCCTGGAAGGTCTCGCGCACCCGGTGGCCCGGGCTCTTGGGCGCGACCAGCGAGACATCCACCTCCGGGTGCGGCTCGATGGTCTTGTAGCGGATGTTGAAGCCGTGGGCGAACATGACGGTCTTGCCCGCCTTGAGCCCCGGCGCGATCTCCTCCTTGTAGAGGCGCGCCTGCGAGGTGTCGGGCGCCAGCACCATGATGACGTCGGCCCAGGCGGCCACCGCCTTGACGGTGTCGACCGCCAGGCCGGCCGCCTCGGCCTTGGCGCGGCTCTTCGAGGTGGCCGGCAGGCCGACCCGCACCTCGACCCCGCTGTCCTTCAGGTTGAGGGCGTGGGCGTGACCCTGGGAGCCGTAGCCGACGATGGCGACCTTCTTCGACTTGATGAGATCGAGGGAGGCGTCGTTGTCGTAGTGGATCTTGGCCATGACTGGTTCCTTTTCTCCTAGGCGGCGACGATGTGGTGCTCGATGTGGCGGTCGGGGGCGGTGGCGCCGGCCTGGTCGGCCTCGGTCCCGCGCAGCATCGCGACCGCGCCGGTCCTGACCATCTCGAGGATGCCGACCGGCCTCAGCACCTCGACCAGGCTGTCGATCTTGTCCTGGGTCCCGGTGATCTCCAGGCACAGGCTCTCCGGGGCGACGTCGACCACCCGGGCGCGGAAGACCTCGCACAGCTGCAGCACCTCGGCCCGCTTGCCGTTGGTGGCCTTCACCCGGATGAGGGCCATCTCGCGGCAGACCGCGGCGGAGGTGGTGACGTCGGCGACGTAGAGGACGTTGACCAGCTTGTAGAGGTTGGCCTGGATGCGCCGGGCCATGTCCTCGTCGGCGTGGAGGACCAGCGTGATGCGCGAGACGTCCTCGCGCGCGCTGCGCCCGACCGTGAGCGACTCGATGTTGTAGCCGCGGCGGCGGAACAGGGAGACGACCCGGTTCAGGACGCCGGGCCGGTCCTCGACGTAGGTGATGAAGGTCCTCGGGATGCTCTTGCTCATGATTGGTCTCTCGTCTAGTCGGAGTCGGAGGTCTCGACGATCGGGCTGGGGGCGGCCGGGCGGCGGATCATGTCGTCCAGGTCGGCGCCGGACGGCACCATCGGGTAGACGCTGTCTTCCTGCTCGACGCGGAAGTCGATGACCACGGTGCCGGCGGTCACCTGCGCGGTCTTGACGGTCTCCTCGAGGTCCTCGCGCCGGGTCACCCTGAGGCCGGTGAGGCCGTGCGCCTCGGCCAGCTTGACGAAGTCGGGGTTGCGCAGCGGGGTCGCGACGTAGCGGCCGCCGTAAAAGAACTGCTGCCACTGGCGCACCATGCCCAGGTAGCCGTTGTTGATGATGGCGATGTTGAGCTTGATGTCCTCCTGCGCGCAGGTGGACAGCTCGGCCGCGGTCATCTGGAAGCCGCCGTCACCGACGATGACCCAGATCTCGGCGTCGGGGTCCGCGTGGCGCGCGCCGATGGCGGCCGGCAGGGCGAAGCCCATGGTGCCGAGCCCACCGGAGGTGATGAGCCGGCGCGGGTGGTCGTGGCGGTAGTACTGCG
>Ga0111539_10002939_pt1 | contig 22595 bp, 16 predicted proteins | sample RhiMethybrSRZTD1_FD_79667 | JGI IMG/M metagenome (GOLD analysis project Ga0111539, IMG submission 79667) | Populus rhizosphere microbial communities from Tennessee, USA - Rhizosphere MetaG P. TD hybrid SRZTD1 (version 2) (version 2) | ecosystem: Host-associated > Plants > Roots > Rhizosphere >...
CCAGCCCCGTCGCGAGCAGGCCCGCCCGGCCCAGCCGCCGCGCCCGCCGCTCCAGCCGCCGGACTCGGCGCGTCCGCCGGCGGCCTCGGCGGGGATCGTCGAGCCACTGCCGGTGTCGTCGCCGAGCGCGGCACCGGCCGCCGACCCGGACGCCGAGCGCGAGGAGTTGCGCCGCGCGCTGAGCTCGGTGCGCACCCGCGCCGAGGTCGTCGAGCACCGGCTCGAGAAGCTGCCCGAGACCATGAGCATGCTGCGCCGCAAGTTCGTCATCCCGGCGTTCCAAGACGTCGAACCGATGCAGCCGCGGGCGGTGCGGCAGCTGCGCACCGCGCGCGAGATGCTCTCCATCGCCGAACGGCAGGCCGAGGCGGGCCGCTGGCAACTGGTGCGCACCGCCATCGCCGACACCCGCCAGGCGCTGGAGGAGGCGACGGCGTCGATCGCCGCCCTGACGGGCCGGCTGGCCGTGCTCGAGGAGCTGGCCGCCGACCCGAAGGGCCCGCTCGAGCAGGCGCGTTTCGCGGTCCGGGACGCCCAGCGGCTGTTCGAGATGCTCTCGCCCGGCGTGCCGGCCGAGCACGGGCAACGCCTGACCGCCCTGGCCCAGCGGGTGGACGCGGTCGGGAAGGCGCTCGCCGCACCCCGGCCCAACTACTGGGAGCTGCACAACGAGCTGGCCCAGGTGCGCGACCGGACCCGCGAGACGATTCTCGCGATGCGCAACCGCTGACCCCGTCGGGGAAATCCGTCGCGTCGCGTGCTTCCCCGGGGCTCAGAACCTCGCGAAGGAGCGGACGGGCATTCTGGGGCCGAATCTCGGGGCGCCGAGGCCGGCCAGTTCCAGCAGCGTCACCACTCGGCCGCGGTGGCCGCGGAACGGCTCCATCAGGTCGAGCATCCGCTCGTCGGTGCCGCGCGGCTCGCCGGCCAGCGCCCACGCCACGGTGTTCTTGTGGTGGTAGTCGCCGACGCTCACCGCGTCGCCGTCGCCGAAGGCGACCCGCACGACCTCGGCCGCCGTCCAGGGGCCGACCCCGGGCAGCGAGGTCATCAGCCTCGTCGCTGTCGCCGAGTCGGGCGCCGTCTCCAGCCGGGCCGCGAACGCCGCCGCCCGGCGCACCGTGTCGGCCCGCTTCTGCTCGACGCCCCACGGGTGGAACTTCCAGTACGGAGTGGCAGCGACGTCCGCGGGGTCGGGGGGAAGCATCAGCCGATCGGGAGCCGGGCCGGGCACCGGCGACGCGAAGTGCCGCAGCATCCGGCGGTAGCCGTGCGCGGCCTCCTTGCCGGTGACCTTCTGCCCCAGGATCGCCGCGACGATGTGGTGGAACACCCGTCCGGACGCCGGCAGCCGCACCCCGGCGAACGTGTGCCACAGCCGGCGGATCAACGGGTGGTCGAACGAGGAGAGCCCGCTCACGTCGTCGCGCAGGCCGGCGACGGCGTCCGCGCGTTCCAACAGCCACCCGGCGCCGGGCCCGTACGCGGTCGCGGTCAATTCGCCGCTGAGCCGGAGGCGCAGGGTGCCCGGCCCGTCCGGAGTGCGCGTCGCCCACCACGCCTCGCTGCCGCCGGCCAGCACGGTCGGGTCGCGGGGGATCACGGCCAGCCGGCCGATCGTCCGGCCGAGGTCGTACCGGTCGGGAATCGCGAACGCGACCTCAGACACCGGCCGGCACCCGGTGCGCGGCCAGCGTGAGCGCCCGGTGCAGCAGCCGCCCGTCGCCGAGCATGCTGCGCAGGCGGCGCTCCAGCCCCGCGATGGGCACCAGGTTCTGCGGGGCGCGCGGGTCCTTGTACGCGGTCGCCGCGAACCGCGGCAGCGTGATCATGGACAGGTCGGCCAGCGCGATCGCGGCCTGCGGCGGCAGCTCGACGGAGCACTCGATCCGGGCCAGGTTGCTCCACGGCGCCCCGCTCTGGCCGGGCAGGCGCAGGTACCAGGTGTACTGCTCCCAGCGCGTGCCGAGCTTGAACACCGGGGTGCGCTGGCCCGTGCGCAGCGCCGTGAGCACCTTCGACTGCGGCGGCTTCAGGTACGGCTTCTCGTGGCTCTTGATGTAGCCCAGCACCCGCGAGATCCCGGCCCGCCCGCGCAGCGGGCCGTCGGCGACGAGCAGTTCGTCGGCAGTCGACTCGTCGCGCGACTCGGCGAGCACCGCCGACTCCAGGGCCTGCAACTGCTGCTGCAGCGCTCCCGACAGGGCCGGCAGTTCGCCGCTCTTCGCGGCCAGCACCGGATAGCGGCCGGCCGACGTCTCGATGGCGCCGGACGCGGTGAACGGCGTGAACACGGCCCGTTCGACCCGGGCGGTGATCACCTCGGCCGTGGCCCGGCGCAGGTCGCACCGCACCACGCCGGCCGCGAACGACGCCGCCAGTCCCGGGTGGACATCGGTTTCGTCGCCCACCCAGACCCGCGCGTCGGTGCGGCGCACGCCGTCGACGAGCAGCGCCACGTCGGCCGCGCGGACGTCCGGCGGCGGCGAGATCGGCTCCCAGACGGCCGGATCGCGCTCGACGTCCAACTCCAGCCGCGCCTCGGACGCGCCGGCCCCGCTCACGAAGTCGCCGGTCTCCACCCCGGCCCCGTAGGAGGGGTCCCAGGCATCCACGAAGAGCTGCATTTGAGCGGGCCGCTTGACCGCGGGCTCCGCTCCGCTCCGCCCGCTGGCGACCCGAGTCATACCGACGTCCGTTCCACCCGTGCCGTGCGCGCGTCGCGGCTGACCTCGAACCGTACCGGGATGCGCTCGGCGAGCGCCCGCACGTGGGTGACCACGCCCACCATCCGGTCGCCGCGCGCGGCCAGATTTTCCAGCGTCGCGGCCACCGTGTCGAGGGTCGCCACGTCGAGCGTGCCGAAGCCCTCGTCGAGGACGATCGACTCCAGGCTCGCCGCGCCGGCCGACATCCCGGCCAGTTGTTCACTCAGGGCGAGCGCCAGCGCCAGTGATGCCTGGAACGTCTCGCCGCCGGACAGCGTCCGCACCGCCCGCCGCAGCCCGGCGTCGTGATGGTCGACGACGTAGAACTCGCCGTTGCGGTGCCCGAGGTCGTACTGTCCGCCGGAGAGCTCACGCAGGATCCGCGAGGCGCCGGCCACCAGGGCGTCGAGCGCCTCGGCGAGCAGCCACCGCTCGAACCGGTCGGCCCGCAGGTGGGTGGCGAGGGCGCGGGCCACCTGGCCGTCGCGCTCGTGCCTGGCCCGGTCTTCGCGCAGCTTTTCGGCCTCGGCGATGCGCTCCTCGATCCGCCGCCGGGCCGCCGCGGCCCGTTCGAGCGCCACGGCCGCCGCCCGGGCGAAGTCCGACCGTGCCGGCGCCGGCACGCCGGCGTCGACGAACAGCGCGCCCAGGTCGGCCTCCACGTCCGCCACGGCGGCATCGCCGGCCGACACCGCCGCCGCGCTCGCGGCCCGCTCGTCGCGCCGGGATGCGACCTGCGCCACCGCCCAGTCGGCGAGTGCGGTCCAGGCGCGGGCGAGGTCGTCGCGGTCGGCCGGGGGCGGTGCGAACGGCGCCAGGCCGTCGCGAACGGCGTCGAAGTCGCGCCAGGCCGTCCGGACGGCCGCTTCCGCCGTCGCGGCCGATGCCGACGCGGCACGCGCCGCCGCGCGGGCCCGGCGTACGGCGGCGGTGGCGTCCTCGCACGCCTTGCGCTTGCCGTCCAGGTCGGCGAGCGAGCGCTTGAGCGCGGCCGGCTCCGGCGCCCCGGCCAGCTGGCTGTCCAGTGTGGACAGTCGGGCGGCGAACGCGTCGGCCTGCGCCCGCGCGCCGGCCAGGGCCCGGTCGAGATCGCGCAGCGCGGCGGTGCGCTGCTCCAGCGCCGCCGTCGCCTTGTCGGCCGTTGCCCGGGCGGTGACGCCGGCCGCCTTCGCCTTCTCCGCCGCTGCCGCGCGCTTCGCGGGCGGCAGCTTCGCGACCGGCTGCTCGCACACGGGGCACGGCTCGCCGGTGCGCAGATGCGGGCGCAGTTCGCCGGCCCGGTCGAGGGCGAGCGCCGTCTGGTAGGCCTCGCGGGCAGCCTCGAGGGCCGTCGCGGCCGCCGTTGCGTCGGCCCGGGCGGCCGCGACCGCCGCCTCCGCCGCCTCGTGCTCGGCGCTTGCCGCCGCGAGCTGCTTGGACAGGGCCGACGCCTGGCGCACCACCGTCGCGCGCTCGCCGTGCAGGTCGAGCCAGCGCCGCAACACGGTCGGGTCGCCGGCGGTGGCCAGCTCGGCGCGCAGCTTCTCCTCGCGCTCCTCGGCCGTCGTCACCGCGGCCGCCGCGTCGGTTGCGGCCGCCCGGGCGTCGGCCGCCGCCGTGGCCAGGCTGTCCACCGCCCGCGGACGACGCACTGCCGCGAGCCGCGCGATCTCGTCGTCGAGCTTGTGCAGTGCGGTCTTGGCCTGCTTGGCGGTGTTCTGCGCCTCCGCGAGCCGGGGCAGGGCCGCGTCGACGTCCTTGACCAGCCGGTTGGTCGCATCGACCCGCGCGGTGGCTTCGGCCAGGGCCGCCTCGTCGGCGTCGGCGTACCCGGTGAGCAGGCCGTCGACGGCCTTGAGCTGGATGTCGGCCTCATTGGCGACCACGCCGGCGCGCTCCCGCACCCGGCCGTAGACCTCGAGGCCCAGCAGGTTGACCAGGATCTTCTGCCGGTCGGCCGGCTTGGCGTGCAGGAACGCGGCGAACTCGCCCTGCGGCAGCACCACGCACTTGGTGAACTGCTCGTACGGTAGGCCGACCACCTCGGCGACGGCCTGGTCGACCTCGCCGGGCGTGCCGGCCAGCACGTCGCCGAGCTCGCCGTCGATCTTCCCGTCGTCGTCGAACCGGCTCAGGTCGAAGCCGCTGGGCAGCGCCTCCAGGCCGGCCTGCCGGGTGGTCACCGCGCCCTTGCCGTCGCGGCGCACCACGCGGGTGAGCACGTACCGGGCGCCGGCAGTCTCGAACACGAGCCGGACCCGGCCCTCGGTGACGCTCGGCGCGAGCGCGTTGCCGATCGCGGTGCGGTTGGCCCACCGCGGCACGGTGCCGTACAGGGCGAAGCAGATCGCGTCGAGCACCGTGGACTTGCCGGCACCCGTCGGCCCGACGAGGGCGAAGAAGTCGGTGTCGGTGAAGTCGACGGTGGTCGGCTCGCGGAAGACGGTGAAGCCGGCCAGGTCCAGCCGCAGCGGGCGCACGGGTCAGCCCACCTCCTCGTAGAGCCGGCCGAACAGGTGAAGCGTCGCCTCGTCGGCGTGGCCGCGGGTGCCGAGGTACTCGGCGAACAGGTCGGTGGGGGAGCGGCCGGCGCGCGCCTGGGCCGGCCGGTCGGTGGCCGTCTCCGGCAGCATCGACGGGTCGATGCGCACCTCCAGCGCCGTCGGCAGCAGCGCCTGCACCTCCTCGCGCAGGCCGGCCCGGGGCGCCTCGCGGACGAAGACGCGCAGCCATGCTGTTTCCTCGCCCAGCTCCGCAAGCTCGGCGAGCGTGCCGTGCACGGTGCGCAACGGCGTCGCCGCGGTGATCGGCACCTCGCGGACCCTGGCCGCGGTGTCCCGCGTGACTTCCACGATCGAGACCGACGACGCGTTCTCGGCCTCGCCGAAGTCGATCGCCAGCGGGCTGCCGCTGTAGCGCACCGGGCAGGGGCCGGGCACCGTCTGGGCGCGGTGCAGGTGCCCGAGCGCGACGTAGTGCGCGGCCTGCGGGAACACCGTCACCGGGACGGCGTAGCCCATGATCGTGTGGGCCTCCCGCTCGCCGCCGCCCTGGGTGGCGCCGAGCACCGTCAGGTGGGTGGTGATCAGGTTGACGGTGTCCTTTTCGAACGCCGTCTCGGCCAGGCTGCCGATCAGACGGGCGATGTGGTCGGCGTAGGTCTGGGTGGCCTCGGCATCGGTGAGGTCGAACATCTCGCTGGCCCGCACCGCGTAGCGCTGTGACAGGAACGGCAGGGCGAGCAGGCGCCACTCCTCGCCGGTGGCGGTGCGGCCGGCGATGGTGTGCTCGCTCGCCTTGTTCGTCACCGCGCCGCGCAGCGTGATGCCGGCCGCCTCGGCCCACGGCCGCAGCGCGTCCAGCGCCGGGCCGTTGTCGTGGTTGCCGCCGATCGCGACGACGTCCGCACCGGTTTTTCGCAGCGCCGTGAGCGCCCGGGTGACCACCCGCGTGGCGTCGGGGCTCGGGCTGGCCGTGTCGTACAGGTCGCCGGCGACGACGATCAGGTCCGGCTGTTCGCTATTCGCGACCTCGATCAGCTGGGCCAGCGCGCGCGTCTGCTCGTCCAGCCGGGACTGGCCCTTGAGCACCTTGCCCACGTGCCAGTCGGACGTGTGCAGCAGTTTCACCCGCTCACCTCGTCGCCTAGAACGGAATGTCGTCGTCGGACAGGCCGCCGACCGCGGCGCCGACCACGGCGAACGGGTCCTTCGCCTGGACGAGCGAGCGCAGGCTCGTCACCGGAGGATCGCCAGCCTCCGCGGGCCTCGTGGCCCAACCCGGAAAAGGGAACTCGATGCACAGCGGCACCGGGATGTCCGGCTGGCTGAGGAACATCGTGCCCGGCTTGGCGATCAGGGCGCGCTGGCGCTGGGCGGGCGGCAGGAAACCGTACTCGGCGCGGCTCGCCTCGCTCGGGTCCAGCCGGCCGACCACCTTGATCGCGGCGTTGGTGATGATCCGGCGCTCGACCTCGCTGGCGGTCTGCTGGCAGCCGATGAGCACGACGCCCAGCGACCGTCCCCGTTCGGCGATGTCCAGGAGCACGTCCTTGATCGGCGAGGCGCCCTCGCGCGGGGCGTACTTGTTCAGCTCGTCGAGGACCACGAACAGCAGCGGCTTGGCGGTACCCGCCTTCTCCTTGCGCTCGAACTCGGTCTTGAGCGTGACGCCGACGACGAAGCGCTGCGCCCGGTCCGGCAGGTTGTGCAGGTCGACGACGGTGAGCTGGGCGCTCTCGGCGGTGTTGATCGAGTGCGGTCGCCGTTGGGCCAGGTCTCCGCGGATCAACCGCGACAGGTCTCTCTTACTGGAGATGAGCCGTCTTGCGAACGCGTTGACGGTGCCCAGGCCGACGGCGGTGCCGGTCCAGGCGAACCGGGTGTTCTCGTCGCCGAGCTGCTCCACCAGGTAGTCGACGAGGTGCTCGTAGCTGGCGATGCGCGTCCCGTCGACGCTGATCGCGCCCTCGGCCGGGACGGCCGCCTTCTTCAGGTGCGCGGTCACCGAGTGGACGACCATCGTGTACTGCTGTCGCTCGTCGTCGGCGTCGGCGAAGACGTAGGGCAGGAGGCTCTTTTCGCAGAACTCCGCCAGCGTCCAGTAGAACGGGTCGACGCCGGCGAGGCGGCTGCTCACGTCGGGGGTGGCGTCCTTGGCGCCGGCCCGCGGCGGGGCGTAGACCCGCACGTCGGGGAACGGGCCGGCGGGCAGGCCGAGGGTGGCGTAGCTCTCTCGTGTCCTGTCGTCGAGCTTCGCGTTCGGGTGGTCGAGGAACAGCAGGTCCTCGCCCTTGACGTTGAAGATCAGCGCCTTGGTGTTGGCACTCTCGCCGGCGCCGCCGAGCACGCCCGAGCGCAGCATCGAGTACATCAGGAAGGTGGCGAAGCTCGTCTTCGTGGCCACGCCGGAGATTCCGGAAATGGAGACGTGGGCGCCGCGGCTGCCGTCGATGAAGTCGGCGTTGAGGTAGAGCGGCGCGCCGTCGCGGCCGAAGCCGATGGGCACCTGGCGGTCCATCCGGTCGAAGTAGAGGGCCTGGTCGCGAGCCTTGTCCTTGGCCCGGTGCACGACCGCGCCCGGTTGCGGCGGGACGTAGACCTCCGGGGTGACCCGGGTGGTGGTGATCTCGGCGGCCTCCTGGACCTGGGCCGGCAGCGTGCCGTCGGCGATCGCGAAGACGTCGGAGTCGAACATGGCGCCCTCGTGGCGCGCCCGGACCGCGGTGACCACACCGGCGATGGCGACGGTGGAGCCGTCGGGCAGTTCACGGCTGGTGACCACAACGTCGTCGAGCTGGAGGTAGGCGCCCGTCGCCACGGCGACCCAGAACTGCAGGGGCGTCGCGTCGGACGTGCCGAGCACCCGCCCGACGACGGTCCCCTCGTTGTTCACGGCCGCTCCTCGCTCCTGCAAGATCGCACGTACGTTCGCATAGCATCCTGCCCCACGGGGTGCGCGAGTTGGCGGCGGCACGCCCGGCCAACCCCCTCGATCCCGTCGATCTTGCAGTTGTGGTGCCACCCAGAGCGGGGCAAAGTGGGATAAATCCTGGCACCACAACTGCAAGATCGACGAGGGTCTACGGGCGGGTGTAGCGCAGGAGCAGGAGGTCTTCCGCAGCCAGGGCGTGCCTCAGGCGTAGGGCGCGTGGCATCGGGGTCCGCAGGCCGGCGGTGATGCGGCCGGAGCCCGGGCCGGCCAGCGTCGGGCCGATCGTGAGGCACATCTCGTCGACGAGGTCGGCTGCGGTGAGCGCGCCCAGCAGGTACGGCCCGCCCTCGCAGAGGATCTGTGCGAAGCCCATCCGGCGCAGCACGTCGAGGGCGCCGGGCAGGTCCACCGACGCCTCCCCGACCGCCAGCACATGCGCCACCTCGGCCAATGCGGCCCGGCGCTCGGGCGGCGCGGACGACGTCGTGATGACGAACGGGCGCACCGGCGCCTCGGCGAACACGGCCGACGCCGGATCGAGGTCGGCCGACCCGGACACGATCACCATCAGCGGGTTCTCGGGCAGGCCGTGCGAGAGGCGCCAGTCCTCCCGTCGCTCGCCGAGCCGCAGCGCGCCGTAGCCCTCGTGACGCAGCGTGCCGGCGCCGACCATGAGCGCGTCGCAGGTCATCCGGAGCAGCCCGAAGACCCGCTTGTCGGCCGGGTCGGAGATGCCGGCGGAGTAGCCCTCGGCGTCGGTGACCGCGCCGTCGAGGGTGGTGACGAAGTTGACCCGCAGCCACGGCACGCCCGGTTCGGTGGCGTACGCCGCCAGCAGGTCCTCGTCGTCGAGCGGCGCGTCGCCCCGTTCGAACTGGAAGATCCCAGTCATGGTTGCGTCCGGCGCCGGTTTCGGCACTCCCGGCAGATCACGCCAGATAGCGTGCACGCACGGTCGGCGACGGTCAACAATGTCGCAGACCCCCAGTCGAGCGGAACCCGAAGGACACCATGCAGCGCATGATCTACCAGCTGAAGGTCACCGTGGCCGAGACCGACCCACCGATCTGGCGGCGCGTCCTGGTGCCCGGCGGCTACACGCTGGACCGGGTGAGCCGGATCATCCAGCTCTCGCTCGGCTGGCAGGGTTACCACCTGCACAGCTTCGAGATTGACGGCGATCAGTACGGTGAGCCGGATCCGCTGGGCGAACTGGAGCTCGCCGACGAACTCGACATGCGGCTGGACCAGGTGGCCACCGAGGGCTCCCGGTTCACCTACGTGTACGACTTCGGGGACTGGTGGGAACATGAGATTCTTGTCGAGCGGGTCGCTCCGGCCGATCCGGACGAGCGCTACCCGGTCTGCGTCGCAGGTGAACGGGCAGGTCCGCCCGAAGACGTCGGGGGCGCCGGCGGGTACGCCGACCTGCTCGCAGTGTTGGCAGATCCGGACAAACCCGACCCGGCTGGATACCGTGACTGGCTCGCAGAATTCGACCCTGATCGCTGGAACGCGGCGAACGCCTCTACACTCCTGCGCCGGATGACCTAGGCTTTCGGGAAGCCCAGCTGGGAGCGCTCCCAATACAGACGACGAGGTAACTGTGACAGACATCCGGTTTCCCGCGGACTTCCTCTTCGGCGCAGCCACGGCCGCGTACCAGATCGAGGGCGCGGCCAGGGAGGACGGCCGTACGGCCTCGATCTGGGACACGTTCAGCCACACCCCCGGCCGCGTTGTCGAGGGGCACACCGGCGACGTCGCGTGCGACCACTACCACCGCCTGCCCGCCGACCTCGACCTGATCGGCGACCTTGGACTGCAGGCCTACCGCTTCTCCGTGTCGTGGCCGCGCGTGCTCCCGAACGCGGGCAGCACCCCGAACCGGGCCGGCCTCGACTTCTACCGCCGGCTCGTCGACGGGCTCCTCGAGCGCGGCGTCGAGCCCTGGCTCACCCTGTACCACTGGGACCTGCCCCAGGAACTCGAGGACGCCGGTGGCTGGCCGGTGCGCGACACGGCCGAGCGGTTCACCGAGTACGCCCTGGCCGTCCACGACGCGCTGGGCGACCGGGTCAACCGCTGGACCACGTTCAACGAGCCGTGGTGCTCGGCCTTCCTCGGGTACGCCTCGGGCGACCACGCCCCGGGCCGCACGGAGGCAGCCGAGTCGCTCCCGGCGGCGCACCACCTGATGCTCGCGCACGGCCTGGCCGCCCGCGAGCTCACCGCCCGCGGCGCGCAGGTGGGCATCACGCTCAACCTGTACGCGGTGTCCGCCGCCGGCGACCACGACGCCGACCGGGACGCCGCCCGTCGCATCGACGGCCTGGCCAACCGGTACTTCCTCGACCCGGTGCTGCTCGGCCGCTACCCGGCCGACGTGCAGCAGGACCTCGCGGGCATGAGCGACTTCGGCTTCGTCCGCGACGGCGACCTCGAGGCGATCTCCGCACCGCTCGCGATGCTGGGGATCAACTACTACAGCCGGCACGTCGTCTGCGGCGAGCCGGCCCCCGCCGACGAGCCGTACTGGCGCAAACCGACCGCCTGGCCGGGCAGCGAGCACGTGCGGTTCACCAACCGGCCCGGCGTCCCGCGCACCGCGATGGACTGGGAGATCGACGCGCCCGGTCTGCGCGAGGTGCTGGAGCGGGTCGCCGCGGATTACCCGCGCGTCCCGCTGTACATCACGGAGAACGGGGCCGCCTTCGACGACAAGCCGGACGCCGACGGCACGGTGCGCGACCCGGAACGCGTCGACTACCTGCGCGACCACCTGAAAGCCTGCGCCGACTCCGTCGCGAACGGGGTGCCGTTGCAGGGGTACTTCGCCTGGTCGCTCATGGACAACTTCGAGTGGGGCTGGGGATACACGCGCCGGTTCGGGCTGGTGTACGTCGACTACGCCGACGGGCAGCGGCGCATCCGCAAGGACAGCGCCAACTGGTACGCCGGGTTGATCGCGGACCGATGAAGCGCCCGACGCTGGACGAGGTGGCCGCTCGCGCAGGCGTCGGCAGGGGAACCGTGTCCCGGGTGGTGAACGGTTCCACGCAGGTGAGCCCGCAGGCCCGCGAGGCGGTCCAGCAGGCCATCGACGAACTGGGGTACGTCCCGAACCGGGCGGCCCGCACGCTGGTGACCCGCCGCACCGACTCGGTGGCCCTCGTGGTCTCCGAGTCGGAGGAGCGGGTCTTCGGCGAGCCGTTCTTCGCCGGCATCGTCCGGGGCATCAGCGCCGAACTGGCCCGCACGCCGCTGCAGTTGTGGCTGGCGATGGCGCAGTCCCGGTCGGAGCTGATGCGCCTGGAGCACCACCTGACCGAGCAGCACGTCGACGGCGTCATGCTGCTCTCGCTGCACGGCGCCGAGCCGCTGCCCGCACTGCTCGGCGAGCGCGGCCTGCCGACGGTGCTGGGCGGCCGGACCGTCACCGAGGTCGACCCGGAGTGGCCGGTGCGCTTCGTCGACGTCGACAACCCGGGCGGCGCCCGGGCGGCCGTCGAGTACCTGATCGCGTCGGGGCGGCGGCACATCGGCCACGTCGCCGGTCCGCAGGACATGGCGGTGGGGCTGGGCCGGCTCGCCGGCTACCGGGCGGCACTGGCCGGCACCGGCAAGCGGCCGCTGATCGGCTACGGCGACTTCAGCGAGATCAGCGGCGTCGCGGCCACCCGCAGCCTGCTCGAGCGCGAGCCGCGCATGGACGCGCTGTTCGTCGCCAGCGACCTCATGGCGCTGGGTGCGATGCGCGCGCTGCGCCAGGCCGGACGAGCCATCCCCGACGACGTCGCGGTGGTCGGCTTCGACGACGCCGTGTTCGCCGGCCAGGTGGATCCGCCGCTCACCACCGTCCACCAACCGGTGGAAGCCATGGGACGGGGGATGGCGACGACGCTGTGCCGCCTGATCAACGGCGAACCGGTGCAGGACGTCGTACTGGACACCCACCTCGTGCACCGGGAGTCGGCCTGAGACCTCCGCGATCTTGGACCTCCACCACGGCTCCAGCAGCAGCTAACGTCCAAGATCGCGAAGACTAGTCTCGGTACTTCCGCAACTCTCGGCGCGCCAGCGATGCGCGGTGGACCTCGTCGGGGCCGTCGGCCAGGCGGAGTGTGCGGGTGTTGGCCCACAGCGCGGCGAGCACGGTGTCCTGGCTGACGCCGGCCGCGCCGTGCGCCTGGATCGCCTTGTCGATCACCCATTCGGCCATCAGCGGGATGACGATCTTGATGGCCTGGATCTCCGCGTGGGCGCCGCGGTTGCCGACCGTGTCCATCAGCCACGCGGTCTTCAGCACCAGCAGGCGGCCCTGCTCGATGCGCACCCGCGACTCGGCGATCCACTCCTGGATCACGCCCTGCTCGGCCAGCGGCCGGCCGAACGCCACCCGCTCGCTGACCCGGCGGCACATGAGCTCCAGCGCCCGCTCGGCCTTGCCGATCAGCCGCATGCAGTGGTGGATCCGGCCGGGGCCGAGGCGGCCCTGCGCGATCGCGAAGCCGTCGCCCTCGGCGCCGATCAGGTTCTCCGCCGGCACCCGGACGTTGTCGAACACGATCTCGGCGTGCCCGCCGTGGGTGCCGTCGGTGTAGCCGAACACGTGCATGCCGCGCTTGACGTCGATGCCCGGCGTGTCGCGCGGGACGCAGATCATGCTCTGCTGCTTGTGCCGGTCGGCCTCCGGGTCGGTCTTGCCCATCACGATCAGGAGCGCGCAGTTCGGGTCCATCGCTCCGGACGACCACCACTTGCGGCCGTTGACGACGTACTCGTCGCCGTCGCGGGTGATCCTCGTTGCGATGTTGGTGGCGTCGGAGGACGCGACGTCGGGCTCGGTCATGCAGAACGCCGACCGGATCGTGCCGTCCAGCAACGGCATCAGCCAGCGTTCGTGGTGCACCGACGAACCGAACTCGGCGAGCAGTTCCATGTTGCCGGTGTCCGGTGCCGCGCAGTTGAGCGCCTCCGGCGCGATGTGCGGGCTGCGGCCGAGCAGCTCGCACAGCGGCGCGTACTGGAGGTTGGTCAGGCCGGCGCCGAAGCGGCGGTCGGGCAGGAACAGGTTCCACAGGCCGGCGTCGCGCGCCTTGCGCTTGAGCTCCTCCATGATCGGCGGACGGGTCCACGGGTTGTCCAGCCGGGCGACCTGCTCTTCGAAGATCGGCTCGGCCGGGTAGATGTGCTCCGCCATGAAGTCGGTGAGCTTCTCGTGCAGTTCGGCTGTGCGTTCGTCGAAGCTGAAGTCCATCCCTACATCCTTTCGAGCGTGGCGCGGCCGGTCTCGACAAGTGGCAGCACGATCGTCCCGATCTGATCGAAGCCGGTGCCGACCGTCTTGCCCTGCATGTACCGGTAGTGGATCCCCTCCAGCACGACGGCGAGCTTGTAGCAGGCAAGCGCCGTGTACCAGGGCAGCGCGGACAGGTCGACCGGCGAGGTCTTCGCGTACCGGTCCAGCAGGTCCGCGGCCGACGGGAATCCGGCGGCCGGGCCGATGGCCGTCGCGATCGGGTTGCTGTCGTCGATGTCGCCGAGCACGTCCCAGTAGGTGACCAGCAGGCCGAGGTCGGTGAGCGGGTCACCGAGCGTCGCCATCTCCCAGTCCAGGACGGCGGTGACGCGCCGCTCGGCCGGGTCGACGAGCAGGTTGTCCAGGCGGAAGTCGCCGTGCACGATCGCCGGCGGGGGCGAGACCGGGACCGTCGCGGCGAGCCCGTCGCGCAGTTCGTCGGCGCCGGGCAGGTCGCGGCTGCGCGACTTCTCCAGTTGGCCGGCCCACCGGCGCACCTGCCGGGCCAGGAAGCCCGCCGGCTTGCCGAAGCTGCCCAGGCCCACCGCGTACGGGTCCACCCGGTGCAGCGCGGCCAGCGTGTCGATCATCGCGTAGGCGATCTCGTGCCGGGCCGGCTCGGGCAGCGGATCGGTCTGCGCGCGGGTGCGCAGCACCTCGCCGCGGACCTTCTCCATGAGGTAGAACGGCGCGCCGAGCACGGACTCGTCGGTGCACAGCAGGTAGGTCTCGGGGACGGGCACGTCGGTGTTCCGGAGGGCGGAGATCACCGTGTGCTCGCGGACCATGTCGTGCGCGGTGGCCAGCACGTGGCCCAACGGGGGGCGGCGCAGCACGTACTCGGTGGTGCCGTCGGTCACCACATAGGTCAGATTCGATCGACCACCCGCGATGTGGGCCGCCCGCAGCGGCCCGGTCGCGAGTTCTGGCCGGTGCTCGGCGAGGTAGCCGGCGAGCGCCTCCCGCTGCAGGCCGGGCGGGTCCTCGTCGGAATGCGGGGGAGCGCTCATCACCAGAGTCCAGTCACAAGTTACCGATTAGTCAAGGCGGGCGGTTCCCCGCGATCTTGGATGTTTGCTATCGCGGGAGCGATAGCAAACGTCCGAGATCGCGAACGAACGACAGGTTTCGTGGCGCCGACACGACCGCGCAACGTCGTCGAAACGAGCGGCCGGCACGCTTACGCACATGTTGTTGCGGTTGAGGGTTGAACTGCCCGACCGGCCGGGATCGCTCGGACAGGTGGCCCGCACGCTCGGCGTTGTCGGCGCCGACATCGTGTCGGTCATCGTGCTCGAGCGGGCGCAGGGGCGTGCGGTCGACGACTTCACCGTCGTCTGGCCCGCCTCGGCGCTGGTCGGGCGGATCCTGGTCGGCCTCGGCGCGGTGCCCGGTGTGCGCGTGGTGGGGGTGTGGCGGTGCACCGAGTTGCCCGCGCCGATCGGCCGGGACGTGGCTCTCCTGGGTCAGGTGGCGGCCGACCCGGGGCGGGGCCTTTCAACCCTCGTCGACGGCGTACCCGGTCTGGTCGCGGCGGACTGGGCCGCGGTGACCGCCGTCGATCCGGCCTGGGCGGGCGCCCCGGCGAGCGCGCCGTTGACGGTGCGGTACGCCAGCTGGGGCGCCCCCCTGGTGCCGGACATCCCCGACGTCGCGCCGCTGCGGCCCCGCTCGGTGACCGCGGCCGACGGGACGCACTACGTCGCGGTGCCGCTGCAGAAGGCCGGCCTGGTGCTGGTCGCGGCGCGCGGCGGGCCGGACGGGCCGGGCCGCACGTCGGCCGCCGACGGGGCCATCCCGCCGCCGTTCCACGCCAGCGAGGTCGAGCGGCTCGGCCAGCTGGTGAACGCCGCGGTTCTCGTGCTGGGTGAGCACCTGGCGGAGGCGAAGCTCGCGGCCTGAGGACTTTCCAGAACACGCCGGGCGACGGGAACCGGGTAGCAGGCGGGCTCCCGGTTCCCGCGCCCGGCGTCACCCGTTCGTCGCCGAGCTAGCGTTCATCGCATGACTGAGACCGCGCGCGGGCGGGTCCGGGTCGAGCCCGGCGCCAAGCGGGTCCGCGGCTACGCCGGCGGATCGCTGATCTTCGACACGGTGGCCCCGCTGCTGGTCTGGGAGGTTCCGTACTACCCGGCCTACTACGTCCCGGCGGACGACGTCCGGGCGAAGCTGGAACCCACCGGCGCGACCGACCGCTCGCCCAGCCGCGGCACCGCCGAGATCCTCGACGTGGTGACCGAGCGCGGCCGGCTCGCCGGCGCCGCCCGTCGCTACCCCCACTCGCCGCTGGCCGGCCTGCGCGACGCCGTCCGCTTCGACTGGGCCGCCCTCGACGTGTGGCTGGAGGAGGACGAGCCGGTCTACGGACACCCGCGCGACCCGTACACCCGCATCGACGCGCTGCGCAGCTCCCGGCACGTGCGGGTCGAACTCGACGGTGTGCTGCTCGCCGAGTCCACCCGCCCGACGATCCTGTTCGAGACCGGGCTGCCCGCGCGCTACTACCTACCGCTGTCCGACGTCCGGATGGAACTGCTGGAACCCTCGGACAACCGGACGCTGTGCCCGTACAAGGGCTGGGCGTCGTACTGGCACCTCGTGGTGGACGGGAAGCGGTACGAGGACTACGTGTGGACGTACCGCACGCCACTGCCGGAGAGCCAGCAGATCATCGGGTTGGCCTGCTTCTACAACGAAAAGGTGGACCTGATCGTCGACGGGCGCCGCATCGACCGTCCGAAGACGAAGTTCAGCTGACCGGCTGACAAGCGGTACCGGGTGGCCTTGCCAGGCTTGCGGCTTCGAAACCGACCCGCAACCGACCGGCACCGAGGCCGGCACCCGAAGGAAGCCCGAACCGTGTACGCCCGCTTGATCATGTTCATCGTCGGCCTGTGCTGCTTCGTGCTCCTGGCCACGGCGTTCGCCCAGATGCTGACCAACCAGGAGCTCGCCCGCCGCGACGTCGGCGCGAGCCAGCACAAATGAGTTCACAGCGCGACGGCGCGCCGCTCCCGCCGGGCCACCTCGGCGGCGGCGAGGATCCGCACGACCGTCCGTCCGAAGTGGACGTCGCGCGGATCGCGCCGCTCGCCGCCGGCGGCCATCGCGATCAGCCTGTCGACGGCGTTGCCGAACGCCCGCACCGCGTCGGTTCCACCGCCGCCGGGCACCACCGCGACGCCGTGCTCGCCGTAGAAGACCTGCTCCATGGCGACGGCGTTGGGCGCCGCGTTCAGCGTCAGCGACAGGTCGCTGGCGGCGCCGTCGGCGTGCCGGGCGATGACGTTGACCGTCTCGCGCGGCCCGTCGACGGCGGTCACCTCGCTGACGTCGCCCAGGACGGGCAGCAGGATCGACAGCGCGTGCGGGCCGATGTCCCACAGGCCGCCGTGCTGCCGCCGCCACGCCGAGGCGCCGTACGGGTTGCCGGGCTGGAAGATCGACGCGTGCATGACGCCGCGGCAGGCGTACCAGTCGCCGGTGCGTCGAAGGTCGGCGAGGAACTCCTCGATCTCGGGCCGGAACCGGTTGGTGAAGAACACCAGCGCGGCGACGCCGGCCGCGTCCACCGCCTCGACCACCGCGTCGGCCGCCGTCGTGGTGAGGGCCAGGGGCTTGTCCAGCAACAGGTGCCGGCCGGCGCGCGCCGCCCGCTCGGCAAGGTCCGCCTGGACGTCCGGGGGCACCGCGACGCTGACCGCGTCGACGTCGGCGAGCAGCGCGTCGACGTCGGGGTAGGCGCGGGCGCCGAAACGATCGGCAACGGGTTTCGCCTTCGCCGGGTCGCGCCCCCAGACGCCGACGAGGTCGGCCGACGGGTGCGCGGCGAGCGCCGCACCCTGCGTTTCAACGGCCCAGTGACCGGTGCCCAGTAACCCGAATCGCACGCGTCAGTCTCGCACGCGGGCGGTGGGCGATCTTGGACCTACTGCCCGGGCAGCGGCAGGCGTCCAAGATCGCGAAGAAGTCAGGTCGACGGGTAACGCGAGTACTCCGGGAAGTTGCCGTACAGGCGCTCGTCTTCGTCGCCGATGGTCACCGCCTGCACGAGCAGTTCGCCGCCGACGAACGCGCCCTTCCACGAGGCGCCGCGCCCGCCGAACGGCTCGGCGCGGTCGCCGCGCGAGCGCGGCTTGTTGATGCCCACCTTGAACGCCTGCAGGTCCACGGCGAGCTTGCCGGCCAGCTCCTCGTCGTCGCAGGCGAGGCTCGCCACCAGCGCGCCGTTGGACGCGTTCATCTGCGACAGCAGTTCGTCGGTCGTGTCGACCACGATGATCGTGTCGACCGGGCCGAACGGCTCGGCGTGCATGAGCCGGGACCGGCCCGGCGGCGCGAGCAGCACGCTGGGCGCGACGTAGGCCGACGTGTCCTGCCCGTCGAGGAACCGGCCGCCGTCGAGCGATCCCCGGTACAGCGGGACGGCACCGCCGCGCACCGCCTCGTCGACCTTGCGGCGTAGCTCGTCGGCCTTGGCGGCGCTGATGAGCGGGCCGAAGTCGAGATCGGGCAGGGCGTCGCCGTCGGATGGGGAGACCGCCAGCGGGTGCCCGAACCGCACCGAGCGCACCACGGGCAGGTACATGTCGAGGAACTTGTCCACCAGTTCGCGCTGGACCACGAAGCGCGGGTACGCGGTGCACCGCTGCTTGCCGTACTCGAAGCCCTTCTTCAGATGCGTGGCCAGCAGGTCCCACTGCGAGAACTCCCAGACGCCCCAGGCGTTGAGGCCCTCCTGCTCGATGAAGTGCCGCTTGTCGGAGTCCAGCAGCGCGGCGGCCACCTTGCCGCCGTTGGACCGGCCGCCCACGAAGGCCACCGCGCCGATCTCTGGTGCGCGCACCAGCACCTCGGAGAGCTCCTCGCCGCTCCCGGACAGCAGCGTGGCCGGCAGACCGGCCCGGTGCATGAGCCCGTGCGCGACAGTGAGGCACAGCGCGCCGCCCTGCGACGGCGTCTTCGCGATGACCGCGTTGCCGGCCAGCAACTGTACGAGTTCGGCGTGCACGAGCACGCTCATCGGGTAGTTCCAGGACGCGATGTTGCTGACCGGGCCGGCCAGCGGCTCCCGGTCGGCGACCATCGCCGCGATCTGGCCGGCGTACCAGCGCACGCCGTCCAGGGCGCGGTCGACGTCGGCACACGCCAGCCGCCACGGCTTGCCGATCTCCCAGGCGAGCAGCAGGGCGAGCAGGTCGCGCTTCGCGGTGAGCGCGTCGAGCGCGGCCTCGACCCGGTCGACGCGGTGCGCGAGCGGCGTCGCGGCCCACTCGCGGTGCTGACCGAGCGCCGCGCGGACGGCGTCGCGGGCCGTCCCGGCGTCCAGGCGGGCGACGTGGGTGAGCACGGTGTTGTCGACGGGGGTGCGCACCGGTGCGGGGCTGCCGGCGTCGGACCAGGCACCGCCGATCAGGTTGCGGGGGATGCCGGCGGGGCCGAACGCCTCGGGCGTGGCGGCCCGGGCGCGGGCCAGGAGATCGGCGGGGGTGGTGCCATCGGCAAGGCGCAGCGTCATGACAAACTCCTCGGACCGGGCGGACACGCGGCTGCGCCATTGAGACCGCGGAGTTGCGACAGCTTGCCGCATTCCGGCCCGCGAGAGCCATGTGAGACAGGCAACACGGTGGGTGGTGCCGGCGCGCTGACCTGGGAAACGGACGTGCACGATGTGACAAATCACCGTGTCGATCCGCCACCTGTCACCGGCACGCGACGGAAAGATCCGTCGCGTACACTGCTAGAACCGGCCCCCAGCGGGGCCTTGCGCTGCCCTGGGCCGACGTCGTCCCACCTGTAAGAGCACGATGACGTCTGGAGGCCCGGATGATCTCGCCGCCGCCAACCCAGGGTCTCTACGATCCGGCATTCGAGCACGACGCCTGCGGCGTGGGCTTCGTCGCCGACATCGAGGGCCGGCGGAGCCACGACATCGTCCGCAAGGGCCTCGATGCGCTGTGCCGGATGGATCACCGGGGCGCCCGCGGCGCCGAACCGAACACCGGCGACGGCGCCGGTGTAATGATCCAGATTCCGGACGGGTTCTACCGCGCCACCGTCGAGTTTGCGCTGCCGCCGGCCGGCGAGTACGCCACCGGCCTGGTTTTCCTGCACAGCGATGAGAAGCGCGCCGCACGCGCCAAGAGCGTGCTGGAGAAGTACGCGCTCGCCGAGGGTGCCCGGGTGCTCGGTTGGCGCGACGTCCCGGTGAACCCGGACGGGCTGGGCAAGACCGCGCTGGACTGCATGCCCCGCGTCGCCCAGCTCTTCCTCGCGGCCGACGGGGCCGAGGGGGCGGCGCTCGCCGGGATCGAGTTGGAGCGCGTCGCGTTCTGCGTGCGCAAGCAGGCCGAGCGGGAGACGCGCGACCGCCGGCTCAGCTGCTCGATCGTCTCGCTGTCGCCGCGCACGGTCACCTACAAGGGGATGCTGACGCCGCAGCAGGTCGAGACGTTCTACCCCGACCTCGTCGACGAGCGCGTCGAGAGTGCGCTCATCCTGATCCACTCCCGGTTCTCGACGAACACGTTCCCGTCCTGGCCGCTCGCGCATCCGTACCGGTACATCGCGCACAACGGCGAGATCAACACGATCCGGGGCAACCGCAACTGGATGGCGGCCCGCGAGGCACTGCTCCGCACCGACCTCATCCCCGGCGCGCTGCGCCGCACGTTCCCGGTGTGCGCGCCCGACGCGTCGGACTCGGCGAACTTCGACGAGGTGCTCGAACTGCTCCACCTGGCCGGGCGCAGCCTGCCGCACGCCGTGCTGATGATGATCCCGGAGGCGTGGGAGAACGACACCGGCATGGACCCGGCCCGGCGCGCCTTCTACCAGTTCCACGCGACGCTGATGGAGCCGTGGGACGGACCGGCCAGCGTCGCGTTCACCGACGGCGAGGTGATCGGCGCGGTGCTCGACCGCAACGGCCTGCGCCCCGGCCGCTGGTGGCGCACGGCCGACGGCCTCGTGGTGATGGCGAGCGAGGCGGGCGTGCTCGACGTCGACCCGGCCACCGTCGTCCAGAAAGGCCGGCTGCAGCCGGGCAAGATGTTCCTCGTCGACACCGTCGCCGGGCGGATCGTCGACGACGACGAGATCAAGAACGACCTGGCGGCCCGCGAACCCTACGACGAGTGGCTCGTGGCCGGCCTGATGAACCTGTCCACGCTGCCCGAGCGGGAGCACGTGGTCTACACGCACGAGTCGGTGCGCCGTCGCCAGCAGACGTTCGGCTACACCGAGGAGGAGCTGAAGATCCTCATTGCGCCGATGGCGCGGGCCGGCGTCGAGCCCATCGGCTCGATGGGCACCGACACGCCCATCGCGCCGATGTCGACCCGGCCGCGGCTGCTCTACGACTACTTCACCCAGCTGTTCGCGCAGGTCACCAACCCGCCGCTGGACGCGATCCGGGAGGAGCTGGTCACCAGCGTCGCCGGGACGATCGGCCCGGAGGGCAACCTGCTCGCCCCCGGTCCGGCCAGCTGCCGGCAGGTGGTGCTGCCGTACCCCGTCATCGACAACGATGAGCTGGCCAAGATCCTCAACATCGACGCGGACGGCGACAAGCCCGGCTTCAAGGCCGTCCGCGTCTCCGGGCTCTACCGGATCCGCGACGGCGCGGCCGGGCTGAAGGCGCGGATGGTGGAGATCCTGCGCGGGGTGTCCGAGGCGATCGAGGACGGCGTGCGCATCCTCGTGCTCTCCGACCGCGACTCCAACGCCGACCTGGCGCCGATCCCGTCGCTGCTGCTCACCGCCGCGCTGCACCAGCACCTGATCTTCGAGCAGACCCGCACGCAGGTGAGCCTGGTCGTCGAGTCGGGCGACTGCCGGGAGGTGCACCACGTCGCGGTGCTGCTGGGCTTCGGCGCCTCGGCGATCAACCCGTACCTGGCGTTCGAGACGGTCGAGGACCTCATCAGTCGGGGCCCGCTCGCCGGCTTGGACCGGGCCACGGCCGTGCGCAACTACGTCAAGGCGCTCGGCAAGGGCGTCCTGAAGATCATGTCGAAGATGGGCATCTCGACGGTGTCGTCGTACGCGGGTGCGCAGGTGTTCGAGGCCGTCGGGCTGGCGCCGGACCTGGTTCAGCGCTACTTCACCGGCACCCCGTCGAAGATCGGCGGGATCGGGCTGGAGGAGATCCACGCGGAGGTCAAGGCGCGCCACGACAAGGCGTACCCGGCCAACGACGCCGAACGGGCGCACCGCCGGCTCGAGGTCGGCGGCGAGTACCAGTGGCGGCGCGAGGGCGAACTGCACCTGTTCAACCCGCAGACGGTGTTCCTGCTGCAGCACGCCACCCGCTCCCGCCAGTTCGACGTGTTCCGGCAGTACACGGCCGAGGTCGACCGGCTGGCGATCGAGGCCGGCTCGCTGCGCGGCCTGTTCGGCCTGCGCTTCGACGTGCGCCCGCCGGTTCCACTCGACGAGGTGGAGCCTGTCTCCGAGATCGTCAAGCGGTTCGCCACCGGGGCGATGTCGTACGGGTCGATCTCCTCGGAGGCGCACGAGGACCTGGCGATCGCCATGAACCGTCTCGGCGGAAAGTCCAACACCGGTGAGGGCGGCGAGGACGTCGAGCGGCTGTACGACCCGGCCCGGCGCTCGGCCGTCAAGCAGGTGGCCAGCGGCCGGTTCGGGGTCACCACCGAGTACCTCGTGCACGCCGACGACATCCAGATCAAGATGGCGCAGGGCGCCAAGCCCGGCGAGGGCGGCCAGTTGCCCGGCAACAAGGTGTGGCCGTGGATCGCGAAGACCCGTTACGCCACGCCCGGCGTCGGGCTGATCTCGCCGCCGCCGCACCACGACATCTACTCGATCGAAGATCTGGCGCAGCTCGTCTACGACCTGAAGAACGTCAACCCGGCGGCCCGCATCCACGTCAAGCTGGTGAGCGAGGTCGGCGTCGGCACCGTCGCGGCCGGGGTCGCGAAGACCAAGGCCGACGTCATCCTGATCTCCGGCCACGACGGCGGGACGGGCGCATCGCCGCTCAACTCGCTCAAGCACGCCGGCACGCCGTGGGAGCTGGGCCTCGCCGAGACGCAGCAGACCCTGCTGCTCTCCGGGCTGCGCGACCGCGTCGTGGTGCAGGTCGACGGTCAGCTCAAGACCGGTCGCGACGTGATCATCGCGGCCCTGCTGGGCGCCGAGGAGTTCGG
>Ga0111539_10002940_pt1 | contig 22595 bp, 19 predicted proteins | sample RhiMethybrSRZTD1_FD_79667 | JGI IMG/M metagenome (GOLD analysis project Ga0111539, IMG submission 79667) | Populus rhizosphere microbial communities from Tennessee, USA - Rhizosphere MetaG P. TD hybrid SRZTD1 (version 2) (version 2) | ecosystem: Host-associated > Plants > Roots > Rhizosphere >...
CGCCTCGGCGCGCTCGGGGTTGTAATCGCGGAACGCACCCCACGGGGCGACCGTGATCGCGACCAGCTTGGCGCCGTTGCCGCGAGCGGCGCCGTAGATCGCCGTGAGATCCGCGCCGATCTTGGCCGGCGTGCGGTGCGCGGTCTTGTCGCTCAGGACGTCGTTGACGCCGCCGAACACGATCACGTGGCTGTAGCCGGCGCCGCCGCGCGCGGCCGCGATGAAGCGCTTGCGCATCTGGTTGACCATGTCGCCGCCCTTGCCGTAGCCGTCGAAGCGGCTTTTCGGGCAACGCTCGCGCAGATAGTCGAGGTACTTTCCGCCGCCGGATCGCGGATCGGTCAGCGAGTCGCCGAGGGCTGCGACCTGGTAGCGCCGCGGAGCTCGGGCCGGCGGAGGCTCGGTCTTGGCCGTGCTCGCGGTCGCGGTCGCGGTTGCGGCCGTCGAAACCGCGACGCTGGGCTGCGGCGGCGGCTCGGGCTGCTGGGCAGCCGGCGCGGGCGCCGGAGCTCGGGCCGCGCAGTGCACGAGCAGCACGGCGCCCGTCAGCACGCACGCAAAGCCGATCGAGATCGTAGTATGCGATAGCTCCAGCATGCGCGGCATCGTCGAGGTCTACCAGAAGACGCGAAAGCGGCCGGACCTGTTCTGGAACACCTACGTGTGCCGGCCCCCGGCTGCCGCGATTGTTTACCTCCTTTCGGGCACGCGGGTGACGCCGAATCAGGTCACGTTGGTGGCGTGGGTCGTCGCGAGCGCGGCCGCGGCGCTGGTCGTGATTTTACCCGGGTACTGGGGGCTTCTGGCCGCGATCCTGCTCTTCGAATTCTCGTACGTGCTCGACTGCGTCGACGGCATGCTGGCGCGGCTGCGCGGCATTCAGTCGCCGGCCGGGCATCTGCTCGACTTCTTGATGGACGAGATCAAGGCCTTCACCTTGCTCGGCGCGGTGGCGGTGCGGCTCTTTCGCGAGCAGAGCGACGCGCGGTTCTTGCTGCTCGGCATCGGCGGCCTGGTTTGCCTCGCATCGGGCATCGCGCTCACGACTTTTCAGCGCCGGCCGGAGATCGTCGCGGTGCTGGCGAGCGCCGCGCCGGCGGCCCCGCCGGCCGCACAATCGCCGATCAAGATGGCGATCGGCCTGGTCGAGCGCGTTGCGAAGTTTTTGATCCACTACCCGTCGTACATTCTCTACGCCGCGCTCGCAGGGCGGATCGAGATCTACTTTTACCCTTACATCGCGGTGAACGCGGTCTACGCGCTGCGCGCGCTCGCCTGGGTGGCGCTTCGCTTCGGGCGCCGCTGAGCCCCGGTGCTCAAGGATTGATCGCGCCGATTTCCTGCTCGAACAGCGTGACCGCGGCCTGATCGTAGAGCAGGCTCGGCGGCGCGTCGGGAGCGGGTTCGGCGTCGCGCGCCGGCCGGAGCGCCGCATCGAAGACGGCGCCGGTGACGAAGCGTCCTGCCGCGATGCGCGTCGGGCGCGGCGGGCGATCGCGCGCGGCGAGCGCGAAGCCCCATTCGCCGAGCGTCGCGAGCGGCGCCCGGTACGGCGAGACTTCGAAGCCCGCGGCACGCAGGCTCGCCACGACGCTGCCTGCGCAGCGGGGCGTGGTGAACGCCGAGGTAGTCTGAATACCGACGACGCCACCTTGCCGCAGATTTTTGGCGAGCAAGTGGAAGAAGTGGCGCGTGTAGTACTTGCCTTCGGCGAACCCCTCGGGATCCGGCAGATCGACGACGGCGACGTCGAACGGCTCCTGGGGTGCTTCGAGATAGGGGAGCGGATCGGCCTCGACCAGGCGCAGACGCGGCGAGGCGAGCGAGTGCTCGTTCAGCGCGGCGAGCCACGGCATCCGGCGACCCAGGTCGTAGAGCGATCGATCGGCGACGACGAGCGTGACCTCCACCACCCCTGCATGCTTCAGGATCTCGCGTTCGGCCATGCCGTCGCCGGAGCCGATCAAAAGCACGCGCTTTGGTGCCGGGACGGCGGCGAGCGCCGGCCGCACCAGGGCCTCGAAGTAACGATACTGATCGAGCGTCGAATAGCGGAGCGAGTGTCCCGAGAAGAGCTCGAAGCTGTCCTGCGACGAGACGACGGTCAGCCGCCGCTCCGGACCCTGCTCCGCGTACACGACGTCGGCTTCGAAGAAAGCCTGGTCTTTCAACGGCACGAGCCGCTCGGCTCCGGCGAGCGCCGAAAGCCCCAGCGCGAAGCACGCGCCGGCCGCGGCGCGCTGGCGGTGCGCCCCTTCGACTTTCACGCGCTCGAGGTACTCGAGCAAGGGCACGCACCAGAGCCCCAGCACCGCCAGCGTGACCCCGATCGCGGCGCCGGTTCGGAGCAGACCGATCAGCGTCGCGGCCGCGGCGGCGCCACCGAAGACGACGGCGAGCCCGAGCAGCCGGAACGGATTCAAAAGGTATTCGATCGCCCCCAGGCGCAGCACGGTTCGTCCGAGCGCGGCGCGCGCTGCCTCGAGCGTCGCGCCGAGCAAGCCGCCCGCGACGATCGGCACCGCGAAGGCCGCTACCGCGAAGCCGCTCCGCGCGAACGACCAGAAGAGCAAGAACGGCGCGGTCATCGCCGCTGCCGAGAGCGCGACCAGTAGCCAGCCCAGGCTTCGCTGCGGCGCGCGGATCTTTCGGGCGCCGAGCGCGCCTAGGACCAGCGCTGCGCTACCGCCGCCCGCGGCCAGAGCGCGAGATGGTCCGAATCCGGGATCGAGATAGGCCGCGAGCTCGCGCACCAAGACTTCGTGGCCGAGCGCGATCGCGGTCGCGACGAACAACGCTGCGAAGCAAACGGCCGGGACTACCGGCCTCGAATCACTTGCCGCCGGAGACGACGCCGACACCGCGAGACCCCGTTCCGAACCCGCCTGGGCTGCACGCGCCGCACGCGGCGAGCATGCAGATCATGAGGATGATCGCGATCACGATCAAAAGGAACATCGCCGAGCTGCAGCCGCTCTTGGCCGCGACTGGTACGCCGCCGCCCCCGCCTCCACCGGCGAAGCGGGCGCCCGGCCCGTCGAGCGGAAGGTTGAACGCCTGCGCCAGCACCGCCCACGGAACCGGCGTCGAGTAGCTCCAGCGCACCTCGCCGTCCCCCTGCTCGCGCCCGAGCACGTCGCGCCCGTTGACGAAATCGGTGATGCGCGTGGTCTCGCCGACCTGACACTTCCAGTACACCTCGCCTAGCACGTATTCGACGCGCGCCGAGTTCTGGTTCCGCAGCGAGAACATGCGCCCGCCCCAGCCGACCGAGTTCGGCATACCGCGCAGATCGATCTCGGACAGATTGACCGGCACGACCCAGGTCCAGCCGCTCTCCGGATCTTTGACCAGCCAGCGGAAACCGACCGGCTGCGCCCAGAGCAGGTACTCCTCCCAGCTGAAGTGCTCGCCGTCGAAGTCCGTGCCGCGGCGCATGTAAGCGATGCACACGTACTCGACGCCTTCGAGCGTGCCGCGGCTGCCGATCGGCAGCTCCGGCATCTGCATCGCGCGCTCCTGCTGCGCGATCACCTGCTGGGCGGCGATGTCGCTGACGGCGCCGCAGTAGGGGCAGCCCACGCGTTCGGCGCGGTCGCCGCTGAGCTTCGGGATCTCGCCGCCGCAGGCCGGGCACTTGAGCTGGTCGACCTTGACCTTCTGGGCGGTGCGCGGGCCGATCTGCGTCACCACCAGCTGCGGTTCGCTGAAGACGTACCCGGAAAACACGGCGACTGCGCCGCTGCCGTCCCCGTAGTCGAGCGTGGCGAACGCCGTTTGCGGGCCGTAGCAATCGGCGTAGTAGCGCACGAACCCCGGCACGAACGGCCCCGGCAGCTCGCCCTCGGTGGAACGGATGGTCCCGGTTTTGATCTACGCGACGCGGAACGTGCCGTAGTGTCCGAGCGGCACGTCGAGCTCGAGCCCGAGCGCGTTGTAGGCCGGCGCGGGCAGCCCTGGAACTTGAGTGGTGACGTACCAGTGACCCTGCGCGTACGCGAGCCAGCCCCACGCCTGGCCGTAGTCGAACGCGACGTAGTACTCGTCCCACGGCCCGAGCCCGTGATCGAGCTGCACGCGCCCGAGCACTTCGAACGGACGCCCCGCGAGCGTGCCCTGATCGCCGACCGCGATCAGCGACGGGGTGAGCGCGAGATCGGCGACTTTGCCCAGGTTCTGCAGACCGCGATCGGTGCGCAGCACGGTCGCGCGGCAGTACTCGCAGACCTTCGCGATCGAGGAGCCGACGCCGAAAGCGATCGGCGCGCCGCAACCCGGACAGGTTCCCTGAGCAACCGGCATCGGAACGTAATTTTCGAGCCTAGTCTACCTGGACGCCGCCGGTAACGTCATAGTGCGTGAGCGTCAGATCGCGGACCACGACCTCTCCGTAGGCGTCCGGTGCATCACCGCGGCTCGGGTTCGACTGCGTGTAGGCGCCGATCTTGAAGTAGCAACCGTCGGTGACGGAATCGATGTCGACCTTGGGAATCCCCGTGTCGTCGTAAAAGACGACGATGCGCCCGCCCGCGGCGCGAATGCTCAGCGTGAACGGTGTTCCGAGCCGGTAGGCCGGATCGAGATCGCCGAGCTCCTGCCCCCCGCCCTCGACGAAGAGATGCTCGCCCTCGAGCCGCACCATGATCACGTCGTCGGACGCATCGTGAATCTGTGCCGCAACGACGTGCGGCTTTGCGATCGGCAGGTGGGTGATCGTCACCGTGGCGGTCAGGGTGTGAACGCCGTTGAAGGTGGACCAGGCGGCTTCGTCCGCGCCGAGGTTTTTCATTTCGCGGAGCTCGGATCGCGGATAGTCGGATCCCGGCGTGGTGACGCCGCCGGCGTGGGCTCGAAACACCACGCCGTCGCGCGCAACGTTCACGACGAAGTACGGATTCAGCGAAAAAGTGGCGAGTTGGGGCTGCACGATCTCGGCGGGAACGCCGTTGTCGCCCACGGGGAGCGTGAGCTTCCAGTTCGAGAGATCGATCAGATCGCCGGGCACGGGCGCGGAGCTCCCGTCGGAGGCGTCCAGCAGCGAGCTGCCACCCGTTCCGCCGACACCACCGCTTCCTGCGGATCCGCCGGTCGCCCCGCTGGAATCGCTGCCGGCGTCGGTCGCACTCGAGCCACCCGAGCCCGCCGATCCTGCACTTCCGCCGCTGCCCGCCGACGCATCGACGCCGGGCGCGGCGGCCGCTGGGGGAGCCGGATCCGTCGCGCAGCCGGCCGCGACGAGCAGCGCGAGCGAACACAGCGACTGGCCCCGCATCCGCCCCCGATTCAGTCCGCTTCGGCTCGATTTTCCGAGAGCGCTTCGTCCACCAGCGCACGCAGCTCATCGCGCTTCTCGTCGCGCTTCCTCGGTGCTTTTGGCACAGAAGGCACGGCGGGCAAGGTCGCGAGCAGACTCTCTACGTCCTCGAGGCTCACGTCGTCACTCTTGCGCGAGGCGGGCCGGCCGCCGAGCACGCGCAGCAGCCACGGCCGTGACTCGGTCAGCGTGAAATCGCCGCCCGCGACGCGATCGGGGTGCGTCTTCAGAGCTTGCACCACGCCGTCGTTTGATTCGACCAATCCCTTGGCCTCGCCGAGCACGGCACGCTGCGTGGTTCCGACTTCCTTGAGCGCACCGCGCAACGAGTGGCCGCGCTGTCCCGCGAATAGCGCGAGCGCGAAGCTGAGCTCGCCCGGCCCGAGCGCCGTGGCTCGCGCCACGGTGGGCCCACCGCAGCTCTTGGCGTAGATGTAGGAGCCTTCGAGCAAAAGCGCGCCGAAACCGAGGGCGACGGCTGAGAGCTCTGCGGTGACCTCGATCGGCGCATCGAGCGCCTCGCCTTCGCCGCGCGTCTCGAGCAAAAACACCAGACCCAGGGTGCGCGCGAGCTGTGTGGTCAGCACCACGGGATGCCCGAGCTCCGCAGCCGGGACATTGATGCGCCAGCCGTCGCCGTCCTCGACCAGGCGCTCGAGCTCGGCGTCGGTGCCGTGAATCGTGCTGCACGCGCCGCTGCCGCACCCGGCCTTGGCCACGGGACCGTCGGTGCCGACCAGAACGGTCTTGATCGGCACGTCGCCGATCCCCGCGTGGTCTTGCATGCGCGACACGAGCCGGGTGACCGAGGGTTCGTCGGCCGTGAAGGTATCCGGAAAGAATTCGCTCGTGGGCAGCACCAGCGGCCGCGCGCCGATCTCGTCGCCGAAGCGGGCGAGCAGGCGCGCGTAGCGCTGGGTGACCGCGGAAAGGACCGTCAGCGAGGGCAGCTCCATCGAGCAAATGATCCTGGCAGAGCTCCGCAACGAACGCCAGGGTGGGTCGCGCGCTTGGCGCAGGCTGGCACACGCTTCCGAGCTCCTTTCTCGGGCGGAAGCGCGGGCAAACGCCGGTACGGCGTTTGCTTGGTGTGGGGTCTGGAACATGGGAATCGGCATTCGAACTGCACTGACAGTCGCGATTTCGTTGGCCGGTCTCGCCGCTTGCGGCGGTTCGAGCTCCGAGGGAACGGCGAACACGCTAGGAAGCGGCGCCACGGGAGGCGGGGGTCGGGGCGGCACTTCGGGCAACGGTGGGACTGGCGGCAGCGGCGCGGGTCCGAGTGACTGTCGGGCGACCGCTCTGACCGAGCTCGCATCGGACGGCGCAACGGACATGAGCGTGAGAACGCTCTATTCGGACGGGCATTTTCTCGATTTCCTGTCTCCCTTCGGGGGGCTTCAGCGGGTGAGTGTGAACGGCGGACAGGCGGAGCAAGTCAAGCAGGCAGTCACGAGCTTCGCCGCCGTCTCGAGCGAGCTTTTTTACGTGACGGCGCTCGGTGAGATCGGCCAGATCAGCAATGGAGCCGCGACGCCGCTCGTGAGCGGCCACGTCGGGCGCGGCCTTGCGGCGGGCGCGGATCGGCTGTTCTGGGCCGAGGGCAACGACGCGGGCACGGAGTCCACCCTGTTCTCGGTGTCGCGGTCGGGGGGCGTCGCGACGCGGCTCGTGACGCGCGCGGCGCGAGTCGGGGGCACGCAGGTGCACGACGATGCGATGTTCTGGATCGAGCAGAGCCCGCAGATTGGGACGGGCGTGGTTCGAGCCGGACTGGACGGCAGCGCGCCCACGGTCGTGCTCCCGCAGGTCGAGGGTCTGATCGCTTTCGACGTATTGGGCGACGCGCTTTTGATCGCCACGCCGACCGAAGTCAGCGTGGGTCCGCTCGCGGGCGGACAACGCCGCACGCTCGTCACCGACGCCGACCTGCGCGCGATCGCGGTCTTCGGTGAAACGGTCTATTACGCGAGGAACGACGCCTGCGTGGCCAATCCGAACCAAGGCAACGGCTCGCCGGTGTGCCAGGGCAAGGTGTTTTCGGTACCGATCGCCGGCGGCACTCCGCGGGAGCTTTTTGCGACGGCGGGCGCGCCCGCCGGTCTGGCGGTCGACTCGGCCTGCATCTACGTCCGGCACATCGTCGGCCAGTGCCACCCAGGCTGCGGCGCCACGCTGGCAGCCGCTCCGCGTTGAAGCCCATCAACGACGCGCAGCCGCTGCTGCGATCGGATCATGGAGCTGTTGCGGGCCTGGGACGGTATCGAAGCAACGGACGCCGCCGTCCTTGAGACGCGCGCAAGCCCGGTCGCCGGTGCCGCGCACGACCACTTCGATGGCGCCCTCAACGCCCGCGATCTCGATCGGTCCGCCACGTCCCAGGCAGCGGACTCGGCCTTCCGGAGTCACCACGCAGGCGTCGTGCAGATTTCCGGAGAAGCTCGTGGCTGCTCCGAGTGCGAGCAGAGCGTCGCGATGGGGCGTGGTTCCGTCGCCCGCGCAGGCGACGCGGCCCGCTCGAATCCCGCACGCGAAGCGCGCGCCGTCGGGATAGCTCGTCCAAGCGTACGCCGGAGAGCTGAATGCCTGCGAGCCCGGTATCACGAACGCCCGCAGAATCGGGCCACCATCCATGCGGTCCGATCCCAGGACCGCCAGAACTCCACCCTCCAGAATGAAGCAGGGTCCCTCCTGGCAAGGGGCGACTTCGATCGCTCGCGCCGGCGTCACGACGCGCGTCGGGACCTCGAAGTACCCGCCCCAGCAGAAGACTTCGCCCGTCGCGTCGATGACGCAGATTGGCGCCGCCACCTCGAGCGCCAGGTCGACGATCTTCCCGAGCCCCGGCACGCGTGTCGGAGGCGCGACCTTGCCGTCGGCACCTCTGCCCCAGCAATAGAGCGACCCGGACGACGCCACGGCGCAACCGTGCCCGTCGCCGATCGCCAAGCCCTCGACGGGCTCCGGAATGGAGATCCACGGCTCGCTGCACACGACGGCCCCCTGGTGGACCACGCACGCCGCCTTTCCAATCGGAAGCAGTGCCATCGTGCTGAGCCGGGGCGTCGCGCGGGCTTGGTTCCCTGGGAGCTGCCGTTCTACCGGCGCTGAACTGGGGCGCTGGGTGCTCGGCGCTCCGGCGGGAGGAGACCCGGTGTTGCACGCGGCGATCGCCAACGAAACCAGAGCGGCAATGCACGATGTAGGTCGAGGTGGGGCGCTTGAATTGGACTCGATGCTGCACATGCGATGACCATCGAGTCGTGTAACATCTTTGGGGTGCTACGCGGAATGCGGTCGGATGGGGCGATGGGTGTGCTCGTAGCGGCGTTGCTCGCGGCGCTGACCGGCGCGGCGTGCAGCTCGGATTCGAACGGAGGGAGCGGAGGCGCTGCGGGAAGCGGCGGACGCGGCGCTAGTTCGAGCGGTGGCAGCGCTGGAACGGGCGGCGGCTCCGGCACCGGCGGCAGTGCCGGTACCGGCGGCAGTGCCGGTACCGGCGGCAGTGCCGGTTCCAGCACGGGCAGCAGCGCGCGGCCAAACCCCTGCGATGCGCCGCGCTCGGGACCGGTGTTTCGCGTTTCGCCTTCCGGCACCGACAACCCCGACTGCACCGAGAGCGCTCCCTGTCGCACGCTGCAGCACGCGGCCGAGGTCGCCGACACGCCCGGCGCGGTGATTCTGGTCGCTGACGGCACTTACGACGGCTTTCACACGGTGCATCCGAACGTGACCTTTGCCGCGGACGGCGACGCGGTGGTCGTCAATACCAGTCATCGCTGGTCGAGCGGTGCGACCGGGGACAACATCAACGTCGAAGACACGGACGGCGTCACCATCGACGGCTTCAAGGTTCGCGACGCGGACCGCACCGGGATCCGCGTCGCCAACGCCAGGAGCGTCGTCCTGTGCAACAACGTGAGCGGGCCGAACGGCAGATGGGGCATCCTGACCGGCTTTGCGCCCGGCGTGCAGATCTTCCACAACGAGACGTTCGGATCCGCCGGCGAGCACGGCATCTACGTGAGCAATAGCAACGGCTCCGGCGACGCGCCGCTGATCGTCGGCAACCACGCGCACGACAACAACGTGAATGGTATCCAGCTCAACGGCGATTGCCACGCCGGCGGCGACGGCACCATCGACGGCGCGATCCTCGACGGCAACATCGTTCACGACAACGGAGCCAAGGGTCTGAGCTTGATCAGCGCTCCGGGTGTGCACGTCGAGAACAATCTGATCTACGAGAACGGGACGAACGCGGGAGCCGGCGGAATTCACCTGGTAAAGGAGCCCGATTGTCCGGACTCGCAAGCCTCCAGCGGCGGCGTGGTGGTCAACAACACCGTCGTCGAGCCGAGGATCGCGGCGCTCCGCGCCAGCGATGGCGCGACGCGCAACGTGATTTTCAACAACGTCTTCGTGAGCCCGCGCGGCGCTCCCGACGAGGTCGGCGGCAACGACTTTTCCAACAATCTGATGGCGAACGACGTGACGGGGCTGTTCGCTCCCGGTGGCTACCAGCTCGCCCCGGGCAGCCCGGCCCTCGGCGCTTGCGTGGCCTCGTACGCCGGGCAGGTCGCGCCGAGTCTTGACATCGTCGGAGCGCAGCGCCGCGCCACCAGCTGCAATCAGGGAGCGTACGAAACGCCCTGACGGGCTCGGACGAGCTTGTCCCGAGTCCGATCGGTGTGCTGAACTCGGCGCGCCGTGAGTGGCCGCCTCGAGTTTCTGCGCAGCGCGTACCTTTCGATCGATCGCCGCGTGCTCGGGGTTTTCCGGATCACGTACGGGCTGGTGTTGCTGTTCGAGCTGATACGGCGCGGCATCCACCTCGAGCTCCTCTACTCGAACGACGGCATCCTCTCGAACCACTTTCTGTTGTTCCGGCCGCGCGTGGTTCCGCAATTTTCGCTGTTCACCGCGTTCTCGACGCCCGAGGAGGTCAGGTTCGCCTTCATTTTGACCGGCGTCGTGTTCCTGGCGTTCACGCTCGGGCTCTACACGCGCCTCGCCCAGCTGCTGTCGCTGGTGCTCTTCGCCAGCTTGAACCAACGCCAGCTGCTCCACGAGGACGGCGGCGTCTCGGTGTTGATCCTGAGCAACGTGTGGACGCTGTTCATGCCGCTCGGCGACCGCTACTCGCTCGACGCCGTGCGCCGCGACGCCCTGCGCGCGACCGTGAAAGAACGCGTCATACAGCGCCGCGCGGCCCGCCAGCCCTTCTTCTCGCTCGCCGTGCTGGCGGTACTCTTGAACATCGCGACGATCTACGCGCTCAACGCCGCGCACAAGAACGGCTCGACCTGGAAGCACGGCGAGGCCGTGCATTACGTGCTCTGGCAGACCCGCTGCAGCACTCCGCTCGCCGACTTCATCGCGCATCACGATCCGCGATGGTTTTCGCCGTTCACGTCGTACGGGACGATCGTGCTCGAGGGGCTGATGCCGTTTTTGGTGCTGGTGCCGTTCAGGCGCGATCGCTTACGCACCGCGGCTTTCGTGCTGGCCGTGCTGTTTCACCTCGGGATCGCGTCGATCATGACGCTCGGGCCGTTTTCTTACGCGATGATCGCGCTGCTGACGCTGGTGATCCCCGGTTCGACGCTCGAAGCGGTGGGCCGCAGGATTCCGCGCCGCTACTTCTGGGCGGCGGCGCGGCAGCGCGCGCGGGCTTGCCGCTTCGTCTCCCGCCTGCGCAAGGAGCCGCGGCCGATCCCGGCGCTCACGCCCGCCCGCGAAGCGCTCGCGCGTGCCAGGTTCCACGCCCGCGAGGTGTGCGTGGGGCTCGTGATGATCGCGTCGATCATCCAGGTCACGCGCGACAACCGCTTTTTCGCGAAGGGGTATCGCCTGACGCAACCCGCGCCGTTCGAGACCCTCATTCGCTACACGCGCATGTTGCAGGGCTGGCAGATGTTCGCGCCCGAGGCGCCTCGCGACGAAGGCCTGGTGGTGATCGACGCCATCACCGCGGACGGCCGCCACATCGATCCTTTCACCGGTAAGGAGCCCGACTTCGAAAGCGTGCTGCGCGGACCGCTTGCGCTTCCGGTTCCCGTGTCGGACTACCTTTACGCGATGCACAGTGAAAACGAAGAGGTCTACCGGGGCGAGCTCGAGAAATACTTGCAGCGCTGGCACGAGATCAAACACCGTCCGCCGGGTGATCGCATCGTCAGCTTCGACGCGTGGTTCGTGAAACACGACACGCCCGTTCCCGGCTCGACCGCGTGCACCAACTATCAGAAGCAGCTGGTGTTCTCGGGGCGTTTCTGACTCGCCGTCACTTGTGCTTGCCCGAGCCCTTTTGGGGCGGCGCGCTCGGCGCCTCGCCCGCCAGCCAGCGCCCGACCGCGTCGTCGCGCCAGCGCGTGATCGCGTGCGCATCACCGCTGACGACACTGGCTTTTTCCACCGTCGCTGGCGGCGGCGCCAGCGCCTGAAGCCGCTCGTAGACCTGCTCGCGTTCAGCGGGAGCCGCCAGCGCGAGCAGGTTGGCGAGGGTGATCACGTCACCCGGTCCAGTGGCAGCGAGCAGCTCGGACAGCGGAGCCTGACCGCGCTCGAAGCGGGCCGCGGCCTCGCGCAGCGCGGGTGCCGCGCCGTCGGCGAGCGGCACCCCGACGCCGTGCTCGCGCGAGAAACGCGCGCCGGCTCCCGCCGGAACGAGCACCAGCGTGCCGCCCCGGCCCGCGAGCTCGACCTGACCCGAAGTCACGCGCAGCCGGCCGTTGCCGCCGGCGTCGACCTCCAGGTCGTATTCGCACCCGAGATCGATCGCCGTCGCGCTCGGCGTTTCGATCACGAACAAGCGCGGTGGAGCCAGCACGCGGGCATGGAGCTTGCCGTGTTCGAGCGCGAGCCGGTGCTCCACGCGCGCGCTCCGGCGCAGCGCGAGCCGCGACCGCGCCGCGAGCTCGACCGAGCCGATGTCGGCGACGGTGACGCGCGCCGCCCCGTCCGCGGTTTCGATGAAACCCCCGACCACGAGCGTTCCGGATTTGCCGCGGCCCCGCTCGCAGCTCACCGGATGATCCGCGCTGAAAGCGAAACCGTCGCCGCCGCGGCATTCGGCTTCGCCGCGTCGCGCGCTCTTCCAGAGCAGCACCAGAACTGCGGCCGCCGCGAGCGCGCCGGCGGCGAACACCCAGCGCCGCCGGGACCCGCGCGCTCGAGCCGGGTTTGGCGGTTCACCGCGATGCGCGAGCGGTGCCAGCAGCTGTTCGAGCCGCGCCACGTCGGGAGCGGCCGCGCCACTCTTGTCCCACAGGTAGTCCGGCTCGTCGCTGTCAGCCATGGTCGTCCTCGGCGATCCCCAGCCGTTCGCGCAGGAGCTTCATCCCGCGGTGGAGGTTCACGCGTACCGAGCCGGGGGTAAGCCCGGTTCGTTCGGCAATTTCCGGTCCGCTCATGCCTTCCACCAGCCGCATGATCAAGGTTTCTCGGTACGCGTCGGGCAGGCCGCGGATCGCCTCGAGGGCGCGCTTGGCCTCCGCGCTCGGCAGCTCCGGAGACGCCGGCTCCGAGACCAGCTCGAGCGGGCGACGCCGCCGTGCCGCTTCGCCCGCGCGGCTGCGGGCGATGCCGAGAATCCAGCCCGGGAACGCGGCGGGCTCCGCGAGCTGGCCCAGGCGCTCGAGCGCCAGCAAGAACACTTCCTGAACGACGTCTGTTGCCTCGCGGGCCTCGACGCGGGCCAGCACCACCGCGTGCACGGCGCGCGCGAAACGCCGGTACAGCGCCGCGAAAGCTGCCCGGTCGCCGCGGCGCGCAGCGAGCACGAGCAGACCCACCTCGTCCGGAGCTGCCACGCTGCCACGTTCGCCGAATCGCTGTCGCTCTTCAAGCGCGTGTTCCATCTTCACCCGAGCAGCGCCTCGAGCTCGTCGCCGTCGATCGCGATCCCGAGCCGGCGCAGCGGCCGCGCGATACGCGTCCGCACCGCGTCCACCAGCAGCGCCGCGTGATCGTCGGCCGGCACTGCGCCGAGCGCCGCCGGCGCCAGGCAGTCGCGACAGCGCTTTTTCCAGAGCGGCCGATAGACGGCGATCGCGGCCAGCGTCACGCGTGCGAGGTGCTCGCGATCCGCGGGGCTCAGCCGGTCCGCCGTCGCTTCCAGGAACCACACCCCGATCCGCGCGTGCCGACCCTCGTCGCGCAGCAGCCGGTCGAGCACCGCGCGCACCAGCGGCTGCTCGGCGAGGGCTCGCGAGCGCGTCAGCGCAGGCACGCTCAGCGCTTCGCCCACGCACGACGTCTTGATCGCAAGCTCGGCCGCGCGCACGAGCGGCGAAACGCCCGGCGTCGCGGCCGGCGAGACCAAAGCCAGATCGACTTCGTAACGGACGGCACCCCCGAGCTCCATGACCAGCCGCGACAAGTGCGCGGCGTGATCGATCTCGTCGACTGCGCTGTCCGCCGCCAGCGCCGTCAGATCGATCGGCGCGCCGCATTCGAGAAAAGCGCTGGTCAGCGCCGCGAACGCCGCCGCGCTCGCGTATTCCGTGAACACGGCGTTGGTCCAGAGCGCGCGCGCCTCCTCGAGCGCGGCCGGCGAAAAAGCCGCTCGATCGAGGCTGTCCCAGGGCAGAGCGTCCGCGCCCGGCCGGCGCCGTCGCAGCAGCGCCGTCCCGGCGCCGCCGAGCAGCGTGAGCTCGAGCTGCTCCACCTAGGCGCACCCCGGTGGCCGCGGCCCCTTGCTCACGACGTTGCCGCACGCGGGACGTCCATCCGGCGCCGTGAGCGGCCGGCCGACCGCAAGCGCCGAAACCACGACGTTGGCGCGGGTGGTCACCGCGTCGAAGCCGGTCCCCAGCGGATGCGCGGGTCCCCCGCAGCCGACCGCAGCGACTCCGGTGGCCAAAGCCAAGATCTTTCGCGCCTTTTGCATGCCGTGAGGCCTCCGTTCACGCGAAGGACGGAGAAGCTCGGGCAAGCGTTAACCACGGCGCTGATTTTCGTCGCGACCGCGTTGACCAATAGCTGATTCCTTGTAGCGAATACTGCCGTCAAGGAGCCAAAAGGTCCTCGTCTCAGCGCGAGATACCGCGCCGCCCAGACAACCAGCAGCCGCTTCGAGAGCGATTGGGAGGCATGGTCATTTCATAATGCACGTGCAAATGGCGTTGGAATCCGTTTGCGCGTTTCCGGCCGCCAAGTTATCGGCCCAATTCGATCGAAGTGGTTCGACCGAAGGCCGAGCAATTGCGTCGAAGGCGGAGCGCCGAACATGGAAACTTGGCGAATGTGGACGGGTTTGGGGCGCCGCACGTTCGCGGCGATGGCGCTGGCTGCGAGTGCCGCGTGGGTTTTCGGCGCAGCCGGATGCTCCGACGATTCGCGCGAGTTCGCGGGTGATCCGAACAGCGGCGGTTCGGCCGGATCAGGTGGCATGTCCGGTGCCGGCGGCAGGGGCGGCAGCGGCGGCTCGCTGGGCAGCGGTGGCAGCACTGGCAGCGCTGGCACACTGGGCAGCGGCGGTGCGCTCGGGAGCGGCGGCACGGCCGGGCAGACTGGCGATGCCGCGGGCGGAACGGGCGGGAGCACCGGCGGCACGAGCGGCGACGCGGGGGCGTGCGTCGAAAATGCAGCCTGCCAACCGGGGAACGGCCTGTGCAAATCCGGAACTTGCTCGCCCTGCCAGGACAGGGTCGACGACGCGAACTGCGCTGCGGCCTACGGCGCCGGGAAGCTCTGTGCCGGCGGCGCCTGCGTGGTTGGCTGCCACGACTCGAGCGCTTGCTCGGGCAAGGTCTGCGACACGACCAGTTTCACCTGTCGCTCGTGCACGCAGGACGCGGATTGCTCGACCGCCGCGCCCTACTGCAATACGAGCACCGGAAGCTGCGTTGCAACTCCGCCCCCTTGCACGAACGGAACCGTCTGCAACGGCACGGGGTGGTGCTGCGGTACGACTTGTTATCCCGGAGCCGCGACCGGCGGCTGCTGTGCAGCCACCGATTGCACCAACGGCACCTGCAACGCGACGACCCACGTTTGCAAGCCGAATACGTGCTCGGATCCGGCGCCGACGGACCGCTTCTACGTGGATCCGGGCGCGGGCGCCACGATGTCGGGCGTGGGCAGCACACAGTGCCCGTTTCGATCGATCAGCACGGCACTTTCGCAATTGCCGGCGACTCGGAGCTCGACCTTCACCATCTGCACGCGCGGCACCTTCGACGGTACCAATCAACCCGCCTGGCCGATCAACGTCCCGAACCGCGTGACCTTGGACGGCAAGTACTGCGGTGCCGCGTCGACGCCGAACAGCGTGCTCAAGGTACCGAGCGGCAACTCCGGGATCACCTTCCGTCAAGCCGGCCCGTCGGCGATCAGCGGCTTCGACATCACCTATCAAGGAACGGTGCCGGAGCGGACCGGCGTGTACGTCTCGAACACGGGGAGCAGCACCGTCAGCGTGTCGTTCGTGACCATCAGCGGCTTTCATTGGGGCATCTACTCGGGCAAGGCCACCGAGGACCCGAGCTCGGGCAACGTGTCGATCCAGCAAGAAGTCGCGGCGCTGTCGGGCGACTACGGCCTGGTCGTCGGTTCGTCCGGCAAGGCGACCATCGACGAGACGTCGAGCCCGACCGTGCGCGCCCGCTTCGAGCGCCACACGGGCGCGGGCATCTGGGTGGATGACGGGACGCTCACCGTGCGGGGCCGGCAGTACTCCGGAAGCGGCTCCACGGCGCTGTCCCGCACCGTGAGCGCCCAGCAAAACGCGATCGGTCTGCGCGCTACTTCGCGGCTCTCGACGCTGACACTCGACTATTTCGACGCGAGCTCGAATACCGGCCCCGGGATGGAATTTCACGTCGGTGTCATCGCGAAGGTCACGCACTCCGTGCTGACCAACAACAGGGGGACCGGCCTGACGGTCACGGCGCCTACCTCGGGCGGGTCCCCGGACGTGAGCTCGATCAACTTCGGCACGACGGCGACTGGGACGGGCGCGGGGCAGAATGCGATCTACGGCAACCGAGGCGCAGGGGTCTGCCTTTTCTTCGGGGCGACTGGTCTGATGCCGGCGGCGGGAAATGCTTTCAGCAGCGACGCTTCCAAACAATGCTCCGGCTCGCCGACGGCCAAGCTGACGCACGACCCGGACTGTTCGAGAGCGATCGACACCGCTTACGCCGTCCAGGGCGGGGGGCCGAAGATGCTGATCGACAAGTGCCAGTTCGATTGAGTTGATGTCTGGGTCGCTACTCGTCGGCGAGCGCTTCGCTCAAGGCGATCGTATCAACGAAGTCAGGGAACCCTCGACATGGCCTTCGCCTCCGACCTTCAAAATGAAGTAGTTCCTGGAGAACTTGTCGATCGGCGGAGGGAGCAGCGGCAATGCGGTACTGGAGATAACGTCCGTGTTCATCCAAGTGATTAGGTCGAAATAGAAGCCCGCGGCCATGCCCAAAGCGTCGGTGACCCTAGCTTCATAACAGCTGAACTTGTAATTGTCTTCCACGCGATCGAAGGTGGTAGGGGCATTGTCGGTCACGACGATCTCGGTACCGAACTCACGAACGTCGAGGTCGAAGCTTGCGATGTGTAATTTGCCGACGCTGACGTGCAGCTCCAATTGCTCCGGTGCATTGTCGAAGTAGTACAAGTTGAAAAAGTCCGAGCCGTAACCCGGAGCCCTGGAACGGTCGAAAACGTAGTACCCCACCATCTCGTCGCCCACGCGAACGCTATCGGCTACGTTGGCTGTTATTTCCACGGTGCCCGTGAATTCGAAGCGGATGAGACCGGCGCGTGGCGGCTCGAGCGATTGACACCTTTCCGAGCTGCACGCATGACCACGCGCGCACGGTGTCCCGTCGGCAAGCGGTGTGCGTGGGAGGCAACGGTGAAGGACCGGATCGCAGGGTGGGTTACCGGCGCAAACGCCGCCACAGTCGCGCTCGGGGTCCTCGGCGACGCAAGTGAAGCGGCACTCGTCGCAGCCGTCGCCAATCGTGCGGTTCTGATCGTCGCACTCCTCGCCGAGGTCTCCGTCGACGTGACCGTCACCGCAATAGGGGCGGGGCAGCGCATCCCCGCCATCCGGCGTGGTTTCGGCATCGCCGCAACCGGCGTCGCGACAGCTGAAACCATCTGACCCAGACATCGCGTCCAGCCCCGCTGCACCAGCGACACTGCCGACGCCCGCTGCACCAGCGACACCGCCGACACCCGCTGCATCAGCAACACCGCCCGATCCTGACGCATCCGGAGAAGCGTCAGACCCTAGCTGCCCCACTCCGGCCGCCCCAGCCCGCGACAGGTCGACGCCATCGTCGAGCAGCAGCTGCCCGCGGCAGCTCGCTGCAGCGATCATTCCACTCACGATGATGCAGCCCGTCCGCGCGCTCACCCCCGGTGATGTACGGAAAACGCGTTCACGATCACGAGTCATGGCAACCCCAAAAGCCATTTCCAAGTCGAACAGCGCTTCGCTAAAGCGATCGTGTCAGCGACGTCAAGCGACCCCCGACGTAGCCTTGGCCTCCGATGTTCAGCGTTATCGAGTTTATTTGGAACTTGTCGAGGGGCGGAGGGAGCAGCGGCAATGCGGTACTGGAGAGAGCGTCCAGGTTCGAATCGGTTCTGAGCTGGAAAAAGAAGCCCGCTTCCACGCCGAAAGCGTCGGTGACCTTCGCTTCCCAACAGAACACCTCGTAAGCGTCTTCCGGGGGGTAGCCGGGAGCGGCGTCATTGTTGTGCACGAACATCTCGCTATCGAACTCACGAATTTGGTGGTCGAAGCTTGCGATGTGTAATTTGCCAACGCTGGCGTACAGCTCGAATTGATTCGGAACATTGCTGACGTAGTACGCGCCTAACGTGTCCGAGCTATGGTTCGGCGCCTGGGAAGCGTTGAAAACGTAGTACCCCACCATCTCGTCGCCCGCGCGAACGTCATCGGCCGCGCCGCCTGCTTCTTCCACGATGCCCGTGAACTCGAAACGGATGAGACCGGCGCGTGGCGGCTCGAGCGGTCGACACCTCTCCGAGTTGCACGCGTGACCACGGGCGCACGGCGTCCCGTCGGCAAGCGGTGTGCGTGGGAGACAACGGTGAAGAACCGGATCGCAGGGCGGGCTACCGGCGCAAACGCCACCACAATCGCGCTCGGGGTCCCCGGCAACGCAAGTGAAGCGGCACTCGTCGCAGCCGTCGCCAATCGTGTGGTTCCGATCGTCGCACTCCTCGCCGAGGTCTTCGTCGACGTGACCGTCACCGCAGTAAGGGCGGGGCGAAGCATCCCCGCCATCCGGCGTGGTTTCGACATCGCCGCAGCCCGCGTCGCGACAGCTGAAACCACCTGACCCGGACGTCGCGTCCTCCCCCGCTACACCAGCAACGCTGCCGACACCGGCTGCACCGGCAACACCGCCCGACCCTGACGCATCCGGAGAAGCGTCGCCTACCTGCCCCGCTCCGGCCGCCCCAGCCCGCGATGGGTCGATGCCATCGTCAAGCAGCAGTTGCTCGTGGCAGCTCGCCGCAGCGATCATTCCACTCAGGACGACGCAGCCAATCCGCCCGCTCGACACCCCCTGTGATGTACGGAAAACGCGTTCACGATCACGAGTCATGGCAGCCGAGTCCACGCCCAGGGCGGCGGCCACCCGCTGGCGGCCTCTTGTATAGCGCGCGGGCTCGTCCGTGTTCAAAGGACAACTTCGGCTCGCGGCCGAGCGCGTTGCCATCGGGCCGAGTGTCGCGTACGCCCTCGCCCAAAGCTCATGGATCGGCCGTCACTCGGATCGTTGCTGCGCCTCGGCCTCGCGCTGTGCGCCTGCGCGTGCTCGAGCAAGTCCGGTCCAAAGCAGGAAAGCGCCGCCTCCGCTGCTCCGGCGCGCGTGGACGCCGCACCGCCGCCTTCGCTTGCGTCCGCACACGCCGGCACCGACGGCACCAGCGTCGACACGAGCAGCCACGCTTCTCCGGTTGCGAGCGCCGAGCCGCAGCCTCCGTCCGTGATCGGCACGGGCACGATCGACGGCGCCGCCTTGCGCAAGCTTCACGTGGAGCGCTTGAAGGCCGATCGCTCACCGGTCACGGTTCTCCGCGGCGAGTCCGCGCTCGAACTCGGTCAGCGGATCTGCGAAGCCGTGGTGCCGCACAGACCGACGCCCACGCCGATCCTCTTGAAGCCCAACCTTTGCGGCTTCGACGGCATCAAGGACACCGAAAAAAGCAAGGGCGACGACGGCATCAGCGGTCGCATCACCGACCCCGAGTTCACGCGCGGTGTCGTGCGCTGCTTGAAGGCGCGCGGTCACACCCGCATCACCATCGCCGAAGGGTGCGCCGTCTCGCACGAGTACTGGCAGCGCGTCACGCGCCTGTCCGGTTACGAAGCCATGGCCGCCGAGGAACACGTCCCGCTCGTCGCCTTCGACGATGACGGCGTCTACGACAAAAAAGGCGATCGCCCCGGCCTCCCGCTGAAAGTGAGCGGTCTCGGCTCGACGCGTGTGCCGGCGCTGCTCCTCCCGAAGCTCCTCGCGGAGCACCTGAACCACGGCCTCTTCATTTCGTTGCCCAAGGTCAAAGCCCACCGCTTCTCCGTCGTGTCGATGGCGATCAAGGGCATGCAGGGCACCGTGCTGCTCTCGGGCGACCGCGCCGCATACAAGCTCAAGTTCAAGATGCACAAGGAGCTCGGCGAGTACCTCGCGCTGCGAAAGAAAAACAAGGCCGAGGGCCGCGCCGATCCCGAGACGGCCAAGCAGGAGCGCGACCTCTATCTGGCGTCCCTTCACACGTTCGCGCAGCGCATGGTCGACGTGCTCGAGCTCTCGACTCCCGACGTGGTGCTCGCCGACGGCGCGCCCGCCATGGCCGGCGACGGCTTTCAGCAGCTCTATCCATCGGCGGAGAAGTTCGCGATCGGCGGCACGAACCCGGTCTTCGTCGACAAGGTCGGGTCGGAGCTGCTCGGCTTGTGGAACAACGCGCGGCTCGGCCAGGAACTGGGCGGCCCGCGCTCCTCGCCGCTGATCACGATCGCGGCGCAGCGCTACAAGCTCGATCTGTCGCAGGTGGCCGTCACCGGTGACGGGAAGGACCTCCTGAAAACGCCGCGACCGGTGCACTACCGCTCGCTTTCCTCCTTCTCGATCCACTCCGACGGCACGCTGCCCTACAAGCCACCTCCACCCGCTGCCGCGGCGACCGACAAGCCCGAGCTGCATGCTGCCGCGCTCGGCAGCCGTTCGATCGAGGTCGACGGCAAGATCGATCCCGTCTGGGAAGCCGCGCGCGCCGTGACGTGGAACACCGACTACGCCGGCAAGAGCACGGGCATCGAAACGCGCGCGCGCTTCATCTGGTCGCCGTCCGCGCTGTATGCGCTGTTCGAGCTTTCCGGCGCGGGCCTGTTCACCGATCGGAGCCGGCCCATCACCGTGGAGCGCGAGGCGCTCTACAAAGAGGATTGCGTCGAGATTTTCCTGACGCCGGACCCGGCCGCGCCGAAGCGCTACTACGAGATCGAGCTCGGTCCCTTCGGTCACTTTTTCGATCTGGACGTCGATCTCGGCAAGCCGGACACCGCGTGGTCGAGCGGCGCAACCATCGGCACGTCACAGGACGCCGCCGCTAACAAGGCCGTGATCGAAGTCGCGCTGCGCGCGCCGGAAATCGTGAAGCTCTCACATGCCGGAGCGCGCTTGCCGTTAGGGCTTTACCGGGTGGAGGGCAAGGGAGAGCGGAAGTATCTGGCGTGGAGCCCCCCGCGCACGGCGAAGCCGAACTTTCACGTGCCCGAGGCGTTCGGAGTGCTCGCGCTCGACCCCTAGCGACCGGTCGCGATCCACTCGAGCGCTCGCGCCAGCACGGGGTCCTCGCCGCGCGCCCACTGCTCCACGGTCGGAGCGAGCGCGATGTTCGGTCTCACGGGATGCGGATTCGACGCGTCACCGTTCGCGCGCACGAACCGCGCGACCGAGCTCTGAGCCCGGAGCTTGGTGCGCGGAAGGTCGAACTTCAGAACCTCGCCGAAATAGTTCGGCGGCGAAGTGGTCGGTTCGCCGATCAGCGGGGCAAGCTGGTAGTCCTCGACGGCGTTCGCGAGCATCATCGCCGACGAAGCCGTGTTCGGTCCGATCAGGAAGCACACGGGGCCCGTGTAACGTAGCGACACTTGCTTGGGCCGCCTGGGCTCGAATCGATAACGCAGCACGGTGCCGGGTGGCGCCGCGAGGTACTCGCTATCCTCGCCGTAGTTCTCGCGCGCGAGCGGCCTGTACTGCTCCGAAACGCGCCACCACTTCTCCGCCGCGATCCGGTAAGGCTTGTCGGTGATGCGTTCGAGCAAGAGCTCGCCGACCGTCGTATCGCCGCCGTAGTTCTCGCGCAGGTCGACGATCAAGCCTTGCGCGCGCCGCAACACGAGCTCGGCAGCCGCAGCCTCGATGAAACGCGCGAAGCCGTCCACGTCGTTCATCGCGCGAATGACCAGCCGCGCGACGTTGGAGTCCGTCCAGTTCAGCTCGAACGGAGGAACGGATTGTGGGGGCGGTTGGTCGAGCGGCGACTGGCCCGCCAACTCCGCGTTGACCCTGGACCCGGAAGCGAGCTTCCCCTCGACGTGGAAGGGCGCGCGTCCGCCGGCCAGCCACAGCGCAGCGCCGATCGAGAAAGACGCCTGGTAGAGCGCCGCCTCCTGACTCTCGGCGCTGGTAAGCGCCGTTGCCGCGCGCAGTAGCACGCTCGACGGCCACTGGTTCACCTTCGTGATCTCGGTGGCCTTCGCCAGCCCGGCGTGCTCCGTCGCGACGAACAGGCGGCCGTCGCGCACCACGGTTTCGACCGGCCACCAGGCGTCGCGGTACGCGCGAGTGTCGCGCGGATACCAGACGTCGGTGTGCGAGTCGTGGAGCATCGCCGCGAGGCGCTGGAGCACCGCGTAAAACGCAAACGGATCCGCGCTCTCGGGGAGCCGTGCCCGCGCCGCCGCGAGCTCGGCATGAAACGCCGCGCGCGGGATCTTGGCGTAGGGATCCGGGTGAACCGCTTCGAGCGTGGCGAACCAGTAGTCGAGATCCGCCTGCATCGCCGCTCGCGGCAGATCGAGCCCGAGATCGCGCGAGCGCGCCTGCGCGTCGGCCGCGGCTGGAGCCCGGGGCGCGCCTTGCCCGCCGCAACCGAGCCCGGCGAGCAGGGCGAAGAGCACGGCGAGCGCGCCCACGGCTCTGGTCGGAACGCGCCCGCTTCTACCCACGTTATCCAGCCTAATCGAGTCCCCGACTTCGGCCAACGCACAGTGGCTACGGGC
>Ga0111539_10002941_pt1 | contig 22594 bp, 19 predicted proteins | sample RhiMethybrSRZTD1_FD_79667 | JGI IMG/M metagenome (GOLD analysis project Ga0111539, IMG submission 79667) | Populus rhizosphere microbial communities from Tennessee, USA - Rhizosphere MetaG P. TD hybrid SRZTD1 (version 2) (version 2) | ecosystem: Host-associated > Plants > Roots > Rhizosphere >...
CGCCACCTTGAGTGAAGATCACCTTGATCGATCACCCTGATTGATCAACTGACAGACTTGCGGCCATGCCCGATCCGATCATCAACGTCGACAGCGCCGACGAACCACTGAACATCGTCCATCAGGCTGCGGCCGGCTATATGTCTTCACTGGCGGACGGCAAGGTTCGCGACAGTGCCGCGCTGGCCCGGCTGTCGGAGCTGCGGCAGGGTCTGCCGGTCGACGGCGTGGGCGGGCACCAGGCCACCGCGGAACTTGTGGATCTGGGTACGGCGACGGCGACGCTGTCCAGCGGTCCGCGCTTCTTCCACTTCGTCATCGGTGGATCGACCCCAGCTGCGATGGCCGCGGACTGGTTGACATCACTGCTGGATCAGAACGCCTTCTCACGCGTATCGTCCGACTTCGGCTCGGCAGTGGAAGACGTCGCATTGCGTTGGTTATGCGAGCTCGTCGGATTACCGAACAACTGGGGTGGAGCCCTGGTAGCCAGTGCAACATTTGCCAATTTCACCGGTCTCGCGTGTGCCACGCACTGGTGGGGTGAGCAGCATGGCGTCGATATAACAGCCACCGGTCTGGCCGCGGTCGGCCGGCCATTGCGAGTGTTCTCCGGAGGGTATGTGCACCCGAGCGCTCGCAAGGCGCTGCAAATGCTCGGCCATGGGCGGGACGCCGTCCAGGTCTGTGCTGCCGATGCCATTGGCAGAGTTGACCTGTCGGCGTTGGACAAAGCATTAGCCGATCTAGCTGAGCCAGCAGTGATCATCGGCAACGCCGGCGAGGTCAATGCCGGCGACTTCGATCCGATCGACGACTTAGCTGAGATCGCCGAGCGCCGCGGCGCGTGGCTCCATGTGGACGCTTCGTTCGGAATATTCGCGGCGCTGTCGCCGCGAAGCGCGCATTTGGTACATGGCATGGAGCGCGCGGACTCAGTCGCCGCCGACGCGCATAAATGGCTCAATGTGCCCTACGAGAGCGGCTTCGTACTGATCGCCGATCCGCAGCGGCTGGGCCGCGCCTTCGGCTATCCGGGAGCGCCGTACTTACCGAGTCCGGATAGTCCCGGCGCAGGGTATGCCCTCTTCGGTCCTGAGTCGTCGCGTCGGGCCAGAGCCCTCCCCATCTGGGCGACGCTACGGGCGTACGGCCGGGAGGGCTATCGGGCAATGGTGGAGCGTCATCTCGATCTGGCCCAGCGGATGGCGGTCCTGGTGGATGAGGCACCCGACCTGGAGCGGCTGGCCGACGTCCCGCTGTGCATCGTTTGCCTGCGTTATCGACCAGCTGGCGTTGACGAGGAAGACCAGCTCAACGACCTCAACCGCCGGCTGGGTCAGGAACTGCTGGCCGATGGCCGGGTCTATGCCGGGACTACGGTCTATGGCGGCCGAATCGCGCTGCGTCCAGCGATCACGAACTGGCGGACCAGGGAAGCCGACGTGGATTTCTTCATTGACGTGGTACGCGAGCTGGGTGCGCGGGTGCTCGAGCAGCCAGCTCATGCCGCCGCTGGATGACCGCCCGAGATCGATGTGCACCCGGAAGCCTCGTCTCCCATCCCGAGATGGCTAAAGGGTGCCTGATCCGCGATTTCGAGCCCTGTTTGCCGTCTCTGGATGGCAAACAGGGCGCCCGTCCTCTTCACATTGAGCGGCTCAAGTCGAAGCCCCGGGCAGCTCTTGGCGATGTCAGTTTGGCAGTGCCTTCCCGTGGCAGACTATTCCTTCGTGGTCGCGTCCGTCGGGCATCGCGCGCCGCCGTGCTGAGGAGGAACGAGCAGACACGCTTTTCGTCTGCGAGCGACGACGAAGTAGGCGGATTCCGAGCGCGGTGAACGCCCGAAGAACAACGCGTCCGCCAGATGCGTCAGACGGAAGACGACATAGGTGAAGGTACGAGAGATCAAAAGCCGTGAGCATCAAGAAGGCAGCGCCGCTGTGACGGCCGCTAACGGTGCTCGCGTCGGCCGGGCTCGACAAACCGAGTTCGAGCCCGTCTATCACCATTACGGACCCCATCGCGCTGGGCTGCCACCGCTGGTTCCGTACTTCCGCGAGCTGTGGCGTCGCAGAGCCTTTGCTGCCGAGATGAGCAGAGCCAGCATGCGCAGCGCCAATACGTCGACCTTCTTCGGACAGGCCTGGCTAATCCTCAATCCGCTGCTGCTGGCCGCTGTGTACTACGTGCTGGTAACGATCATCCGTCGCCAGAGCGATCCGGCTTTTTTCGCCCATCTGACTCTGGGCATTTTCGCATTTCAGCTCGTGGGGCACTCCATTACCAGCGGTGCGACGTCGGTAACGAGTTCGGGCAAGCTGTTGTTGAATACGCCGTTCCCCCGGCTGCTGATTCCGCTGTCCGCGGTGCGTACGGCGTTCTTCCGATTCTTGCCGACCGTGCCGGTCTACTTCGTTTTCCACGCGATCTTCCTGACTCATGTGTGGTCGGCGAAGATGTTCCTCTCCTTGTACTTTCTTGCTTGCATGATCGTTTTTGCGATGGGTTTGGCCGCATTCTTCGCCGCAGTCCAGGTCTACTTCCGTGACACGTCGAGTTTTCTGCCGTTCTTCGTACGGATCTGGATGTACTTGTCCCCGATCTTGTGGGCGCCGGAACACATCATGGGCCGGTTCTCCGGACCGATCATCACGCTGATCCAGCTCAATCCGATGTATTCCATGGTCGGCGGGTATACCGAGCTGTTGCAGAACGACGCCTTTCCGACGCCTTATATGTGGATATCGGCTGCCGTGTGGGCGCTCGTGGCTGCGGTGATCGGCTTCCTGTTCTTCATCTCGAGGGAGCGTGAGTTTGCTGTCCGTCTCGTCTAACGGCGAAACCCCGCTAGCCGTCAAGGTCGACGACCTCTCGATCACCTACCGGACCACGTTCGAACGTAAGCCGACGCTGAAGCAGGCTTTGGTCCGCTTTGGACGAGGACAGCGAGCCGTAAGGGAAGTGGAGGCGATCAAGAACGTCTCCTTCGAGGTCCGTACCGGTACGGCAATGGGCATCATCGGCTCCAACGGCGCCGGCAAATCCACCTTGATGCGGGCCATGGCCGGGATCCTGCCGCCGACCAGCGGGTCCATCGAGGTGTGGGGCCGGGCCAGCACACTCTTGGCTCTCGGGGTCGGTTTCAACAAGAATCTGTCTGGCCGGGAGAACATCGTTCTTGGCGGCTTGGCAGCCGGCCTGTCGCGCCGTGAGGTGGAAGAGCGCGCCGACGAGGTCGCCGAGTGGACCGAGCTTGGCGATTTCATCGATATGCCGATGCGGACCTACTCCTCGGGCATGTCGGCACGCGTGGAATTCTCCGTTGCGGTTCACATGAAGCCCGACATCTTGATGATCGACGAAGCCCTATCCACCGGCGACGCGCATTTCCGGGAAAAGGCAAACGCCAAGATGGCTGAACTGCGTGACAGCGCGCGCGCAATGTTTCTGGTCAGCCACGGGCTTGGCAACATCAAGGAGATGTGCAACGAGGCGATGTGGCTCGACAGGGGCAAGCTCATGAAGCGCGGCGAGCCGGGCGAGGTTATCAACGCCTATATCAAGTTCGTGAAGGTCAAGAAGCGCGAAACCGCCATGGAGGACATGTAGTTCGGAGGCCAATGGTGGCAGCTGACGGCCAACGCATCTGGTGTGAGATCAGTGTTAGCGGCTGTGTGTCGCGACCATCGGAAGATCGACATTAAGTCGGGTGCCCTGTCCCGGCGGACTGTCGACCAAGATCGTTCCGCCGAGCGCCTCGACCCGGTCGGTTAGCCCCACCAACCCGGAGCCGCCGTCGGTGGTGGCCCCGCCGACGCCGTCGTCGCGGATTGATAGCTGGAGGCGATCGCTGTGCGCTTGGAGTGTGAGATGTGCTACGGATGCTCGCGCGTGCTTGGCGGTGTTGGCCAGCGCCTCTGCAGCGACGTAATAGGCAGCAACTTCGATCTGCTCCGGAGGGCGCTGCTGAACGTCGATGTCGAGCACGACCGGAACAGCGGATCGACGGGCGAGCGCCTTGAGGGCGGGACTCAAGCCGCCTTCGGACAGGATGGCGGGATGGATGCCGTGGGAGAGCTCCCGCAGATCCTTCAGGGCATCGGTCAGGCCGTCGGCGACATCGGCAAGCTGCTCCCGCACTGCGGACAGCTCGCGCGGCACTGCCGTCTCGGCCTTGCGAAGGTCCAACACCTCCGAGACCAGCCGCTGTTGGATGCCGTCGTGCAAGTCGCGTTCGATCTGGCGGCGCGCTTGATCACCGGCCGCAACGATCCGCGTACGCGATGCTGCAAGCTCACTGCGACTATGCTGCAGCGACTCGGCCATGGTGTTGAAGCTGCGCTGTAGCACGCGGATTTCGGCGATGCCAGCCTCCGGTACCCGCACCCTGAGATCGCCCTGTGCGAGCCGGCCGGCCATGGCGGCGGCCTCTCGGACCGGCTTCACGATTGCCCGGGTGAGATAGCCGGCGAAAAGCACGATGAGAAGGATCGACCCAGCAAGACCAGCTGTGGCAGCGATGATCGCGCGGTTCGCAGCGGCGTCTGAGCGCCGTTCACGCGCCGCCGCTAGCTGTTGTTCCGTCGCGACGAACTGGTCGAACTCGGTACGGATGGCATCAGTCCGGCGCCTTCCTTCATCGGTCGCGGCTTCGCTTTTTGCGGCAGCCGGGTCTTGCTCGGCCGCAGCCACCAGCGGAATCGAGTAGTCGAGGAGATATGAATTGATCCGCTGGGTAATTTGCTGCGCCCGAGCTTGCTGCTGGGGGTTGTCCGCAACCAACTGTTGCAGGTTCTTGGCCTGCCCTGGGAAGGCGGCCTGGGCATCGCTCCACGGCTGCAGGAAGCGCCTCTGACCTGTGATCACGAACCCGCGCTGGCCGCTCTCGAGGTCGACGACCAGTCGCTCGAGCCGGTTGGCGACGATGAGCACGTCCTCGGCCCGCCGGGCGCGGCCTTGTGAGGCGCTTAGATCCGCAACCGAGGACAGCAGCACCGCGAAGGCGGTCGCAATGATTAACGCAAGCAGTCCGCTCGCGACCAGCATGCGACGGGTTAGCCCGCCTCGCACGGACAGCTCCAATGCGGCGCGCTCATACTGGATAGTCTCGTCCACAACGATGAAGCGAACGGCTCGCAGCCTGCTCGGGGTGAAATGGTGATCGCCGAGACATGACTGGCTTGCGGATGGTCCTGGCCGAGGACGACGTTCTGCTACGCGAGGGCTTGGCAAGCCTGCTTGAGCATTCGGGGTTCGAGATCGTTGGTCAAGCTGGCGACAGCGCCGAACTGCTGAGACTTGTCGGCGAGGAAGCACCAGCGCTGGTAGTGGTCGATATCCGGATGCCCCCGACACATACGGCTGAGGGCCTCGAGGCCGCTCGGCAGATCCGACGGGACCATCCCCGGACTGGCATCTTGGTGCTGTCGGCCCATGTGGAAGTCGAGTACGCCATGGAGCTATTGGCCAGTGGCACCGGGATCGGCTACCTCCTCAAGAGCCGCGTCACTGATGTTGACGAATTCATCGAGACGCTACGTAGGATAGCTAGGGGCGGCTCGGTAATCGATCCTGCCCTCGTCGCCGAACTGGTTGCTGCACGCCACCGAGATGACCCACTGGCCGGGCTCAGCCCACGCGAGCGAGAGGTATTGGCGCTGATGGCCGAGGGCCGCTCCAACGCGGGCATCGCTCGGCAGCTGTGGGTCACCGAGGGCACGGTCGAGAAGCATGTCCGCAGCATTCTCACCAAGCTCGATCTGGAGGAGGCCGAAAACGATCACCGCCGGGTCCTGGCGGTCCTCACGTTTCTTGAGACCCGCTGACGGTGCCGCCGCCGCGGTCTGGGCGGTCGTCGAGTAGGTCCTGGATGGTGCCTGCAGAGATCGCTGTCTTGGAAAGGAATCCGACCGCCGGACTGGCCGTGATCAGCTCGGCATAATCCTGCTCGGCGCGGTTGGAAGTCAGGATGACCGCTGCCCGTCGGTGACAGGTAAGGCGGTGAAGCTGGTGTGCAAGGTCCAGGCCGCTCTCACCGCCAAGATCGATATCGACCAGCATGACGTCCGGGCGAAGCTCCGCAGCGCGTAACAGCGCCTCGGCAGTGTTTGATGCCAAGCCGACAACCGTGATGCCTTGACTCTCCAGAAGTGCCCTGGCAGCGGCAAGGAACTGGTGGCTGTCGTCCACGATCAGACAGCGCAGCTTCACGCGTCAAGGCTGCCGGGCAATGCGGTGCCTGCGCATTCCGGCTAGCCGGAGATCCGCCAGTACCTACCAGCCGCCATTGTGAATTGGCGCTGGCCGTAATGCGCCGGAACCGCGAGCGCGCAATTCTGTCCAGAGACCAGGCAGGAGTTATGCGATGTTTGCTAAGGAACGCGTACCGGTTTTGATAGTAGGCGCTGGCGGAGCCGGTTTATCCCTTTCACTCTTGCTGCACCAGCAGGGGATTGCCTCGGTGCTGGTCGAGCAGCGGTCCAATGTTTCCTGGTATCCGCGGGCCCGGAACCTCAATTTCCGCACCTTGGAAGTGTTCCGCGGGCTTGGATTGGAGGAACAGGTCATTGCCGCTGGAAGTCATGTGTCGCGAATGTTTCGCAAGCAAACACTCGCGTCGCCAGAACGAGAGGAATTTGCCTCTGTCGACGAGGCAGCTCGTGTCGTGGACCATCCGGAGATTCTTACCCCAGAACCAGCCACTTGGTATTGCCCACAGAGCCGGCTGGAACCGATTCTTTTGGAAGCTGCTAGGGGACGTGGCTGCGATGTGCGCTATAACACCGAACTGGTTTCCTTCACCCAGGATGAACGGTTGGTAAGTGCAACGATAAGGAACCGCTCGACTGGGAAAACGTCACTCGTCCGTGCGGACTACCTGGCCGCCTGCGACGGCGCGCATAGTCACATTCGAGACGCTCTCGGCGTGAAAACCGAGGGACTTGGAGAGCTGGACGAGCACTATGTCTTTGTCTATTTTCGAGCCGATTGGGCTGAGCTGATCCGCGGCTATGAGGCCGACGCGATCCTTGTTGATCAGCCAGATTTCCGGGGCATTTTCCTGATCAACGATGTTGATCGCGGGATGCTGTTGATCCAACAGGATCGTTCCGAAGGAACCTCGGCACACCATAACGACACTGAGCGCTTTCGCGAGCTCGTTATTGAAGGTCTAGGCAAATCTGATGTGAACGTCGAAATCCTCGATGTCGTGCAGTGGCAGCCAGCTCAACTTGTCGCCGAGCATTTCCAGCGGGGCCGGGTGCTACTTGTTGGCGACGCAGCTCATTCCATGCCTCCAAAGCTGGGACTCGGTGTCAACACTGCAATTCAAAGCGCGCAAAACCTCGCGTGGAAGCTCGCTGCTGTCCTCAAAGGACATGCCGCTACGCAGCTGCTCGCGACGTACCAGGCGGAACGCCATCCGATTGGCCTCCTGGCTTCCAAGCAGTCGTTGGTCGGACCAGCTGCCTCGGTGCTAACGCGGGGCAGCGATGACAGGCCGCTCGCGGCGAAGGAACGACTCCCGCTTTTCTCCCTCATTGTGGGATATCGCTATCACTCACAGGCTGTTCTCTCCGGCGACAACGGCATCTCCCTTCCGGGCCAGATCGAATTGCTGGAAAAGCCAGAGCAGCTCACAGCACTGCCCGGTACTCGACTGCCGCACCTGTCGGTGGAACTGCACGGTCGGCCTGTGTCGACACTGGATCTCCTCGATGGACGTTTCGTTCTTCTCGTAGGCCCTGGTGGAAAGCCCTGGCAGCGGGCCGCACCTGCAATCGCAGCATCACGCGGGGTTGATTTGGTTGCCTATCGGTTTGCAGCAGACGGGGATCTGCTCGATCGTGAAGATGGCTGGAGGACGAAGCTGGGGATGTCAGCGGCCGGCGCTGTGCTGGTTCGTCCAGATGGCTTTGTGGCCTGGCGGGGCACCCTGCCGATCAATCCTGAACGGAAGCTTGGACAGGTGCTCTCATCCGTTCTTGGTCCGCCTGCGTCATATCAATCGGTTCGACGTCCCGGCAAGGTCGGCCCCAAGACTGGCCGCCGCAAGGTCGGCCCGCGCACGATGGGTCCCGGCAAGATGCGTCTGTCGCAAAGCAAGAGGAGTAAGCAGCATTCGGATCCGACGGCCGTTATCAGATTTTTATCACAATCTGGTGCAAACAGCGTAAAAATGCTTGAACTAATGGCATATCAGATGCGTACGATCCTTTGTGGGAGCTGTGACCCAAGGGGGGCGGGTAGCAGAGGCCGCCGGTGCGTCGCCGGGGTAGTGCGATGCACGATACGTACGGCGACGCTGACACGCGTCGTTACCGGTCATGCCTAGCTTCCGTTCCCACGGCGGTTTGCAGTTTGCGTTCAATTGGCCACAACACGATTTCTCAGCGCGGGAGAAAACGATGTCCAGGACCATTGAGCTCAGGCACATTGGGGTGTCTGAGCCTTGGGAATTACATGTTCGTCGCTATTGCGAGAGCGTCGCGGCAATCTTCGATATCGCCTCCGGACCGGTTATGCGAGACGCCGGTGGACCGGAGCACGCTGTCCTCCTGTCTCGCGCGGGTTCGCTGAATTACGCGCAACAACGACCCAAACCTGCGATCAGCCCTCACCGAATATCTGATGCGTGACTCCCTGAACGCACGGCTGAGCCAGTAAGGGACCCGCAGCGGACTGCGCTGCATCTAGAGACGGAGGCAAGGTGACTATCATTTCGACCCCTCAGGGTTTCAACGAGGAGGAGCTCTACGTCGATCTCGAGCCAGCGTTCGGCCGCTCGCTGTTCCTCAAATGTGAGGGCTTCAACTTCGCCGGGTCGATCAAATTGAAGGCCGCCACCGAGATGGTGGAGGCAGCGGAGCGGGACGGAATCCTGACATCCGGGTCTGTTCTGGTGGAGTCCTCATCCGGAAATCTGGGCGTTGCACTGAGCATGATCGCGGCGAGCAAGGGCTACGGGTTTTTGTGTATTACTGACTCCCGCTGCAACCTCTCGACCAGGCGATTGATGCAGGCGTTTGGAAGCCGGGTCCACGTCATCACAGAACCTGATCCGGTCACCGGCTTTCTTGGCGCGCGGATCAACTATGTCCGTGCGATGTGCGAATCCGACGACCGTTATGTGTGGCTGAATCAGTACTCCAATCCGCATAACTGGCAGGCGCACTACCGGAATACCGCGCCGGCGATCGCCCGCCAATTCCCGCAGCTTGATGTGCTATTTGTCGGGGCCGGGACCTGCGGGACCCTGATGGGTTGCGCACGTTACTTCCGGGAATGGGAGCGGCCGGTCCGAGTCGTCGCAGTGGACAGCGTCGGCTCGGTCACCTTTGGCGGGAAGCCGGGACGCCGGATGATTCCAGGGCTGGGTACGAGCGTTCGTCCGCCGATGCTCGATGAGTCCTATGTGGACGAAGTGGTACGCGTCGAGGAGAGGGACACCATCCGTGCCTGCCACCGGCTGGCGGGTACGGGGTTCCTATTCGGCGGCTCCACGGGCACGGTGATCAGCGGTGCAATGGACTGGTTGTCCCTGCATGGCTCGGAACACGTCACAGCGGTGGCTATTGCCCCTGACTTCGGTGAGCGCTATCTGGACACCGTCTACCACGCCAACTGGGTGCAAGATCTCTACGGCGAGGACGTGCTCACACTCGATGAGCTGACCACCGCTTCGGGGTAGCTCATATGGTGCAGGAAGCTCTTGGCGCCTTGACAGCCGATCTGGCTGCTGCGCCCACCACAGCGGTGGTGGGCGCTGGCTCGAGCACCGAAAGCAGCTTCGCCGAAGTGCTCGCTGACGTCGTACACGTCGACCAGGTGTCGGTCGACAGCAACTTCTTCGATGACCTTGGCGCTGACTCGATGGTGATGGCGCAGTTTTGTGCTCGGGTGAGGAAACGGCCAGACCTGCCGTCGGTGTCGATCAAGGACATCTACCAACACCCAACGATCAGAAGCCTGGCCACGGCGCTTGTCGAGTCCACGCCTGTTCCGGTCGAGCGGGTCCTCGCCGATGTGCTGGCTGACGTCGTACGCGTAGAGCACGTGTCGGTCGACAGCAACTTCTTCGACGATCTGGGTGCGGACTCGATGGTGATGGCGCAGTTTTGTGCCCGGGTGAGGAAGCGGCCTGACCTGCCATCGGTGTCGATCAAGGACATTTACCAACACCCCACGATCAGAAGCCTGGCCACGGCGCTCGTCGACTCCACGCCTGCTCCGGTCGAGCGGGTCCTCGCCGATGTGCTGGCTGACGTCATGCGCGTAGAGCACGTGTCGGTCGACAGCAACTTCTTCGACGATCTGGGTGCGGACTCGATGGTGATGGCGCAGTTTTGTGCCCGGGTGAGGAAGCGGCCTGACTTGCCGTCGGTATCGATCAAGGACATTTACCAACACCCGACGATCAGAAGCCTGGCCACGGCACTTGGGGAGTCCACGCCTGCTCCCGTCGGGTCGTCGGACCTGGCCTCGATCGAGGCGCCAAAGCCAGCCAGCACTCACGAGTACCTGCTTTGCGGGGCACTGCAGGTGCTCTGCTTCCTCGGCTACTCCTACCTCGCTGCCTTGGTTGCCGTCCGCGGCTTCGAGTGGGTCGTTGCTGGTTCAGGCGTGGTTGGCGATTACCTGCGAGCAGTCCTGCTCGGCGCTGTCGGCTTTCTTGCTATGGCCAGCTTCCCGATCTTGGCTAAGTGGATCTTGATCGGTCGCTGGAAGCCCCAGCAGATCCGAATCTGGAGCCTGGCGTACGTCCGCTTTTGGATCGTCAAGACGCTGATCCGGTCGAATCCCCTTGTGCTGTTCGTCGGTTCGCCGTTGTACGTGCTATACCTCAGGGCACTGGGCGCGAAGGTCGGGCGGGGTGTTCTCATCCTCTCCCGGATGATGCCCATATGCACCGACCTGCTCACCATCGGCGACGGCGCAGTCATCCGCAAGGACTCCTACTTCCTCGGTTACCGAGCCCACGCCGGCCTGATCCAGACCGGCGCGGTCAACCTGGGCAAGGATGTCTTGGTCGGCGAGATGACGGTGATCGACATAGATACCTGGATGGGCGACGGGACCCAACTCGGCCACGCTTCCTCTTTGCACGCCGGGCAGGTTGTACCCGACGGCGAGCGCTGGCACGGCTCCCCCGCCCAACCGACCGAGGCGGACTACCGGAGAATCGAGACGGCACCCTGCGGCACCCTGCGACGTGTCGGCTACGCCAGCGTGCAGCTGGTGACAATGTTTTTGCTGTACCTACCGCTGGCAATTGGCGGCGCGGACGTACTGCTGACGCTGGCGCCGCTCCAGGCGCTGCTGGGCCCGATCGCTGCGACCTTCGGCAACCAGACGTTTTACCTTGAAGTCCTCGCGGCCTCCGCATTGCTCTTTTTCGGACCCATCCTCCTCGGCCTCCTTCCGATCTTCACTGTTCCCCGTGTGATCAACCTTTTCATCAAGCCGGACAAGGTGTACCCCTTGTACGGCTTCCACGACTCGCTCCATCGAACGATCGCGCGCCTGACCAACTCGGCCTTCTATACGGGACTTCTGGGGGACGCCTCTTTCATCGTGCCCTACCTGCGCTGCCTCGGGTACAACCTTTCGCGGGTTGTGCAGACCGGGTCGAACTTCGGCACAGCGATCAAGCACGACACCCCGTACCTGAGCTGTGTTGGTACGGGAACCGTGGCCGCGAGCGGGCTGTCGATCATCAATGCCGACTACACAAGCACGTCCTTCCGCGTATCCCAGACGTCGATCGGGGCCCACAGCTTCCTCGGGAACGACATCGCCTATCCCTCGCAAAGCAAGGTGGGCGACAACTGCCTCCTAGCGACGAAGGTCCTGGTCCCGATCGAAGGACGGATCCGTGAGGGTGTCGGACTTCTCGGCTCTCCCAGCTTCGAGATCCCGCGTACGGTCGAGCGTGACAACAGATTCGCGCACTTGTCGAGCGGAGACGAGCTGCGTCACCGCCTCGCCGCAAGAACAGGCACAACGCCGTCACCGTGGGGTTGTTCCTGCTAGCGCGCTGGTTCTATTACTACGTAGTCCTCCTGATCGCGATTTGCGCGTGGGACCTGCACCCGTCGTACGGCGTTTGGACCATTGCGCTGAGCACGGTTCTCATCCTCCTTTTCAGCGTTGCCTACGGGGTTTTGATCGAACGCGCCTCCAGGGGGTTCCGCCCCTTGCCGCCGAAGTACTGCTCGATCTATGACATCGACTTCTGGCGCACTGAACGCTTCTTCAAGCTGGAAGCCGGAGCGGGTGCACTTTTCAGCGGCACCCCGCTCATGGGCGCGGTCTGGCGGATGCTGGGTGTTCGGGTCGGTAGAAGGCTGTTCGATGACGGCGCCCAGATGGCCGAAAAGAACCTCGTGACAATCGGCGACAACGTCACCGTCAACGCAGGGACCTGGATCCAGTGCCACTCGCAGGAGGACTTCGTCTTCAAGTCCGACACCATCACTATCGGATCCGGCTGCACCCTCGGCGTCGGCGCCGAGATCCTCTACAGCGTGACGATAGGCGACGGCGCCGTACTAGCCCCGGACTCATTCCTCATGAAGGGCGAGGAAGTGCCACCGCACACCCGATGGGGGGGAAACCCGGCTCGGGAAATGCCGGAAACCGCACCTCGTTTCCCCGCCCGCCGGCACAGCGACGACGTCGATGCAGTTTTGGTTGGCACCAGGTAGCGGCGTGGCAAACCAGGTTGGGAGGAAAGACTCAATGGGCATGCCAGTGGAGGCCGGCCGGGAGTTCTGGCGCGGTGTGCTTGTGGCCGGCGGTTTCACCGCGATCCCGCGGTGGACGCACAATCCTGTGCCCGGCATCGCCGAGCACCAGGCGACGATCCCCGACGACGTCGTCGGGCCATTACGTCGCCTGGCAGAGCAGCTTGCGGTGCCGTTCAGCTCGGTGCTGCTGGCTGCGCATGCCAAGGTACTTGCGGCGTTGTCGGGTGAGCGCGAGGTCACGACTGGCTACGTTGCCGCGCCGGGCGGCCAAGTGTTGGCCTGCCGACTGACGACGGAATCCGACTCGTGGCGGACGGTGGTGCTGGACACCTCTCGAGTCGAGTCAGAGGTGCTGTTGCACAAGGACTTCCCGGTCGATGATCTGAGGCGTGAGCTGGCGCTGACCGCACCATCGTTTGAGACGACGTTCGATCCGACGGGCTCCGACGCCGATCTCGCCACGGACATCGTGCTGTCGGTGGGGGTCTCGCAAGACGGCGATGAGGTCCTAATGCGCCTGCAGTACCGGACTGACGCGCTCGACGCTGACTTTGCGGCGAGGGTCGCCGGCTACCACGTCACGGCGCTCGCGCTGATCGCCGCCGATCCGGATGCGGACCACCGACGGCAGACCCTGCTCTCCGCCGACGAACTCCAGTTGCAGCTCGAAGGACTCGCCGGACCTCGCCTGGACCTCCCGGACCGGCGCGTGCATGAGCTCTTCGAGCAGCGGGTTGAGATGCACCCGGACGCAATAGCGGCCGAACTCGGCGACCAACAGTGGACCTACAAGGAGCTCAACGCCCACGCCAACCGGCTCGGACGAGCGCTGTTGGCGCGAGGAGTGCGCCGTGAAAGTGTCGTCGCAGTGGTGACGGAGCGGAACCTGGACTGGATGGCCGCTGTCCTCGCGGTGTTCAAGGCCGGCGCTGTGTACCTGCCCCTCGAGCCGCATTTTCCGGCCGGTCGCATCGCGAAAGCCCTGTCCCGCGCCGAGTGCAGATTGGTGTTGACCGAGCATGGCAGCAATGCCACGCTCGACCAGGCCCTCGATTCGCTGCCCGGAATTGAGACCCTGTTTATCGAGGAGGCCTACGCGGAGGATCATCCCGACGGGAACCTCGGCATCGACGTCGCCGCGGACCAGCTCGCCTACATCCTCTTCACCTCCGGCTCCACCGGAGAGCCCAAGGGCGCCATGTGCGAACACGCAGGCATGCTCAACCACATGTACGCCAAGCTCGGCGACCTGGAAGTAGCCGAGGGCGAGGTAATTCCTCAGACCGGTCCGCAGTGCTTCGACATCTCGGTCTGGCAACTCCTCGCCGCACTACTGGTCGGCGGACGGACCCTGCTTGTCGAGCAGGAGGCAATTCTCGATGTGGAGCGATTCGTCGACACAATCGTCGACGGCCGGGCTGCGGTGCTCCAGGTGGTGCCGTCGTACCTCGAAGTCGTCCTCTCCTATCTCGAGCAGCATCCCCGCAAACTGCCGGACCTGCACACCGTCTCGCCCACCGGGGACTTTGTGAAGAAGGAGCTCGTCGAGCGCTGGTTTGCGGCCCAGCCGGAGATCAAGCTGGTCAACACGTACGGGCTGACCGAGACCTCGGATGACGCCGTACACGAGATTATGGACCGGGTGCCCGACAGAGAGCGGGTCCCGCTCGGTCGCCCCATCAACAACGTGCACGTCTACGTGGTCGATGAGCATCTTTCCCCGGTGCCATTGGGAGCTCCCGGCGTGATCGTCTTCTCCGGGGTCTGCGTCGGTCGGGGATATATCAACGACCCCGAGCGCACCCGGCAGATGTTCATGGCCGACCCGCACCGCGAGGGCGAGCGGCTCTGCCGGAGCGGCGACTACGGTCGATGGCAGCCGGAGGGGAAATTGGAGTTCCTCGGCCGCCGGGACAATCAGGTCAAGATCCGCGGCTTCCGGATCGAGATCGGCGAGATCGAGAATGCCCTGTTGCGGGTGCCCGGTGTCCGCGATGGTGCTGTGGTAGCGGCAGAAGGAGCCGACCGGACCAAGCGCCTGGTCGCATTTCCCTCCGGTCCGCGACCGCTCAAGGTCGACATCCTTCGGGAGCGATTGGGCGAGTCGCTGCCGGAGTACATGGTCCCATCAGCCTTTCACTGGCGAGAAACTCTGCCACTCACGGGCAACGGCAAGATCGACAGGACGTCCCTGACAAGGCTTGCCGGAGAGCTCGATACCGCTAGGGAGGACTTCGACGCGCCACATACGCCGACGGAGAAGCGGCTAGCGGCAGCATGGGCGACGGTGCTCGGCATCCCGCAGGAGCAGATCGGCCAGCGTGATCACTTTTTCGACCGGGGTGGCACGTCGCTGTCGGCTGTGAAGCTCGCCATCACACTCGACCGGGCGGTATCCCTCAAGGAGGTCACGCGGCATCCGATCCTCGCCGACCTGGCCGGCGTCGTGGATGGCAAGTTGGATGGGCAGTCCGAGCTATTGCAGGAACTGTCGAAATCGAATGGGGCGCAGACGCGCGCTCTGGTGTGCTTTCCGTACGCCGGCGGCAACGCGGTGAACTTCCTACCTATGGCGAGGGCGCTGCATGACAGCGGTCTTGCGGTGTACGCGGTTGAACTACCCGGTCATGACATCGGCGCCAGCAGTGAGTCGTTCGCGCCATTGGCCCAGGTGGTCGACCGGGTGGTCGCCGAGATCGCGCGGCGCAGCCTCACCACAGTGCTGCTGTGGGGCCACTCGTCCGGCGCCGCGCTCGCCATCGAGGCGGCCCTACAGCTTCAGCAGGCAGGCACGACCGTGCCGCGGGTGTTCATCGGGGCGCAGCTGCTCGGAACCGCGGAAGACCGGCGCGCGGCCATCACCGAGCTCGGCGAACGCAGCAACGCAGAGATCGCAGCCCGGCTCAGCAGCGACAGCGGCTATACCGAGCTTGGCGACTTGGACGCAGAACGCGCCGAACATGTCGGTGCCGCATTCCGCCACGACTTCGTCGTGGCGCAACGCTACTTCACCGACCTGCTGGATGCCCCGCCGCCGAAACGGCTGTCCGCGCCGGTCACCGTCGTAATTGCTGTTGACGACCCAGTCACGGCGGACTTCCAGGTACGCCACCGCGACTGGGAGCTGCTGGCCGAGCACGTGGAGCTGCACGAGCTTGCCGACGGCGGTCACTACTTCCCGCGTACGCGCCCGGCCGACGCGGCGCAGGCCGTGCTCGTGTCCGCCGAAATGTTGTCCTCTCTACCATCCACAACAGCCCCATGACGAGTTCCTCCGCCGACTGCAGGAGCCTGCGGGCCGCGCCAAACGCGATCAGCCCGTCCGTTGGCAGGCGCCGAAGGAGTCTGATCCCAGAACAGCTCGTCAGAGTGCAATCCAACAACTGAAGGGAACTGAGATGTCATCGTCAGCCACGGCGCTGCTCGATCTTGAACTACAGAGTGGCAAGCCTCCGATCCTGCGTGCCAGCGGCGACGCTCCCGGCTGGGCGGCCGAGCACGGGGATGCATTGCGCGCCGCCCTGGCAGAGCACGGCGTGGTTTTGGTCCGTGGCCTCGACCTGCATGACGCCGCCGACACCACTGAGGTCTTCCGGCGACTGGCCACGACCTTGATGATCGAGAAGGAGGCCTTCGCCCGTCGGAATGTTTACGCCGATGGCATCTACTCCTCCGCAACGTGGCCGCCGAACCAACCCATGTGCATGCACCACGAGCTGAGCTACCGGCTCGAGGTGCCCGCCGTGCTGCTATTCGCCTGCCTCGAGCCCCCGACCAGCGGCGGAGCCACGGCAGTATCCGATTCACCGGCCGTGCTGGATGCGCTCCCCAAAGCCTTGACCGAACGGTTCGAGCGGGAGGGTTGGTTGCTCGCCCGTAGTTACAACGACGAGATCGGGGCCACCCTGGCAGAGGCGTTCGGCACCGAGGACCGCAGCGCCATCGAGAGCTATTGCCGCGCCAACGCCATCGACTTCGCATGGCAGCCCGACGGCGAGCTGCGCACCCGGCAACGGCGTAGCGCCGTAGTGCCGCACCCCGCGACCGGGAAACGCTGCTTCTTCAATCAGATCGCCTTCCTCAACGAGTGGACAATCGCCGCAGAGATCCGCGAATACCTGGTGGACGTCTACGGCGCCGAAGGCCTGCCGTTCAACACCATGTTCGGCAACGGCGAGCCGCTAACCGAAGAGATCGTGGAGCTGATCAACGCGGTTTACGAGGCCCACACCATGCGGGAGCCGTGGCAAGCGGGCGACCTGATGCTGGTCGACAACATTCGCACTGCGCACAGCAGAGAGGCGTACGAGGGGTCGCGCGAGATCCTCGTCGGGATGGCCGAACCGATACGCCTTTCCAACGTGCCTTCCACGGACGAGGTCACGTCCCGATGACCAGCACACTATCCACTGCGACCACGCCGGAAGAGAGCGAGCGGGCAACGGTCCCACAGTTTGCGGTGATTCCCGGCGCCCAGGTCCAGCACGTGCTGCAGGGTCGGGAGAAAGAGATGGTGGAGTTGGTCGCAGCCACATATCAACTGCACGCTGCCGGCGACTCGGTGAACCCGCCGTCCTATTTCCTGCGGTTCCCCGACCGGCCGTCCTCACGGATCATCGCTCTGCCGGCATCGCTTGGCGGGCCGAACGGGGTTGACGGCCTCAAGTGGGTCTCCAGTTTTCCTGAGAACGTGGCGTCAGGGATTCCCCGAGCTTCGGCGGTGTTGATCCTTAATGATCATGACACCGGGTATCCGTTCGCCTGCCTGGAGGCATCGATCATCAGTGCTACGAGGACGGCCGCGCTCGCCGCGTTGGCAACTGATCAGCTCATTCGCGGCCGACCACGCCCGACGCGGATCGGGTTCCTCGGCGTGGGCCTGATCGCGCGCTACGTTCACACGTTCCTAGCCGGCAGCGGCTGGTCGTTCGACGAGATAGGCGTGTACGACCTGTCGACCGATAGCGCCGCGGGCTTCCAGGGCTACCTCGAACAGTTCGACAACGCTGGCCAGGTCAACGTGCACGACAGCGCGGAGAAGTTGATCCGTTCCAGCGACCTGGTGGTCTTCGCTACCGTCGCCGCTCAGCCACATATCAGCGATCTGTCGTGGTTCGAACACAACCCCTTGGTGCTGCACATATCGCTGCGCGACCTCGCGCCAGAGATTTTGCTCGCTTCGACCAACGTGGTCGACGACGTAGATCACTGCCTGAAGGCCAACACCTCACCGCATCTGACCGAGCAGATCACCGGCAACCGGGACTTCCTGCTGGGCACGCTGGACGATGTAATGGCCAGGCGCGTGACGGTGCCGGCGGATCGGCCGTTGATCTTCTCGCCTTTCGGCCTCGGAGTGCTCGACCTCGCTGTCGGCAAGTACGTCTACGACAAGGTGGCTTCCTCCGGCCGCTTGCAGGTCATCAACGACTTCTTCCACGAACTGCGGCGGTACGGATGAATAACTTCACCTATGACGGCCTTACCCTTCCTGCACACGACCGGACGGCGGTGGCGACGTGGGCAGCGTGACCGGCTTGGTCGACGTCATGGGTTGTGAGTGGATGCAATATGAGTACGGATCAGCGTTGATGGTCCCGGACTTGCCAGGTTCGTTCAACATGTGGCGATACGAAATGCTGCTGCCGGTCGGCGATGGTCCGGTGAGGTACCCGCTCCCCGTAGGCGGAACGCCGCTGTTGTCCGCGCCCGCCCTCAGACGGACGTTGGGTACGCCGCGCCTGTGGATCAAGGACGAGACGCGTAGCCCGTCTGCGTCCAACAAGGACCGTGCCACCGCACTCGTCATCGAAGGCGGGTTGCAGCGTGGGGTGGGCACTATCACGACGGCCTCCACCGGCAACGCAGCTGTCTCCACTGCGTTCGGTGCCGCGGCCGCCGGGATTCGGGCCGTTATCTTCGTCTCCTCCGATTGCCAACCGGAGAAGCTCGCCTTGATGACACAGTCCGGTGCATGGGTCTTCCAGGTGCCCGAGGGCTACGCCGCCGCCGTCGACCTCTCCCGGGCCGCCGCCCGGACGTTCGGCTGGCTCGACCGCAACACGGGTGTCAATCCGGTCACAATCGAGGCGAAAAAGACAGTGGCCTTCGAGGTGTGGGAACAGCTAGGCCGCCGGATGCCGGATGTGATGATCGCGCCGGTCGGCGACGGCCCTACCTTGGTGGCGCTCGACAAGGGCTTTAGCGAACTCGTCAGCTGCGGCCTAGCTACGCGGCAGCCGCGCCTGATCGGCGTACAGGCTGAACACTGCCAGCCCTTGGTGCGTGCTTGGCTCGGTGAGGCGGCCGAGCCTGCCGAGCTCGATCCCGCTGCCACCGTCGCCGACGGTATCGCCGTGGTGCGCCCGGCCATCGGTGACGCGGTGCTTGAGGTGATGCGGCGAGGCCACGGCGGAATGGTGGCGGTCAGCGATGACGCCCTTTTGCGCGCCGTTACGACGCTGGCCGGCAAAGCCGGTGTTGGCGCTGAGCCCGCAGGGGCGGCGGCCCTGGCGGGGCTGGAGGCTGCCATCGAATGCGGTCTGGTGGACCGCTTGGAAACCATGGTTCTGCTGGTCACCGGCCGTGAAGTCAAAGCCGGTGGTGCGCCGACAGATCCCCGCCGGGTGAACATGGCCGAGACGCTCGACGCGGTCGAACGCGTTCTGGCGGACGACTCCTAAGTAGCCGGCGCCGTGCTTGAAATGATCCTCCCGGCTGATGTCGAGAGCGAGGAGTGCTCTGGGGAGGCCGACACTGCGTGGCTCTTCCCGGAGGAGGAGAAGATCATGGCTCACGCGGTGGAGTCGCGACGGCGTGAATACGCCGCCGTGCGGAACTGCGCCCATGCATGCCTCAGACGGCTGGGTTACGTCCCGGCTCCAATCCTGCCAGGCGTCGGCGGCGCGCCCACCTGGCCCGCCGGGGTGCAGGGCAGCCTGACTCATTGCGCGGGTTACGCCGCGGCGGCGGTCGGTTCTCTCGCTCGGATCTCCGCAATCGGCATCGACGCCGAGCCCGACGCACCGCTTCCCGATGGCGTCCTGGACCTTGTTGCGACACCTACCGAACGGGATCGCCTCGCCGGGATTCAGGTCGAGACCGACAATCCGAACTGGGACCGGTTGCTCTTCAGCGCCAAGGAGGCCGTGTACAAGGCCTGGTTCCCTCTGGTCCACGAGTGGCTCGATCACCAGGAGGCCGAGATCCTTTTTGAGCCGCAGGCGGGGACCTTTGCGGCCCTGCTGTCGCGCGATGGTCTAGTCGTCAACGGCCGCCCGATTCGCCAGGTGCAGGGTCGCTGGGTCCGCGATCGAGGGCTCCTCATAACCGCCGTAGTCCTGGGCCCAGCATGAACCGGCGTTGGCATACGACCTTTCAAGCCGGGCCGCTCGCCGGGTTACCCCCCGCGAGGCGTTCGCAGCGGTGGGGGATGCATCGGATAGCAACTTCACAGTGCCGATCCTCGGCGCCACGAGAGAAGGTCAGACTACATGCCACGAGGCTGTTTATTGCGGTGACTGCCGCCGCAGTCACGATGATGCTTGTTGGCAGCGCGCCGGTGACTCTAGCCGCACCGCCGTCGCCGCCTGCTACCAATCTGGTTCAGTTGGAGGCCGCTGCCAGCGGAACTGGTGCTCTCATACATATGCGTCAGCTGCAGCGGATCGCCGACCAGAACGGCGGAAACCGCGCATCCCCTGGCCCTGGGTATGACGCGAGCGTCGACTACGTTGCCAGCGTGCTGCGTAAGGCCGGCTGGCAGGTCAGCACGCCCGATTTCGAGGTGGACGGCGACCGCATCCGCAACGTGATCGCGCAAACCAAGACGGGCGACCCGGACCATGTTGTGATGGCCGGCGCACACCTGGACAGCGTTGAGGACGGTCCGGGTATGAACGACAATGCCTCTGGAGCTGCGGCCTGGTTGGAGATCGCGGTGCGAATGGGCGGATCGCCCGAGGTGACCAACCAGGTGCGAATTGCGTGGTGGGGCGCCGAGGAGATCGACTTCAACGGCTCAGCACACTATGTCGAGACGCTCTCCCAAGCCGACCGGCGCAAGATCGCGTTGTACCTGAATCTGGACATAGTGGCGTCCCCCAACGCCGCCTACTGGGTAGAGGGCGGAGTAGGCCGCGGCGACGATGCGGGCCCAGACGGCTCTGCGGAGGTGGGGCGCATGTTGGCGGAGCGGCTGGCCGCCACCGGCGTCACGCCGGAGAGAATGGTGTACGAGTACGGCTCTGACTACATACCGTTCCTCGATGCCGGCATACCAGCGGCCGGGGGCTTCACAGGCGACGACGAGGTGAAGACCCGCAAGCAAGCCGCCCTCTGGGGCGGGAAAGCCGGCGCCGTGTGCGATCCCTGCTACCACGAGTCATGCGACAGGCTGGACAACATTGACGTGAAGGCGCTGGACCGGTACACACACGCGGCCGCGGGAACTATCGCCCACTTCGCAATATCGGTCTCGGATCTTCCCACCCGATGACCAACCACATGTACTACGGGATCGCTGTGATGTAGCCGATTCTGCCGACTTGGTACGTTTCACGGCGCCAGGCAAGATCAGCCGGCCTCGAGCCTCCGATTCAAGAAGTTGATCAGGTCATCCGATTCGCCATCCTTGCCACCCCGGCCGACGACCAGTGGCGGCGGGCTCGGCTTCAGCTTCACACCGGTGAAACGCTCCTTCAGGCCGCCCGGAACGGTCAGCAGGTAGTAGGCGCCGTCGTCACCGATCGCAATGTTCTCGTTTTTGCGGATGTACCAGCCTCGCTTATCGGTCTTGACCGACTGGCCGCCATAGAGCGTTGCCCGCAACGGATGCGGGGCGATGCCCTTGGCCTTCGCGGCCGCCACGAAGTCATCGATGAGCTTTTGAGCCTGGAGCGATTCGCCTCGTGCCTGAGCTGCCTCGAGCTCGGCCCGCCGGGCCGCTTCCTCGGCACGTGACATATACGGATCGTAACCTTCGTCACAATGTGGGAGATTGAACCGACCAGCGGTGGCCGTAAACCGCCAACCGGCGACAATCTACGGCTATTCGGTGGTAAGGATCGTGGCAAGCCCGGATCAAACCGGCTCGACAGCATAGACTGCCGGTTGCTCTTCCCCCAAAAAAGGAAGTCCATGGCCCAGACCACCACGATGCTGAACTCGCCACCCGATCAAGCCCCAAGGCGTAAAAAGAAGCAGCGGTTGATGCCGAAGATTTTGATCGGCGTCGCCGTACTGCTTGTCGCCGTGATCGGGGCTGGTGCGCTCTACGCGGCAACCATCGATCGCAGCTTGACTCAGAACCTCAACCGAGGCGTCGAGTTGCCCACGGACGAACCGACCTCCGCCCGTCCAACCAAGGAAGCGCAGGCCAGCGGCACGCTGAACTACGTGCTGCTTGGCTCAGACAGTCGCGATCCAGGGAATCAAGGCAACGGACGCAGCGACACGATCATGGTGGTCCATTTGAACGCGAAAAGGACCAAGGCCTACATCATTTCCTTCCCGCGGGACATGTACGTCAATATCCCGGGCTATGGCAAGAACAAGATCAATGCCGCGTTCGCATTCGGAGGCCCGCCTTTGGCCGTGAAGACGCTGGAGCATGTCACGGGGGTCCGCATGGACCATGTGGTGCTGATCGATTTCGCGGGATTCATCAATCTCACGGAGGATCTCCATGGCGTGACAGTTCCGAACAAGACCGCCTTCACCTCGCACGGTTTCCACTATCCAAAAGGCAAGATCACCATCGCAGGTGAGGAAGCACTCTGGTTTGTACGGGAGCGTCACCAACTTCCCGGAGGTGATCTTGATCGTGCCGAGAACCAGCGCAA
>Ga0111539_10002943_pt1 | contig 22593 bp, 18 predicted proteins | sample RhiMethybrSRZTD1_FD_79667 | JGI IMG/M metagenome (GOLD analysis project Ga0111539, IMG submission 79667) | Populus rhizosphere microbial communities from Tennessee, USA - Rhizosphere MetaG P. TD hybrid SRZTD1 (version 2) (version 2) | ecosystem: Host-associated > Plants > Roots > Rhizosphere >...
CACCTCCGACGGCTTCGACATGGTGGCGCCTTCCGGGGAAGGCGCCGTGCGTTGCATGCGTCTGGCGATGGCCGGGTTCGACGGCAGGGGCGTCGGCAAGATCGGCTACATCAATCCGCACGGCACCGGCACGCCGGTCGGCGACCAACGGGAGATCGAGGCCATCCGCGAGGTGTTCGGCAAGGATATACCGCCGATATCGGCCACCAAATCGCTCACCGGCCATTCGCTCGGCGCGGTCGGTGTGCAGGAGGCGATCTTTTCCCTGCTCATGATGAACAACGGCTTCATCTGCGAGAGCGCCAACATCGACGAGCTGGACCCCGAATTCGCCGATGCCCCGATCGTCCGCGCGCGCCAGGATGCTGCCGACCTTAACTGTGTCATGTCGAACAGCTTCGGGTTCGGCGGCACCAATGCGACCCTGGTGCTGAAACGATGCGACGCGTGAGGATACGCGCGCCAGTCTGCCTGCGGCCTTGCGCCGCCTGCGGATATTTCCGGGGTTGCCGAGCTTGTCGAGTCCAAGGAAACTCAGCAGTTGGGCCTGCGCCGCCCGTGCACACCACGATTGGAAGACAGTCATGACCAGCAAGGACATCGCCCAACCCGGCCCGATGATGGCAGGCAAGCGCGGGCTCATCATGGGGGTTGCCAACGATCGCTCGATCGCCTGGGGCATCGCCCGCGTTCTCGCCGGCCAGGGCGCCAAGCTCGCCTTTACCTATCAGGGCGACGCCTTCGGCCGGCGGGCCATACCGCTGGCCAAATCGACCGGCGCCGACATCATCGTCAGCTGCGACGTTACCGACCTCAAGAGCGTCGACAAGGTCTTCGCCGAGATCAAGAAGTCGTGGGGCAGTCTGGATTTCGTCGTGCATGCGCTGGCGTTCTCGGACCGGCGCGAGCTTGCGGGGCGCTATGCCGACACGACGCGCGAAAACTTCACAAACACCATGGTGATCTCCTGCTTCTCGTTCACCGAGATCGCCAAGCGCGCCTCCGAGATGATGCCCGCCGGGGGCTCGCTGCTGACGCTGACCTTCAGCGGCGCGACCCGTTGGGTGCCGTGCTACAACGTGATGGGGGTGGCGAAGGCGGCGCTCGAGGCCTCGGTGCGCTATCTGGCCGCCGATCTCGGCGCCCAGGGTATCCGGGTGAACGCGCTCTCCGCGGGGCCGATGCGCACGCTGGCGGGTGCCGGCGTCTCCGACGGGCGGATGCTCTTCAACTATCAGCGCGATCACGCGCCCCTGCGTCGCTCGCCAACGCTCGATGAGGTAGGCGGCGCAGGCCTCTATCTACTGTCCGACCTGTCGGGCGCCGTGACGGGCGAGGTGCACTTCGTGGACTGCGGCTACAATACGATCGCCGTGCCGAATATCGATGCCCTGAAAACAATGGAGCAGGCCCTGGCCTTGTCCGGCGCGTCTCCGCCGAAGGCCGCGGAATAGCGGGCAGCGCCACGCTCAATGGCGGTCTCTACTCGGTGCGGTGCACGCGCTCGGCGCGTCCGCTGTCGACTGCTTCAATGAAGCGGTCGCGTACGGTGGCAAAGAAACCCGTGGCAGAAAGCCATAGGCGATGCTGCCCTGGGCGCCGCGCCGCAGATCCGGCCCGGGCCAAACAAACTCGTTCCACTCGGACACCACTATCCACGAGCGATCTGCGTCCAGTTTGAGCCGGCACTTGCTTCCACCTCGTCGCAATGTCATTGCGGTCCTCGCCGCGCGCAATGTTCGCGACTTCAAATCGTTCGGAGCGGCCGTAGTCAACCCATTTGCTGCCACATAAGCGTGGCTATTCGGGCGAGGCCAGAGAACCCGAGCCCATGATCGGCGTCTTCGATTCAGGCCATGGCGGCCTTACCGTGCTTCGCGCCCTGGTGCGGCGCTTCCCGCGCGTCCCCTTCGTCTACCTCGGCGATCACCGGCACGTGCCCTACGGCAGCAGGCCCTCCGACGAGATTGTCACGCTGACCCGCGACGGCGTGGACGCCCTGTTCCGGCGCGGCTGCCGGCTGGTGCTTCTGGGCTGCAACACCGCGACCTGCGTAGCGGCGCGTACGCTGCAGAAGGACTGGCTGCCGGTCAGCGGCTGGGTCGGCCGCAACGTCCTGGGCATCGTCGCACCCACCGTTGAGGCAGCCACGCAAACGCCATGGGCAACGGCGTCACCGCAAAATCCGCACAAGCACAATGCCGACGTGATCGCGGTGTTCGGAGCCACGCGCACGATTACCTCCCACGCCTATCCCGAGGAGATTCGCAAGCGCTGTCCCAATGCCACTGTCGTGCAGCAGACCTGTGCAGAGCTCGTTGTCGCCATCGAGCGGGGCGCGCAGGAACGCGATCTCGGCCCCTTGGTCGCGCAAAACGTCACGGCCTTGCTGGCGCAAACCGCAGGTACGCCACCGCACGGAGCCATATTGGGCTGTACGCACTTGCCCCTCGTCGAGTCGCTTTTCCGCGCCAGCCTGCCCGCCCTCACGCGGCTGGTGTCGCAGCCAGAGGCGGTGGCGGAGAGCCTGGCGGACTACCTCAACCGGCATCCCCACTATGCGGGCGAGGCGGCTAACGCGGCGTCGGCACCACAGCTTCTGACCAGCGGAGAGGCGGCGCAGGCCGACCGGGTCGCGCGCATGTTCTGGCCGAACGCCCCGGCATTTACTCATCTTGCGATGTAGCGCTCCGCCTCAGCGCTTGACAGCCCAATCACCCTGCCGGTAGGTGCGGGCATGGGCGTCCTCGCCATCCCATTCCCCGAGATCGACCCCGTGGCCCTGAGGCTCGGGCCGCTGTCGGTCAAATGGTACGGTCTTGCCTACATGGCCGGCCTGCTGCTCGGCTGGCTCTACGTCAAATATCTCCTGCGGCAAGACCGGCTCTGGCCGGGCGGCAAGCGCCCGTTTGCTCCCGACAAGGCCGACGATCTCCTGCTCTACATGACGATCGGCGTGCTGGTGGGCGGGCGCCTCGGCAACGTGCTCTTCTACGAGCCGGGCTACTACTTGCAAAACCCGCTCGAGATTCCGGCCGTGTGGAAGGGGGGCATGGCTTTCCACGGCGGCCTCCTCGGCTCCATCGTCGCTATCGTTCTGTTTGCGCGGCGCAATCGCGTGAACGCCTGGAGCGCGCTCGACGTGTGCGCGGCAGCCACGCCGATGGGCCTGTTCTTCGGGCGGATTGCCAACTTCATCAATGCCGAGCTGTGGGGCCGGCCGAGCGACGTGCCCTGGGCATTCGTGTTTCCCGGCGCAGGGCCCATGCCGCGGCATGCGAGCCAGCTCTACGAAGCGGCCCTGGAGGGACTCGTCCTGTTTGCCCTACTGTGGTGGCTCGCACAAGCGAGGCTGGCGCTGCACAAGCCGGGCGTCGTCGCCGGCACCTTTCTGGCGGGTTATGGCGTGGCGCGATCGTTCTGCGAACTCTTCCGCGAGCCGGATTTCAATATCGGCCCCTTGAGCGCCGGCGTCCTCTATTCCCTACCGATGGTGGTGGCGGGTATCTGGATGATCCGCACGGCGCTCCGGCGCACGGCGGCTTCGGCCCATGTCCATCCCTCGGGCTGACGACGGCGAAGCCCCTTTGCTCGCCAAGTTGCGCGCGCTCATCCGGCGCGAAGGCCCGATACCGGTCGAGCGCTACATGCACCTCTGCCTGGCCGATCCCGAGCATGGCTATTGGCAGCAAGCGCGCAGCATCGGTGCCGGCGGCGACTTCACTACGGCGCCGGAGATCAGCCAGGCGTTCGGCGAGCTGATCGGCGTGTGGTCGGCCGTCGTCTGGCAGGGCATGGGCCGACCGGCCCCGCTGCGGCTCATCGAGCTGGGTCCGGGCCGAGGCACGCTCATGCGCGATGCCCTGCGCGCCGCCGGGCGAGTGCCGGAGTTCCTAGACTCGCTTACGGTCCATCTGATCGAAGCTAGTGAGCCTTTGCGCGAGACGCAGCGGCAGGCGTTCGCTGGCCACAAGGGGGAGGGAAAGCATCCGCCGATTGTCTGGCACAGCTCCATCGACGATGTGCCCGATGGCGCCGCGATCGTCATTGCCAACGAGTTCCTGGATGCTTTGCCCTTTCGGCAGCTGGTGTTTGTCGATGGGGCCTGGCGCGAGCGAATGATAGATGCGGACGCAGAGGGCAGGCTGCGGTTCGCGACCGGGCCAACAGTCGACCTCGAGGCCGGAGGCCCCCCGCAACCGGAGCCGGGCGCCATCCTCGAGCTGCGTGCCGGCGAGGACGAGGTGCTCGCCCGGCTGGCCGGTCGCCAATCGCCACAGGTTGCTCTCTTCATCGACTACGGTCCGGCAGAGCCGGCCTATGGCGACACCTTGCAGGCCGTGCACCGGCACGCCTGGGTCGATCCGCTGAGCCTGCCCGGCAGGGCCGACCTGACGGCACATGTTCGCTTCGCGTCGCTTGCAGACAAAGCGCGCGCGGCGGGGTTGGCCGTCGACGGGCCGATCAGCCAAGCCGAGTTTCTGGGGCGCCTCGGTATCGCCGAGCGGGCAGCCAGGCTGATGGCCGCCAATCCCCAGCGCGCCGGTGAAATCGAGACCGGCGTCCAGCGGCTGATGTCACCCACCGGCATGGGCGAGCAGTTCAAGGTGATAGCGGTGCGCTCCGGCACGCTTCCGCCTCCGCCGCCCTTCGTCTAGAACTGGGCCGATGCCGACGCCCCTCACCGCCGATTGCCTCGCTGCCCTTCCAGACATCGCCCATGGCTTCTTCACGCGCCAGGGTGGCGTCTCGCAGGGCGGCTATGCCAGCCTCAATTGCGGTCTAGGCACCAAGGACGATCCGGCCGCCGTACGCGAGAACCGCACGCGGGTAATGGCTGCCCTATCGGCGCAGGAGCTCCTGACGGCGCACCAGATCCACAGCCCGACGGCCGTGACCGTAGAGAAAACCTGGGCTCCTGAGGCCCGGCCGCGCGCCGATGCGCTCGTCACGGCGACGCCCGGCCTTGCCCTCGGCGTGCTGACGGCCGACTGCGCTCCCGTGCTGTTCGCCGATGCCAAGGCCAGGGTGGTGGCCGCCGCGCACGCCGGTTGGCGCGGCGCCATCGGCGGCGTGCTGGAGGCCACCCTGGCGGCTATGGAACGCCTCGGCGCCAGCAAGGCTGGCATCCAGGCGGCCGTCGGCCCGTGCATCGGCCAAGCCGCCTATCAGGTCGGCTTCGATTTCGAGGAGGAATTCCTACGCCGCGATCCCGACAGCGCTCCATTCTTCGCCCGGCCTGACGGTGGTTCGGTCGCCCGGCCCCACTTCGACTTGCCTGGCTACGCAGCGCATCGCCTATCGCGCGCTGGAATTGCCGTGGTGCAAGTCTCGCCCTGCACTTCTACCCAGTCCGAGCATTTCTTCAGTTATCGCCGGTCGCAGGCCCAAAAAGATGCCGACTACGGGCGCCAAATCTCCGCCATCGTCTTGACTTAACGTCGGTTTTCCACAACTTTGAGGCGTTCGAGCCTCTGTGCGTGGGGACATGCCCGGAGTTTTCCCCTGTCTCGAACTGGACGCCGAAGGTGTCAGCAAGTAGGGAATCCGTTGATGTACCGGCCGTAGAATCACCCGCCGCAGGGTTCGTACGTCGGCAGCCGGTTCTCAGCGGAATGCTTTGCAGAAGGGGGGACGTCATCGTGACGACCATTAACGCTGCTGCGGCGCGGCGCTGGCACCCGAGGATGGCGATTGCCGTCCTGATGTCGCTGGCGGGATTCGCATTGGCTGGCTGTGAGACGAGTGCCTCGCTCTTCGGCTGGAACACTCCTGCTGCGCCCGAGACGGTCGCGGCCCCACCGCCGCCCGTAACACAACCGCCGCTGGCAAAGGTTGCCGTGGCGCCGATCATCGGCGCGCCGGACGCAATCGCCAAGCAAATCCAGCAGGAATTCACGAGCGCGATGGAGAAGCAGCGCGTATCCGTGACTGCCAGCAAGGAGGAGCGCGCCGACTATACCTTGCGCGGCTATATCGTCGCCGCCAAGGACAAGTCCGCCACCAAGGTGTCCTACATCTGGGATGTGACCGATCCGTCCGGCAAGCGTGCAAACCGCATCACCGGCGAGGAGGTCGTCTCTGCCAATTCCGGCAAGGACCCGTGGGCGGCACTCACGCCGCAGGTCGCGCAATCGATCGCCGGCAAGGCTGCCAACTCCTTCGTGGCCTGGCTGCCGAGCCAGAGCAATCATGGGGCGAATGTGGCGCAGCCATCGAGCGTGGGCGCACAGCCCGTGGCCGCCGCACCGTCCGCCGGGGCCGTGAAGCGCGCCACCGTCGCCAAGCAACAGCCCGGCGCCACCGCGCCGGCGGGGAGCGCGCCAAGCCCGACCACGGGCAGCATCGGCCGCGATGGCCCGGTGACGGCCATGGTTCCCTCGGTGACCGGTGCACCCGGCGACGGCAGCGCCTCGCTGACGGCCGCAATCCAACGCGAGCTGACGAACAAGGGTGTCTCGGTCTCGGAGAAGCCGACGACAGTGGCCTATCGGGTCGAAGGCACGGTCACGATCGGCGAGGCCAAGCAAGGCAAGCAATCGATCCACATCGAGTGGCTGGTGCGCGATCCGCAAGGCAAGAAGCTCGGCACCGTTTCGCAGCGCAACGAGATCCCGGAAGGCTCGCTCGACGGCGAATGGGGCCCGACTGCGACGCAAGCCGCCGGCGCTGCCGCCCAGGGCATCGTCAAGCTGCTGCCGCAGGCGAAAGCCATCAACTAGGCTAGCGGCAGAATCGATTGCGCATGGCCCGCCGCCTCCCACATCGGGGAAACGGCGGGCCATGTCGCTTCAACTGGCCCGCTTCTCGCGGCCCGTTTGCCAGGCGCGGGCGCGCTTGGTAGAAGGCGCGCAGATGTGAGCGGAGTGCCTTCGATGCCCTTCGATACGCGAGACGCCAACCGTAAACGGGAAGCGCCGCACATCAAGCTCGTCGCCGGCAACAGCAACCGTCCGCTGGCGGAAGCCATTGCCGGCATTCTCAAGATGCCCCTCGCCAAGAGCCTGGTCCGGCGCTTCGCTGACATGGAAGTGTTCGTCGAGGTGCAGGAGAACATGCGCGGGGAGGACGTCTACGTCCTGCAGTCGACCTCGTTCCCTGCCAACGACAACCTGATGGAATTGCTGATCCTGGTCGACGCGCTGAAGCGGTCGATGGCGCGGCGCATCACGGCCGTGATGCCCTACTTCGGCTATGCCCGGCAGGATCGCCGGCCGGGTCCGCGCACACCCATCTCGGCCAAGCTTGTCGCCAACCTGATCGAGCGCGCCGGCGTCGACCGGGTAATGACCGTCGATCTGCACGCCGGCCAGATCCAAGGCTTCTTCGACATCCCGACCGATAATCTGTTCGCCGCCCCGGCGATGGTGCGCGACATCCAGGAGCGCTACGGCATCTCCAACCTGGTGGTGGTGTCGCCAGACGTCGGCGGCGTGGTGCGCGCGCGCGGACTGGCCAAGCGCATCAACGTGCCGATCGCCATCTGCGACAAGCGCCGCGAGAAGGCTGGCGAGTCCGAGGTCATGAACGTCATCGGCGACGTCAAGGGCAAGCGCGCCATCCTGATCGACGACATCGTCGATTCGGGCGGCACGCTGGTCAACGCCGCCAACGCATTGCTCGAGCAAGGCGCCACCGAGGTGATGGCCTACATCACGCATGGCGTGCTGACCGGCGGGGCCGTCGCCAAGATCACGAGCTCGAGCCTCAAGACGCTGGTGATCTCCGACACCATCCAGCCGACCGAGCCGGTCAAGGCCGCCGGCAATATTCGTGTCCTGCCGATTGCGCCCTTGCTTGCCGAGGCCATCTATCGTACGGCCCGCGAAGAGAGCGTATCGAGCCTGTTCTATTGAGCTGAGCGATTCTCATGCGGCTATCGGACGACAAGGCTCGGCGGCTCACCGCACTCGTTTGGCGCGAGCGCGCACGCCGCTGGCTGCCGGTGCTCCTGGTCGTGCTGGTGCTTGCGGGCGGCTTGACCTTCATGCTGTCGAGCCAGGTCGAGCGCGCGGATCGCACGGTCGCTGTTCACGAGCGTGAAGGCACGGTGCTGAGCATCAAGCAAGGCGGCTCGCGCGGCGCCTCCATCGTCCGCGTGCACCTCGAGGATGGGCGGGATGTCGATGCCTACAGCACATCGCGCATCGTCGTGCCGAAAGGCTCGCACGTCATCGTTGCCGAGGCCCGTCATGCCTCCGGCCGGCTGACCTACGATGTCGTGCGGCTTGTCGATCAATGAGCGGTCTGCAGGTTGCCAAGCATGACGACGCTGTTCGGCCATAGTGCTCATCTGGAGCACTGATACCTTTTTCCGAACAATTTCATGGTCCAATGAGGCGGCGGGGGAGCCAGCAGAGCGTTGTTGTCGATGCGTACGTCTCTTGCGCTGCCCACAACTGTTGCTGCGCCACGCAAAAACCCTTTCCCGGGCATGTGGGCGCGCGCACTTGCCCGGTGCGCCATCGTTGCCTGCGCTCTGTCGCTTGCCGGCTGTGCGCAGGCCTACAGCGACTACAACGAGAGTGTATCGGACGGCCCAGCGACCAGCCCCAGGCGGCATGTCGCCAAGAAAGCGATCCCTCTCCCGAGCCAGGCGCTGCTCGCCGTGCCGGGTAAGCCCGATTGCGAGGCCAGTGGACAGCAGCTGGCGTCCGCAGCGATCGTGCCCTCCTCGCCTCCCTCCGAAAAGAACGCCGACCTCGCTCTGCGCATCAAGCTCGAGTACGAGCGGGAGTGCTATCGGCAGGCCGAGAGCCGGGTGCGCGAGCAGCTGCGAAGGCTGCAAGCGTCGGCGAGCGAGACCGTCAAGGCCGTCAAGCAACTCGAGCACGACCCGCGCTAGGCCGCACGTTGAGCGGATGGACGATGTCGCCATCCTGGCCGCCGAGCCGCCCGACCTTCTTCAGACGCGCCGGGGCGAAGCAGGGCCCCACGGCGCTAGATGAACCGCGCCGGCGGTCGCAAGCCCATAGGCAACCATCGATACCGCAACCAGCGCAAACAGCGTCCATGCGGGCGCGGCAATCACCGCCAATATCCAGCCGCCGGCCGCAACCAGGATGAGACGGACCGTGCCGGCGAGGACGGGGCCCAGCACCTTGCCGGCACCTTGCGAGGAGAAGTATAGGACGAGACCCAGCCCGACGAAAGCGAACGCGGGTCCCGCGAGACGCAGGTAGAGGTCGGCGGCCGCCAGCACGGCAGGATCGCGCGTGAAGAGGCCGGACCACGCCGCCGGCACGATGGCGACGAGGAGGCCGATCAGGCCGAGCGCACAGGCTGCCAGGCCCGCGCCCGTCCAGGCCGCCCGGCGCGCGCGGGCCACGTCGCGAGCGCCGATCGCCATGCCGACCATCGGCACGCAGGCCACGCCGACCGCAAAGGCGATCGGGACCAGCAGGAACTCCAGGCGCGCGCCGATGCCGTAGCCGGCCAGCGCCTCGGTACCGAAGGTCGCGACCAGCTTCGTCAGGATGAGCACCGTCAGCACGGTCTGCAGCGGCGAGAAGGATGCGAGCGCGCCCACGCGCAGGATGTCGAGAAACATCTCGCGCCTCAGCGTCACTCCGCGCAAGCGCAAGGTGATGCGTGCCCGCCCCGAGACGAGAAACCACAGCAGCGCCGCCGCGCCCAGCGTCGAGCCGATCACGAGCCCGGCGGCGACCCCGGCAAGGCCGAAGCGCGGGATCGGACCGAGGCCCAGTCCCAAGCTGCCGCCTAGCGCGATCTGCAGCGCCGAGGCCACAAGCAGCGCGAGGGAGGGAACCTGCATGTTGCCGGTGCCGCGCACAATCGAGGCTAGCGTGTTGACGAGCCAGATGGCGATGGCGCCCGTCAGCGCCACGCCGGCATAGACGAGAGCCTTGTCCAGCACCGCGCCGCTACCCCCCATGGTGCGGAAGATCACCTCGCCGAAGCCCAGGAAGAGCAACGAGAAGCCAAGTCCGGCGGCGGCGCCGATGGCGAGCGCATGCAGCGCCAATGCCGCGGCGCGCGCCTCGTCGCCGGACCCGAGCGCCCGGCTGATCGCGGAGGACACGCCGCCCCCCATCGCCCCGGCCGACAACATCTGCATCAACATGACCATCGGGAAGACCAGGGCTATGGCGGCGAGCTCCACCGTGCCGAGGATGCCGACGTAGATGGTCTCGGCGATCGCCACGGCGGCGATCACCAGCATGGCCGCGAGGTTGGGCAGCGTCAGCCGCAGGAGCGTCGGCAGAATTGGCGCACGCAGCAGCGGATCGGCGATCCGGGCCCCTGGCTCCTCGCGGGCGATCACGTCAGCCATCCTGGACGCTCCTCGTCTCAAGCTTAGCTCTGTGGCTACATAGCTGAAAGTCACTTGTCAATATAAAGTCGCTTGATCAACAAAAGTTGCTCGGCTAGAGTGGCCGACTATGACGAAAGCCTATGGTCAACGCTGTCCGGTGGCGCGGGCGCTGGACGTGATCGGCGAGAGATGGTCGCTTCTGATCCTGCGCGACCTCACGAAGAAGGGCCCGTTGCGCTTCCAAGAGTTGGAGACGGGTCTGCCTGGCTTGGCGCCGAACACGTTGTCCGCCCGACTGAAGGCCCTGGAGGCGCAGGGCGTGATTGCCCTGCGTCTTTATGAGCACCACCCGCCGCGCTATGAGTATTTTCTGACGGAGAAGGGTCAGGCGCTCGGACCGGTGCTGAAGGCGCTGCGGGCGTGGGGGGAGCGTTTCGGCTGAACGTGGTCCGAGGCGGGATACGGCGGGTTCCATGATCAAGGCGGCCATTGTCGGCCTGGGCTGGTGGGGCAGCATCATCCACCGGGAACTTGCCGGAAGCCACGTCATTCGCCCCGTGCTCGGCGTTGATACCGTCGATGCGGCGCGCCAGACGGCGGAGGCGGCGGGGCTCGAGACCACAGCGCGCTTCGAGGACGCTCTTGCGCGTGACGATATCCAAGCCGTCATCCTGGCCACGCCGCACAAGCATCATGCTGCGCAGATCGTTGCCGCCGCCAAAGCCGGCAAGCACGTGTTCTGCGAAAAGCCGCTCTGCACCAGCGCGTCGGAAATGGACACGGTCGCTCGAGCCGTAACTGCGGCAAAAGTACAACTCGGCATCGGTCACGAACGGCGCTTCGAGCCGGGCATCATCGATCTGCGCGCCCGACTTGCGGCCGGCGCGCTCGGCACAGCCCTCGCCGTGGAAGGCAATTTCAGCCAGGACAAGTTCCTCGCGCTGCCCGCCGGCAACTGGCGGCTCTCCGCAAAAGACGCCCCCGTCGGGCCACTATCCGCCACCGGCATACATCTCGTGGACCTGTCGATTGCCCTCCTGGGCAAGCCGAAGGAGGTATGGGCGCGGCTTGCGACACGCGGCAGCCCGTTCGCCAACGGCGATACGCTTGGAGTCATGATCGCCTTCGAATCGGGTGCTAGCGCCCAGTTGACCGCGATCCTGGCAACGGCCTTCATGGGCCGCATCGCCGTCTACGGCTCGCAGGGCTGGATCGAGATCCGAGATCGCACCCACCCCGAGCACCCCACGGGATGGGATGTCATGGTGGCGCTCCGCGGCAAGTCACCCACGACACATTTTCTTCCGCCGCATCCGGCAGTGCGCGACAATCTCGAGGCCTTCGGGCGCGCCGTTGCCGGGGAGGCAACCTATCCGGTGAGCCTCGCCGAGATCGACGCCAACGTGCGCACCTTCGAGGCCATTACGCGCTCCGCCCAGAGCGGCAAGCTCGAGCGCATCTGAGCAGCAAGCTCGGCCTTTGCTTTGCCGTGCGCATGTTCGTGGCTGCTGGCCCGTCGGTCGATTCCCGAATGGACCACCTTACCAAGAGTTCACTCAGCAGCGAGCATAAGCTTTGCTAGGTTTTTGTCAGGCTCAGTTCAGGATGGCCGGCGATGGTCAGGCTCGCAATGTTGTGGAGCCATCTCGCCGCCCGTGCTAGGGGAACGGTGCATCGCCCGGTTTCGAGCGTGCGGGGAAGATCAATGAGCTCGATCGAGCCCAAAGGTAGCGGCAAGGTCCGCGCCGAGACCGACAGCTTTGGCGCCATCGAAGTCGCTGGCGACAAATACTGGGGAGCGCAAGCCCAGCGCTCGCTCGGCAATTTCAAGATCGGTTGGGAGAGACAGCCCAATTCGATCGTGCGCGCTCTCGGCGTCGTCAAGCGCGCCTCGGCGGAAGCGAACATGGGCCTCGGGCGGCTGGACCCGCAGCTCGGCAAGACCATCGTCGCGGCGGCGCAAGAGGTGATCGACGGCAAGCTCGACGCGCACTTCCCGCTGGTCGTGTGGCAGACCGGCTCGGGCACTCAGTCCAACATGAATGCCAACGAGGTGATCTCGAACCGGGCGATCGAGATGCTGGGCGGCACGATGGGCTCCAAGAAACCCGTGCATCCCAACGATCACGTCAACATGAGCCAGTCGTCGAACGATACCTACCCGACGGCCATGCACATCGCCTGCGCGGAAGAGATCCATCACCGTCTGCTGCCCAGCTTGCGGCATCTGCACAAGGCCCTGAACGACAAGGCGAAGGCCTGGGAGCACATCATAAAGATCGGCCGCACCCATACGCAGGATGCCACACCGATCACGTTGGGCCAGGAGTTCTCCGGCTATGCGGCCCAAGTCGAGAACGGCATCCGGCGCATCCAATCGACCCTGCCGGATCTCATGCAGCTGGCACAAGGCGGCACCGCCGTTGGCACCGGCCTCAACGCGCCCAAAGGCTTTGCCGAGAAGGTGGCCGCGCGCATCGCCGAGATCACGGGGTTGCCGTTCACCAGCGCGCCCAACAAGTTCGAGGCGCTCGCCGCACACGACGCGATGGTGATGAGCCACGGCGCCATCAACACCGTGGCGGCCTCGCTGTTCAAGATCGCCAACGACATCCGCTTCCTCGGCAGCGGTCCGCGCTCGGGGCTCGGCGAGCTGTCGCTGCCCGAGAACGAGCCGGGCTCTTCCATCATGCCGGGCAAGGTGAACCCGACGCAATCGGAAGCGTTGACGCAAGTGTGCGTGCAGGTGTTCGGCAACCACGTTGCCATCACCTTCGCAGGCAGCCAGGGGCACTTCGAGCTCAACGTGTTCAATCCGGTCATGGCCTACAATTTCTTGCAGTCGGTGCAGTTGCTGGCCGACGCAAGCGTGAGCTTCGCGGATAACTGCGTCGTCGGCATCGAACCGCGCCAGGACAACATCAAGGCCTCGCTCGACCGCTCTTTGATGCTGGTGACGGCGCTGGCCCCGAAAATCGGCTATGACAACGCCGCCAAAATCGCTAAGACGGCGCACAAGAACGGGACCACCCTGCGTGAGGAAGCCGTGGGTGGCGGCTATGTTTCGGCGGAGGATTTCGACAGGATCGTCGATCCCAAAAAGATGATTGGACCGGAGGTGTGATGGGAAGCGTCATCAACCTGAACCGCTACCGCAAGCAAAGGCAGGCCGCCGAGCGCGAGCGCCGGGCCAACGAAAAACGCGCGCGCTTCGGCATTCCCAAGACCGAGCGCAACAAGAGCGCGGCCGAGCGAGCCCTGGAGACACGTCGCCTCGACGGCATGCGGCGCGAGGATCGCGCCGCAGAGCGGGAGGACTGAGGCTCTGCCGCGGTGACGCTTCACGGGGGGTGCCGCGATGAGTCGGCCGGTCAAGCGTTCGTTTACCATTGGCGGTCACCGCACTTCGATCTCGCTCGAGACCCCCTTCTGGGAAGCCCTCAAGGCTGCGGCAGGAGAAGAAGGCATTCCCGTCGCCAAACTGATCGCGCGCATCGACGGCTCGCGAGGCGCCAGCGGCCTCTCCAGCGCCGTGCGCGTCTGGCTCCTCGAGCGCTATCGCGAAGCCGCCGAACGCTCCAAGCTCGAGATTGTTGTGCCGTCCTGACGGACGCTGGCCGCTTCCACAAGCATTCCAGCCGCGGCAGTCGCGCCTGAGGCGCCTAGCCTGGGGCTGCCGGCCGCTGCTGCGGTGCCGCTGGCGCGACAGGCACCGGCATGGGCGTCTGCTCGAACTGTCGGCGCTGGCGTTCGGCCTCCTCGCGCCGGCGTTGCTCGTCGAGCCTTCTCAGACGCTCGAGCTCCTCCACATCGCGCTCCATCCGACGCACCGCCAGCTCGCGCTCGAGCGCCTCCGAGGCGATGCGTGGTTCGAGCCTGCCCAGAGAGCCAACCGGGCCACGATAGACCACGGTTACAGCCGGCAAGGCAGGTTTATCGGTGGGTTTCTGCTCGAGCCGCCACTCCGAGTCGAAGTAGAGCGTGCGCAGATCCAGGCTCGCCGTGCCTCGCGCATGACCCTCGGGGGTGTCGATAGCGAGCGGCTTGATGCTGAGCTGCCCATCGGCAATCTCGAGCTTGACTGTGCCTGGCAGCTGCAACTGGCCGCCGGCGAGGCCCGCCCTGAGCGTCTGCTGCACCACTCCCGCCAGCTTGTCCGGTTCGGCTTTGAGCGCCGCGTCCACGGCCATGCCGATGGCACCGGGCCAAAGTGTGCCAAGCCTTGCCTCGCTGAGCTCGAGCTTGCCGCCACCTTGCAGCGCCGATAGCGCATTGCGCGGACTTGTCCCCCTGCCGGAGAATTTGATCTCGCCGCCGAAAGTGCCCGCGCGGCGCGTCCCTTCCGATCCGTCGCTGGCGAGCGTCTCCAGGACAGCGTTCGCCAAGCTGAGCTGGCCGCCTATTTCTACGCCGGCCGCCGCCTTGTCGATGCGCAAACTGGCGCTGCAGCGGCCGCCTAGGCACGCACCCTCGATTCGCTTCACATCGATCTTGCCGCCTTCGAGCGTGATGTCGATGCCGGCCTGGCCTATGCTGATGCCATCGGCAATCGTCAGACGCTTGCTGTTGAGGCGGATATCACCTTCGAAGCCTTCCAGAACGCCAGCATCGAACGGCTCGTCCGGCCACGGGCTCTGCCTGCCCGAGATAGCAGTCTCTGCGGCTCCGGTCACCGCCAACCGCTGATCGAGCAGCGGGCTCAGCAGCTTGGCAACGGTAAGCTCGTCAACATCGAGATGCACCGCGACGCGGCGCCGGTCGCCAGTGGACGCGATCGAGACCTGTCCCCGCACCTCGCTGCCGGCGAGATTGAGCGCCAGCCTGTCGACCGCGAGCTTGCCGCGGTCGGCGGCAAACTTGAGCGTGCCGGCAATAGGTAGACCATCGAGCCTCAGCGGGGGCGTCAGGCCGGCCAGCGCGGCAATGCGCGCGCCATCGACGGTCTTGATCTCCAGCTCGCCCGTCAGCGAGCTCCCGCTTTCCGCGGCAACCACTTGTCCTCTGAAGCCGAGCGTCAGGCCGTCGGCATCCATCGAAGCCAGCGCCGCGAGGCCCTGGGCAGGTACACCGCTGGCCTTGATGAGCAACCGTCCGGGGACAGGATTGGCGCCGGTTGCCGGCGAACTGCCGCCCGCCAGCAACGCCGCTATGGGAGCGCCATTCGCACCTTCGACCAGGGCAGTGAGATCGGCAGGCCCGGTGCGCCAACCGCCCGCGCCTCCATCGAACCGAGCGTTGAGCTTGACGCTGGCACCGTTGAGCTCGCCGTCCAGAACGATATCGGCTGAGTTTGGGGTGCGCGCTCCGAGCGACGCAGACCCGGCAAGGCGGAGCGGGGCCAGGGCCTGTGCGCGTCTTGCGTCGGGGCGGAATGCGTCGGGAATGCCGAGTAGGTCAGCCAAGGGGGCGATGGCTTGCGCGGAATCGGCGCCGATCACCCCGCGCAGCGTCCCCTTCGGCCGCGTCGCGGTATTCTCCACCTCCCCCTCGAGCTCCAGGTTGAGGCCGTCGTCGCTCGCAACGCGCAACAGCGGCAACCTCAAGCGTCCACCCTTGAGCTCCATGTCCAGCATCACGTCGCGGTAGGTGCGCGAGGCCGTAATGAGCTGCCCGGCGCTGACGCGGATGAGGGCATCGGTCTGGGCACCGCGCCAGCCGGTCTTCGGCGACCCTAGTTCGCCACCTGCTGGAGTTTGGCGCGCGGCTGGCCCGTGCAGGACGACATTGAGGATGTCGCCGAGGCTGGAGCCGGCGGGGATGAGGGCGCGAGCGTCGAGCTGGGGACTTTCGAGCACCAGGGAAAGCTCCGGTCGCCCCTCCCAGCGGTATCGCGCGTCGCCACGCACCGTGGTTCCCGACAATTCGCCGACGACATTGCGGGCGGCCACGCTGCCGCCCGCAATGGACAGCTGGGATCTGACGCCGAAAGCCCCGTCGCCCTTGGCGTCGAATGTCAGGGCATTTGCCGTCGCCCAGCCGAGGAAGCGGACCACGCTCGTTCCGCGCAGGCTGAGGCTGCCATCGAATATCGGTGCCTCCGGCGGTCCCGACACGACGCCGTGCAGCTCGCCGCGGCTGCCACCGGGCATGCCCAGGCGAAACTCCTCGATCTCGAGATTGCCGTGGGACCGTGCGAGCGACAGGCGGACGTTGCTCACGGCCTCGCGGCCCACATTGGCCTGATCGATGGCCAGAGTCGCACGCGAGCGCCCTTCAGCAGGTAGCAGCTCGCGTATGCCAACGGCGAGTGGAATGAGGCTTTCCAGCGGGCCTGCTCCCTCCCCGGCTACCGCAATCCGGTCGAGATCGAGCCACCGCGACGACAGGCTCAATTCCACGGAAATGGCATCCCGCCAAAGGGCCTTCAGATCGCCGGTCACGAGCTGCGGGCGCCCATCCTGCTCGAAGGCCAGTGCCATGTCGGAAAGGGTCGCACCGGCAGCGCCGATGTTGACGTTGGCCTTGAGGTCGAATGCCGCCTCGTTGCGATCGGACCTAGCCTCTACTTCGGTCTCCTGGCGCTGCGCGCGCACGTTGCCACGTTGGGGGGTGGGCCAGAGGCCGGCAATGGGAAGCCGTGCGATCAGCTCGCCGTCGACGCGCGGCTTGCCCATCAGGTCTATGAGACGCCCATCCAAGGTATAGGTCGATAAACCGTCGCCGGCCCTTAGCATGGCTTTGAAGCGCACCGTGCCGTCGGGCTCGGGTCGCGACGTCGATATCCGGACCTCTCGCTCCAGGCGGCCCTTGCCGAACGTACCGCGGAACCGATATGGCCCATCGAGCGCCGGCGCCGAAAGCTCGCCGACCAGACCGTCGAAGCGCGTACGCTCCGAGCCGTCCGGTCCGTGCACTGCCAGCACGCCATCGGTGATCTTGACCGAGGTCAGCGCCACGTTCGACGGCAGATAGACGGACTGGCCGAGAGTCTGGCCGAAGCTTTGCCAGTTCCAGCCGTCGTTCTTGTCGAGGGCCACGCGCAGCACCGGCCGCTGCAGCTCGATCTCGTTGGCTTCGATCGCGCCCCTCAACATCGGCGGCACGGACAGCTTGACGGTGAGGCTGTCGGCCCGGAAGAAGGCGTCCTGGAGGTTGGCCGAACTGTCGGCAATGCGCACCCGCTCGAAGCGGAAATAGGGCGTCGGGAGCAGATGCAGGTTGACGGCACCGCCCACTCTCACCTCGCGCCCAAGCAGACGGGTCGCCTCCTCCTCGAACACGCCGCGATAGCCGTTCCAATCGATGAAGTAGGGGATCGCGAAGAGCGCCCCGATGACGGTGATCAGAAAAACGGCAATGGTGACGAAAAAATTGCTCATCCGCCCACCCCGCCCGTGGGTCGTTGCGCCGGTTTGTTGCGATAACCTGGTCCGCGCCGGCCACCGTAGCTCGATCTTGCAGGAAAGCGCATTAACAGTCCCTTCCGGCGTCGTTCGCCGGGCGATGCCAGCCCTCTCGATGCCGCCACAGCATCTTGGCGCGATTATCACACAGTTGCGTGCAAGTTTGGACCAGGAATTTGGTCCCCGGCTGTGGGCAGGCCGACGGGCGGCATTGTCGGCCGCACGGAGGTGCTATAGTGGCGGGCAATGGCCGCGAATCAACGAAGAGCGCCCCAATTCTCTGCCGCCTCCGCGGACGCTGTGCCGAAAAAATCCATTTCGGCGCGAGCGCTAGCCGTGCCGGCAGACAACTATCTGGCCGATCTCAATCAGGAGCAGCGGGCCGCGGTGGAGGCGCTTGACGGGCCGGTCCTGGTGCTGGCGGGCGCCGGCACGGGCAAGACCCGTGTGCTGACCACCCGCATTGCCCATATCCTCCGCACGGGCCGCGCACGCGCTTCCGAGATCCTCGCCGTGACCTTCACCAACAAAGCCGCACGCGAGATGAAAGAGCGCATCGGCGCGCTGGTGGGCGGGGCCGTCGAGGGCATGCCTTGGCTCGGCACCTTCCATGCCATCGGCGTCAAGATCCTGCGCCGCCATGCCGAGCTGGTCGGCCTGAAGTCCGGTTTCACCATTCTCGACACCGACGACCAGATCCGCCTCATCAAACAAGTGATCGAGAGCGAGGGACTGGATAAGGATCGCTGGCCGGCGCGGCAGCTGGCGGCCCTCATAGACGGCTGGAAGAACCGCGGGCTTACGCCAGCGAAGGTGCCGCGTGGCGAGGCCTTCGCTTTTGCGGAAGGCAAGGGCGCCGCACTCTATGCCGCCTACCAGAAGCGGCTGAAAGAGCTCAACGCGGCGGACTTTGGCGATCTGCTGCTGGAGGTGTTGCGGCTATTCCTCGACAATCCCGACGTGCTCGCGCTCTATCAGCGTCGCTTTCGCTACACCCTCGTCGATGAGTACCAGGACACCAACGTCGCCCAATACCTGTGGCTGCGCCTCATTGCCGGCGGATCGCCCAACATCTGCTGCGTCGGCGACGACGACCAGTCGATCTACGGCTGGCGCGGCGCAGAGGTCGACAACATCCTGCGCTTCGAGAAGGATTTCCCGGGGGCCAGCGTCATCCGCCTGGAGCGCAACTACCGCTCCAAGGGACATATCCTTGCCGCCGCCTCCGGCCTCATCGCCAACAACAAGGGGCGGCTCGGCAAAACGCTCTTCACCGACAGCGACGCGGGGTCTCCCGTCACCGTGTTCGGCGTGTGGGACGACGAGCAGGAGGCGCGCACCATCGGCGCCGATATCGAAGCCCTCCAAAAAGCGGGGCAGCGTCTCGACCAGATTGCCATCCTCGTGCGGGCGTCTTTCCAGATGCGCGCCTTCGAGGATCGCTTCGTCACCCTCGGGCTGCCCTACCGCGTCGTCGGCGGTCCGCGCTTCTACGAGCGCCAGGAGATCAAGGATGCCATCGCCTACCTGGAGGTCACGCTAAACCCCGCAAACGATTTGAAGTTCGAGCGCATCGTCAATGTGCCCAAGCGTGGCCTCGGCGATACCGCGGTGAAGCGCGTCAACCAATTGGCTCGGGATCGCGGCGTATCGCTCTATCAAGCCGCCCGCGAGATCGTCGAGACCGAGGAGCTCGCGGGAAAAGCAAGAAGGTCGCTCTCCGACCTCGTTGCCGCCTTCGAGCGCTGGCGTGCCTCTATCGACAGCATGAAGCACACCGAGCTTGCCGAGCTGATCCTCGACGAGAGCGGCTACACGCAGATGTGGCAGCACGACAAGAGTCCGCAGGCGCATTCCAGGCTGGAGAACCTCAAGGAATTGATCCGCTTCATGCACGAGTTCGAAACGCTGCAAGGTTTCCTCGAGCACGTCTCGTTGGTCATGGACGCGGATGCTGCCGACGGCGGCGATCGCATTTCGCTGATGACGCTGCATGCGGCCAAGGGCTTGGAGTTCGATATCGTATTCCTGCCCGGCTGGGAGGAGGGACTCTTCCCGCACCAGCGCAGCCTCGACGAGAACGGCACGGCGGGGTTGGAGGAGGAGCGTCGACTGGCCTACGTCGGCATCACGCGCGCGCGGCGCCAAGCCAAGGTGAGCTTTGCTCAGAACCGACGCAATCGCGGCCTGTGGCAGGCGGCGGCTCCCTCGCGCTTCGTCGACGAGTTGCCCGAGGCCAATGTCGACGTCCTCGAGCCCGAGAGTCCCTACGGCGGGTCGGTCGGCGGTCCGGGCCGCTTCAATCCCTACGGCCACAGCCGCTTCGACGAGCCGGCTGCCGGCTTCCAGAGCGGCTACACCACGCCCGGCTGGCAGCGCGCCAAGGAGCAGTGGTCCCGCGAGGATCGTCCAAGATCGAAGGGACCCGTGACGCTCGAGGGAGAGCTCATCGCATCTTCGAGCGCAACCGGCTCGAGCTATGCAACCGGCGAGCGCGTGTTCCATCAGAAGTTCGGCTATGGACGCGTCGCCGAGGTCGACGGCAACAAACTCACCATCGATTTCGACAAAGCCGGCCGCAAGCGCGTGGTCGACAGCTTCGTCACCCGCGCCGGCGATGCATGACGAACTCTGCTATTGCGGACAAGCGCCCGTCTCGACAAGGTCGATGAGAAGGCCCTAGAAGCAAAGAGAAACTCTGCCTTTGCAACACGCCAGGCGTTTTCCTGAAACGGCTGCTACGGAAAGCCTGGCATTGGGAGATTTGAAAGCATGGCAACGGCCAGCGCCGGTAGGATTGACAGGGGAGGGATCGGCGAGGCGGACGAGACGGTAGCCATCGGCAGGATAGCCACGGCCGACCCGCACTTGGCAGTGCAGGCCCCGCGCGAAAAATTTCTACCCCTGACATGCAGTGCCCTGGCCGACCGGCTGACGGCTGACCATCTGTGGCCCAACGGCGACGCCGTTCAGGCGCGTCGCTTCCTGCGCTATCTCAATTACTGGCGCCGCCATTCCTACGCGGTGAAGCTGCTCGAGCTGGAGCGGACCTACGAGCCGTTCAGCCCGGATACAGATCTATTGAAGACGCGCTCCTACAGTCCCGAGGAGCGCGCGATCATGCAAAAGCGGCTCATTGTGCAGATGACCGAGCTGTTGGAGCAGAGCAATTTCACGCGAGTGGACCCCTCCAATGTCCATTTCATCCTGACCAAGGACTCCGCCTACGGCTTGGACCTTCAGGTCGACCTCGACGCGTTCGAGGAGGTCCTCATCTACTACCGCGGCGCCACGACCATCAGCGAGCGACGGCGCGACGTCAAACGCGCCTACATGCGCTGGAAGGAGGTGCGCATTCCGGTGTTCCAGCGGCTGTGCCTGCTCTTCAAGCTCAAGCCTTTCGATGTCCGCGTGCGCGAGGTCATGCAGGAGCGCAAGGTGAGCCAGAGGGAGGCAGAGCGCATCGTTCGACAGCTGCGCGGATTGCTGCCGTCGACGGTGACCAGCGACTACATCTACATCAAGCTCTTCAAGAATATGCCGCGCAGCGACGTCGAGATGATCTTCCCCAACACCAAGGTGCGGTTCCGGCTGCTCGACAAGCTCAAGTTCGGCGTCACCGCCAGCAGCGGCGTCGGCATGGGGGTGGCGGGCACCGCCGGCAAGATTGCCCTCGCCAGCAATCCCTACACGCTGGCCGCCGCCATCGCCGCTCTCGGCGGCGTGGCGCTGCGCCAGGCGAGCGCGTTCATCAATCAGCGCACGCGCTACATGGTGGTCCTGGCGCAGAACCTCTACTTCCACGCCATGGCCGACAACCGCGGCGTGATGACGTTGCTGGCAGACCGCGCCGCCGAGGAGGACCTCAAGGAAGAAATGCTGCTTTATGGCGTATTGGCCAAGGAACGCGTCAACGTCGGCGACTTGCGCCAGATCGACGAGGCAATCGAGCTCTACCTCAAGGAGACCTTCGCTATCGACGTGAACTTCGATGTCGACGACGCGTTGCAGCGCCTGAAGGCGGAAGGCATTGTCAACGAGCTCTCCGACGGCACGTTGCAGACCCTGCCTCCCCGCGAGGCTGCGCTGCATATCGACAAGCTTTGGGATGCCTGCCTCGACGATCTGCCCGACATCGTCGTCGAGGAGGGGCGGGAGATCGACGGGGCGTCCGCGCGCTGATGCGCGATGCCATTAGCCCTAGGACGCTATCGATGTTCCAGACCTACGATCCACCCGAAGGCCATCAGGATTTGGCCGAGCGCACTGCCCGGTTGCGTGGGTCGTTGGCAAAATCCGGACTGGATGCCGTCCTTGTGCCGCGTGCCGACGAGCACCAGGGTGAGTACGTCGCACCGTCGGCGGAGCGGCTCAGATGGCTGACCGGCTTCTCCGGGTCGGCCGGGCTTGCGGTCGTGGCCCGGTCGGCCGCGGCACTGTTCGTCGACGGCCGCTACATCGCCCAGGCGCCGACCCAAGTCGACACACGCATCTTCGAGGTGGTGCAGGTCCCCGATGCCAAGCTCGCCGACTGGCTTGGCGCGCATCTGCGGGCTGGCGCCGTGGTCGGCTTCGATCCCTGGCTGCACACGGCGGCCGCGGTCGAGGACCTGGCAAAATCGCTGGAGCTCAAGGGCATCAAGCTCAAGCCGCTGCCCAGAAACCCTGTGGACCGGATCTGGGGCCGCGAGCGCCCGGCGCCGCCGAGGGGTCCGGTCGTCATCCATCCCACGCGATATGCCGGCAAGCCGGCCGAGCAGAAGATTGCCGAGCTGCAGGCTGGGCTGCGCAAGGAGGACGAGGACGCTGTCGTTCTTACCCTGCCCGATTCGATCGCCTGGCTGTTCAACGTTCGCGGCTCGGACGTAGCCCACAATCCGGTAGCTCTGGCGTTTGCGGTCGTGCCGGCAAATGGCAAGGCGGAGCTGTTCATCGACCCGGCCAAATTGAACGCGGACGTCAAGGGCTACCTCG
>Ga0111539_10002944_pt1 | contig 22591 bp, 16 predicted proteins | sample RhiMethybrSRZTD1_FD_79667 | JGI IMG/M metagenome (GOLD analysis project Ga0111539, IMG submission 79667) | Populus rhizosphere microbial communities from Tennessee, USA - Rhizosphere MetaG P. TD hybrid SRZTD1 (version 2) (version 2) | ecosystem: Host-associated > Plants > Roots > Rhizosphere >...
AGGACCTGCACGGACTCGACCGGGAAGGCGCCGATGGCGGTCTCGGCCGAGAGCATCAGGGCGTCGGCGCCCTCGAGCACGGCATGCGCCACGTCCGAGACCTCGGCGCGCGTGGGCACGCTGTGCTCGATCATGCTCTCGAGCATCTGCGTGGCGATGATCACCGGCTTGTGGCGGCGCCGGGCCGCCGCGATGATCCGCTGCTGCGCCAGCGGGACCTTCTCGACGCCGATCTCGATGCCGAGGTCTCCGCGGGCGACCATCACGCCGTCGGCGGCATCCACGATCGCGTCGATGTCCGCCAGCGCCTGCCCGCGCTCGATCTTGGCGATGATCAGCGGCCGCGGCCCGCGGGTGGGCAGCAGCTCGCGCAGCGCCAGCACGTCGCTGGCCTCGCGCACGAAGGACAGCGCCACCGCGTCGACCCCGAGCTGGAGGCCCAGGGCGAGGTCGCGCCGGTCCTTCGGGGTGAGCACCGATCGGCCGCCGCGGGCGTTGGGGATGTGCAGCCCCTGCCGGCTGCGGATCAGCCCGCCCTGCGCGACGCGGCAATCGACGCCGCCGCCGTCGCAGCCCGCGACGGCCAGCTCGATCGCGCCGTCGGCCAGGCGCACGCAGTCGCCCTTGCGCAGGTCGCGGAGCACGCCCGAGGCCTCGACCCCCAGGCGGTCCTCGGTCCCGACGCCCCCGCCCTCGTCGAGCCGCACGCGGCAGCCGCGTCGCAGCAGGACCGCGTCGCCGTGCACCGGGCCCACGCGCATCTTGGGCCCCGAGAGATCCTGGAGCACGGCCACCGGAAGCCCGAGGTCCTTGGCCGCCGCGCGCACGGTGCGGAACAGCCGGCGGTGGAACTCGTGGCTCTCGTGGCTGAAGTTCTGGCGCACGATGTCGACGCCCGCGGCCAGCAGCCGCGTCATGGAGGCCGGCGAGGAGGTCGCCGGCCCGATCGTGGCGACGATGCGTGTGCGGCGCTGCATCGGCGCCGCCCGCTCAGCGGCCCAGGTGCTCGATGATCGCCTGGGCCATGCGCCGCGTGCCGGCCGCACCTTCGCTGCGGCGGCCGGGACGCAGGTCGTAGGTCGTGTCCTTGCCCTCGGCGAGCACGGCGGCCACCGCGCGCTCGAGGCGGTCGGCCGCGGCGGTCTCGTCGAGGTAGCGCAGCATGAGCATGCCCGAGAGGATCATCGCGGTCGGGTTGACCTTGTCCTGCCCGGCGTACTTGGGCGCGCTGCCGTGCACGGCCTCGAACAGCGCGCCATTGCGTCCCACGTTCGCGCCGGGCGCCACGCCCAGCCCGCCCACGAGCGAGGCGCACAGGTCCGAGAGGATGTCGCCGTAGAGGTTCTCGGTCACGATCACGTCGTAGTCCTGCGGCGTCTGCACGAGCTGCATGCACATGTTGTCGACGATGCGGTCGTCGAAGACGACGTCGGAGTAGCGCTTGGCCACCTCGCGCGCGACGGCCAGGAACAGGCCGTCGGTGTGCTTCATGATGTTGGCCTTGTGCACCGCCGTGACCTTCCGGCGCCGGTACTTGCGGGCGTACTCGAAGGCGTACTCGACGATGCGCGTCGTGCGCTCGACGCTGATCGGCTTGATCGAGATGCCCACGTGCTCGCCGAAGCTCACGCCGGGCCGGTATTCGCGGATGAGCTCGACCAGGCGCGCGGTGTCCTCGTGGTCCTTCTCGAACTCGATGCCGGCGTAGAGGTCCTCGGTGTTCTCGCGGACGATGACGAGGTCGACCTTCTCGTGCAGCGTCTTGACGCCGGCGTAGGTCTTGCAGGGCCGCACGCAGGCGTAGAGGTCGAGCTCGCGGCGCAGCGCGACGTTGACCGAGCGGAAGCCGTGGCCGATGGGCGTCGTGATCGGCGCCTTGAGGCCGACCTTGTTCTTGCGCAGCGAGGCGAGCACCGAGTCGGGCAGCGGCGTGCCGGCCGTGGCCATCTGGTTCTCGCCGGCGTCGACGACGTCCCAGGCGAACTTGACCCCCGTGGCGTCGAGCACCTGCTGCGTGACGGCCGCGAGCTCGGGACCGATGCCGTCGCCGCGGATCATGGTCACGGCATGCGTCTTCATCCAGGCATCCTCGGCTTCGGTGTGGAACCGATCATCCTAGGGCAGAGGCGCGCACGCATCAACGCTGGCCCTCCGGCTCGCCGTCCGTCGCGTCGGGCCCGCCGGCGGCGTCGCCGGCGCCTGGCACGAGCATCCCGGAGTCGATCAGGACCGTCAGCTCGGGTGCGCCAGGATGCGCGCGCAGGCCCAGGGCCAGCGTGCGCGCCGCTTCGCTCGCCTCGCCGATCTCGAGGTGCAGGCTGACCTCCCGCGCGTACTCGGCCGCGCTGGTCGCGCCCGCGCGCCGGCGCGCCGCGAGGGCCCCGAGCTGCTCCTTGGTCGCGTAGACCTGCGCGCGCCGGGCGAGCGTGGCGTCGGCGGCGGGCTGGTCGCCCAGCGCCGACTGGACCTGCGCGAGCAGGTAGAGCGCCTGCTCGTTGCCCGGCCAGGCGTCCGCGACCGCCTCCAGCTCGGCGCGCGCGTCGGCCAGGCGCCCCTCCTCGAACAGCAGCCGGCCGAGCGCGGCGTGCGCCTTGAGGTACTTCGGCTCGATGGCCAGCGCCGCCTCGAGCTCGCGGCGCGCCTCGGGCAGCCGGCCCTGGTCGAGCGCCACCAGGCCGAGGCCGTAGTGCGCCTTGTACGCCTGCGGGCGCACCGCCAGGATCTGCTGGAAGGTCGCCTCCGCGCCGGCGAAGTCGCCGACCTCGCGCCGCGCGAACCCGAGCGCGGCGGCGTTCGGCAGGAACTCCGGCTTGCGGCGCACCGCGTCGTCGAGCCGCTCGATGGCCTCGTCGTAGCGGCCGAGATTGAAGGCGGCCGAGCCCGCGATCCAGGTCGCGTCGGGCGGCGGAGCCGGCCGCGTGAGCAGCGGCTGCAGGAGCGGCGCGACGTCCTCCCAGCGCCGCGCGCGCATGGCCTCGAGCGCCTGGCCGACGAGGGCCGCGGCCTCCGCGTCGAGCGGCGCACCGGCGCCGCCGGACGCCTTCTCGACGGGCGCGGCGGGCACGTGGTCGCCGCAGCCGGTCGCGAGGCCGAGCACGCACAGTCCGACGAGACCGGCCCGGCCGCGCAGGCTCATGGTCCGCGCGCCTCGATCACGACGAGCCCCGGCGCGGCGACCTCGGCCTGGCGCGTGCTTCCGTCGGGCAGCGTGGCCACCAGCGTGCCGGCCGAGCGGAAGGCGAAGACCGCCCGCGGGTCGTTGGCCGCCTGGAATCCGCTCGCGCTCCGCACGCGCCAGCTCCGTGCGCCCTGGGCGTCGGTGAGCGTGAGCCGCGTGCCGCAGCCATCGGGGTTGCCCGGCGGCCCGTGCACGACGACGCGCACCGCGCGGCGGCCGTCCGCGGCGCCGCGCCACACGCGCGGCGGCCCGACGAGCAGCGTCTGCACGAGGTCGAGCGCGCCGTCGTCGTCGAGGTCGCCGACCGCGAGCGCGCGCCCCGGCACCGGCTCGGCGCTCGGCCACTCCGCGACCTGGAAGCGCCCCTGCCCGTCGTTGAGGAAGAGCTGCGGCATCTGCGCCCAGCTCGTGCCCGTGCCCGGCTCGTCGGCCTGCGGATAGACGTGACCGTTCGAGCTGACGAGATCGAGGTCGCCGTCGAGGTCGACGTCGAGGAAGGCCGTCCCCCAGCCCAGCGTCGGGCGCGTCGGCCCGCCCAGGCCCGCCGGGTCGGAGCGGTCGCGGAAGCGCCCGCCGCCCTCGTTCACGTAGTAGGCGCTGGCCTCCATCGAGAAGCTCGTCATGAACAGCTCCTCGTCGGCATCGCCGTCGGCGTCGCCGGAGGTCACGCCCATGCCCGCGAGCTCGCGGCCCTGCGCCGAGAGCGCCGCGCCCGAGAGCACGCCGGCCTCCGCGACGAGGCCCCCGCCGCGGCTCAGGAAGAGATGGTTCGGCACCGAGTCGTTGGCGACGAACACGTCGGACCAGCCGTCGGCGTTCCAGTCGCCCTCGATCACGCCGAGCCCGTACGCCGCGGGCGCGCCGAAGCCGGCCTCGGCGGTCGCGTCGACGAAGCGGCCGCCCTCGTTGCGGTAGTAGCGCACCGTCTGCGCCGGCAGCCCCTGCGGCCCGCACATGACGGGCATGTTCTTCCACAGGCACGAGCGGCCGTCCTCGCCGTTCATCGGCGGATGCTCGGGGTCGAAGTCGAGGTAGCGCGCGACGAAGAGGTCGGCGTCGCCGTCGCGGTCGAGGTCGAGGAAGGTGGCCGAGGTGCCCCAGTCGCCGGGCGCTCCGGCCGCGCCGGCGGCCTCGGGCACGCGCTCGAAGCGGCCGCCGCCCGCGTTGCGCAGCAGCACGCCCGTGCCGCGGCGCGTGAGGTACAGGTCGCGGCGCCCGTCGCCGTCGTAGTCGCCCACCGCCACGCCGTTGCAGTAGCCCTCGACGTCGAGGCCGCTGCCCGCGGTCGCGTCGACGAGCCGACCGCCCTCGTTGCGGTACAGCCTGCTCGTCCCGCCGCTCGCCACGTTCGCGGCCGGGTACGGCCCGGGGATCACGAGGGCCAGGTCCATGTCGCCGTCGTCGTCGGCGTCGAACAGGGCCACGCCCCCGCCGTTGACCTCGAGGATCGTCGGGCAGTCGGGACGGCCGCACTGCATCGGCGCCAGGTCCTGCGGCATCGGCTCGAACCAGGCCTTGGCGCTCGAGCCCGCCGGCGTGGGATGCGTCGCGGCGCTCGACGTCTCGCGCGACGCGGCGTGCGACGGCGAGACGCCGCCCGGCTCCGGATCGTCGCGCGAGCAGCCGGCGAGCGCAGCCGCAGCCACGAGCCCGGCCGCCGCGACGAGCGCGAGGCGCGGCAGTCGCGGGTGGTCGGCGCGCGGTCTCATGGCGAGGTGCGCAGCGTCTGCAATTCGGGCTGGTCGGGGAAGCGCGGAGGCTTCCCGGCCGCGCGTCGCTGCGCCGCGAGCGCGTCGTAGCGTGCCAGCGCCTCGCGCGCCGGCTCGGTGCGCCCGGCGCGCAGCCGCACCAGCGCCAGCAGTCCCCACCCGTCGTCGGCCTCGGGCTGCTGCTCGGTGAGGAGCAGGGCGTGCGGCTCGGCCCGGTCGGGCTGACCGAGCGTGAGCAGCGCGAGCACGAGGTACTGGAGCGCGGTCCGGTCGCGCGGCTGGCTGGCCAGGCTGCGCTCGAGGGCCTCGACCGCCGCGGCGTCGTCGCCGCGCTCGTAGGCCCACAGCCCGACCTCGCGCCAGGCCGCGGCGTGGCCGGCGTCGAGCTGGAGCGCGCGCTGCAGGTGGCGCTCGGCGGCGGCGCCGTCGCCCGCGAGGTGCGCGAGGTGCGCCGCGTCGACGTGCAGGGCCGGCGAGTCCCAGCCCACGCCGGCGGAGACCGCCAGCGCCTGGTCGAGGTCGGCGCGCGCGGCCGCGGCATCGCCGCGCTCGAGGGCCACGTCGGCGCGATTCTTCAGGCAGACGGCGACGTGGCTGGCGCGCTCCTGCGGCGAGAGCGGGCCGAGCGGACCCTCGCTGGCGAGGCTCAGCCCCAGCCCGGCCGCGACCGCCGCACCGGCGACGAGGCGCTCGCGCGCGGGCGTCGTCGCAGCGGCCAGCTCGCGCAGGCCCGCCAGCAGGACGCCGGCGTAGACGAGCACGAGCGGCGCCAGCGGCAGGCGGAAGCGCGAGGTCACGACGAAGAGGAGCAGGCTGGCGGCGTAGCCGGCCAGCGCCAGGGCGAGAACGCCGCGCCCGGGGACGCGCTCGCGCCGCCGGCGCGTCCAGGCCAGCACCAGGCCGCCGCAGGCGAGCGGCAGCACCGTCGCGTAGCGCGAGGGCGTCCAGCGCAGGACGGGCACGGTGTCCTCGGCGAAGGAGGGCATCGTGTTGTCGGGCGCCTCGTAGCGCGAGACGAGCAGGCCGAGCTTGCGCGCCTCGGCGAGCAGCCAGGTGGCCGGCCGCTCGCGGATGCCGGCCAGGGCCGCCGCGAGCCAGAACCGGTTGACCTCGCCGGGCGTCAGCGCGCGGCCCGAGCGCTGCTCGGCCTCGGCGGTCCAGTCCTCCTCCTCGAAGCGCGGCACCTGGCGGTTCCACGAGCGCACCTGGATCAGGCCCGTGTCGTTGTCGGGGTGGTTGCAGAGGTAGAAGGCCGTGCCGCCGGCCGCCGTGGTCAGCACGAGCTGCCCCGCCGCGAGCGAGTTGCGCACGACGAGCGGCGCGACGGCGAGCAGCGCGCCGAGCAGGAGCGCGCCGGCGCAGGCGGCGCCGTGCGCCAGGCGCCGCTGCCGGCCGCCCCACACGAGCAGCGCCAGCGCGCCGCCCCACGCGAGCAGGTACATGTTGCCGCGCACGAGGCCGCCCAGGCCCAGCGCCAGGCCGCACAGGATCCAGCGCGGCGCGGCGTCACGGCGCAGCGCGGCGGCGGCGGCCAGCACCGCGCAGGGCAGGAAGAGCAGCGAGAGCGCGCCCTTGAGCAGCAGCCCCTCGTAGAACAGGAAGGGACCGTAGGTCGCGGCGAGCAGGCCGGCCCACAGGGCGGCGCCCGCGCCGAAGAGCACGAGCGCCAGCCGCCAGATCAGCAGCACCGCGAGCAGGCCGAGCGCGAGGTTGAGCGCGCGGCCGATCGCCAGCGAGCGCTGCAGGATCTCCGGCGGCAGCTCGGCCGCGCTGTCCACGCCGGTGACGCCGGGCACGCCGCACGAGCGCAGCGTCCAGCCCAGCAGGTAGGGATAGAGCGGCGCCTGGAAGGTGACGCCCGCCACCATGGGCTCGCCCGCCGTGACGCGCAGCGCCTGGAGCAGGTAGGCCTCGCTGTCGATGATCGGCGCGAAGGTGTCGGGGTCGGCCGACATCTGCGCGTGCGCGACCAGGCGCACGACGAGGGCCACGAGCAGGACCGCGATCCAGCTCCGCCGTGGGCTCAGGGGACCGCCAGGTTGCGCAGCAGGCTCCAGGCCTCGCGCGCCTGGCTGCAGAGCTCGGCCCGCGTCCGGAGGCGGGTCATGCGGCGCCACACGTAGCCCGGACGCAGGTAGAAGCGCGCCACGGCGCGGCGCCGCCAGGCGGAGAGCTCGGCGGCCGAGAGGGCGCGCGTGTCGAGCGTGGGCTCGAAGCCCGACTGGTCCATGACCACGACGTCGCGGTCGACGAGGCCCTCGGCCACGGCCCGCGCGCGCAGCTTCGTGCCGGCGCGCGGCACGGCCACGTTGAACGACGCGTAGTCGGCCGGCAGCGAGCAGGCGAAGTCGATCGTCGCGCCGAGGCTCTCGGCCGTCTCCTCGGGCAGGCCCAGGATGAACGTGGCCGCCGTGCGCAGGTCCTCCTGGCGGCAGAGCTCGAAGGTCTCGCGGATGCGGTCCTTGCCGTAGCCTTTGCGGTGGTTCTTGAGGATCTCCTCGGAGGCCGACTCCACGCCCAGGATCACGGTGTGGCAGCCGGCAGCCTTCATGTGCCGCGCGAGCTCGCGGTCGAGCACGTCGACGCGCGTGAAGGTCCACCACCCCAGGTCGAGGTCCTCGGCGATCATCGCGTCGAGCAGGCGCTCCCAGGAGGCGCGCGGCGCGCAGCCGAAGCACTGGTCCTGGAAGAAGAGCTCGCGCACGCCGAGGTCGGCCAGGGCGCGCAGCTCCTCGACGACGTTGGCGACGGGCCGCAGCGAGCGGCCGAGCTCGCCCGTGATGCAGAAGGAGCAGGTGTACGGGCAGCCGTAGGAGGCGTAGACGCCCGCCATCGGGAAGCGGCGGGCGAAGGGGTAGCGGTAGTCGTGGCCGACGAAGAGATCGTGCGCCGGCACGGGGATGGCGCGCTCGCCGCGCGTGCGCCGCGGCGGCCGCGGCGCGTCGCCGCGCAGCACGAGCGCGTCGCGCTCGAAGCGCTCGCCCGCGACGTGCCGCGCGAGCTCGTCGCTCGTGAAGTCGAGCAGCACGCCGGACAGGAAGTCGAGACCGGCGATCCAGCCGGCGGGCTCCTCCATGAACAGGTCGCCCGAGGCGTAGAGCGGCGCCCCCGTGGCGCGCGCGACGCTCTCGAGGAAGGCCCGGTCGCCCGGCCACGAGACCGCGCCGGCCAGCGCGAAGATCACGTCGGGCCGCGCCTCGGTGGCGCGCTGCAGCGCGGCCGCGGGCGAGAGCCGGTCGACCGTCGCGTCGACGAGCGCCACCTCGAGCCCGCGCGATCGCAGCCAGCCCCCTTGCACCGCGAGGTCGAGCGGCGGGTGCAGGTAGCGCGCCTGGCTGCGCTTGCTGCAGTAGTAGTCACGGATGACCACGCCTTCGCTGGGCGGCACGAGGAGCAGCGCGCGCCCGCTCAATTCGCGACCCCCCGCCCGGTGCGCCCCGCGGGCCGCGGCGGCGCCAGGCCCACCCGCTCGCGGCAGAAGACGGCCGTGCGCTGCACGACCTCGTCGAGCGTGATGCGCCGCATGCACTCGTTCTCGCCGCGGCACATGGCGATCTTGGCGTTGTAGACCGACAGGCACGGCGAGCACCAGTGGCCGGCGTAGAAGACGAGGTGGTTGTCGCCCACCGGCCCGTAGAGCGCGGGCGTCTCGGGGCCGTAGAGGCTCACGGTCGGCACGCCGAGCGACGCCGCCAGGTGCAGCGGGCCGCTGTCGTTGGTGACCATGAGCACGGCGCGCTGGAGCAGCACGATGAGCTCGACGAGCGTCGTGCGGCCGGCGAGGTCGAGGCAGCGGCCGCGCGCGTCGGGCGCGACCTGGTCGAGCACGCCGCGCACGACGGCGGCCTCCGAGGGCGCGCCGACGAAGATGAAGCGCTCGACCGGCGCGATCTCGGCCTCGAAGCGCTCGACGAGGCGCGCGTAGCGCTCGCCCGGCCAGCGGCGCTCGTCGCAGAGGTCGGAGGCGTTCACGTTGACGACGACGAGCGAGCCCTGCCCCGGCACGCCCAGCGTCTCGAGCCGCGCCCGCGCCGCCGCGCCCTCGTCGATCCCCACGCGGGGCGCGAGCAGGCTCGTGGCCGGGCCGGGCTCGATGCCCAGCGGGTGGAGCAGGGCGAGCACCGCGCGTCCGTAGGGCAGCGTCGGGTTGAAGTAGACCGCGTCGGTGAGCAGCGAGCCGCGCCAGCGCGCGCGCACGAAGAAGCCCACGCGGCGGCCCGCGCCACTGGCCCACGAGAGCAGGTTGCTCAGGCGCGAGTAGAACTCGAGGTCGAGCGCCAGGTCGTAGCGCGCGGCGCGCAGGCGCAGCACGAGCGCGGGCACGCAGGCCAGCAGCGTCCCCAGCCCGCTGCGCGGCACGACGCAGACCTCGTCGACGCACTCCAGGCGCCGCACGAGCTCGGCGTTGGCCTCGAAGGTCAGGAAGGTGATCCGCGCGCCGGGGTAGGCCGCCTTGAGCTGCCGCAGCAGCGGCGTGGCGAGCAGCACCGAGCCCATGCCCAGGAACTTCACGACGAGGATGCGGCGCACCCGCCGCGGGTCGGGCGGCGGCGCCGGCGAGCGGCGCAGCAGCAGCCGCAGCGGGAGCGTGAGCAGGAAGGCCAGCGTGCAGAGCGGCAGCCCGACGAGCAGGTCGAGCCGGATGAGCGTGCGGGTCTTCACGGGCCGGCCCGCAGCGTGCGTGCGGTCAGGCCTGGCATCCCGTACTGCTGGCCAGGAGCTTGCCCAGCCCGAAAGTTCCGCGCATGAGCGCCAGCGCCTTGCGCGGCACCACGAGGTGCGGCAGGAACGAGGCCAGCACGCGCGGCTTGAAGTAGAAGTTCGCCATGATCCGACGGTACGTGCGCTCGAGGTCCTCGCGCGTCAGCCCGTTGGGGATGTAGGCGATGTTGTAGAAGTTGAGCTGCGTCCAGTCGGCGACGAGCTCGCCGTTGCCGACGAGGTCCTCGGTGATGTCGGTGTTCGGGAAGGGCGTGAAGTAGGTCAGCCGCAGCGTGTCGATCGGCACGCGCTTGAGGAAGGCCTCGGTCTCGGCCAGCGTCGCCTTGGTCTCTCCCGGGAAGCCGATGATGATGTAGGCGTTGCTCTTGATGCCGGCCTCCTGCGTCTGCCACAGGGCGCGCTCGTGCATCCGCGGCGTGGCCGCCTTCTTGATGCGCTGGAGGATCTCCCAGCTCCCGCTCTCGATGCCGTAGCTGACCTGCCAGCAGCCGGCGCGGCGCATGAGCGCCAGCACCTCGGGGTTCACCTCGCTCGTGCGGACGTTGATGCTCCACTCGAGGCCGTAGTCGGCGGCGATGAGGCGCTCGCACATCTCGGCGAACTGGTCCTTGAGCGTCATCAGGGAGTCGTCGGTGAAGAACAGCGAGCGGATCCCGTACTGCCGCACGAGCCGGTCGACGTTGCCCATGATCGTGTCGAGCGGCAGCGCGCGGATCGAGCGGCCGAAGGTGTTGTTGTCGCAGAAGGTGCAGCGGTAGCGGCAGCCGCGCGAGACGATCAGGTCGGTGAAGGGCGTCTTGTTCAGGTAGGTCGCGGCGGCGTGGTAGCGGTTGGGGAAGTCGTCGAGCAGGTCCCAGGCCAGCGGCGGCAGCGCGGCGAGGTCGACCTCCTCGTGGGCGGGCGGCAGGAAGCGCACGACGCCCTCGTCGTCGAAGGAGACGAGGCCCGGCGTGCCGCGCGGGTCGCCGCCCTCGTCGAGGGCCCGCAGCACCGCGGTGAGCGCGGCCTCGCCCTCGCCCACGCAGCCGAGGTCGAAGATGGGCAGGCGCTCGAAGGTCGCCTCGGGCAGCGCCGTGACGTGCGGACCGCCGACCATGAGCACGACCTCGGCGTTGCGCTGTCGCAGCTCGCGCGCGACGGTCGCGGCCTTGGCGATGCTCATCGTCGTCGTCGTGAAGCCGACCACGGCCGGGTCGTGCGCGAGGATCGCGTCGGCGCAGCCGCCGAGCGTCAGCCCGTGCGCGGGCCCGTCGACGATGCTGACCTCCCAGCCCAGCGCGCGCGCCACGGCGCCGAGGTACAGGAAGGCGTGCGGCGGCAGCGAGTTGCCGGCCGCGGCCATCGGCCCGTAGCGGTCCTCCGCCGTGACCGGCGGCACGACGAAGCAGATGCGGCGGCGGGCCGGATCGAGCGGAAGGCGAGGGAAGGCCGCCGGCATATGCACGCATTATGCACCCTTTGGGGCGCATCTCCCAACTCTCGTCCACGCTGTCGCTCGGAACAACGAGGCCCCCGGATCCGCGACGGGATCCGGGGGCCTCGCGGGCCCGCCCAGGGCAGGCGGGCCGGCCTCGACCTCGTCAGGGCACGTCGCCCCGCACCGCGTTGCTGATCGAGGTGCTGCAGACCGCCGCGCCGTCCGCGATCGCGTACTGGAAGTACACGCTCGCGCCCGACAGACCCGCCGGCCACGACGGCCAGTTCAGGTTCAGGTTTCCAGAGCCGTTCGTGAACAGCATGATCTGGAAGGCGATCGGCACCGGGATCAGCGTGCCGCACTTGAAGGGCGTGGGCGTGCTCGCCAGTGAGATGAACAGGCTGCAGAGCGCCGAGGGCGCCGCGCTCGAGAGCGCGAGCGAGCCGGCCGAGCCCGTCGTCAGCGGGCCGCTGCCCACCAGCACCGGGATGCCGCTCACGCCCGCCAGGCCGCCACCCAGGTTGGTCCACGGGTCCGCGACCGGCGGCACCGTGTACGGCCCGAAGACCGCGACGTTGCCGGCCTCGTCGGTGGCCGTGAAGGTGATCTCGGCCGAGGTCGTGCCCGCCGGCGTCGGCACCGCGGCCCGGTACTGGCCCGTGCCCTGGTGGAGCGCGTCGCCCGAGCCGCCGTTGTCGGCGCCGAGCGTGCTCCACACGTAGCTCACCGACACGCCGATCTTGCCGTCGTCCGAGAGCTGGTCGCGGAGGCGGAGGTGGAAGACCGTCTGGGGGTCGCCCAGCGTGCCCGGGATGTCGTCGTCGACGAGCACCGGGGCCAGCGTGTCGGCCGTGCCGTTGTTGATGTAGACCTTGTTCGTGAAGTTGCCGGACTCGCCCTGGCCGGTGACGAGGTCGTACTTGCCGTCGCCGTTCAGGTCGGCCGTGCCCATGTCGAGCGTCGAGTCGGCCTGCGCCTGGATGATCGAGTTCACGTTCGTGAAGCTGCCGCCGCCGTTGTTGCGGTAGGCCTTTTCCTGGAAGTTCAAGTTGCCGACGAACACGTCGAGGTCGCCGTCGTTGTCGTAGTCCAGGCACAGCATCTCGTTGTCGTCGTCGGTATTCGGATTGGGGAAGATGAACTCGGGCATCGTCGTCGTCGGCCCGTCGTTGCGCGCCCAGCCCTCGCTGAAGTTGTTGGTTCCGCCGAGGGACTGCACGGCCGCGTCGAAGTCGCTGTCGGCGTCGAGGTCGCCCCAGTCGATCTCGTAGGTGTTGCCGCTGCCCACGGCATCGAGCGCGTTGCTGATCGAGAAGTTGCCGGCGCCGTTGTTGAGGTACAGGCGCGCCCGCTTGCCGGTGCCGCCCTTGCCGCCCAGCGCGATGTCGAGGTCGAAGTCACCGTCGTAGTCGAGCAGCGTGACGTCCTGGCAGTTGTAGAGGTCGACGGGCATCTGCGCGGCGGTGACGTCGGTGAAGACGCCGGTGCCGTCGTTCTTGAGCAGCTTGGCCTGGGACGGGTTGCCGCCGAAGGTGCCGCCGTCGTTCACGACCACGTCGAGGTCGCCGTCGTCGTCGACGTCGCCGGCCGCGACGCAGAAGGACTTCGGATTCGTCCCGAAGGCCGGGATGCGCGAGGCCGTCTGGTCCGCGAACACGCCCGTGCCGTTGTTGATCAGGATGCGCGGCGGGCTGCCGTCGCTGCCCGAGGCGTACATGAGGTCGAGGTCGCCGTCGTTGTCGAAGTCCTGGGCGATGACCATCTTCGCGTTGAAGTTCGCGACGTTGAGCTGCGCGTGGGCCGCGCTGAACGAGCCCGAGCCGTTGTTCAGGAACAGGTGCTGCGGCTGCTGTCCCGCCGTTCCCGTCCCGCCGTAGGCGCTGCCGTTGGCGAAGAGGATGTCGATGTCGCCGTCACCATCCACGTCGGCCAGCTCCACGCCGTCGGTCCAGACGGCCTGCGGTGGCAGCGCGCTCGAGTTGTAGGTGAACTGCTGCGCGGAGGCGTGGGCGGCCATCGCCAGCGCCAGACACGACACGGCCCAGAGGGAACGTCGCATGGAGAAGAACTCCGGATGGATCGGGAGGGAGGAGGAGGATGTCGCTCGGACTGCGCTCGACGGGCCGCGATCGGGGGGCGGCCGTCGGCTCCCCGCCGAGGCATGCGGGGAGGTGCGTCAGTATTCCACAGATTCCCGGGCCCACAAGGGGGCGGGTTCAGTCGACCTTGAGCACCCGGAGCGGCTCGAAGGGACAGTCGGGCCCGATGGGCATCCCCTCCTTCTGGTACTCGGGGAAGTCCTTGAGGATCTCGGCCCCGTCGATGGCCGTGTCGAAGCTCCGCACGGACCCGTCGGCGTAGAGGTAGTTGACCATCGTCTTGTGGTTCTTCCGCAGCTCGTCGTCGTCCGAGGCGATGATGATCTCGGACTCGTTGCCCCCCCGGATGGGCGAGTTGACCTGGTCGCGCCCGGCGTAGGAGATCGTGGCCGAGTCGAGGTTGTCCCAGTCGTCGTAGGACGAGCCGTCCTCGCCGCCGGGCCCGGTGTCGTTGCGGTCGGAGGTGCCCGGGCACAGGAAGACCTCGGTGTCCTTGCCCTCGATCTGCTTGTGCTTGACCAGCGTGAGCAGGAAGCGCATCCCGCTCTCCTCCGGCCAGCGCCCCTTGTTGCGCTGGTTGCGATAGATGATGAAGGACTTGCCGATGCCGGCCAGGTTGGCCTTGCACTTCGTGACGCGGCCGGCCTCGAGCGCGTTCTGCACCGGCCCGAAGGCCAGTGTCATGAGCAGGCCGATGATCGTGATGACGACCAGGATCTCGATCAGCGAGAACCCCTGCTGGCCCGGCAAATCGGCCCGGGCGGCGTTGTCGCGCCGGCCGGCGGCGGTGTGGGACGGGATCCTCAGACGTTGACCTTCGCGAGCTTCGCGGCGGCCGACTTCAGCGCGTTGGCCTTGTCGGTCTTCTCCCAGGTGAAGCTCGCGCCCTCGCGCCCGAAGTGGCCGTGGCGCGCGGTCTCGAAGTAGATCGGCCGCTTGAGGTTGAGCGTGCGGATGATGCCGGCCGGCTTGAGGTCGAAGTGCTCGCGGACCAGGCGCGCGAGATCGTCGTCCGAGACCTGGCCCGTGCCGAAGCTGTTCACGTTGATCGAGACCGGCTCGGCCACGCCGATGGCGTAGGCGACCTGCACCTCGCAGCGGTCGGCGAGCCCGGCCGCGACCAGGTTCTTGGCCACGTAGCGCGCCGCGTAGGCCGCGCTGCGGTCGACCTTGCTCGGGTCCTTGCCCGAGAAGGCGCCGCCGCCGTGCCGCCCCATGCCGCCGTAGGTGTCGACGATGATCTTGCGGCCCGTCAGGCCGCTGTCGCCGTGCGGACCGCCGACCACGAAGCGGCCGGTCGGGTTGATGAAGAACTTCGTGCGCTCGTCGAGGAACTTGGCCGGGATGACCGACTTGGCCATCGCGATCATGTCCTTCTCGATCGTCGCGTGCGGCGCGTCGGGCGCGTGCTGGGTCGAGATCACGACCGTGTCGACGCGGATCGGCTCGTCGTCGTGGTACTCGACCGTGACCTGGCTCTTGGCGTCCGGCCGCAGGTACTTCAGCTGGCCGCTCTGGCGCAGCTCGGCCTGCTTCTCCATGAGCCGGTGCGCGAGGTGGATCGGCAGCGGCATGAGGCTGGGCGTGTCGTTGCAGGCGTAGCCGAACATCATGCCCTGGTCGCCGGCGCCCTGCTCCTTGTGCAGGCCCTCGCCCTCGGTCACGCCCTGGCTGATGTCGGGCGACTGCCGGTCGAGCGCGACCATGACCGCGCAGGTGTCGCCGCAGATGCCGAAGGCGTCGTCGTCGTAGCCGATCTTGTTGATCGTCTCGCGCGCGACCTTGGCGTAGTCCACGATCGACTTCGTGGTGATCTCGCCGGCCACGACGCACAGGCCGGTCGTGACGAGCGTCTCGCAGGCCACGCGCGAGTCGGGGTCGCCCGCGAGGCAGGCATCGAGGATCGAGTCGCTGATCTGGTCGGCCAGCTTGTCGGGGTGTCCCATCGACACCGACTCGGACGTGAAGAGGACCTGTCTCACCATGATCGCGCGACTCCTGTGAACGCCTGCCCGGATGCGGGAAAAACGGCCCACGAGATTACCCTAAACCGCGCGGTCGTCCAACGCGCCACGGGCGCTCAGGGGGCGCTCAGGCCGCGGGCATCCGGAGCAGGCCGGCCTCGGCCAGCAGCGCCACGTCGGCGGCCGCGGCGCCGCGCAGGCCGCTGACGGCGGCGCGCGCCTTCCGCCCCATGGCCGCGCGCGCCTCGCCGTCGGCGAGCAGCGCCGCGAGCCGCGCCGACAGGGCCGCGCCGTCGGGCACGATCTCGAGCCCGCCGGCCGCGCGCAGGCGCTCGGCCTCGGCCCGGCACGACTCGAGGTGCGGCCCGACGAGCACGGCGGCGGAGGCCGCGGCGGGCTCGAGCACGTTGTGGCCCCCCACGGGCACGAGCGACCCACCCAGGAAGACGACCGAGGCCAGCGCGAAGAAGGCCTCGAGCTCGCCCAGCGTGTCGACGACCAGCACGCTCGCCCGGCCGCGCCCGGGCTCGGCCTTCGAGTGGAGGGCGCACTCCAGGCCCATCCGCTTGAGCGTGCGGAGCACGTCGGGCACCCGCTCGCGATGCCGCGGCACGAGCACGAAGTGGCAGGCCGCCCCGCCGCCCGCAGCCTGCCAGGCGGCCGCGGCGAGCTCGTCCTCGCCGGCGTGCGTGCTGCCGGCCACGAAGACCGGGTGGCCGTCGCCCAGGCCCGTGCGCGCGGCCAGCGCGGCCACCGCCTCGCGCGCGGGCGGCTCGCCGAGCTCGTGCTTGAGGTTGCCGGTCACGCGGATGCGCGACTCCGGCACGCCGAGGTCGGCGATGCGCCGGCCATAGGTCTCGTCCTGGGCCGCGACGAGACACAGCCGGTCGAACTCGGGCAGCCACCAGCTCCAGCGCCGGTAATTCCTCCAGCTCTTCTCGGTCATGCGCCCGTTCACGATCGCCGGGCCGATGCCGGCCTCGTCGGCCGCGCGCACCAGCGCCGGCCAGACCTCGAGCTCGAGCAGCACGAGCAGCCGCGGCCGCAGCCGCCGCAGCACGCGGTGCACGACGAGCGACAGGTCGAGCGGCGCGTGGAAGACGTACAGGTCGGGGAAGGCGCGGCGCGCCGTCTCGTAGCCGGCCGGCGTGCTCGTCGAGAGCGAGAGCGGCAGCGTCGGGTCGTGCGCGCGCAGCGCCTGCACGAGCGGCCGGGCCGCCTTGACCTCGCCCACCGAGACGGCGTGGATCCACACCGGGCGCCCGGCCGGCGCGCCGTCGGGCAGCCAGCCCAGGCGCTCGCGCGCGAGCCGCAGCTGGCGCCGGTCGCGGCAGGCCTTCACGGCCCACACCGGCGCCGCGAGCAGCAAGGCCAGCAGGACGAGCACGCCGTAGGACGCGTGAGCGAGCGCGACGCGTCCCCGGCTGCGCGCCGTCGTCACGCCTCGTACTTCGGGAAGCAGCAGCGCTTGTACTTCTTGCCGCTGCCACAGGGGCAGTCGTCGTTGCGGCCGACGCGCGCCCCCTTGCGCACGATCGGCGCCGACGGGCCCTGGCGGCCGGCCTGCGCCGCGGCGCGCTCGCGGCCGCGCTGCATGGCGGCGAGCGTCGCGGCCGAGGCCGCCGGCCCGCGCGTGGCCGTCGCCGTGCCCGCCCCCGCCGCGCCGGGGGCCGCCGGCGCGCGGCCGGCCGTCACCGCGCTGCCCTCCCAGCGCTGCTCGAGCTTGCGCTGGTCCTCGGTCTTGACCTCGAGGCGGAAGAGCAGCGAGGTGACCTCCTCGGCGATCGTCGACAGCAGCATCTGGAACTTGTCGTAGCCCTCGCGCTTGTACTCGACCTTGGGGTCGACCTGCGCGTAGCCGCGCAGCCCGACGCCGGCCTTGAGCTGGTCCATCGCGCGGAGGTGGTCCTTCCAGCGCGCGTCGATCGTGTTGAGCACGAGGAAGCGCTCGATCATCCGCATGCGCTCGCTGCCGAGCTGCGTCTCGCGCTCGGCGTAGCGCGCCTCGAGCCGCTGCATGACGTGCCCGGTCACCGGCCCCGTGTCCTCGGCCCGCGGCAGCTCGGGCGGCTCGAAGGGCGTGGCGAAGCGCGCCTTGAGCTCGGTGCACAGGCCGTCGCGGTCGGGCTCGTTCTTCGTCCAGCGCGAGGCGACGATGGCGTTCACGACCTCCTCGCACATGTCGAGGATCAGCGGCTTGAGCTCGTGGCCCTCGAGCACCTCCTGGCGCTTGCCGTAGATCGTCTGCCGCTGCGTGTTCATGACCTCGTCGTACTCGAGCAGCGACTTGCGCACCTCGAAGTTGCGCGCCTCGACGCGCTTCTGCGCGCGCTCGATGCCGCGCGTGACCATGCGGCTCTGGATCTCCTGCCCCTCGGTCATGCCCATCTTCTCGAGCAGGCCGCTGACCCACTCGCGCGCGAAGATGCGCATCAGGTCGTCCTGCAGCGAGAGGTAGAAGCGCGTGCGGCCCGGGTCGCCCTGGCGGCCGCTGCGGCCGCGCAGCTGGTTGTCGATGCGGCGGGCCTCGTGCCGCTCGGTGCCGAGCACGTAGAGGCCGCCGAGCCCGAGCACGTCCTGCTTCTCCACCTCGACCTGGGCCTTGATCTCGGCCGCCACCGCGACCGGGTCGGCCTCGGGCTGCAGCTTGAGGCGCTGCGCGATGAGCGCGCCGGGATTGCCGCCGAGCTGGATGTCCGTGCCGCGGCCGGCCATGTTCGTGGCCACCGTGACCGCGCCCTTGCGGCCGGCCTGCATGATGATCTCGGCCTCGCGCGCGTGCTGCTTGGCGTTGAGCAGCTCGTGCCGGACGCCGCGGCGGCTCAGCATGGCCGCCAGCTGCTCGTTCTTCTCGATCGAGGTCGTGCCCACCAGGATCGGCTGGCCGGTCGCGTGCACGCGCTCGATCTCGTCCGCGATCGACTTCCACTTCTCCTTGTCGGTGCGGTAGACGACGTCGTCCTCGTCGGCGCGGACCATCGGGCGGTTGGTCGGCACCGTGACCACGTCGAGGTCGTAGATCTTGCTGAACTCGGCGGCCTCGGTGAGGGCCGTGCCGGTCATGCCCGCGATCTTGTGGAACAGGCGGAAGTAGTTCTGGAAGGTGATCGTGGCCAGCGTCTGCAGCTCCTCGCGGATGCGCAGCTTCTCCTTGGCCTCGACCGCCTGGTGCAGGCCGTCCGACCAGCGCCGGCCGGGCATGAGGCGGCCGGTGAACTCGTCCACGATGACGATCTCGGGCCCCTGCTCGCCCTGGTGGACGACGTACTCCTTGTCGAGCTTGTAGATGTAGTGCGCGCGCAGGGCCTGCTCGAGGTGGTGCGGCCAGTCCATGTGCTCGCCGTCGTAGAAGCTCTCGACGCCCGCCAGCCGCTGGGCGTGCTCGATGCCCTCCTCGGTGAGCACGCACATGTGCTCCTTCTCCTTGACCTCGAAGTCGGGCCCGGCCTTGAGATCGCGCGCCACGCGGTCGGCCTCGTAGTAGCGCTGCGTGCTCGACTCGGGCAGGCCCGAGATGATCAGCGGCGTACGGGCCTCGTCGATCAGGATGCTGTCGACCTCGTCGATGATCGCGTACTCCAGGTGCTTCTGGACCTGGTCCTCGCGGCGCGACTTCATGTTGTCGCGCAGGTAGTCGAAGCCGAACTCGTTGTTCGTGCCGAAGGTCACGTCGCAGGCGTACTGGACCTGCCGCTCGGTCGGCGACATGTTCGACTGGATCGCGCCGGTCGTCATGCCCAGCGCCGCGTAGACCGGGTGCATCCAGTCGCGGTCGCGCTGCGCGAGGTAGTCGTTGACCGTGACGATGAACACGCCCTTGCGGAGCAGCGCGTTGAGGTAGGCCGGCGCGACGGCCGTCAGCGTCTTGCCCTCGCCCGTCGCCATCTCGGCGATGTTCCCGTTGTGCAGCACGATGCCGCCCAGGATCTGCACGTCGAAGGGCCGCTGGCCGAGCGTGCGGCGCGCCGCCTCGCGGGCCGCGGCGAAGGCGTCGGGCAGCAGGTCGTCGAGGCTCTCGCCGGCGTCGAGGCGCTGGCGCAGCGCGGCGGTCGTGCCGGCCAGCGCGGCCGCGTCGAGCGCCTGGTACTTGCCCTCGAGCGCGTTGACCTGCTCGACGAGCGGGCGGAGCGTCTTCAGCACCCGCTCGTTGCGGTCTCCGAAGACGGCCTTGAGGACGGTGCCCAGGGCCATGGTCAGTTCGAGTTTGTCATAGGCGGTCTTGTCTTCCCAGCACGTGGTCGAGCATCGAGAAGAGCAGCTCCATCCGGAAGGGCTTGACCAGGAAGCCGTCGGCCGCGTCGAGCTGCTGCAGCGTGAGCGAGCCCTCGGTGGCGATGAGCACCGGCACGCGCGCCGTCGCCGGCCGCGACTTGAGCACACGGCAGGCCTCGAAGCCGTTGAGGTGCTGCATCTCGTTGTCCATGAGGATCAGGTCGTGGCGCCCGGGGTCGGCCTGCTCGACCGCCTCGCGGCCGTCGTGCAGGACCGACACGGTATAGCCCCGCGCCTCGAGCAGCAGCGCGAGCGTCGCGGCGATGTCGCGGTCGTTGTCGACGAGCAGGATCCGGCGGCCGTTGGCGGGCGCGCGCCGCGCCGGCCAGGCGGCCACGAGCCCCTTGATGTGCTTGGCCGTCGGCAGGCCGGCCGCGTCCCAGGCGGCCTCGACCTGCTCCTTGAGCGCGAGGTTGCTCCGCCGCAGCTCGTCGAGCTCGCGCTGCTCCTGCGCGCTGGCCCCCTCGAACATCCGGTCGTGCGTGTCGACGCCGAAGAAGAACTCGCCCTCGACCAGGTACTCCTGCAGGACGAGCTTCATGAAAGGGTAGCGGGGGTTGCCGAGCCGGAGCGCGTAGCGCCGCGTGGCCTGCTCGCCGGTGCGCAGCGTCTCGTCCGCGAGCAGCGGCAGCACCGGCGCGAGCGGCTCGTCGTCGCCGCCGGGCAGCTCGACGGGCGCCAGCGCGCCGTCCCACACGACCTCGGCGTAGACCGCGATCGCGCGGCGGAGCTGCCCGACCGTCATGGCCTCGAGGCGCATGCCTCAGGGGACCCGCAGGGTCTTGATGACCGAGCGCACCTCCGCCCGCCCCGCCGCGGCCAGCGACGCGCGCATCGCCTCGAGCATGCGCGGGATCGCGTCGGGCCTGCGGTAGTGCGCGGTGCCGACCTGCACGGCGCTGGCGCCGGCGCACAGGAACTCGAGCGCGTCGTCGGCGCTCATGATGCCGCCGATGCCCACGACCGGGATGTCGACCGAGCGCGCGACGTCCCAGACCATGCGCAGGGCCACCGGCTTGATCGCCGGGCCCGACAGCCCGCCGATGACCGTGCCGAGGCCGGGTCGCCCGCTGCGCCAGTCGACGGCCATGCCGAGCAGCGTGTTGATGACCGAGACCGCGTCGCTGCCGGCCTCGTGCGCCGCGCGCGCGATGGCCACGACGTCCGAGACGTTCGGCGTGAGCTTGGTGATGATCGGCAGGCGCGTGGCGGCGCGCACGTCGCCGACGAGGCGGTAGACGACCTGCGGGTCGCGGCCGAAGGGCAGGTCGCCGCCCTCGACGTTGGGGCACGAGATGTTCAGCTCGAGCGCGTCGACGCCCTCGGCGCCGTCGAGCCGCGCGGCCATCTCGCCGAACTCGCCCGTGCAGGTGCCGGCGATGTTGACCACGAGGCAGTCGGCCTTGCCGGCCAGCCGCGGCAGCACCTCCTTGAGGAAGTGCGGCAGGCCCTTGTTGGGCAGGCCGATGCTGTTGAGCAGGCCCGAGGGCGTCTCGCACAGCCGCGGCATGGGGTTGCCGCGGCGCGGCTTCATGGTCAGCGTCTTGACCACGACCGCGCCCGCGACGGAGAGGTCCCAGAAGGGCTCCATCTCGAGGCCCAGGCCGGCCGTGCCCGAGGCGGTCATGAGCGGGTTCTTGAGCGCCAGCGGCCCGACCTGCACCGAGAGGTCGACCGACTCGGGCGCCAGCGTGCGGGCGGCCGGTGCGTTCGACGCAGGCGACGGCGACGAGGTCTTCGCGGTCATGCGAGCGGCCATGATAGCCGAGGGCGCCCGCTCCCCGAGCGCCGCGGCGCGCGCGCTCAGGCCGGCGGCGCGGGCGCGTCCGGCGCCGTCGCCTCGGGCCGGTCGCGCGCCATGCTCAGCGCGAGCAGCCCGACGCCGACGCAGATCGCGCTGTCGGCCACGTTGAAGATCGGGAAGGGCGCGAAGGGCTTGAAGCCGAAGTCGACCATGAGGAAGTCGCGCACCTTGCCGCCGGCGAACAGGCCGTCGTAGATGTTGCCGAGCGCCCCGCCGAGCACGAGGCCGAGCGCGACCTGCATGAGCCGGGCCCGTGGCGGCGTGGTGCGCAGCATGCCGATCACGATGATCGCGGCGACGACGCGCACCCAGGGCAGGTAGCCCGACCAGTGCGTGAGCTGGCCCCACATCACGCCGGGATTCTCGACCTTCATGAAGCCGAGCCAGCGGGTGCCGAACAGCCAGCGCTTCTCGCCGATGAGCTTGAGCGAGTCGAAGACCGCCGCCTTCGACCACAGGTCGAAGGCCGTCACGGCCATCGCGATCGCGAAGGCCAGGCCCTTGCCACGCAGCGTGTGCGGCGTCGGCTCCGCGCCATCGCGCATGACGGCCTCGCCGGTCAGAGCAATCGTTCCGCCGCCGCCTGGCACTTCACGCAGTTCGAGGCGAAGGGCAGGGCCTCCAGGCGCGCGAGCGGGATCGGCTCGCCGCACACGAGGCAGACGCCGAACACCCCCGCCTCCATCGCTTCGAGCGCGTCGTTGATCGAGCGCAGCGTGCGGGCCTCGTTCTCCATGAGCTCGAGCGTGATCGTGCGCTCGAAGGCGTCCGAGCCGTAGTCGGCGACGTTCTCCGCGTCGACCTCGGGCTCGTCGGCGCGCAGCGCCTCCTTGCCCATCGAGTCGATGTCGCCGGCGAGCCGGGCGCGGAGGTCGAGCAGCTTCTGCTTGAGCGGCGCCAGCGACTTGCGCGAGTAGGGGCTCTTGATGCGCGCGTGCGGCTTCTTGTCGGCCACGGGCTTGGGACCGGCCTTGGAGGCCGCGGCGCGGGCCGCGGCCGTGGCCTGGCGCGCGCGATCGGCCACGCTCGGCAGCTTCGCGCGCGCGGCGTCGGCCGACGGGCTGGCGCCCGCGGCCACCGGCTTGCCGGCGACAGGCTTGCCCGCCACGAGCTTGCCCGCCGCGGGCTTGCCCGGCGCGGCCTTGCCGGCCACCGCGTTGCGCGGCTTGGCGCTCTCGACGCTCGCCACCCCCTTGGCGGGCGGCACGGTCTTGCCCGGTGGCGCCACGCGCTTGGCGGGTGGCAACTTCACCGCCGGCTTCTTCGCGGCCGTCTTGGTCTGCTTCACCTTCTGAGCCATGCCGCCCCTCGTGGTCGTGGAGAGTTCGACCCGCCGCGCTTCATCACCGGAGATCGGGATGCCAGGATATCCGGCGCGAGCGGGAGCCGTTGAAATGGGCCGGAACATAGCGCTCCCCTCCCGGGA
>Ga0111539_10002945_pt1 | contig 22581 bp, 27 predicted proteins | sample RhiMethybrSRZTD1_FD_79667 | JGI IMG/M metagenome (GOLD analysis project Ga0111539, IMG submission 79667) | Populus rhizosphere microbial communities from Tennessee, USA - Rhizosphere MetaG P. TD hybrid SRZTD1 (version 2) (version 2) | ecosystem: Host-associated > Plants > Roots > Rhizosphere >...
ACGAGCACGCGGATGCAGTTGCCGTTGATACCGGCCTTCAGGATCAGCAGGCCGCGGCGCGCGGCAGCGTCCGCAACCGCGGTCGCGAGGTCGGCGGCGGGCTCGCCGTGCTGCCGTAGCTCGATCGCCAGCATCGCCCCGAGTCCGCGCACCTCCGCGACCGAGTCGAAGCGGTCGCGCCAGGACTCCATCCGCGAGCGGATCGCCTCTCCGACTTCCGTCGCGCGCTCCGCCAAACGGTCCTCGGCGATCGCGTCGAGAACGGCGTGCGCCGCCGCGATGGCCACGGGGTTGCCGACGTAGGTCCCCCCGACGGCGCTGTCCCCGGGCGCGTCCATGATGTGCGCGCGCCCGACCACACCTGAGAGCGGGATGCCCGCGGCGATCGACTTCGCGATCGTCATCAGGTCGGGCTCGACTCCGAAGTGCTCCATCGCGAAGACCTTGCCCGTGCGGCAGAACCCGGTCTGGACCTCGTCGGCGACCATGACGATCCCGTTGGCGTCGCAGATCTCGCGCACGCCCTCGACGAACTCCTGCGAGGGAACGATGAAGCCGCTCTCGCCCTGCACCGGCTCGAAGACGATTGCCGCGACCTCCTCGGCCGCGATGCGTGTCTTGAACGCCTTGTCGAGCTCTTCGAGGTCGTCGAAGCGGACACGGTAGACCTCCGGCGCGAACGGCCCCAGCCCGGCTTTGTAGGGATGCGTCTTCGAGGTGAGGCTGAGCGCGAGCAGCGTGCGTCCGTGAAAGCCCCCGTCGAAGGCGATGACGGCGGGCCGGCGCGTGTACGAGCGCGCGAACTTGACGGCGTTCTCGACCGCCTCGGCGCCCGAGTTGAAGAACGCGGCGCGAAGGTCGCCGCCGATCGAGACGAGCTCGACGAGCCGCTCCGCGAGCGCGATGTAGTTCTCGTAGGGGACGATCGTGAAGTCGGTGTGGGTGAAGCGCTCGATCTGCTCCTTCGCCGCCTCGACGACGCGCGGGTTCGAGTGACCGACGTTGAGGCAGCCGACCCCGCCGGTGAAGTCGATGAACGTGTTCCCGTCGACGTCGGTGATCGTGGCGCCGTGCGCCTCCTCGATCACGATCGGCAGGTAGATGGAGAGAGGCTCCGCGATGACGCGGGCCTTGCGGTCGAGGATCTCCCGGCTGCGGGGCCCGGGGATCTCGGTCTTGAGGTCGATCGCTCGTGTCGTGGCCATGGTTGGTGAGCTTATACATTGCAGCGAAGCTCATGGTTCTGTCCGACCGCACCATTCGCCGGCTGCTCGAAGAGGGCCGAATCGGCATCGATCCCTACTTGGAGGAGCTGCTGCAGCCGTCCAGCGTGGACGTGCGCGTCGACCGGCTCTTCCGGGTCTTCCGCAACTCGCGCTACCCCTACATCGACGTCAAGGAGCCGATGGAAGACCTCACGGAGCTCGTCGAGGTCGCGGACGAGGAGCAGCCCTTCATCCTCCATCCAGGCGAGTTCGTGCTCGGCTCGACGCTCGAGCGGATCCGCCTCCCCGAGGATCTCGTCGCTCGCCTCGAGGGGAAGAGCTCGCTGGGACGGCTCGGCTTGCTCATCCACTCGACCGCCGGCTTCATCGACCCGGGCTGGGACGGCCACGTGACCCTCGAGCTCTCGAACGTCGCCAACCTCCCGATCACGCTCTACGTCGGCATGAAGATCGGGCAGCTCTCGTTCGTGCAGCTCACGGAGCCGGCCGAGAACCCCTACGGCGCCGCGCTGCTCGGCTCGAAGTACCAGGGCCAGGCGGGGCCGACGCCGAGCCGCTACTGGAAGAATTTCGAGTGACCGTCCTCGTCGTCGGAGGGACGGGATTCGTCGGCGGCCACGTCGTCCACGCGTTCCGCGCCGAGGACGTGCCGGTCCGCGTTCTGGCCCGAAGGCCTGAGAGGCAGGAGCGCTTCGCCGCCTGGGGCTGCGAGGTCGTCCAGGGAGACATGACCGAGCCGGACAGCCTGCGGCGCGCGGCCGAGGGCGCCGACGCGGTCGTGAACCTCGTCGCCCTGCCGCCCTTCGCCAAGCCGGACGCCATCAGGCGCGTGATGGAGCAGGGCACGCGTGACCTCGTCGCCGCGGCAAGAGAGGCGGGCGCCAAGCGCTTCATTCTCATGAGCGCGCTCGGGACGAGCGAGCGCAGCAAGGATCTCGCGCCCTACTACCACGCCAAGTGGGAGGAAGAGCGCGAGGTCGCGGGCTCCGGGCTCGAGCACACGATCTTCCGCCCCAGCTTCATCTTCGGGCGCGACGGCGGGATGCTCCCGGGCCTCGTCTCGCTCGTGCGCTACTCGCCGATCACCCCCGTCGTCGGCACGAAGAGATTCCAGCCCATCTGGGTCGAGGACGTCGCCGCCTACTTCACGAGCGCGCTCTCGACACCCGCGGCGGCCGACAAGACCTTCGAGCTCGGCGGCCCCGACGTCGTCACTTTCGCCGAGCTCAACGAGCGCATCCGCAGGGCGCTCGACAAGAAGCGCCTTGCCTTTCAGATGCCGACCGGCCTCCTCAAGGCGGGCGCGGCGGTGGGATCGGTCCTGCCTCCGCTCCGCGGTGCCCGGGACGGCGTGGCCATGCTCGAGTTCGAGGACAACGTCACGGACATCGAACCCGCCGTCGAAGCCCTCGGAGTGACTCCGATCGGGCTCGACGAGATGCTGCGCCGTGCGACGGCGAGCGCCTGACGCCTACTGGTGCTCGAGGTCGGTGCCCGGCCCGCCGACGAGCGTGTCCGTGCCGGTACCTCCGATCAGCTTGTCGGGGCCGGCCTCGCCGCGAAGCGTGTCGTTCCCACCGTTGCCGCGAATCGTGTCGGCACCGCCGCCGCCGCAGATGATGTCGTCGCCGCCGAGCCCCTTGATGACGTCGTTCCCGCCGCGCCCCACGACCACGTCCTGCGCGGCCGTACCGGTGATCTTGTCGGCTTTCTCCGTTCCGACGATGGTGGCGAACTGGCGGCCGCAGATCGCGGTCACGACCTTCCGCTTCGGCCACGGGCGCCCGTCTCTGGTGCTGGAGCCCGTGAAGGTCGCCACGTCGACCAAAGAACCGGCCGGCAAAGATCGCTCGCAGTGATATGACCACATCTCGCCGGGATCGATGACGTCCGTCTCCCCGGAGTCTCCTGAAGTGCGCACAACGGGCGAGCAGTGGTCGTCCGCCACCTGCACGGAGTAGGCGCCTGGAGTGGGGTTCACCGGCATTCCCGGGTCGGTCGGGCTGTCGTTCTCGGCGAAGTAGTCGTACTGCGCGGTGGAGGGCGGCACGAGCGAGATCGTTGGCGAGACGGTGAACGTCACGTGCGGTCGTGTGATGACGACAGAGCGAGCCGATCCGGACGTCACGGGATCGGGATCGGGACTCGACGTGTGCCACACGCCCGTCACCGAGATAGAGACCGGCCCCCGGAAGACGCCTGGATCGAAGGCCACTGTGAGCTTCTTCGTCGGGAAGGTCTTCGGAGCGGAGCCTGCCGGGAAGTTGACACCCGTGGCCAGCGTGAACAACCGGCCCCCAGAACTGCCGTCGCCGTTCGGAAACTGCAGGGTCACCGTCGCATTGGTGACGTCGCAGGTCGTCGCGAAGACGCCGTCGTTCCCGACCTCGACGGTGATCGGGACGACGTCGCCATTTCGATGGGCGAAGTTCAGGCCTGACCCCCATTCGTAGGTGAAGGCCGGCTGCGTGCAGCCATCCGGATGCGGATGGCCGGCGGCAAGGGGTGCCGCCGCGGCCGCGACAACGACCAGCGCAACGAGTCGTCGGAGCATGATCTGAACATATTCGGCTCGTCGTATTAAGCAACCAGGGCGGCCCGGAGGCCGCCCTGGAAGACAGTAGATCGCCTGGATTAGGCAGGGGCGCTGGGTGGTTCTCGGTCCCCCACGCTGGCTAGGCGATTCCCCGTAGGTCCTGGGGACACGCCCCTACCTGCGATTACCTCCACTGCCCGAACAGTCGCTATTCAAGATCGGACCACCTCCTTTCCGTGGTAGATCGATCATAGCGACCAGGTCAGGACGAACGAAGGCGGCTCAGACGCGGACCTTCACGACGCCGTCCTCGACGAAGACCTCGAAGGTCTCGACGGGCAGATACGCGGGTAGGGTCAACGCCCGGCCGGTTCGCACGTCGAACTGGGATCCATGGCGCGGGCAGATGGCCACGCCCGCCTCGGCGTCGAAATCCCCCTCCGCGAGCGGGCCGTCGTCGTGCGAGCAACGGTCCTCGATCGCGAAGTACTCCCCGTTCAGGTTGTAGACGCCGATCGCGAGCTCGCCCGCGCGGACGATCTTCACCTCCCCGGGCGGCAGCTCCTCGACCGGGCCGACGGTCAGCTCGCCCAACGCGCTATCTGAGCTCGAGGTCCTGGGCAAGGCCCGCCCACTCCTCGGGGAGCGCGGTGCCCTTGCCTTTGTGCAGCGCGAGCTTGAGGACGCCGAGGCCGAGCAGCGCGCACTTGAGCCGCACGGGCGTCAGCGGAATGCCGACCTCTTCGAGGAGCTCTTCCTTCGACATGCCCGCAACCTCGTCTGCTGTCCGGCCCTTGACCATCTCCATGAGCATCGAGGTGGAGGCCTGGCTGATCGCGCAGCCGCGGCCGCGGAACTTTACGTCCTCGATCTTGTCCCCGTCGAAGCTGACGAAGATCGAGACCTCGTCGCCGCAGAGCGGGTTCTGCCCCTCGGCCTCGACGTCGGCGCCCTCGATCACCCCGTGGCCGCGCGGGTTCTTGTAGTGGTCGAGGATGACCTCCCGATACAGGCTTTCGAGCTCGTTGCTCATGAGAACACCTTACGTGCCTTCTCGATACCCGCAACGAGCCGATCGATCTCCTCGGGAACGGTGTAGAGGTAGAAGCTCGCGCGCGTGGTGGCCGGAACGCCGAGCTTCGTCATGAGCGGCTGGTTGCAGTGGTGCCCGGCGCGGACGGCGACGCCATCCCAGTCGAGCACCTGCGCCACGTCGTGCGGATGGGCCCCTTCGACCTCGAAGGAGACGATTCCGGCGCGGCGGTCGGCCGGCGGCCCGAAGACGCGCACGCCGTCGAGCGCCTCGAGCTTCGGCAGGGCATAGTCGAGGAGCTCGCGCTCGTGGCGCTCGATCGCCTCGAGCCCGATTCCGTCGAGGTAGTCGATCGCAGCGCCCAGGCCCACGGCTTCCGCGATGGGAGCGGTGCCGGCCTCGAACTTGTGCGGGAGCTCGTTCCAGGTCGTCCGCTCGACCGTGACCTTACGGATCATGTGGCCGCCGAGCTCGAATGGAGACATCGCCTCGAGGAGCTCGGCCCTCCCCCAGAGGACGCCGATCCCGGTCGGCGCACACATCTTGTGCCCCGTGAAGGCGTAGAAGTCGGCGCCGGTCGCCTGCACGTCCACCGCACGGTGGGGGACGGCCTGGGCCCCGTCGACGACGGCGATCGCGCCCTGTTCGTGTGCCCAGGCGACGAGCCGCTCGACCGGGTTGACGGTACCGAGCGAGTTGGAGACGTGGGCGCACGCGAGCACCCTGACGTTGCCGCGCACCGCGAGCCCGTCGAGCTCTTCCAGCTGCAGCTCACCGTGCTCGTCCACGGGAAGGACCGCGAACTCGGCGCCGGTGCGGCCCGCGACGTACTGCCACGGGACGAAGTTGGAATGGTGCTCCATCTCGGTCGCGACGACGAGATCCCCCGGGCCGAGGTTGTCCAGCCCCCAACCGTAGGCGACGAGGTTGATCGCCGCGGTGACGTTGTGGGTGAAGACCACCTCGCGCGTCGACTCGGCGTTCACGAAGACGCGGGCTTTCTCCCGCGCTCCCTCGTAGGCCTCCGTCGCGCGCTCGCCGAGGTCGTAGACGCCGCGATGGATGTTCGCGTACGAGGTCTCGTAGAAGCGCGTCATCGCCTCGAGAACCGCGCGCGGCTTCTGCGCAGAGGCGGCGGTGTCGAGATAGGCGAGCGGGTGGTCGTGGATCCGCTGCTCGAAGATGGGGAAGTCCTCGCGCAGCTTGCGCGCGTCGAGCTTGGGCGTGGTGTCTACAGCCACGCTCTCATCGTACCGAGGTGCCCAACCGCTCTGGCCGGCGGCGGCTTTCGCCGGGCAAAGCGCGGCTTCGCCCACCGCCTGAACGCCTGGGCTATTCCGGGATGCGGGCTTCGAGGGCGGTCTGCAAGGCGTCCCGAACCGGCTCGAACTCGATCCGGTCGAAGATCTCCTGGTAGAAGCCGCGCACGATCAGGCGCTCGGCTTCGCCGCGCGAGAGGCCGCGGGCCATGCAGTAGAAGAGCTCGTCGCGATCGACCTGGCTGACCGTCGCGCCGTGCGTGCAACGCACGTCGTTTGCCTCGATCTCGAGCCCTGGGATGGAGTCGGCGTGCGCCTTGTCCGAAAGGAGGAGGTTGCGGTTCTCCTGATACGCGTTCGTCTTCTGCGCGTCCTCGGCGACGCGGATCATCCCGCGCCACACCGCGGTGGCGTGGTCGCGGAGGGCGCCCTTGAAGGCGAAGTCGGATGTGGTCGACGGCGCGAGGTGCGCCTGCAGCGTGTCGTAGTCGAGATGCTGGTCGCCGTCTGCGAAGTAGGCGCCCGTGACGCGTGAGGTCGCGCCCTGGCCGGCGAGGTCGTTCTCGATCCGCACCTTGCCTTTCTTCGAGCCGAAGCCGCCGGCGACCCAGTCGAGCTCGGCGTCGCGCTCGACGCGGGCCCGGTGCGAGGCGAAGTGCCAGGTCTCGGGGGAGAGGCTCTGGATGGAGACGTACTCGAGCTTGGCGCCCTGTTCGACGAAGAGCTCCGTCACCGCATTGGAATACGCGGCGAGGTCGGGCTTCTCCGAGACGTACTCCTCGATGAAGCTCGCCCGGCTGCCCTCCTCCGCGACGACGAGGAGGCGCCAGAAGAGCGCGCCGCCGTCGACCGAGTTGACGATGCGAACGTAGAGCGGCTTGGAGAGCTCGACGCCCTTGGGCACGCGCACGAGGAGGCCGTTCTTCCACTCGGCGGCGTTGTGCGCGGCGAACTTCTCGTCCGCCCCCACCAGCGTGCCGAGAAGCTTGTCGTCGCCGAGCGGCTCGAAGACGACGCCCTCAGGCGCGCGCTCGATCTCGATCCCGCCCTCGCTGACATGCGCGATCGCGGCGGCGTCGACGTCGAGCATGCCACTCGCGCGTTCGACGCTCGTCGCCCCGTTCGCCGTGAAGGCGGCGGGGTCGAACCCGCCCAGGTCGGTGAAGCGCCAGTGCTCGTCGGCCGTGCTGGGAAGAGGGAGCGCCTCGTAGCGCTTCAGGAGCGCGGCCTTGCTCACGGCGCGTACCTCCGGTGGAGCTGGAGCGCATTCCCGTCCGGATCGTGGAAGGTCGCCAGGTGGCAGACGCCGGAGTCGATCGTGTCGTGCGCGAACTCGATGCCCTCCGCCTCGAGCTTCGTGCGGGCCTCGTCGACGTCGGGCACCCGGAGCGCGATCGGCATCTGGTGGCCCTGCGGCTCCATCTCGAGCCCGAGCGCGCCGGGCGAGACGAGCGCGAGCGTCACGTTGCCGAGCTCGTACTCGACCCAGCGCTCACTCGACTTCGGATTCCTGCGCAAGCCAAGCGTCTGCCCGTAGAACTCGTCGGCGCGCTTCAGGTCTCGGACGGGGACGGAGACGAAGTCGGCTCGCTCCACCTGGAGCTCAGCCAACCGAGCCTTCCATCTGCAGCTGGATCAGCCGGTTCATCTCCACCGCGTACTCGAGCGGCAGCTCTTTCGTGATCGGCTCGACGAAGCCGGAGACGATCATGGCTGCCGCTTCCGCCTCGGAGAGACCGCGGCTCATCAGGTAGAAGAGCTGCTCCTCGCCGATCTTCGACACCGTCGCCTCGTGGCCGACGTCGACGTTGTTCTCGTCGATGCGGATGTACGGGTATGTATCGGTGCGCGAGTCCTCATCGAGGATGAGCGCGTCGCAGACGACCTTCGACTTGGAGCCGGTCGCGCCCTTGGCGACCTCCAGGAGGCCGCGATAGCTCGAACGGCCACCGTTCTTCGAGATCGACTTCGAGGTGATGACTGACGACGTGTTCGGCGCGACGTGTACCGCCTTGCCGCCCGCGTCCTGGTGCTGCCCCTCGCCCGCGAAGGCGATCGAGAGCACCTCGCCGTGCGCGCCCTCGCCCATGAGCCAGATGGCCGGGTACTTCATCGTCAGCTTCGAGCCGAGGTTCCCGTCCACCCATTCCATGGTCGCGTTCTCGTACGCGACCGCACGCTTCGTGACGAGGTTGTAGACGTTCTGCGACCAGTTCTGGATGGTCGTGTAACGACAGCGCCCGCCGGCCTTGACCACGATCTCGACGACCGCGGAGTGAAGCGAGTCGGTCGTGTAGATCGGCGCCGTGCAGCCCTCGACGTAGTGCACGTAGGCGCCCTCGTCGACGATGATCAGCGTGCGCTCGAACTGGCCCATGTTCTCCGCGTTGATACGGAAGTAGGCCTGGAGCGGCATCTCGACCTTCACGCCCGGCGGCACGTAGATGAACGAGCCGCCCGACCACACGGCCGAGTTCAGCGCGGCGAACTTGTTGTCGTTCTGCGGGATGATGGTGCCGAAGTACTGGCGGACGAGGTCCTCGTGCTCGCGCAGGCCCGAGTCCATGTCGAGGAAGAGGACGCCCTGCGCCTCGAGGTCTTCCTTGAGCTTGTGGTAGACGACCTCGGACTCGTACTGGGCGCCGACGCCGGCGAGGAACTTGCGCTCGGCCTCGGGGATCCCGAGCCGGTCCCACGTCTGCTTGATGTCGGGCGGGAGGTCCTCCCAGGACTTCGCCTGCTTCTCCGTGGGCTTGATGTAGTAGTAGATGTTGTCGAAGTCGATCTCTTCGAGGTTGCCGCCCCAGCGCGGAAGCGGGCGACGCTCGAAGTACTCGAGCGACTTCAGGCGGAACTTGCGCATCCAGTCGGGCTCCGACTTGTGCGCGGAGATCGCCTCGACGACCTCCTTCGACAGGCCCTTCTGGGACTTGAAGAAGTAGTTCTCGGGATCGTGGAAGCCGTAGCGGTACTCGTTGCCGATCTCGGCGACGACCTGGGTCTCAGAAGTTGCCACTACGCCTCACCTCCAACGGGCTCCGGAATGAACGCCTCGTAGCCCTCGGCCTCGAGCTTCTGGGCGAGCTCGGGGCCGCCTTCCTCCACGATACGCCCGTCGACGAAAACGTGCACGAAGTCCGGCGTGATGTAGTCGAGGATGCGCTGGTAGTGGGTGATTACGAGCGCGCCCATCTCGGGGCCGACGAGCTTCGAGACGCCGCCCGCGACGATGCGCAGCGCGTCGATGTCGAGGCCCGAATCCGTCTCGTCGAGGATCGCGATCCGCGGCCGCAGCATCGCCATCTGCAGGATCTCGACCCGCTTCTTCTCGCCGCCCGAGAAGCCGTCGTTCAGATAGCGGCCCGCCATCTCCTTCGGCACCCGAAGCGACTCCATCGCCTCGTTCAGCTGCTTGCGGAACTCGGGGATCTTGACCGGGTCGTCCTCGCCCCCGTTCTTCGCCTTGCGCACCGCGTTCACGGAGGAGCGCAGGAAGCTCGCAACGGTCACGCCGGGGACAGCGTGCGGGTACTGGAACGCGAGGAAGAGGCCGCGCTGCGCGCGCTCGTCCGCCTCGGCTTCCAGGATGCTCTCGCCGTCCAGCAGAACATCGCCTCCGGTGATCTCGTACGCCGGATGGCCCATGAGCGCGTAGGCAAGGGTGGACTTGCCCGAGCCGTTCGGGCCCATGATCGCGTGCACCTGGTTCGTGTCGACCTCGAGGTCGACTCCACGGACGATCTCCGTGCCGTCTTCAGTGGCGACGTGCAGGTCGTTGATCTGGAGCAAAGCCAAGTTCGTAACAGCCTTTCACTAGGTCGCACCCGGCCTCGAGCCAGGCGCTTGTGACAGACCAAGTGTACCGATTCACCCCTGGTGTCCCCTTTGCAGGCACCGTGCTACCATCGATGCATGGGTCCCCTGGGATGGCCTGAGATAATCATCATCCTCGTCGTGCTGCTCCTGCTCTTCGGAGCCAAGCGCCTGCCGGAGATGGGACGCTCCCTGGGACGCGGCATGCGGGAGTTCAAGGACGCGGTCACCACGAGCGAGCCGGAGCCGAAGGAAGTCACCACCGCTCCGACGCCCACGCCCGTGACGCAGGCTTCGACCACTGAGCCGCCTGCTCAACCGCAGCCGCAGCCGAAGAGCGAGAACGCCTAGCACACGGCCATGGCGCGGCTCCCGCGTCGTCTGAAGCACGAGGACAGCGTCACGCTCGTCGAGCACCTCGACGAGTTTCGCTCGCGCCTGATCGTCGCGATCATCGCCGTCGTGGTCGCGTTCGTCGGCGCCTACATCTTCAACGACGACATCCTGCGGTGGCTGGCGCAGCCCCTCCCCGAGGCCCGCGACGGGCAGCTCGTGACGTTCGGCGTCACCGAGCCGTTCTTCACCACCGTCAAGGTCGTCTTCATCGCGGCGATCGCGATCGCGCTGCCGGTCGTCCTCTGGCAGCTGTGGAGCTTCCTCGCGCCCGCGTTCGAGGAGAACGCCCAGCGAATCGTCGCCGTCTTCGTCCTCATCTCGACGGGGCTCTTCGCCGGCGGCGTGGCGTTCGGCTACTACGTCGTGCTGCCGCGCGCCCTCGGCTTCCTGACGACGTACAACGACGAGTTCTTCAACATCCAGATCCGCGCGAACTACTACTACTCGTTCGTCGCGTACACGCTGCTCGCGATCGGGCTCGTCTTCTGCCTGCCGATCTTCGTCCTCGCGCTCGTGCGACTCGGCGTGCTGACGTCAGGGACACTGCGCCGCAACCGGCGCATCGGCATCGCCATCGTCATCGTGGGCGCGGCTCTGCTCCCGACCGTCGATCCCGTCTCGCTCGTCTTCGAGACGATCCCGCTCCTGATCCTCTACGAGGGCTCGATCTGGGCGGCCGTGTTCTTCGAGAAGCGCTGGCGCGCTCGCGGGCTGATCGGCGCGCCGCTGATCGCCGACCAGTCGTAGGCTTCGCCGATCTTCCGTAGGCGGGCTCGCGTCTCGTCGCCGCAGAGCGCGCCCTCGACGCCCGCCTGGTAGAGGGCCTTCGGATCAATTCCCAGCGAGAGCACCGCCTCGTACTCGCGCGTGAGGTCGGTGTCGAACATCTCCGGGTCGTCGGTCGAGACCGTGCACGGGATCCCGGCGGCCACGAGCTCGGGAAGGGGGTGGTCGTCAAGCGAAAGGACGACTCCCGTGCGCAGGTTCGAGAGGGGCGTGACGTCGAGCACGACTCGCCGGTCGGCGAGCTCCTCGAGAAGAGCGGAGTCCTCGACGGCGCGGATGCCATGGCGAATCCGGTCGGGGCGCAGGCAGTCGAGCGCACCGCGGATCGACTCGGGGCCGGCAACCTCGCCGGCGTGCGGGACCGAGCCGAACCCCTCCTCCTCGACGAGCGCGAAGACGTCCGTGAACTTCTCCGGCGGGTAGAGGGCCTCCTCGCCGCCGAGCCCGATGCCGACGATGCCGCGATCCTTGTACTTCGTCGCCCGCCGGACGAGCTCGAACCCGTCCTCCACCGGTGCGCCGCGGGTGACGTCGGGCGTGAGCAGCACCTCGACCCCGTGCAGTTCCCGCGCCTCCTGGGCGCCGTCGCAGTAGCCCGAGAAGAGGTCGTCCCAGGGGACCCCGCGCCACGTGCGCTCGATCGGCGAGAAGATTCCTTCGACGTAGACGGCTCCGTGTCGCTTCGCCTCCGCCGCGTAGTCGACGACCACCTGGCGGAAGTCGTCGGCGGTCTGGAGGGCGTTCGTCGTCAAGATCCAGACCTCGATGAAGTGGTCGAAGTCGCGGTAGCGGTAGAGCTCGCGGATGCCTTCGACGGTGTCGGCCGGCAGAGCGAAGCCGTTCCGGCGCGCGATCTCGAGGAGCGTGTCGGGGCGCACGGTCGCCTCGAGGTGCACGTGGAGCTCGATCTTAGGGAAGGGGTGGGCCGCGATTTTCTCGGTATCCTCCACAGGCGCGGAGCGTACAGAGTCGCCCGCCCCCCGAGGCATCCAAGGAGGATCCCACCGCATGGCACGAGCCCAGGCACAGCGCCGCAAGACATCACGCACGCGTGCGCGGCGGAGTGCCTCGAGCGCCGAAGACCTGATGTTCTTCCCCAAGCTTCGCCGCAGGGCGAAGTGGGTCTTCCTCCTCCTCGCCATCGCGTTCGCGCTCGGCTTCGTCGCCTTCGGGGTCGGGACGGGCGTCGGCGGGACGAGCATCGGCGACGTCCTGCGCGACATTTTCTCGGGCTCGGGCGGCGGCCAGGACCTCGGCTCCCTCAAGGAGGACGCGGCCAAGAATCCCAAGGACCCCAACGCGCAGATCGCGTATGCGAACGGCCTGCAGACGGCCGGCCAGACGACCGCTGCGATCGCGATCCTCCAGAAGTACACGACGGCGAACCCGAAGGACGCCACCGCGCTGCAGCAGCTCGCAGCCCTCTGGGGCGCGGCCGCCACCAAGGCGCGGACCGAGGCGCAGGCCGCCTCCGTCGTCGCGGCCCAGGCGAACGCGGCGCGACCGCAGGCGCCGACCGACTCTCCCTTCCTCCAGCAGGTGCAGGGGAACAAGATCGCGGAGGTCATCTCGACGGATGCGAACAACCGCGCGTCGGCAGCGAACCTCCGGGCGCAGAACGCCTACCGCGAGGCGGCCAAGGTCTACCAGGATCTCACCCTCCTCACGCCCGACGATCCGAGCGTCTTTCTCCAGCTCGGCGTAGCCTCGCAGAGCGCCAACGACATCGAGGCGGCGATCGCCGCGTACCGGCAGTTCCTCGCGCTCGCTCCGGACGACGCGAGCGCGTCGCTCGTCAAGCGGCAGCTGAAGATTCTCGCGGCGCAGAAGAAGGCAGGTTCGTCGTTGGTGCCGAGCGGTTAAGCTCCACCTGCTCTGAACGACCAAGGGGACACATGAACTTCGACATCAAGACCGAAGAACTCGCCAACGACGCGTACGTCATCGCCCTGACGGGAGAGGTCGACCTCTACACCGCGCCCGAGTTCAAGCAGCAGCTGCTGGAAGTGATCGGCCAGGGCGCCAAGGAGGTCGTCGTCGACTTCTCCGACACCACCTTCATCGACTCGACCACGCTCGGAGTGCTCGTGGGGGGCGTCAAGCGCCTGCGGCCGAACGGGGGAAGGCTCTCGCTCGTCTGCAACGACCGGAACATCACGAAGATCTTCGAGATCACGGGCCTGAACAAGGTCTTCCCCATCTACGAGTCGCGTGCCGAGGCCGTGGAGAGCGTCGGCCAGGAGGCACAGGCGCAGACGTAGCCTCTTGACGCTCCGCGCACTACTCCCCCTGGTGCTCGCCGGAGCCGCGCTCCTGACTGCGGGCTGCGCAGGCCGCGCGGTCGACTCGAGCGCGGCGGATACGAACTCCGGCAAGACGCTCTTCTCCCAGAACTGCGGCGGCTGTCACACGCTCGCCGACGCGGGGACGGTCGCGAACGTCGGCCCGAACCTCGACGACGCGTTCCGCGCCTCGCGCACCGAGAAGGGCGGAGACTTCGAGGAGAGCACGATCTTCGACGTCACGCTCGACCAGATGAGGCTAGCGGCGCCGCCGATGCCTCGCTTCGACACCGGCCCGCAGGCGCTCACGGAGGAGGAGCTGCACAACATCGCGGCCTACGTCGCCTCCGTGGCCGGCCTGCCGCCGCAAGCCGCGAGCGGAACGGGAACGGCCGGCGCAACCGGCGAGACCGGCGCGACCACCACCCCCTGATGACGACGCTCCGCGGGGAGCGCGTCACCCTCCGGCCGCTCGACGAGCGGGACAAGCCTCGTCTCGTCGAGATCCTGGAGGAGCCCGAAGTCGCGCGGTGGTTCGGCATGAGCCCGGCGGAGGAGTCGGCCGAAGAGTTCATCTCCGATCCAGAGGTGACCGGCTTTGCGATCGAGGTCGAGGGTGCGCTGGTCGGCGCGATCGGCTTCTACGAAGAGAACGAGCCCGATTACCGCCACGCGGGCATGGATCTCTTCCTCGCCGAGGAGAGCCGGAACCAAGGCCTCGGCCGGGAGGCGCTCAGGCTGGTCGCGAACCATCTCTTCGACAGGCGGGGGCACCACCGGCTCGTGATCGACCCGGCCGCGGCGAACGCCCGCGCCATCAGAGCCTACGAAAGCATCGGCTTCAGGCCGGTGGGTGTCATGCGGTCGTACGAGCGCGGGCCCGACGGGACCTTCCACGACGGGCTCCTGCTGGATCTCCTGCGCGGCGAGCTGCGCTAGGCGGTTCGCCTCGTCTCGGCCTCGCGCTCGAGGTCGACGACGACGTGCGTGATCGGGAGGTCGAACCGCTCCTTCGCGCGCTCGACGACCCCGTCCTCCAGCCAGTTGGAGCGGCCGGCCGGGTGCGTCGAGACGACGATCTCGTCGGCCGGGAACATCCGCAGCGCATCCTCGATCGCCTGGCACGGATCGTCGTCCCCGACGATCCCTCGCGCGTCGATCCCGTCACCCGAGAGAGCGGCCAGGGACTCGTCGAGACGTGTCTGCGCGACGCCCCGTGCGGTGTCCTCGTCGGACGTCCAGTGGCGGATGCGCGTGTTCAGCGCCGGCGTGACGACGAGGACCTCGGCGTCGCCCGCGACCGCCCGCCGCACCACCTCGTCGCGAAGCGACCGGCCCGCGACGGTCTCGTTCGCGACGACCAGGATACGGTGCCGTCCGTCCGCGTCCCGGCTTCGGTCCCAGACCGCGGGCTCGACGACCTTCGGGTCGCTGCGGAAGTAGCGGTACCCGACGATCGGCGCGAGGACGAGGAAGGCGAGCAGCGCCGCCCAGCCGTTCACGAAGATGCCGACGAGCGCCACCGCCGCGAACAGAGCGACCACGGCGATGACGAAGCTGAAGGCCTCAGCCTCCGTCCGCACCGGGTTTCGCATCGCGGCCTCCCTGCTAGATCACGTAGACCGTGGTGTACACCACGATCCACATTACGTCCACGAAGTGCCAATAGATCCCCGGGATCTCGACTCCCAGGTGATCGTGCGCCGCCGGCCCGTAGTGGCCGCGCAGCGAGCGGACGAGCGCGATTCCGAGCAGAGTCAGCCCGAGGAACACGTGGCACCCGTGCAACCCGGTCAGGCCGAAGAACGTCGTGCCGAAGGCGAGATCGTGCGGGCTGAAGCCGATCCGCGTGTACTCGCGCGCCTGAATCAGGAGGAAGGTCAGGCCGAGCCCGAACGTGATCGCCAACCCGGCGATCAGGCCGGAGCGGTTGTTGCGCTTGATGGACTGGAGCGCCCAGTGCATCGTGAAGCTCGAGGACACGAGGATGATCGTGTTCAGCAAGGCGAGGTAGACCGGGAGCTCGTAGGGCTTCGGCGGCCACTCGTCGTGCGGGACGGCCACGCGGGCGAAGAAGTAGGCCGAGAAGAACGACCCGAAGAGCATGACCTCCGAGGCAATGAAGAAGTAGATGCCGAGGAGCCGCGAATCGACGCGCGAGCTGCGGTTCGCGACCGGAGGATGCGCGCCGTGCGCTTCCGCGTGCGCGCTCACGCGACCACCTGCGCGGCTTGCGCTTCCTCTTGCGTGACGACGATGTGCGTGACCGGAAGCCCGAACGACCTGATGCGGCCGAGGACGTCGCGGCGAAGCCAGCCCGAGGTCGCCTGGGGGAAGGTCGAGACGATGATCTCGTCGACCTGCTCGTCATGGATCGCGTTCTCGACGGCGACGACGGGATCGGGATCGCCCAGATGGCCGCTCGCCTCGATCCCCGCATCCGCCATCAGGCGGCAGATGGTGCTGAGCCTCCGCTCGGCGCCGACGGCGTCGGCCGGGATGACCACCGTGAACTCCGCCGGGGTGGCGGCGCTGCGCTCGTTGATCGCGGCGACGAGCGGTTGACCGAGAACCGTCTGGTTGGCGAGGACGAGGACGTGCGCACGCTCCCGCGGCGACTCGAGGTCGACGACCACGTGGTCGACCGGCTTGTCCGTCGCCTTGCGGGCGCGCTCGATCAGGTTCGCCCGCAGCCAGCTCGACTTCATCTCGCCGGGATGCGTGGAGATGATGATCTCGTCGGGGTCGTACTCGTGGATGGCGTCCTTGATCGCCTGGAGCGGATCGGGGTCGACCACGGCGCCCCGCGCGGCGATACCCGCCTCGTGGAGGAGGTCGAGAGTGCGCCGCAGGCGCCGCTCGGCGCTCGAGCGCCGGCTGTCGGCATAGACCACGAAACCGGCCCGCGGCGCGTTCTGCGGGCAGACGACGGTGACGCGGATCGGGCCCTCGGCGGCACGGGTCCGCAGCGCGTCGATCAGCGACTTCCCGGCCACGGTCTCGTTCGCCACGACGAGGATGTGGCGAGGCTCGACCATCAGTGCGAGATCACCTGTTCGCGCTCGGGCACCTCGGCGCGGTCACCGTTCAGGACGGCGTGGCGCGCCCCCCGCACGCCGTACTCGTAAGGACTGCCGACCACCTGGGGGATCTCGTCGAAGTTGAAGACCGGCGGCGGCGAGGAGACCTGCCACTCGAGGGTCAGCGCCCGCCAGGGATTCGCGGGGGCGATGGGGCCGCGCCACCAGCTGACGATCATGTTGTACAGAAAGACGATCGTCGAGGCTCCCAGCGCGAAGGACGCGACGCTGATGACGAAGTTCAGGCTCCCGAACCGGTCCGCGTAGTCGGACACGCGTCTCGGCATCCCCTGGAGCCCGAGCCAGTGCATCGGGAAGAACGTGACGTTGAAGCCGACGAACGTCAGCCAGAAGTGGATCTTCCCGAGCCGCTCGTTGTACATCCGGCCCGTCATCTTCGGGAACCAGTAGTAGATCCCGGCGAAGATCGTGAAGAGGGAGCCGCCGAAGAGGACGTAGTGGATGTGCGCGACGACGAAGTACGTGTCGCTCGCGTGGATGTCGATCGGGATCGAGCCGAGGTAGATGCCCGACAGGCCGCCGATCACGAACATCGTCACGAAGCCCAGTGCGAACAGCATGGGCGTCTTGAAGTGGATGCGCCCCTCCCAGAGCGTGGCGAGCCAGCTGAAGACCTTGATCCCGGTCGGGATGGCGATGAGCATCGTCGTCGCCATCATCGGGATGCGAAGCCAGGGCGACATCCCGGAGACGAACATGTGGTGCGCCCAGACCGAGAAGCCGAGCACGAGGATCGCCATCAGCGAGAGGGCCATGAGCCGGTAGCCGAAGACCGGTTTCCGTGCGAAGACCGCGATCACCTCGGACGCGATCCCGAATCCGGGCAGCATCATGATGTAGACGGCCGGGTGCGAGTAGAACCAGAAGATGTGCTGGTACCCGAGCGCGTACCCGTCACCTCCCGGCTCGAAGAAATTCGTGTGCAAGACGCGGTCGAGGAGGATGAAGAACTGGGATCCGGCGATGAACGGCGTCGCGAGGACGACGAGGGTCGACGTCGCGAAGTTCGCCCAGACGAGGAGCGGCATGCGCCAGAAGGACATGCCCGGCGCGCGCATCGTGATGATGGTGACCAGGAAGTTGAGCGCCGTCATGATCGACGAGGCGCCCGCCCACTGGACCGCCATCTGGAAGAAGAGGTTGCCCGGCGGCTGCTGCACCGAGAGCGGCACGTAGTTCGTCCAGCCGGCTGCGAAGGCGCCTCCCTCGGGGACGAGGAAGCTCGCGAGCATGATCAGCCCGGCGATGGGAAGGAGCCAGAACGAGAGCGCGTTCAGGCGCGGGAACGCCATGTCCGGCGCGCCGAGCATGAGCGGGATGACGTAGTTCCCGAGCCCGGCGAAGGCCGGGATGACGAACAGGAAGATCATGAGCGACGCGTGCACCGAGAACAGCCCGTTGAACGTGTTGTTGTCCACGAACTGCATCCCGGGCCGCGCGAGCTCGGCGCGCATGAACATCGCCATGAGGCCCGCGACGACGAAGAAGAAGACCGTCGTCACGAGGTACTGGACGCCGATCACCTTGTGGTCGGTGTTGACCCGGAAGTAGTCCTTCCACGAGCGGGCGCCGTGGCCCGAGTGGTCCTCCGGCCGCGTCGGCCGGCCCGACGCCCAGTAGAACCAGTAGTCGAAGCCGCCGATCCCGATCAGGAAGCCGAGCGGGGTGATGATCATCCACGCCGTCAGGAGAACCTGGAACTCGTTCAGCGGGTGGTAGTCGAGCCAGGCACGGCAGCCGATGACGAGGAGGGTCGCAAGCCCGAATGCGAGCGGCGTGACCCAGGCTGCGCGTATCCAGCCGCCCGTCGTCAGCCGGCGGCGCCACTTGCCCCGCGGGGGCGGCGCTGCGTGCATCGTCGCTTGCTCGTGCTCGTGGACGACGGCCATCAGCTCTTCCCCGCAGTCTTCACGAGGTATTCGACGAGGCTCTCGAGCTGGGTGTCCGTGAGCGATTCACCGAAGGTGCCTGGCATTACGTTGGGCTGGAATCCGGGAGCTATTTCGGCGTTCGGGTGACGATCGACTCGTGGATGAAGTCCGCGTTCTTCCCAACGAGCACCTTATCGAGATCGGGACCGACCTCTCCCTCGGTGCCCGCGTCGGCGAGCCGGTGGCACGAGCCGCACTGCTGGGTGAAGAGCGTCTTGCCGGCGGCAGAGCCCGAGGCAGCCGCCTTCGCCTTCTCGCCGGCGACCCACTTCGCGTAGTCCGCCTGCGAGAGGACGAGCGCCTGTGCCCGCATCACGGCGTGCCCAAGCCCGCAGAGCTCGGTGCAGATGACGGTGAACGTCCCTTCCTTCGTGGGCGTGACGAGAACGTCGGTCGTGATCCCGGGGACGGCGTCCTCCTTCATCCGCCATTCCGGGACCCAGAACGAATGGATCACGTCCTTGGCCTGGAGCTTCAGCTCGGTGGTCTGGCCAATCGGCAGGGCAAGCACCCCGCTCGTCACGTTCGAGTCGGGATAGTGGAAGGACCACGCGAACTGCTGCCCCGTGACCTCGACCACGCGATGGTTCGCCGGGACGGTGTCGATCTGATTCAGGACGACTCCGCTGTAGATCGTGATGGCCGTGACGAGGGCTGCCGGAACCGCCGTCCACACGACTTCGAGCCCCGTGTGGCCGTGGATCGGCAGGCCGTCGTCCATATCGTCGGGCGGCGCCCGGAACTTCCACACCGCGAAGAGCGCGACCCCCGCCACGAGGGCGAAGATGACGATGCAGATGATGGTGACGAACCAGTAGACGTCGTCGATCTTCAGCGCCTCGGCCGAGTCGGCCGGCGGAAGCCACGGGATGAGAGCGGCGACGAGGGCGAGCGCCACCCCCACGGCGGCACCCACCAACACCATCTGAATGATCGAGCGTTTACGCACGAAGAGCCGCGGAATGAATCAGCCGCAGAACCCTAACGCAACCGTATCCCGGTAAGGGCCTCGAACGTTGAACCCGAGACCCTCAAGGAGGCTAACTACATGGGAATTGGTGTGAGCATCTTCCTCATCGCGGTCGGCGCGATCCTCGCCTGGGCCGTGAGCGTGGACACGAACGGAATCGATCTCAACATGGTCGGGGTGATCCTGATGATCGTCGGCATCCTCGGTCTCCTGCTCTCGCTCATCTTCTGGTCGACGTGGGGCGGCTTCGGCGGCTGGCGCCGCGAGACCGTCTACCGCGAGGGGTCCGACCCGTATTACGACCGACGCCCGATGCCGTAAGAGGCGCGCGCAGAGCGCGCGCCTAGCGGCGCCTTAGAGGAAGGGCGGCCCAAGGGCCGCCCTTTTTTCGTGCCTGAATGTGCCACGCGCCCGCTTTCACGGGCGCGCGCCTGCCGTTTTAGAAGAGCCAGATCAGCAGGAGAATGATGAGAATCAGGACGATAACTCCGCCACCGATGTACATTCGTCCTCCTCGTTCGGTTGGTTCCTTAACGACGAAGAGGCCGCCGCGGTTACGGGCTCAGTCGAGGCGGACTACGAGCTTCGCGCCGGGCCCGGCGGCCTGGCGCTCCCACGCCTCGGAGACCCGCTCGAGCGGATACGTCTCGATCGGGAAGCTGAACTCGCCGCGCGCAGCTTGCGACACGAGGTCGGCGTAGGCGGCGCGCCGTGTCTCGGCCGGCACGACGAAGTTCGAGTAGCCGTAGAGCTCGAGCTGCTTGCCGCGGACGACGCCGGAGGCAAGCGCGGCCGTGAGCCCCGCCGATTGTCCGATCTGGACGATACGCGCCCCCGGTGCCGCGGCCTCGGTGGCCGCGACGAGGGGCTCGCCCCAGAGCGGGTCTATCACCACGGTGGGGCCGTCACCGCCAGCGGCCTCCTTGAACGCGGCGGCGAGGGCGTCCTGGTCGAGCCGGACGACGGCGTCGGCACCGGCCTCCTTCGCTGCCTCGAGGCCCTCGGGCCGCCTGCCCGCCGCCACGATGCGCTCGGCGCCCATGACGCGCGCTGCCTGGACGGCGGCGAGGCCGACCGTGCCGGTCGCCCCGAGCACGAGGACCCGGTCGCCCGGCCCGGTCGCGGCGCGCCAGCAGACCGGGAGCCAGCCGGCGAGCCCGGCGGTCCCGCAGGCGCCGGCCAGCTCGTCGGAAACTTCGTCGGGAAGCACGAGGGCCTCCTCCTCCGCAACCGTCGCGCGCTCGGCCAGCGTGCCGTCGCGCCCGCGGCCGCCAAGCCCGTCATCCGAGACGTAGACCCGCGTGCCCGGCTCGAGGGACTGCGCTTCGAGGACGACGCCGACGCCCTCGGAGCCGGGAATGTAGGGGGTCTTCGGGGGGCCGAGGTAGTGCTTGCCCGCCGAGAGCGCGATGTCGATGGGATTCAGCGGGACCGCGTGGATCTCGACGAGGGCGCGGCCCTGGTCGCGCTCGGGCGCGTCGACCTCGGCAGGCTCGGCAATTCCGCCGATCTCATGGATGAGCGCCGCCTTCACAGGCGGAGCCTAACCGTGCGGGAGAGCTACCGTCGCCGCTCGCCGGGCCAGCCGTCGCGGCTGTCTCCGGTGCGCGAATCGGCGCCGTAGACGTAGGCGAGCGGACCCATGAGGCAGAGAAACGCGATGAGGAAAAGCTCGACCATGGACTCACCGTGGCAGAGGATGTCTATAAGAGCAAATCGAGTTATGATTCGAGTCGATCATGAAACCTGATGGATGGCTCGGCGTCGAATTGCGCCACCTGGCAGCTCTCCAGGCCGTGGCGCGCGAAGGCTCGTTCGGCGGGGCGGCCGTCGCTCTGGGGTACTCCCAGTCGGCGGTGTCGCAGCAGATCGCAGCGCTCGAGCGCATCGTCGGCGAGCGGCTCGTAGAGCGCCCCGGAGGCCCGCGTCCCGTTTCCCTGACCGACGCGGGCAGGCTCCTCCTCGGCCACGCGGAGGGCATCGTCGCGCGCCTCGAAGCTGCACAGGCCGATCTCGCCGCATACTCGGAGGGCTCGGCGGGCACCCTCCGTGTCGGTACCTACCAGAGCGTCGGCGCCCGGGTACTCCCGCGCGTCATGCTCGAGTTCGCCGGGGCGTGGCCGCTGGTCTCGATCCAGCTCACGGAATCGACGGACGACGCCGAGCTCCTCGGCCTGGTCGAGCGCGGAGAGCTCGACGTCACGTTCGTCATGCTTCCGGTGGAGGGCGGCCCGTTCGACACGCGGATGCTGATGGACGATCCCTACGTCCTCCTCGTCAGGCCGGACTCGCCGCTCGCGGCGACGAAGAACCCACCGAGCCTGAAGGAGATCGCCGCCGTGCCGCTGATCGGCTACCGGCAGTGCAGGAGCATTCACGCCGTCGAGGAGCGGTTCCGCGGGACGGGCCTCGAGCCTCAGATCGTCTTTCGCTCGGACGACAACACAACCATCCAGGGCATGGTCGCCGCGGGCGTCGGCTCGGCACTCGTGCCGCGGCTCACGGTCGAGGCGAGGGACGACAGCGTCCTCGCCCTCCCGGTGGATCCTCGGATTCCTCCGCGCGAGATCGGGATCGCGTGGCACAGGGAGCGATACCACGCGCCGGCGGCGCGCGCATTCGTGGCGGTCGCGGACCGCGTCTGCAAGGAGCTCCAGGCCGAGCTCGAAGGCCGGCCCGCGCTGGTCGCCTAGGTCAGCGCGAAGAGCAGAGCCAAGCCGACCAGGAAGATGATCAAGACGCCCGCGGCGACGATCGCCGCGGGGTTCACGGACGAGTCGTTGTCCTCCTCCCACTTCGTGCGGTGGCCGGCCATGGGGGCAGCGTAGCCGGATCACGTTTCAGGAACGGCAGGCGTGTGCATGAAGCTCTCACATGGCGTACGTCGAACCCCGGGGGCCCGCACGCGATTTCTTCGCGGCCGTATGTCTCTACGGCACGCGCTTCGTGGCCATCGCGAGCTACGCGGTCGCGGTCACCGTCGCCTTCGTTCTGCTCTCGCCGATGCTCAGGTCCGAGAGCTCGGGGGCCACCGCGGTCGTCCCGACCGGTTCGCAGCCCGTGCTCTACACGGTGCACCCCGGCGACACGCCGATGGCGATCGCGTCGTCCCAGGGAATCTCGCTGGCGCGCCTCTTCGCGCTGAACCCCGGGCTCATGCCACTAGCCGATGCCGACCAGCAACGCGTTGTCGTCGGACTGCGTCCCTAGCCGGGCACAAGCTTGACCAGTTCGCCGTCCAAGGACAG
>Ga0111539_10002948_pt1 | contig 22579 bp, 12 predicted proteins | sample RhiMethybrSRZTD1_FD_79667 | JGI IMG/M metagenome (GOLD analysis project Ga0111539, IMG submission 79667) | Populus rhizosphere microbial communities from Tennessee, USA - Rhizosphere MetaG P. TD hybrid SRZTD1 (version 2) (version 2) | ecosystem: Host-associated > Plants > Roots > Rhizosphere >...
CGGTGGACGTCGCGAAGCTGCTTGACGACAGCGGCTGCATGCCTGGAGATGGTGCCGCCCAAGAGCGCTTCGTACAATCTGAGTTCTGGTTCCGCGACCAGCGACCAGAAATCCGGATCCTTCTTGTTCTTTGCTTCGACGCTGCGACGCGCCTCCTCGAAGACCGACGAGGGCAGCTTCGGTCGCCGTTTGCCGCTCGTGCTCCCAAGGACCACTTCGGCGGCAACGAGATTGATCGCTGGATAATGCGGATTGTCCGCCTTCCGCTCGATCGCCAGGTCGTAGGCGCGCTGGTAGTAATTGGCCATGCGTTCGACTGCAGATCGCGCGCCCGCGGCATCGCCATCGAGCCGGTTCAACTCAGAGAGGCGCTTCATCGCTGAGCCGAGGATGCTGGCGCGTTCCACCGTCTCCTCGAATTTGTTCAACTGCTCGAGCCGGGCGATCTCGTCTCTCATGGCCTTGCGCGCACCGATGATCGCGGTGCGCCTGGCGCGTTTGGAGGCCTTTCTGGCGTCCTGCATTGCCTTGCGAATCCGGAGATTGCTCAACTGCTCGATGCTGCGGAAGGAAATTCGCCCATCGGTCGACGCGATCGTGGCCTCGTACCATCGTATGGCGCTCACCATATCGCCGGCCGCGCTGTACGCGTTGGCAAACAGATCCGCGATGTCGTCGATCGGCTTCCAGCGCATCTTCGTCCACCGCTCTTCCAGCCGTCGAACCCGCCCGAGCTGATACGCAGCCTCGTATCCCTGAAATGTCGACTGCACGGCCAGCATTTCGAGCGCGCGCCGCAGCGCCGGCAGCGAGGCGATGAAGTCGAACTCGTCGTCGGGCGCGCGGTTCTGTCCTGTCGGCCGCGGTCGTGGACGCAAGCGCCAGTCCGGATCGCCGTAGCACTGGTACGCGGCCCACGTGTTGCCGTCAAAAGTAAACGCCTTCACGCGCGCCTGTGCCACTGCGTCGATGAAGCGCTCGCCGCGCAGCAGCCCGTCGTAGAACGTCGTCGCGAACGCGCTCGCCGCCATGTCGTCGACCGCCCATCCGGCAGCGACTACTGCGCGCACACCGGTCTCGATCAATGACTGCGCGACTCCGGACGCGAACGCGGCACGATCGTAGAATCCGTACTTCGGCTCGCGAAGAACCGATCGTCTCGAGCTCGCGGCGAGATGGCAACAGTTCACGAACACCAGTTCTGGCACGACCCGCATCGCCTTGACTTCGGTCGCGCCGAGGAACGTGTTGTTCGCCAGGACCACTCCGCCGCGGTCCCCCTTTTCACTGACAGGCTCGCCGTGACCGGCGATATGCACGATGCGCCAGCTGCGTTCGTACAGCGTGTCGATGACCTGCCGCGAGTCGGGCGCATCCGTGAGGACACCACCGGCGAACAGACCGGTGACACTCCCGCTGTCGAAACCACGATCCTTGAACAATGTGAAGACGTCCTTCGCCTCCGCCAGTGCACCCGGAAGCGCCGGATAGTCGGGCGGACATTGCGGCTCGCCAATCACCAGCACCGACGCATCGAGATCGGCGTCGCTCACCTGCGAGCGATAGGTTTCCGTCTTGAACTTCCGAAGCAGCTTCGAGCGGATGGCCCATGGACCGCGCTCGGACGTCGATGATGCCGAGTCGGAGATCAGTTCCCACGGAATACCGGCCGTCCCCTTGTCGACCACAATCTGGGTCTCGCCAGAATTGGCGAGGAATGTTTCGAGCTCGATCGGAACGAGGAGGTTGTAAAGGGTGCGGGAGATGCGTTCGTCGACGTTGGCGTCGCTAGAGGCGCTGGCAATCAGGTCCTGCAGCAAGCGCGTCTGCATGGCCTGCGCCTGGACTTCGGTGCGCGCGCGTTTCGTATCGAGCGCGTAGGCGATCATCGGACTGCCGTTGGCGTCTGCCCGCGTGTCGGCGGTGATCATGTCGTAGTCAGCACCGCGGTACCCGGAGTCGAGCGGACGGCGAAGCGATCCGCTTCCTTCCGCGATCGGTTCGACGATCGCATAGCGGCCAGGCGACGCATACTGGAGCAACTTGAGCGATTCCCACGCTTCCGTCGCGCGGTTCAGGTACAGCTCGACGAAGCGCAACTCGCCCACCACCGGCACAGGCGATCTCCCTTGCGACTTGCGAATGATCGCGTTTGCTTCCATGACACCCTGCGCAACCAGCTGTGCCGCTTGTCCGGGCGTGACGCCGGTGCCGCCACTGGCGAGCAACGTCGAGGCGAGTGACAGCTTGCCGACTTTTGTGCCCCCTTCAGCGACGCGCTCCGCCCACGCGATCACCGCCTGTCGCACCGTGAGAAGGACGTGAGCCGATTGCAGCTTGCCCTCCTGTCCCAGGCCGGCGACGATCACCGCTTCAGGGCGCGGCGTTTCCCAGTATTTGCCTTGCTGCACCCGTTGATTGACGAAGATTCGATACGAGCCTGGTTCGAACGCATAGACACCGCGATTCAACGAACTGGTCATCGCCCCCTCGAGCACGTTGTCGATGACCTTCTCGGCGCCGGTGAGCTGCGTCGCGCGGTAGTGTCCGATGAGCAGCGGAAGTTCTTCGAACGTCAGGTCGCCGTTGACGACGGAGATGATCAGTCGATCGGGTTCCGTCGCTGGCTGCGCGGCAGCAGCCTCGCCGCGCATCCTCGCCCGTATCGCAGCGGCCGGCCGACCGCCCGGACCGATTGCCGGTGCAGAAATGCCGGGCGCACCCGATCTGAGCAGCCGGCGATCGGGAAGTCGCAGAGCAGGATCGAGCGGCGGCAGCTTGTGCGGCTGATCGTGAAGTGCTGCCACGAGGAACTGCACCGTCTCAGGTTGCGCGAAGAAGTTGACGTGCGTCACCTCACCGTTGGTGATGTTTCCACCGGGACCGAAACAGCCAATGCGCGCACCCGGGATGAACGAGCCGCCGCTCGGATCCACGCGCCAGCTTCCTTCCGAGGGAACGACGAGATCGTTGGCAGTGTTGAAGAACTGATCGATGCCGGCGTCGACGAGCCGCGCGAGCACGGTAGTGGTCGGCGTGTAGTTGGCCGCCAGCACCGAATAGCGATCGGGTGGAGGTCCGGGCGGTGACTGGAGCTCGCGGATCAACTCGCCGTCGCCGTCCATCGAGCGCAGGCCTGGCAGATCTCCGGACGCGTGCTTCGCGATCCACACCAACCCGTTGGCGACGAATTCCGCGCCCGTCGTGAACGGATTATCCGGGAACAGCTCGAGCAGGTTGGCGACCCAGCCAACCGTCGATTCCCATCGTGACGGTGTCGCCAGCGGAGTGCCTTCGTTGGGCGCCGCAACCAGAATGGCCCGCCCGAGTCTGAAGCGCGACGCCGGCGCGCCGAGCGACGCCGATCGCTCGACGAGATTCCTCAGCACCAGGCCGCCGCGCGAGTGAGTGATGACGTCAAACGTGAAAGACTCGCTGGGCAGCGCCGACAGCAGCATCCGCGCATTCTCTTCGGGCGTCCGACTGACGCTGAAATGGTCGAACGCATAAATACGGTCGCCATACAGCGAGCGCACGTCGTCGAAAAAACTCGACGTCGCCAGCGAACTGTAGGCGCTCGCGGCGTTGGAGAAGGTGCCATGAATGAAAAGAAGCGAACGGTCGGTCGATGACGGCACCCCGGGCTTCAGCTGCCCTGCCGCAAGGCTGTCTTTGGTGACCTTCAGCCACCCTTCTTTCAGTCCCTTGTGCCTCCAGGCGGCAGACTCGAATGCGGCAGCAAGTCTCGAGAGAACGAAGCCGCTTATCTTGTCGATGCCTGCGCCGACAATCTTGTCGACGACTTTGTCCGAAACCTTGACGACGACCGCCTTGACCATCGTCGTCATGAAGCCGCGGGTGACCGGCCCTTCGCCGGCAACTGCCGGGCGGATCGGCACAATGAACCTGGCTTCTGCCGGTCCGCCACGAGTGCGAGTGGATTCGCTCGGTGCGTGGAAGGTGAGTGCTCCCGAGGGATGCCGTACCGCTAGGACGGCCGCTTCGCCAGGGGCCAGATCGACTGCCAGATCAAGTGCCCGTGGTTCCGTGGCTCTGCCGCGGGTCGCGGGTTGCTGCGCGACGATCGCCTCTTCAGTATCCGCGCCATCCGGGATGAAGTCAGGAGGGAGACCGGGAACGACCGACCCAACCGCTCGGCCCCTCGTCGTGCCGCGGACAGTCCAATCCCGAGAGTACGATTTGATCGCCATTTGCGTTTACCTCGGTAGCCCCCTGATGGTAACGCTTCAAACGGCAGAACCGAACAATGGCCATTCCCCTAACAGAGGCACAAACGCGAAAGGCGACGCGCTGGCTGGCCACCAACTTCGGTGAATCGATGCGTCGCGCCGTGGTCGGAACCCCTTTCGGCATCGATCTGCTCTGCGGAATCGCGTGCAAAGAGACGGCGTCGATGTGGCTCGGGTTCCTCGACCGCGGCCTGGCACCCGCCGAGATCCTGGGGCGAGCCATCGGTGACGCGTCCGGAGATTTTCCGAACACGTCGAGGTCAGCGTTTCCAAAAGACACCGCGACGTTCCGCGGTGAGTTCGGTGACCAATTCGCCGACATGCTGATCGCGGAAGCGAACGCCAGCCGAGCCCTTCGCAACATGGGGCCAAGGCAGTGGGTCTACAAGGGCTACGGCATATTTCAGTACGACCTGCAGCACGTCCACGACGACACCCCCTTCTTCAGCGACAAACAGTGGTATGCGCTGGATGAGTGTCTCGCGCGTGTCGTCGGCGAGTTACGGCGCAAGTTTGCACGAACGGGTGAACTGTGGGCGGCGGTGAAGGCTTACAACGGGAGCGGTCCGCGCGCTGACGCGTATCGCGAGGACGTGAAGGTGTTAACCGCCTGGGCGAAGGAGGAGCTCGCATCGCTCCCATCGCCCGGCGCCACGGCGGGGAGGGGTGTCATGGCGAAGACGAGATCTACGAAATCGACAGGGCGGAAGAGCACACGCCGAAAGGGTGCGCGCGCGTCGCAAAAGCGGCAACGCTTTCGTGGGGTGTCTATCCACGTCGGGCTGAACGCCGTGGACCCGAAGCATTATGCCGGCTGGAGCGGCGACCTCATGGCCTGCGAGTTCGATGCGAAGGACATGGCCGCGCTCGCCCGCACGCAGAACATCAAGCCGACGGTGCTGCTCACGAAAAAGGCGACGCGCGCAAATGTCTTTCGCGCAGTCCGCGCCGCGGCCAAAACGCTCGGCAAGGGGGACTTGCTCTTCCTCAGCTACTCGGGACACGGTGGCCAAATGCCGGACGTCAGCGGAGACGAGCCCGACAAGAAAGACGAAACGTGGTGTCTCTACGATGGTGAACTGATCGATGACGAAGTGTTCAACGAACTGACCAACTTCAAAGAAGGCGTCCGCATCATCGTCCTCTCCGACAGCTGTCACAGCGGCTCGGTCGTACGGGCGCGGGTGCCGGAAACCGTTGCCGGCCCCGGCCGTTCGAAGATGATGCCGCCGTCGGTCGCGATGCGTACCTACACCCAGCACCAGGAGTTCTACGACAGACTTCAGCAGAAAATCGCCGCGGACGCTGGTCGAACCCCGCGCGGCGTGAACCCCGACGCGGCACTGTTGCAACTGCACGCCACCGGCAGCACTCGACTGTCGGGCATCGCGGGAAACATCAGTGCCAGCGTAATCTTGATCTCCGGCTGCCAGGACAATCAGACGTCACTCGATGGCGATCACAACGGCGCGTTCACCGAGCAGCTGCTGCGGGTCTGGGACAACGGGCGCTTCGACCCCGAGTACGGAACGTACGTAAACTTCCACGCGACGATCAAGGCGGGAATGCCATCGACCCAGACACCGAACCTCTTTACGCTGGGCCCGGTCGCGACGTTTTCGAAGCAACGCCCGTTCACGATCTGAGTTGGCGAAGGAGTGCCGTCGATGCCGCCGTTCTCGTTCAAGAAAGCTGACGTTCCCTTTCTGCTTGACGGCAGCGGCGGCGTAAACGTCGACGTCGGCACGTTGAATCCGACGAAACCGATTCCTTCGGATTTTGCCTCCATTCTCGATGTCACGTTTTCCGCAGAAGGCGGACAAAAAATAGCGCTCGGACAGAGCGGCACGTTGAAGGTTGGCGTGTCGACATCGGCGCACGCCCGCCTCGTGCCGGTTTTCAGCGATACGGCCGGCACGGGCCTCGATTTGTTGAACGCAAATGGATTGGCCGGCTTTTTCGCCGGCGGCGCAAATCCAGGAAAGTTGATTCTTGCATTCGACGTCGGGGCTGCCGCGGACGTCACAGCGGCCGGAACGTTCGTCTACGCGCCATTGACCGCAACGGTGACGCTGGACGCAGGTGCCGATGCCGGTTACTCCTACTTGCGTGCCATCCCCAGGAACACGCCGGTGTTCAAGGCGGTTCCCGATCTTTTCAAGTCGATGAAACTGCCGGAGCAGATGACTGAGGCACCGGCTCCGGGCGAGGCGGTGTCGATTCGCTACGGCGGCTACCTTCGCCTCGGTGCGGAGGTTGCGGCCGGATACGAGCTCTCCGGCACGAAGGCATTCTCAATCAGCCAACTCGCGTTGTCGGAACGCTATCGACTCAGCATCCTGGGAAAGGTTGGCTTGTCGGCCGGCATCGCGGGACGCTTTTCGATCACCGTCACGGCTGGCGATCGACCCGGGTGGGCACGCGTCCAGGTGAAACGCCATCGATCGGCCGACCTTCGCGTCGCGGCGGATGTAACCGTCAACTTCGCGAATGCGCTGGACGGACTGCCAGACGATGCCAACGAGTTCCTCGGAGCCGTTCTCGGAGTGAACGGGAAGAGCTTCCTCACGGTGCTCGAGCGCGTCCGTGCTCTCAAGAAGTTCGACACGATTTCAGCCGCGGTCGACGGCCTGGCGAAGGAGTACATCGCCACGCTCGTCGGCAAGAGTTTTGACGCGCTAGCGGACAAGACCGAGCTTGCCGCATTGCTCGAGAAAGTGAACGAGATCGTCGTCAGCTATCAGACGCTCGAGGATCGAGCGGTCACGTTGTTCGACCGTTACTTCGATCGTCTGCCGATGCTGACCGACTTCCTCGATCGCCTGTCCGCGCTCGATGCCAAAGGCCTGGAGCAACTACGCGGCACGCTCAACCCGGAGCTCTTCAACATCCTGTCCCAACTGACTGATGGCGACCCTCTCGGCTTTCTCGTCGGCAAGGTCATTCTCAAGGGAGAAGAAGTTGATACCGTTCGCGAACTGCGGGGGCGCGCGAACGCGGTTCTCGATCTGGTGCGGAAACGGGCGCATAAGGAACTCCGGGATGCGATCGCGGCGGCAAAGAAGAGTTTCAGAATCGACGACCTGTTTCGCGAGGCCGCGAAGATCGATTCAGTCGACGAACTGAAAGCCCTCGCCACCGAACGGGTGGGCCTCTTCGTCAGTCGGCTCGTCGGTCGCACGCTCGACTCATCGGCCAATGTGAAGGCCGCGTTCGACGAGTTGAAACAGGCGATCGACAAGATGGATGCATTCACGGCCAACTTCTATAAGGCCGTTCGCGAAGCGACCAACAGCTCATACCGTATGGCGCTCCATGCGGAGTACAGGCGCGCCAGCGAGCGCGACGCCCTCGTCGACGTCTTGATCAATCTCGCGGATTCTCAGGGGCCCGCGATCCTGGCGCAAGCGGCGCGCGGCGACTTCCACGCGGCGCTGACGACTCCCAACAGCAGCCTGGTGCGGATTCTCGAAGGCGTGCTCACACATCGCACCCGCAGGGAGTCGTCATTCAAGATCAACATCGTCGGCTGGCACCTGAACTACGCCTACGAAGGATTCGATCGAGTGATCACCGAGAGCGAGCAGCGGTTCGTGACGTCGGACCGCGGCATCGTGATCCTGAGCACGACGAAACTCGAAGTCGATCGCGGTCGGAAGCGGCAGGACGAGACGATGCACGTCAATTTCCTGCTGCGCGCGCTCGGCGAATCGTCTGGCGCGGTCGAGGGGGACAAGAACGGCACGCTGCAGTATGTGATCGAGTCGTTGACCGCACTGACGGCAAGCTATCAGCTCGCGTTCACCGATGAGGACACGTCTCAGGCCGAGTTGGAGGACTATCTCACCTTCGCCAGGGATCTCCAGCTCGATGGTGAAGGGGCGACAATCGACGCGCTGATGCCGTTCCTGCCTCGGGCCGCGAATGGAGGATTTGGCCGCATCGAGACACGGTACGACGTCCGATTCGGGTCATCCGGGATCGAAGCATTGCGCAAAGTGACACGCCTGTCGGCGGATGGCGAGAGGCGCATTCGCAATGCGATGCGAGGCATGGTGCTGTCGAACTATCTCAGAAGCGGATCGATGCACGACGTCGCATTTGCCTACGCCACGCCGGCAGTGTTCGACCTGTTCCGAGACCTCGGCTTCGCGGCGTTCACCAACGTCACTCGGGTGCTGTCTGTTGCGCCAGTGCTGCCTGTGCCGGCTCCGGCAACGGTCGCTCTGGACAAGATGGAACTGAATGTTCTGGCCACGCTCTACAGCATCGAAAACGACATGATGGAAGCCATCGCTGCGCTCGTGAAGATCCTGAACGGGAAGGCGACGCTCACACCGGAGGCGTTCGAGAAAAAGCTGGGAAAGTTCGGCGCCGCTCTCGTCGATTTCGACCGGTTCGATCAGGCGTCCGGTGGCACTGCCGTCGGGACGACGACGATTTTCGCGATGTTCGACATGCTGATTCGTCTCGCCACCGGCGGCTCTCCTGCCAACATCGGTGTGCTGCGTTTGAAGAGCAGCGCCAACGGGAAAGAGGTTGAAAAGCTGTTTATGACCAGCGGCGCCATGAGTCCGCAGTAAGCCTTCACAGGGCGTCTTGTCCGGACCCCGCGCTGCTACAATCTTCAGCTCACACCTGTTGATGATGCGAGCTGCTGGCGACGACACTGCTGCCGCGCAGAACGCCGCCTCCCGCGGCACGCCCACCGGACGCTGGTGGCTCGTCGTGATGCTCACCAGCGGCATGACCCTCTGCTACGCGCAGCGCGGCACCCTCTCAATTGCCGCTCCCTTCATGATTCGCGAACTCGGGATCAACACCGAGACGATGGGACTGATGCTGTCGGCGTTCTCGTGGTGTTACTGCTTCATGCAGGTGCCCTCAGGATGGATCGTTGACCGCTTCGGTGTGCGCCGCGCGTATGCCTTCGGCTTCGGACTCTGGTCGATTGCCTGTGCGCTGACCGGTGCGTTTCGCAACATCGCCGCGATCATGGTGTTTCGGGTCACGATGGGCGTCGGCCAGTCAGTCGCGTTTCCGGCCAGCGCCCGCACGGTGGCGAACTGGTTCCCCGACACCGAACGGGGGCTGGTGAATTCGAGTTATCTGACTGGTGTCCGTTTGGGACAGGCACTGATCAATGCCGCCGGAGTTGGATTGATCACGCTGTACGGCTGGCGGATCTTCTTCGTGCTTAGCGGTCTCTTGCCTTTGTTATGGATCGCGCCCTGGACATCGATCCTGCGCCGCTGGGAAGTGACTGCCACGACCACCACGAACCGGCCCAACCGCTTTACGTTTGCCTCGAGCTTCGGTCTGCTTCGGCATCGCACGGTCCTTGGGACGTTCCTCGGGTTCTTTGCCTACGATTACGTGTGGTTCGTGTTTGTGTTCTGGTTGCCCGGCTATCTCCGTCTGGAACGGCACTTCACACCCGCGCAGATGGCGTTTCACTCGTCGGTGCCGTTTCTCGTGATGTCGGTGGTCATCGTGTTGTCGGGTATCGTCACCGATCGGCTGATTGCCGCCGGCTTTGGCGAACTGCGCGTACGCAAGACGTTCATCGCCATCGGCTTCGCCATTGCGATGGCGATTGTGCCTGCAGGCCTGGTCGAGGACAACGGGACTTCGGTGTGGCTTCTGGTGCTGTCGCTGTCGGGCATCGGTGTCGCGGCTCCGAATACCTGGAGTCTCACGCAGGCGTGCTGCACGAAGCGTGTTGTCGGTACCGTCTCGGGAATTCAGAACTTCGGCGGAAATGTTGGCGGCATCATCGCACCGTGGCAGACCGGCGCAATCGCCCATCGCACCGGCTCCTTTGTCCCCGCGTTTATCCTGTGCGGGTTTCTCCTGGTGGGTGGCACCCTCGCGTACTGGCTCCTGATGAACGAGAAAGTGGATTCTGACGAACCGGTCTGAACGCGTCACTTTGCAGCGGTCGTTTTGACCAGCTGCGACGCCGTCGCCTGCACTCTCCGTATTGCCTCTCCGATGTCCTCCATGTCCTGCCGTGGTCCCAGCAACATCGTTTGGACAAGCCAGACGGCTTCGGTGCAGAGCCGATCGTTCTGCGGACATTGGTTCCGTGCGCGCCATTGGTCGAGTCGTGCCTTCGAGTAGATCGTCTGGAAGCCCGGCGCGGAGAACGCATCTTCGAGAACCGGTTGTTTGTTGAGCGGCGTGTAGCCGGCCTGCGCCGGAATGCCTTCAGCGGCGAGCGCCTTCAGAAACGCAGCCCGAGGAAGGCCCGCGAACCGGGTCGCGTCGTAGCGGAACATATATAGATGATAGGCATTCCGCGTGCAGCCTTCGTACATGCGCGCCGGCGTAATGCCGGGAATCTGGCTGAGGAGCTTCGTCAGGTGGGCGGCGTTGGCGTCGCGTGTGCGCGCCTGATCCTGAAGCCGCGTCATTTGCGCGGTCAAGAGAGCCGCCTGGAATTCCGTCAGGCGTAGATTCGCTCCGACACTGCGATACGAGAAATCGTCGCCGGTATTCTGGCGGCCGCGGCTGTTATTGTGGACCCGATAACATTTCTCAATCAGCTCGTTGTCGTCGGTGAGGATCGCGCCCCCTTCGCCGGAGTTGAGATTCTTACTCGCCTGAAAACTGAAGCATCCGGCTTTCCCGTAGGTGCCAACCTTTCGGCCGCGCCACTCTGCCAGATGCGCCTGACACGCGTCTTCCACGACGGTGATCCCGCGCCGGCGGCCGACCTCCAGGATGGTGTCGAGATCGGCGGCAGAGCCGCCGAGATGTACGGGCAGGATCAATTTCGTCTGTCCGGTGATCGCCCGTTCCACCTTACGCGCGTCGATCTGAAACGTGTCGATGTCGGTATCGACAAAGACCGGCAGCGCCCGGAGCAACAAGACCGCGTTGATTGTCGCCACAAACGTGTAGGGCGGCACGATGACCTCGTCACCCGGACCAACACCGAGCGCGGCGAGTGACGCGATGAGCGCGCTGGTGCCGTTGGCGGTGGCGAGGCAGTGCCTGGCGCCGGTGAGCGCCGCGTACGCCGATTCGAAGGCGGCGACATTGTCGCCCCGATTCCATCTACCACTGCGGATCACGCGAACCAACGCGTCTTCTTCCCTGGCGTCGGCGATCGGCCACGACGGAAATGGCGTCCGTCGCACCGGTGTTCCGCCGAGAAGCGCCGGAGCATGGGACGCCCCGGCACCGGCGGCCGCCTGTGCGCTGCGGCGTACCGCCGTCGGCGGCGAACTCACGACGCCAAACGCGCGTGCGGCGACGAGGGTTCCGATGAAGCCACGGCGACTCACGCCGGCATCGATTTCGTCTCGAGATCTCTCGCGCGTGTGGATACTCATCACCGCCCCCCGATCAATTGCTGAACCTTGCCGACGATCAACTCCTCGACCTGCTCGTTGAAAGGGCCGGGTCGGGCGTAGTAGATCATCGCGTCCCCACCCTCGTAGCCGCCTTCGCGCAACACGCGGAGCGAGGGTACATACCCAAAGACATCGTTGCTGTATCCGGCAACCCACATCCGCCGTCCTGGATACTCGCGCGCCAGCCGGAGCGCGTAGTCAACGACCACTTCGCCGCCAAGGGCAACCAGGGTGAAGCCGGCGAACTCCCACACCTGAATCGGATCCCGTTGCGCAGCAGGTAAGCGGCCGTCGCGCTCCATCAAGCGCTTCATCACGGCGGCGTGACGTTCCAGGTAGATCGGATCGATCTTGAGTTGACTGTGCCATCGCGCGCGAGCCGGCTCGTCGACAAAGGGCAGATCTACGGTTCCATACGTGGCCCGAAAGGTGACTGCAACCGGCGATTGAGAATTCAGCGCGCGGTCGACGGCATCGGCGAGCGACGCGCCATGGGCGTTGACATGTTCCATCGTTCCGCGGGGCAGCGGATTCGCGTCAGCGCCACAGCCGGCGACAAACATGGCCGTTGTTTCCGGATGCCGAGCCTCTAATGCCGCCTGCGCGACGCCAGCGTAATCACCGTGAAACTGGACCACGGTCGGTGGAAGCGTCGTGTTATGACACGCGTAGCCGAAGACGATCGCTTTCAATCCACGGTTGGGGCTGTCGACACGAAGAACGTGAACCGTGTGGTCGACCGGGCCCACTGGAACGAATGCGGTACGCCGGTTCGCGGCAAAATCAGCCTCGCCTTGCGCGTACGACAGCTGCGCCGGCTCGAGTCGCGACACGGCTTGTCCGATGAGCGTCGCAAGCCTGTCCTCGAGTTGCGCTGTATACGTGCGGATATCAGCGAGCTGCGCGGCGGTCAATCCATACGCAACCGACAGCTGTTCATCAACGACAGGGCCGCAATGGGTGTGGCTCGCATTGAACAGAATATTCGGGCGTCGAAGGCCACGACGCCTTTGAACCAGCGCGGCGACACGATCGGTCATACCCGCCGTTACGCCGAGGAGATCTGCGGTGACCAGAACCGCGGTCGGCTGATTCCCGCACTTGAGCGCCAGCGCCTTTGCATGCAGTGGCAGGGCAACTCCTTGCGACGCCTGCGTACGGACGGCGAAACCAGCCATCCAGAGCGAGCGATCGGGAGTTATGTCGATCGACGCCGATCCCGCGCGCCAGGCCTGGGGCGCGCGCGTCGATGCTCTCGGCGTAGCGCCAATTGCGGCGAGTGCGGTCAGGAAGTCGCGACGATGCATGGGCTCGAACCCGTGGTCGATTGGGTGAGTGTATCTCTCAAAGGGGCTCCGTGCTCCGTCTGCGGTTATCCTTTATTCTGATGCTGCCGTCACGTCTCTTGATCGTTCGTCAAGCCTTCCCTGATGCCAGGCTGCCGGATGTGCGCGAGGAAACCCGCCGTCAGATGGAGCAGAGCGGCTTTGCCGGGCAACTGAAACCGGGAGCCCGCGTCGCGATCGGGGTTGGCAGCCGCGGGATTGCGAACATCGCCGCAATCGTTCACAGCGTCGTCGAGTACTGGCGCAGCCGCGACATGGCCCCGTTCATCTTTCCAGCGATGGGAAGTCATGGTGCCGCCACGGCTGAGGGTCAGGCGGACGTGCTCGCCCGGTTCGGTATCACTGAGCAATCGATCGGCTGTCCCATCGTCAGTCGTCTCGACGTGGTCTCGCTCGGCAAGACCGGTGACGGCGTTGAAGTCTTCATGGATGCTGCCGCGCATGCGGCCGACGCGGTGATGATCGTCGCGCGCGTCAAATGGCATACCACGTTCAGCGGCCGGCTCGAAAGCGGGCTGATGAAGATGATGGCGATCGGCCTTGGAAAGTTCGCGGGTGCGCAGAAGTACCACACGCATGCGAAGCGCTTGGGTCTCGAGCACGTGATTCGTACGGCCGGCCGGCATGTTCTCGCCTCTGGAAAGATGATCGGTGGGGTTGCCGTCGTCGAAGACGCCTACCACAACACGGCAAAGATCGAGGCGGTGGCGGCTGGCTGTACCGAACAGCGTGATGAAGAGAATCTGGCGCTCGCGAAGTCGTGGATGCCGAAACTGCCGTGCGATCTCGACGTTCTCATCGTTGACCGCATGGGGAAGAACATCAGTGGAACCGGAATGGACGCGAAGGTCGTCAACCGCGGGGAGGCGTGTGAATACAACCCGTGGCCGGGGGTGCCATCGATTCAGCGCCTCTTCGTCCGTGATCTCGAACCGGAGACGCACGGCAATGCGATGGGAATCGGCATGGCCGATGTCACGACCGACCGCCTGGTTCGTCAAATCGATTGGGAGGCGACGCGGGTGAACGCGTTGAGTTCAGGACTGCCGGCGCGCATTCGCGTTCCACTCCATTTCCCGAGCGATCGCGAATGCCTGCAGTGGGTAGCGGCGACGGCCGGCAAGATGAATGCTGAAGAGGTTACCTACGGCTGGATTCGGAACACGCTCGCGCTCGATCGCGTGGTGATCAGCAGCAACTTGCGCGCGAACGTTGCGTCGCAATCACACGTCGAAATCGAACAAGAGATTGACGCTGAATGGGACGATCGAGGGAATCTCGTCAGTCCGTTTTATCAAAGCCGGGTGGGAATACCCGCACCACGCATTTGACGCCCGGGTCGGGCGATCGTATTTTTCATGCCCGGCGGCTGAAAGTCTTCCGATCTAGTACCTTTAGCCGTATCCCCCATGGACACCTTCGAGGATCTCTACCGCCACGTGATCGGTCGAAAGCGCGTGCGCATTTTGATCGCGACAGGCTGATTCCAGGATTCTATCGATCGTGGTTTGCCGGCGCCTCGAAGGCGCGCAGCCTGCGCGCAGCGCAGCTTCGGTTCCTCCGCGAGCTTCGCGCCGGTACCGTTCGTGTACCCTCACCGGCGGGGGTCATCGTGCTGCCCGAGGATCCGTTGTTCTGGGCGGGGTTCGTGTTGATCGGGGAGCCGGAGTAGGACTGGACGACGCCAGCGCGGTTACGACATCTGTTCGACGTAGGTCTCGACGGTTCGCGGCGCGACGTCAAAGCGGTCGGCTGACTTTCTCCAGTCCGGGAATGGCCGCGCCTCGGTTGCAGAGTACAGGCCAAGCGTAATCAAGCGTGCCGTCACTTCATTGAACGGCCGAATGATTGGCGCGAGCAATCGCATCGCGACAACCGGCATGTGTCGGCGCTTGCCCGAGGACTTCAAACGACGTTCGACGAGAGTCGCCAGATGGTTCTGCGACACGTTCGATGGCCCGCCCGCGTCGACCGCTTCGTTGACGACCTCTGGCCGGCCAAGAATTTTCACCGCAAACTCCGCGACGTCATCGACCGCAATATAGTTGGCCACCGCGTTGCCGTCGCCAAAGATCGTGCCGACCCCCTTCTCACGAATGTCCTTGGCCAGGAGCTGATCGATCCAGATGTCCATGAACGCGGTCGGCCGAAGCATGACGTGCGGGACACCGCTGCGCCGAATCGCGTCCTCGATATACCACTTGATCCGGAAGATATCCACCGGCGCGTCCTGTGCCACGCCGCGGTACGAGACGTAAATCAGGCGCCGGACGCGCGTATTTCGCGCAGCGGCACAGAGATTCTGATACGCGGGTAGATCGATGCGCGACGGGCTCGTCGTACCGGTCCCCATATTGTTGTTGGCGGTGGCGACGATTTGATCGATCCCACGACACGCCTCGGTCAGCTTCGGCACGTCGCGAAGATCGACCGCGGCCACCTCGGCGTGCGGCGCAAATGGCGCCAGCTTCTCAGCGTTGCGAGCGAGCGCGCGAACCTTCGTACCCGACGCAATCAGTTTGCGCGTGATCACACTGCCAAGTTGACCGGTGGCGCCGACGACGAGGACGCGCGATTCAGTCATGCTGTCGTTCCGGTTGCAGGACGGTTATCAAAGTCGGTCGACGCAGGGTCGATGTCATTTGGTGATTTGCGCATCGGCAGGCATCGCCTGCCTCAGGACGTCGAACCAGTTGACGATGACGTGAGGGACCGGCGCCTGCTGCGGGAGCCCTTTGAGGATCAGGAATCGCCCGTCGCGCCCAACGTCGAACTCCACCAGCACGTTATTGCCGGAGTCCGGTACGTCGGTGAGAACCTGCGGCCGGGCGCCGCCGAGGGTAGTCCCGGCACCGACTTTCAGAACGTACATATGCGAACGATTCGAGCCAAGGCCGCGGTAATACAGTTCGGTGCTGTCGCGAGACCATCGAGGCGCACTCGTCGGGCCGTTCGACACTTGCCAGCGTGCGCTTGCTACGTTCGGATACGGGCTCATGTAGATTTCGGGAAGTCCCGACTCTACCGTGCGATAGGCCAGCCAGCGTCCATCGGGAGATAGCCGAGCCGTGCGGCCGCTCGGGACGACCATCTGAGACGCGCCCGTCGTCAGGTCCAGCTGCTTGATTCCGTCGGCGTCTGTTCCAGTGACCGCATAGAGAATGCTTGCCTCGGATAGCACTGCGGCCGGGTGCTCTCCGCCGCTCGCGTAAACCTGTTTCAGCGACCCGCTTGTGAGCTGCGTCGGCGCGTCGGCGCCGTCCGATCGCTGTCGAACGAGACGACCCAGCGCGCCAAGTTGCGGACGTGAAACAAAAAACAGGTTCGTGCCGTCCGCCGTCCAAATCGGCGCTTCGCTGACACTCGAGTCGCGAGTAATCGGGGTAAGCGTGCGTCGAGCGAAGTCCCAGACGACGAGGCTTTGCCGTCCCGGTGACGTTGACGATTCAAGCGCGACGCGAGTGCCATCCGGTGACAGCGCGGGGCCGCTGTAAGGACCGCGCGGAAGATCGGTTGCAGTGATCCGTCCCGTACGATCGACCCAGACAAGATCGGCTTGCGGCCGACTCCCCGAGTCCGGCATGTAGGCGATCGTGCCGGTCGAGGACACACCGTAGTGTCCGGCGCCGCCGTTGTTAAAGAGCACGCCGGACATCACTGGCGTGGAAGCGGTCGTGACTTCGAGGCGCGATGCATCGAACCGTGCGGCCATGAGTACGCCGGTTCGGAGATACAAGAGGTGACCCGTCGGCACGTAAATCGGGGCGTGTCCGGTGCGATCGAGGAGAACGCGCCATTTCTTCGTTGTCACATCGACAACGGCAACCCGAGCCTCCTCCAGCGAGCCTTTGAACACGGTGAAGAGCACTCCGCGTCGCCCCGGAACGATCGCTGGAAACCGGTGAGCGACTTCACCGGCGGATTTATCGACAGACGTGATCGGCTCCCTCGTACCGCCCGATTCCGAGATCCGGGAGATTCCCGATCCTCCTCCGGAATAGATGAAGCCGTCATCAGACCACGCCACTCCTCGGTCGTTGACGTCGACGGTTCCGATCTCGAATGGCGTTCCCCCGGCCACCGGCGCTCGCCACAGTTTTCCATTCGCCATGAATCCGACCTGCGTGCTGTCGGGTGAGAAGAACGGCCCATACGGCAAATCGATCGACGAGACGACTCGCATCTCGCCGCTTCGAAGATCCTGAACGCAAATCTGCGGCCCCGTGGTGCCGCTGATAGCGACATAAGCGACCCGCGTGCCGTCGGGCGAGATGGCAAGACCCGGCCCGCTTGGCCCGGCCCATGTCAGCCCCTCGGGCCAATCGATCGCAAACCGCAACGCCGGCAGTGGCGACGGTGTCGGCCATACGCTCCACGCGGCAAGCGCCGAGACCATCGCGCCTCCGACAACGCCTGCGGCGAGCATCCACCACCCGCGCGGTGTTCGTGGCACAGCGGCAACTTGCGGAACCGCCTCACGCGATGGTGCGACATCGGAGGCATCTCGAATCTCGAGTCTCGCGACGCCGATGTCCGACAACCGATCCCTTGGCTCTTTCGTAAGACAGCGGCGCAGCAGTCGCTGTACAGATGCTGGCGTATCCGCCGGGAGCGCTGTCCAATCTGGCTCGCCTCGCACAACCGCCGCGAGGATCTCGGTAATGTTGTCACCGGGAAACGCCATCGTTCCCGTGAGCATCTCGAAGAGCACGCAGCCAAAAGCCCAGACGTCGGCGCGCTTGTCGACCGCTTTTCCTTTCGCTTGCTCAGGCGCCATGTAGGCGGCCGTGCCGAGGATGATTCCTTGTTGTGAAAGACCCGACCGTAACGTGGGGCCGAGAACGGTCGGCGAATTCGAATCGCTGGACGCAGGGTCACTGGCGGGGTCCAACGCTTTCGCGAGACCAAAGTCGAGCACCTTGACGACACCATCGGCGCGGACCTTGATATTGGCGGGCTTGAGATCGCGATGGACGATGCCGCGATTGTGCGCCGCCTCGAGTGCCTCAACGATCTGCTTCGCGATTGGCAACGCGTCATCGAGCGGAAGCGGCCCCTGCGTCAGGCGCTCCGCCAGATCCTGTCCGTCGACGAGCTCCATGACGAGCCCGCTGCCTTCGAGGCCATACACATGTGCGATGTTTGGATGGTTCAGCGCGGCGAGGGTCTGGGCTTCGCGCGAAAACCGCCCCATGCGTTCGGGGTCCCCGGCGAAAAGATCGGGAACGATCTTGATCGCGACGGCGCGGTTCAAAACCGTGTCGCGAGCTCGGTAGACCTCGCCCATCCCTCCTGCGCCAAGCGGCGTCTCGATGGAGTACGGACCGAAGCGCGAGCCTGGCGCCAACGGCATGGCCCGGGATTATAGCGTTCGCGCAATGAATCGTGACGTCCTCTTGCGGTGCCGACCGATCCGAGTCTGCCCGACGGGAGCGGGTGAGTTAGCATTGCTGTACCGCTCATGACCACCGAAGATTCGAAACGGCTTCAGCACTTTGCGCAGAGCGACGCCGTCACGCAGGCTTTCAGCCAGGAAGGAACCGAAGGCAAGATCATCGGTCCCTATATCGTCCGGCAGGAGCTGGGTCGCGGCGGTATGGGTGTGGTCTACCTTGCCGACGATACGCGATTGTCGCGCCGTGTCGCGCTGAAGGCGATCGCTCCGGAACTCGGGCGTGATTCGGGACGTCGGGAGCGTTTGCGTCACGAAGCGCGCGCGGCCGCTGCAATCTCCCACCCGGGTATTGCAACTGTCTATGCATTAGAAGAGATCGGAGACTCGCTGTATCTCGCGTACGAATACGTGCCCGGCGAGCCACTGCGTGCGCTGCTTGCTTCGGGCCCTCTTTCAGTCGCTCAGGTCGTGACCGTGGGCGCTCAACTGGCACGAGCGCTGGCAGCCGCTCACATGGGTGGTGTGATTCACCGCGATATCAAGCCAGAGAACATCATGAGAACGCCGAGTGGCGTCATCAAGATCCTGGACTTCGGGCTGGCACGGATGGAGAGCGCGGCCAGCCCAGGAATCACTCAGGCGGGCCTGGTTGTCGGCACGCCGGCATACATGGCGCCGGAGCAGGTGCTTGGACAAAACGTCGACTTCCGGACCGACCTATTCGCGTTCGGCCTGGTGATCTACGAGCTGGCCTCGGGTGCGAACCCGTTTGCCGCCAACACAGTCACCGAGACCTTCGCGCGGATCGTGGAAGTTGAGCCGCCTCCGCTATCGAAAATTCAGCCACAGAGTCTCCCAGAACTCGATCGCATCGTCTCGACCTGTCTGCGCAAGGATCCTGCGGAGCGCTATCAGTCCACCCAGGATCTCGTGGTCGACTTCGAACAGCTCGAGTTGGAAGTGGCGCGACTTCGGCTGCGTTCTTCGGATCAGCGCCAGCCTCAGGCGACGGCGATCGTTCGCGGATCACGCACCGCCTGGTGGCGGACGCATCAGTTGACGATTGTTGCTTTGTATGTGGTGGCAGCGACGCTTGGTTGGTACGTCAAGGAATGGATCAAGGTACCGACGACCGAATCGCTCTTTATCGGTCTTGGTGCCTGTGCCGCTGTTGGCGGCGTTCTGCGCGCGCACCTGCTGTTCACCGAATACTTCAATCGGCTGAATCTCAGGGCCGAGCGTGAGCGCACGTCTCGCGCGCTGCTGGTGTCGGATCTTGTCATGGCTTCCGCTCTTATCGTCGATGCGGCGATTGTGCGCGTATGGCCATTGACTTCGATGTTGACGATGGCGTTTGGAATAGGGATCGTCCTGGCCGCGCTCGTGCTCGAGCCTGCCACAACCAAGGCGACCCTGGGAGATGTTTGACGCGCCGCAAGTGTTTTGCGGGTGGTGTCGAGCGTGAAAACCAGCGATTCGCGCGGAATGCTCGACACGAACGGACCGACGAGCCATCCGAAGAGCGCAGGGATGCTTCGAGTGAGCGATATCGCCTCGCACTGGATGTACGTGCCGCCGTCCCGTTCCAGAAATCTCCAATACGTGTAAAGCCGCCAGAGATATCCACCGTCCTGTCCGGGAGGCAGCTGGTGTTCTTTTGGAGTATCCGGATCTGCCACTTCCGCGACCCGAAGGCTGTAGATACGGCTCTGCGCCCGATCTGGGCCAGGATAGGTGAACTTCGCCTCATTCTCCGTATCGACAACGACCGTGATGACTTTTTTCATGTAGAAGCGGAGGTCGACACGGAACGTCTCACCAGTTCGCGAGACGAGTTTCGAACGCGCAATCGCTGGCCGGAAAATCTCGGCGTGACGGTTGTAGTCCTGTAGGAGATCGACAGCTTGCCGCAGCGTCGTGCCCGGAACGAACACGGCTCCGAGCCAGTGGTGAATCAGTCCGCCGGGAACATCGATTGTTTTTCCCGCTTCGCGCGCCGACAGCCGCTCAATGTACACCTCCCCCCTTTTCACTTCGGCGAGTCTTGCGCGCCGGTCCGTTTCCGACAGCGCGTCGATTCGCAGAAATGGTTCCGGAGGCATTTGCGCCTCGGCCGCGCGCACATATCTGTCGAAGGCGGCAACGGTGCGCGGCTGCAGGTCGGCTGCGGCCAACTGCGCCGTCAGCAGCCCGAGAAGAGCGAGGCTGATCAACGATCTTCTCAGCGTCATTTGGTGCGCGATCCGGTGAAGTGAAAGGCGCCCTCGTAAATGACCGGTGCGGTCCCCGTGAATATCGCGCCCGCCGAGCGCCGGTTCAATTCCTGAATCGGCATCGCCGGGTTCGGAACGAACCCGACTCGCTCGAGCTCGTTGACGAGTTGCTCCTCGGTCAGGAAGCATTGCGGCTGCTGCGCGAACTGCGTGAACACGAAGGGCTCGCCGGCCACCGGATCGGCGTCACCCGGCAGTGTGTGCCTCGAGAATGTGAACACGAAGAGGTCGGCGCCGGCAGTCGCGACGCGCGCGGCTTCGGCCACCGCGCGCCGGAACTCCGCTGACGAGCGCGCGAGATTCCAGATGCCATGCGCCACGATCAGATCGAACGTGTGGTCGCTCGCGGGAATGGCATCCATCGCCGCGCGAATCAGCCGTACGCGTGCTGCCACGCCGTCGGCTTGTACGCGCCCGGCGGCGGCGATCAACATCGGCCACGAGAGATCCGTGCCGACGACCTGCCAGCCGACCTGTGCCAGCGGCACGGCGTTTCGCGCGGCGCCGCAGCCGATGTCGAGTGCGACGCCGGTGGGGCGTTGCCGCAGCCGGTCTTCGGCGAAACGCAGCAGACGCTGGTTCGCCGGTGACTGCGCAAAACCAGCGACGGTATCCGGCGTGCTCCAGCGGTCCGCTTTGTGCGCCATGTCCCGTCCACGATACGCTAGTTACGGTCACGCGAAGGAGTGTATTCATGACTCGGAAACGACTCGCCCTTCTCGCCGTCGCGGCGTTTGTTGTCTTCGTTCTGGCGGGGGCGACGCGCGCGCAAGACGATGCGTTGGATCCGGTGAAGGTCGCGTCGAACACGCACAAGATTGCGCTCGAGAACGCGTTCGTGCGAATCCTCGACGTGCATGTCCCGCCCGGATCGATCGAGCCGCGCCATCGGCATCCGCACGGCTTGAGCGTCTACTTCACCGACTGGGACGTCGAAGTCACCGTCGACGGCAAACCGCCGCAGTTGAATCGCCGGACCGCCGGTACGTTCGCGTGGAGCGATGCGGTCATTCACACAATTCGCAATGTCGGGAAGACAGAAGGGCATGTGCTGAGAATCGAGTTGAAGCAGTAGGTATTTTCTCTGGTATCGGTATTGCTGCGGACGCCGGCCGGAGGGTGCGATGTTTCCAATCGGAGATGATGACCAGGGATCAGGACGCGGGCCGGCAATCGTCACGATCGCGTTGATCGTACTGAACGTTCTCGTCTTCATGCTCGAGCTGGGTCAAGGCTCGGAAGCGTCTCTTCAGTCTTTTATTACGGCATGGGGCGTCGTGCCTCGTGAGTATAGTGTTGGACGCGATCTGCCACCGCTCATTCCATTTCCTTTCTGGGCGACACTCATCACATCGATGTTCCTCCATGGTGGCTGGATGCACCTCGGCGGCAACATGCTCTATCTCTGGATCTTTGGCGACAACATCGAACGAGCGATGGGCAGCGTGCGGTATTTGATCTTCTACCTGATTTGCGGCATCGCTGCGGGGTTCGCCCACATCATGTTCGCCGGCGGATCAGCAGTCCCGAGCGTTGGCGCGTCCGGTGCGATCAGCGGCGTGCTTGGCGGCTACCTGCTGCTGTTTCCGCACAACCGCGTTCGCGTGCTGTCGCGTGCCGGCGTCACCTCCGTGCCGGCGATCGTGGTACTCGGTTTCTGGATCGTGATTCAGTTGATCAGTCAGGTTGGATCGATTGGACGCACGAGCGAGGGTGGCGGTGTCGCCTACATGGCGCACATTGGCGGCTTCGTCGCCGGTCTCGTGCTGGTGAAGCTCTTCGCTGCGCGGCCGGCCGCAGCGCTGGCTCGCTAATCACCCAACAACGAGGTATTCGTCACGCAACGACGGTCGTTTCAACAAGCGGTGACGCCTCTACTGCGAGCGAAGTTCAACTTTCAGCTCGAACGGTACCGGCTTGTAGTATGAGTTCAACCGCACTTCATACTGACGGC
>Ga0111539_10002954_pt1 | contig 22570 bp, 24 predicted proteins | sample RhiMethybrSRZTD1_FD_79667 | JGI IMG/M metagenome (GOLD analysis project Ga0111539, IMG submission 79667) | Populus rhizosphere microbial communities from Tennessee, USA - Rhizosphere MetaG P. TD hybrid SRZTD1 (version 2) (version 2) | ecosystem: Host-associated > Plants > Roots > Rhizosphere >...
ACACCAGTTGGCCGTGTGGTGCGAGTCGTGCGGTGGCTTGTTCCAGAAGTCGGGTAATGGCCGCCATTCCGCTCGCCCCGGCAAATAGAGCGATCGCGGGCTCGTAGTCGCGCACTTCGGGTTGCAGCGCCTCCCGATCGTGATCCGGCACGTACGGCGGGTTGGACACAATCAGATCGAAGGGTTCGCTTGTACCTAAAAGGATGTCGGCCTTGAGGAGCGTAATGCGACTCGCCAGACCGTGCGCGGCAACATTGCGGGTGGCGACCCCAATGGCCTGGCTCGACAGATCGGTCGCCACGATGCGCGAGGCTGGATACTCGCGCGCCAATGCGACCGCAATACATCCACTCCCGGTGCAGGCGTCGGCGACCAGGAATGGAGCCGTCCTGTCGGGCAGCAGTTCCAGGGCGGTTTCGATGATGAGCTCGGTTTCCGGGCGAGGAATGAGGACCGCTGGTGAGACCTCGAAGTCGAGACCCCAGAACTCCCGGCGCCCGATGATGTAGGCGAGGGGCTCACGGTGTGCACGGCGTTCAACGAGTCGATGGTACTGCGTGGAAAAGTCTTCGGGTCCCGATTCGCCCCCAGCGGTCACGAATCGAGCAGCGTCCCAACCCAGCAGAAACTGAGCCAGCAGCCGTGCGTCGAGCGCGGCTTCGTCGGGCGGAATGCCGGCGCGTGTGAATTGATCGCGGGCGCGCGCGGCGTGCTCGTGAAGGGTCACGCCGCCAGTCAGACGACCGTCGCGTCTTTGAGCTTCTCGGACTGATAGTGCGTGATGACGTTGTCGAGAAGCTCTGCGAGATCGCCGTTGAGAACTTCGGTGAGCCGGTGTGAGGTGAAGTTGATGCGATGGTCGGTGATGCGGTTCTGCGGGAAGTTGTAGGTGCGGATCTTCTCCGAGCGCTCGCCGGTCCCGACCTGGCTTCGACGGTCCTTCGCGATTGCTTCCTGTTGCTTGCGGACCTCCATGTCCAGCAGACGCGAAGCGAGCACCTTCATCGCCTTGTCTTTGTTCTTGATCTGTGACTTCTGATCCTGTTGTGAGACGACGACGCCCGTCGGAATGTGGGTGATCCGCACCGCCGAGTAGGTGGTGTTGACGCTCTGGCCGCCTGGGCCGCTCGAGCAGAACGTATCGATCCTGAGGTCCTTCGAATCGATCTTGATGTCGACTTCCTCCGCTTCCGGGAGCACCGCGACCGTGGCCGTTGACGTATGAATGCGGCCGCTGGCTTCGGTTGCCGGCACGCGCTGGACGCGATGGACGCCGCTTTCGTACTTGAGCTTGCTATAGGCGCCGCGGCCCTCGATCATGGCGATGACTTCCTTCAGCCCGCCGCCGCCAGTGTCGCTGCTCGACATCAGGTCGATGCGCCAACCCTGACGCTCAGCGTACCGCGTGTACATGCGGAAGAGCTCGCCGGCGAACAGCGCCGCTTCGTCGCCGCCAGTGCCAGCCCGGATTTCCAGCACGACGTTCTTTTCGTCGTTGGGATCCTTGGGTACCAGCAACACTTTGAGACTCGCGACCAGTCCCTCGCGCTTGGTGGTGAGCGCCTTGAGCTCCTGCTGAGCGAGTTCGCGCATCTCCGCGTCGGCACTTGCAATGAGTTCCTCGGTCTGCGCGATATCACGCGTGACGATCTGGTACTCGCGGAAGCACGTCACGATCGGTTCGATGTCCGAGAGCGTCTTCGCCTGTTTGCGGTACTCGGCCTGGTCGTTCTGCACTTCGACCGAGCCGAGCCGCGCGAGCAGCTCTTCGTATTGGCGTTCAGTTGCCGTCAGTTTGTCGAACATGGTCGTTACATATCCGCGGAGTTCGCCGCCGGTGATCGCTAACCGCCCGAGACCGGCGGGAGAAAAGCCACTTCGTCGCCGTCGCGCAGCAGCTGATCCATGCGGGCGTAATCAGCGTTGAGCGCGCTCGAGATCGATCGCTCGTAGCTGCCGAGCTCCGGGTAATCGGCGACGAGCTGCCGCCAAATCGATCCAATCGTATCGCCCGGTGCAGCGTCTTTTACGAACTCTGCCGCGCCGGCAATGTCGCGCAATCGTGCGAACAGCCGAACGGTCACGCGCACGCCACCCGCTCCGCCTCCGCCCGCGCCTGTGCGTCATCGGGATCGGCGACCGCCCCCTCAATCCAGACGTCGCCTCCCTCGAAAAATTCCCGCTTCCAGATAGGCGCGATCTGCTTGACGCGCTCAATCGCGTACCGGCACGAGGCGAACGCATCGGCGCGATGCGCGGACGCCGTGACAATGGCGACGCTGGCTTCTCCGATCTCGAGGCGGCCGACGCGATGGTGAAGCGCCAGCCGGACCCCAGGCCAGCGAGTCGAGATTTCGGCGTCGATCCGTTCGAAGACGCGGACAGCCAGAGGCTCATACCCTTCGTACTCGAGATATGTGACGCGCCGACCCAGGTTGTGGTTGCGCACCAGGCCAAGGAACGTCACCACGGCCCCGTCGGCGCCGGCATTGCCGCCAATCGCCGAGACCAGCGGCTCAATTTCGAGCGTCGCCGGGCCGATGGCCAGGAGGGACCTGCTCACTATTTCAGTATACAGGCGCCAGAGTCGGACCGGAGGCGACCTCTCACGGTCAGCCTAGGTCGTGCGACTCTTCCAGAAGTGATCGAGCGGGCCGTGCCCCTTACCGAGAGGAAGGCCGTGCTCAATGGCACCGGCGACGTAGGCTTGCGCGTAAGCCACTGCCTCCGTGAGCGAATCGTCCAGCGCGAGGCGGGCGGCAATCGCGGATGCGAACGTACACCCGGTGCCGTGGGTGTTGCGGGTCGAGATGCGCGCGGTCTGGTACTCGGTGAACTGCTCGCCGTCGAAGAGAAGGTCAACGAGCAGGCCGTCGCCGGTGTCTCGTGCGTGCCCGCCCTTGATGACGACGGCCGTTCCGCAGTGCTGATAGATCTCTTCAGCCGCGGCCCGAACGTCTTCGAGGGAACCAATCGTGCGGCCGCTGAGAATCTCAGCCTCTGGAATGTTTGGCGTGACCACGAGCGCGCGCGGCAATAGCTCCGCGCACATCGCCCGTATCCCATCATCGTCGAGCAGACGGTCGCCGCTCTTTGCGAGCATGACGGGGTCAACGACCAACAAGGGAAGCTCCAGAGCTTCGACGGCCGCCGCCACGGCTTCGACGATCGCGGCGTTGAACAACATGCCGGTCTTGGTCGCGTGGATCGGAATATCGGCGGCAACGGTCTCAATCTGCGCGGTGACCAGATCCGCCGATACGGCGGTAACGGCCGTGACCCCCAGCGTGTTTTGTGCCGTGACGGCGGTTATCGCACTCGTCCCGTAGACGCCGAGCGCCGCGAATGTCTTGAGATCCGCCTGAATGCCCGCGCCGCCGCCCGAGTCACTGCCGGCGATGGTGAGGGCTGTTCGAATCAGTTCAGCCATGAATCAGGAGGAACAGCGTGAGGCCGCCATGGCCTTGCCGAAGACCAGAAGGAACTGGAACGGAGGGATCGCCTCTCGTTTCAGTAACCGCAGCCCGGCGGCTCCGGCCGCCTGGATAATCGTTTCCGGATTGACGCGTTCCTCTGGATCCGGCCCGGGGCCACCGCCGCCAGGCTCGAAATCGACCACGCCCAGACACCCCTGCGGCTTCAACGATCGTGCGACGTGCTTCAGAAGCGTGACCACTTGTGACGGGTCGGCGGAGTCTTCCATCTCATGGTAGGCATCGACAATGAGCACGGCATCGAGATTCGGCGGCAGCTTCGGATTATTGGGGGTGCCCTGAACATACTCCACGTTTTCCAGTCCCTCTCGTTCAACCCGCCGTTGGAGCGCCGCGAGCATCAATCGTTGAATGTCCTCGGCGACTACGTGGCCGCTCCGCTCAACGCGGTGCGCGAGCCGGATGGTGAACCAGCCGCCACCGGCTCCGAGGTCAGCCACGCGCGACCCCTCCGCAATCTGGAGCGCATCCATGATCTGATCGGGCTTCTGCCATTCATCGCGGTCCTCCGCATCCAGCAGACCCAAATCCTGAGGCCTGAAGAGTGGATCCTTTGGTCTTGCCTGAAGCGGCGCACCCACCGCGAGCGCTCCTGATGGGGGAGTCGGTACCTGTGAGCATCCCGAGAAGCCCGCCAACGCCAGGGCACACACCACCTGGACGACCGCTTGACGGAGGCTGTCAGCCAACGATCCCACCCTTGGTCATGGCATTGGCCGACAGAATCTGGTCGAGCTTGCCGGCGTCAAGCAGGCCGCGCTCCAGGACGAGGTCTCGAATCGACCGGCCGGTGCGAACCGCTTCCTTCGCAATATCGGCCGTCGCGGCATATCCGATGTGAGGGCTGAGCGCCGTCGCTACGGCGGTACTACGATCGAGGAGCTCACGGGCGCGATCCGCGTTGGCCACGATGCCATCGACCGTGCGCACCCGTAGCGCCAGCATTGCCTCGCGCAGGATGGTCGACGCGTGAAGGGCGTTCCAGGCGATAACCGGCATCATGACATTCAGTTCGAGCTGCCCGGCCTCGCATCCGAGCGCTACGGTCAAGTCGCACCCCATCACCTGAAAGCACACCTGGTTCACCATTTCCGGCACCGAGGGATTCACCTTGCCCGGCATGATGGAAGACCCGGGTTGAACGGCCGGAAGGCTAATCTCGGCGATCCCCGCTCGCGGCCCCATGCTCAGGAGTCTCAGATCGCTCGCGATTTTCCCGACCTCCACGGCAAGACGACGCATTGCCCCTGAATAGGCGAGTACATCGCCCATGCTCTGGGTGACGCGAAACAAGTTCTCCGCCGGTTTGAGGGTCAAACCAGTGAATTGCGACAGCTTCTGCACGACGAGCTTCCGAAAATCATCACCGGCGTTAAGGCCGGTGCCGACCGCCGTGGCTCCAATGTTCAGCTCCATGAGCTGATCCGCCGCGTGCGCGATATCGTCCGCGCCACGGTCGACACAGGAGGCGTAGCCGCCAAACTCCTGACCGAATGTCATCGGGACCGCGTCCTGCAGATGCGTGCGGCCGGTCTTGAGCAGCCCATCGAACTCCTGCGCCTTGCGCGCGAAGCTCGACGACAGCTGGCGCGCCCGCTCGACGAGAGGCCCGGCTCCGAGTAGGAGCGCCAGCCGCGTCGCGGCAGGGAACACGTCGTTGGTCGACTGGCCCATGTTGACGTGATCGTTAGGATGCACGCGGTCGTACGTACCACGTGCGCCGCCCAGGATCTCGGCCGCACGGTTGGCGAGCACTTCGTTCGCGTTCATGTTGTGCGAGGTACCTGCTCCCGCCTGATAGACATCGACGGGGAACTGGTCGCGGAACTTCCCTGCGAGGATTTCGTCAGCCGCGCGCACGATGGCGGCGGCAATCGCCGGATCGAGACGTGCAAGCGCGGCATTCGCCTCTGCCGCCGCCTTCTTGACGAGGATGGTCCCCGCGATGAGATCGGACGTTGCTCGCAGCCCGCTGATCGGAAAGTTGGCGACCGCCCGCGCCGTCTGGATGCCGTAATACGCGTCGGCGGGGACGCCAAGCTCGCCCAGCGGATCGCGCTCGATGCGGAGGGACATAATAGGTAGCTACAGGCTTTCCGGCGTCACCTTTCAGCCGCACTGCAGCCGAGAGCTGGTCGCCGACAGCTGACAGCGTACAGCTGATGGTCGTTTACTCAGCATTCATTATAATTTCAGCCAAATGCTTCCATCATTCTTCGAGAGCGTGCTCCAGCTGATCATCAGGACCTCGACCGACCTGCCTCCGGATGTGCGGGCGGCGATGAAGACATCCCTCGATGCGGAGCCGGCAGACACTCGCGCCGGACAGGCGCTCACGATCATCGCCCAGAACATTGATCTGGCGGCCGACAACGAAGGCGCCATCTGCCAGGACACGGGCATGCCGACGTTCGAGGTGAGAGTCCCCCTCGGCGCGAACCAGATATGGATGCGCGCGCAGATTCGCGAAGCCGTTGCCGAAGCCACGCGACGCGGCAAGCTTCGCCCGAACTCCGTGGACTCCATCACCGGGCAGAATTCTGGCGACAACCTCGGACCAGGGACGCCGATCATTCATTTCGATCAGTGGGAACGAGACGACATCGAGATCAAGCTGATCCTGAAGGGCGGTGGGTGCGAAAACACCAACGCGCAGTACGCACTGCCCGTAGAGTTGCCGCACCTGGGCCGCGCCGATCGGTCGCTCGAAGGAGTCAGGAAGTGCATCCTGCACGCCGTCTGGAACGCCCAGGGCAAAGGATGCAGCCCGGGGGCTGTCGGCGTGTGTGTCGGAGGCGATCGCACGTCTGGTTACCTGCATGCGAAGGAACAGCTGTTCCGAACGCTCGACGACGTGAACCCGGATCCACGTTTGGCGGAGCTCGAAGCGTCGGTCATGGCGAACGTCAACCAGCTCGACATCGGCACGATGGGATTTGGCGGACGCGTGACCCTCATTGGCTGCAAAGTCGGCGCGCTCAATCGACTTCCCGCGAGCTTCTTCGTGTCCGTCGCGTACGACTGCTGGGCGTTCCGACGTCTCGGCGTCGTGCTCGACGGCAAGAGCGGGGCGATTTCAGGCTGGCTGTACCGCAATCCAGCGCATCCGATTCTTCCGATGCTCGATCAGGCAGGTTTCAAACGGACAGGACGGGAGATCGCCCTCGAGGCGCCGCTCAGCCTTGATCAGGTACGCTCGCTCAAGGTTGGCGACGTCGTGCTCCTCTCAGGGCCGATGTTCACCGGCCGCGACGCGGTGCATTCGCATCTGATGAAGCATGAGCCGCCGGTCGACCTTCGTGGATCGGTGCTCTACCATTGCGGCCCCGTTGTCGTGAAGGAGGGGGACACCTGGCGCGTGACCGCTGCCGGACCGACGACCAGCATCCGCGAGGAGCCGTATCAAGGGGAGATCATCAAGCGCTACGGCGTGCGCGCGGTGATGGGGAAGGGTGGCATGGGGTCGAAGACCCTGGCTGCCCTAAAGGAGCACGGCGCCGTCTACCTGAATGCCATCGGCGGGGCGGCGCAGTTCTATGCTCGAACCATCAAGAGGGTCGACGGCGTGTCACTGCTCGAATTCGGCACCCCCGAGGCGATGTGGCACCTCACGGTCGACGCCTTCCCCGCGATTGTGACGATGGATGCGCATGGCAACAGTCTGCACAAGGACGTCGAGCAGGAATCGGGAGCACATCTCGAGCAGATCGGCGTCTGAGCCCGGTCAACGTCGCGCCGCGAACTCCTTCATCGGCGGGCGCGCGTAGTTGTGCTCCATCGCAGCCACGTCGAGGTCCATGGTTTCAAGATCCGCGATGGCCAGCAGAGGGAACGGGGAGAGTTCAGTCGTGTCCACGGTCTTGAGATAGCCCGCACAGGCCCCACAGACTTCCACCCGGCGATCCTTGCGCTCTTCGTCCGGTGCGGCGGTCACGAACGGTTCTCCGTCCTCACCGCAATAGACACACGCGTACACGGTCAACTCCCAGGCGAGCGCGCAGAAGGAGCAGCGGAGCACTCGGTGTCCCGCGACGACCTCTGCCAGGGCCGGCCATGATCCGCATGCTGCGCAGTAGCCCCGGTTCCAGTCGGCCAGCGCCGCGCGAAGAGTTTCGTCTGCCGACGCGAACAGCGCACGCTGCAGAGCGTACACGTACGGACTAGCAGCGAGCTCGGCGACCAGCCACACCAGATCGGGGGACAGGCCACGATGGACCGCGCCGGTTCGGATCGCTTGCTGATCGCGCGAAACCGAGGCGTTCAACAACGTCCCGGCGTCCATCCGGCCCTCTTTGATCATGCTAGCGATATGAACGGCAGCTTCCCCGGCGCCGCCTTGAGCCAGCGCGTCGCAGAGGCTCAGCAGCGCCGGGCTGAGCAGCGAGACAGGTATCGGAATCGGTTCGCCAGCCAGAGCAGGAGTGCCGCGCACGAGCTTCGCGGCAAGGTACCGGGGGGGCAGCGAGAGGCGCGGTAATGGCCGCTGCTCGACGGTTTCAGTCAACTCGACGACGATCCCCAGGAGGCGCTTTTGGAGGGCAAGCGCGGGCTCCAGGTCCGGCCGATTGGCCAGAATGACCTCCCAACGAGCCGCCGCGACGGCCAGACGGGAGCTGCGACTGGCCGGAGCGAGCGCGACATGGGGCATCCAGCGCCAATGGTATAATGGGGCATCAATTCAGGAGAAATCCCACGATGATTAACGTGTCGGAAACGGCGGCGGCGAAAATATCAGAGCTCTTGACGGAAGAGAACAAGGCCGGAAGCGGCTTGCGTGTCTTCGTGCAGGGCGGCGGGTGCTCCGGCTTCCAGTATGGTCTGATGATCGAAGAGAACGGGCAGGGCGCCGGTGACCAGGTGTACGAGTCGCACGGCGTGAAGCTCTTCGTTGACCCGATCAGCATCCAGTATCTCAAGAACGCCGAAGTCGACTTCGTCGACACCGTCACCGGTGGCGGTTTCACCATCAAGAATCCGAACGCAACCTCGACCTGCGGATGCGGGTCTTCTTTCACCACCGAGTAAAGGGAGTTGGTGATGGGATGACCCACACCCTCATCACTTCCTATGGCTCGCAACCTTCCGGATCTCTCGAGCCTGCGCCCGGCAGGCAGTAAGCATTCGACCAAGCGCGATCGTGTCCTGAGCGTCTTCCTCCGTCAGGAAGGTCACCTGAGCGCGGACGACCTCTGCGACCTCGTTCACGTCGAGGATCCCGGAATCGGCCGCGCGACCGTGTACCGGACGCTTCAGTGGATGGTCGGCGCCGGCATCGCCAGAAAAGTCAATTTTGGCGAGGGCCGGGCGCGATTCGAGCCCGCCTATCGTCATCCCCGTCACTTCCATCTTGTCTGCAGCGAATGCCGAAGATCGTCGGAGTTTCTGAGCTCGGATATCGAAGCGCTGCTCGAAGAGATCGCCGGAGCTCGCAACTTTCAACCGGCCCAGGCCGTCGTCCAAATCTCAGGCGTGTGCGAGGACTGCCGGACCGGCGTGAAGAAGGCGCCGCTGGACGGGACGACAACCGAGCGGGTCTTCGCGCGTGATGCGCTGCGCATTGCAATCGCCACCGAGCGCAGCGGCTTGGAGTTCTACACCCGAGCGTCGAGGCTGACGACCGACGCTCGCGGACGCGAGGTATTCGAGCGGCTCGCCGAAGAGGAGAAAGAACACCTCGGCACTCTTGAGAAGCGTTATGCGGAGTTGCTGGCCGACGATGAAGAGCTGGAATCTCGCCCGACCTTCCTGTTCTTCAAAGGTGCCGCCAACGGGATTTTTGCCGAGGGCACGGAGAAGCTGGCCAAGGGGGTCGACGATCAGCAGGCGCTGCTCATCGGCATCAAGTGCGAGCGGGGATCGCACCAGTTCTTCAAACGGTACGGCGAGCGTTTCGAGGACTCAGAGGGCAAGCGCATCTTCCTCGAATTCGCCGACGAGGAACGCGCCCACCTCGAACTCCTGATTCGCGAGTACCGGTCTCTTCGCGAACGTCAGACGGCCGGGCGGCGGCCTTCGGGGCGCAGCCGCGCCGCACGTTGATCGATCTCCATACCCACACGACCGCGTCGGACGGCCGATGCACGCCGTCGGACCTCGTGGCCCGTGCGGCCGCAGCCGGGATCGAAGTCCTCAGCGTCACCGACCATGACACGACCGCCGGATGTGAGACCGCCCTGCAGGCATGCAAGGCCGCGGGGATTGATTTCGTTCCCGGGATTGAGATCACCGCGGTTGTCGAAGGCGCCGACGTCCACGTTCTCGGCTACTTCATCGACGCCCGCTCGGCTGCACTGCAAGCGTTTCTTGGCGAGCAGCGCCGCGGGAGGGTCGATCGGGTGCACGAAATGGTGCATCGACTGTCTGAGCATGGCATTCAGCTCGATGCCGATGCGATTCTTCAGCCGGCTCTTGACGACCCCCTGAAGTCGGCCGGTCGTCCGTGGATTGCCAGAGCGCTCGTCGCCGGCGGTCATGTGACGGACGTGAATGAAGCATTTCGGCGCTGGTTGCAACGCGGACGGCCGGCGTTCGTTCCGCGGAGAGGTCCGCGTCCGGAGGAAGTCTTCGACCGCATTCACGAGGCGGGAGGGCTCGCGTCGCTGGCGCACCCCGTCCTGGTCCGACACGACGAGTGGATTCCAGATTTTGCGAGATCCGGCCTGGACGCGCTCGAGGCGTACCATTCCGATCACGATGACGCGGTGACCCGGCGTTATATCGAAATGGCCGCCCGGCTCGGGCTCGCGCTGTCCGGGGGGTCGGACTATCACGCCGATGACTTGCACGGGGCGACCCGCCCGGGCGCCGTGTCGCTTCCGCGCGAAGCGTATGACGAGTTGAAATCGAGGCGAAAGCGCCTGACCTGAAGGTCGGCCTACAGCAGCGGCCGGCGCGCGACGATGCGCGCAACCGCTTCAGACGCGGATTCCTCCTCGTAGAACACCCGATCGAAGCCATCAAAGCGCGCGCAGAGTTCACCTGGAGCGAGCAGATGGTCGGGAGACGTCGGCCCCGTCCCAAGCGCTCGCTGCGCCTCGGTGAACGTTTCGTACAAGATCACTCCACCTGGGACGAGGGATTCGCGAAGGGACGGGAATAGATCACGCTGCAGATAGCGCGTCACGATGACAAGTGCAAAGCGCTCGCGCGGCAGCGGATAAACCGTCAAGTCAGCGATCCAGGCGCGCAACCTGCATTGGTGATGGGAGGCGCGGTCACGCGCGCTCTGAACCGCATCGAGTCTCACATCGACCCCAAAGACTCGGCAGCCCGATCGGGCCAGGGTTTCGACGTGGCGCCCGCGTCCCATCGCGACATCAAGCGCACGCCTGCACTCCGGAAGAACGGCGGCAAGCTCCGTACACCACCGTGCGATGAACGGTGACGGTGGATCCTCGAGGGGCCTATCGGACATACTGGACGTCTTGGCTCAAGCGCTCCTCACCGCAATTGGTATCGGGCTCATCGGTCTGGTGACGACGGCCGTTTTCGGTCTCATGGGCTCCGATGTCTCCCGGCACGTGTCGTTCGGGATTTTTTCGGCGATGCTGATCCTCCTGGCTCATTCGATGATGATGTTTTATCTCATCGGCAAGGGCAAAGCCGTGAAAGACGCGCTGACCGAGGGCGGATACCCGGCGCAGGATCCGCGGTACAAGGGGTTTGTGGCCCGTATTTCGCTCGCACGCAAGCCGGTGTTTTCGATCGGCACCCTCGCCATGGCCATCACCATGATTGCGGCCATCATGGGCGCGGGCGTCGATACGGGCACGCTGCCGCCGATCATCCACGCGATGATGGCCTATGGCGGGATCGCCAGCAACCTGGCCGCGATCAAAATCGAGATCGAAGCCATCCGTGAGTCGAGCCGAGTCGTGGACGAGGTCAACCACCTGCTCCTCGGCACGTGAGCACTCCAGTCCTCCAGCTCTCCAAGGTCAGCAAGGGCTATCACGCACTGCGGCCGCTCCGCATCGAAGCGCTGACCATCGCCGCAGGCGAACACGTGGCGGTCGAGGGGATCGATCAGCCAGCCGCGGAGGTGCTGATCAATCTTGTGACCGGTGCCACAATCCCGGATCAGGGAGAGGTTCGGATCTTTGGACACCTGACCTCCAGCATCAGCGACAGCGACGAGTGGCTTGCCGTTGTCGACCGGTTTGGGATCGTCAGTGAGCGTGCCGTGCTGCTCGAGGCGTTCTCGGTCGTGCAGAATCTCGCCATTCCGTTTTCGCTCGACGTTGAACCGCTGGACGCGGGGCTTCGTGACCGTGCGATCGCGCTAGCACGAGAAGTCGGACTGCAGGAAGGCGACTGGGATCGACGGCTCGCGGATCTCGGTGGCCCATCACGACTGCGCGTCCGACTTGCGAGGGCCCTGGCCCTCGATCCCGCCATCATCGTCTTCGAGCACCCGTCCGCCAGCCTCGCGCGAGGGGAAGCCGTGGCGGCCGGCCGCGAACTTCGACGGGTGATTGAGCGGCGTCGCCTGCCGGATGGACAGGCACCGGCGTCCCTGACGCTGACCGCCGATCTTGAGCTCGCGGGAGCGATTGCCACGCGGGTGCTTTCGCTCGACCCAGCGTCGGGACGACTCTCCGATCGGCGCCGGCGCGGCTGGTTTGGCCGCGGCACGGCGAGTCTGTAGAATGACTGCCGCCAAGCCTCCGGCTTGGGGCACTCTAACTGAGCAAAAGGAGATTCATCCATGAAAGTCATGAGACACCTCGCGCTGCTGGCCCTGCCCATCTCGATGGTCATCGGCGTAGCCTGCGGCAGCGAGCCGAAACCGGCAGAAACCGCTACCACCACCACCCCGGTCGCCGCACCAGCACCGGCGCCGATGGCCACGACCGCGCGTGCCTTCTTTGCCGAGCCGGCTGAGGGCGCCACGGTCACCAGCCCTGTGAAAATGAAGTTCGCTTCGGAAGGCATCACGATCTCGCCTGTTCCAGAAGGCGAAATCACAACGCCAAGACCCGGAATGGGCCACTACCATCTGGCGATCGATACCGAATGTCTCGCGCCGGGCTCGGAAATCAAGAAGGGCGAGAAGTGGATTCATTACGGCAAGGGAGACACCGAAGCAGAAACTCAGCTCAGCCCGGGATCCCACAAGCTGACGCTCGCCATTGGAGACGATAAGCACATGCAGGTCCTCGGGTCCTGGTGTCAGACCATCACGGTGAACGTGGCTGCTCCCGCCGCCCACTAACGGGGAGACGGGGATACTTGAAGCCCTGGCTGCTGAGGATCCCCGTCGTTTCCCTCACTCGGACGTTTCCCGCACAGCCGTATACTTCCTCGCGGTCGCTCGAGATGTAGAGCTGGATAGGTTCCGCGAGATTCTCGAGGAAAATCAATCTCCAGAGGCGGAATGAAAATTGATTGTCCAGCCCTGGGCGCGTGCGCCCAGGGAGACGACCATGCCAGGCGGCACGATCAAACGACTCGTTCGCGATCGAGGATTCGGGTTCATCAAGGACGACAGCGGCCAGGAATGGTTCTTCCACCGCAGCACCGTCCAGGGCGACTTCGAACAGCTGAGCGAGGGACAGCGCGTCAGCTTCGACGAGGAGCCTTCCGACAAGGGTCCCCGCGCCGGCAACGTCCGCAGCGAAGGGTAGGCGGTCAGTCGCCCTGTCTCCGACCGGTTAGCCGGTCGTGATCAAACTCGTCCTCTTCGACATTGACGGCACACTTGTGCTTACTGGCGGAGCTGGTGCTCGCGCCATGACACACGCGTTCGCACATGTCTTCGGTCATCAAATCGGAACCGGAGCCGCCTCGGAGCTCGCTGGCGTGCCAATGGCCGGTCGCACCGACACGTGGATTGTGGGAGAGATGTCCCGGATTCTTGGTGTCGCCTGTGACGCCGACTCAATGCAGAGGTTTCACGACGTCTACATCGCCCAGCTAGCTCGAGAGATTATTCTTCCGGGCCCGCGAAAAGGTGTGCTACCCGGTGTCAACGGTGTGCTCGACGCCCTCGCTCAGCGAGCCGACACACACGTTGCCCTGTTGACGGGGAATTTCGCGGCCGGCGCGCGCCTCAAGCTGGAGTACTTCGATCTTTGGCGCCGCTTTCCATGTGGAGCCTTCGCGGAAGACGCTCCGGATCGCAATGCGTTGTTCGCGCGTGCGCTCGACCGCGTGGAAGCCTGCGGTGGTCCGGCCCTGAACGCATCAGAAGTGGTTGTTGTCGGCGATACGCCGCTCGATGTTGACGTGGCCCTCGCGGCCGGTGCCAGATCAGTCGGTGTGGCAACTGGGAGTTACAGTCTCGACGTGCTTCGTGACAGTGGAGCCGATGCGGTGCTCGAAGACCTGGGCGATCTCACGGCGTCGCTCGGAGCGTTGGGCGTGTCGTAGGCGTTCCGGCCCGCACAGAGCGCGGGCCGGCTTGGGGCTCAGCTCTCGATCAGGCGGACATCACCGGCGCGGGGTCCCTTTCCAGAATCCTCCGGCGTGAATTCAACGCGCTGCCCTTCGCGGAGCAATTCGAACACGGCGCCGCGAACCGAGCTCCGATGGAAGAAGTGCTCGAGTCCGCCTTCGTCGCGGATGAACCCGAACCCTTTATCGATGAGGAGGCGTGCGATAGTCCCGGTCGGCATACCCGAAGCCCTCCGTTCCGATCCCCGGGGACATCCCAGGGCGTTCAGCCGGAACGGGCGCCTGCGAACAAGAAACGGGCGTCGGGACGCGGGGCCGGCTGAGTTCTTGCCTTCCAGCAGGTCGCGAGGATGAGCTGGAAAACGCGCAAGTCTAGGCAGTTTCAGGCGCTGAAGTCAACCGAAGGGCAGCTAGCACAGTTGCCGAAGCAAACCGTAAAGAGCAGGTCTAGGAGGCGGGGGGCTCGCTCGCGGCCTTTGGCTTGGCAGCGGCCGGCGGCGGATAGGTCGTCCAGAAATGGCGGCCGCAACGTGGGCAGACCCAGAATTGATCAGGGGTCCACGCCATTCCCGGGCCAGGATCCCGCATTTCCATTTCCGTGCCGCAGCGCTGACAACGGATGTGAAGACCGGCGTCACTCATGGCGGGGATTCTATCAGCCATTCACATTCATTCATAAGCTCTCGGCTCTCAGCTCTCAGCTCTCGGCCTAGCCCTGAGCCCGAGCCCTTAGCCCGAGCCCTTAGCCCGAGCCCTTAGCCCTTAAGCCCTTAGCCCTTTGAATTAATATCCCCCCATGGTCCCCGCCGTCATCCTTGCCGCTGGCAAATCGAGCCGAATGGGTAGACCGAAGGCGACGTTGCCGCTGGCTGGCGGAGAAACCTTTCTGACGCGCATCATTCGGACACTGCGCGACGCCGGGGTTGAAGATGTCGTGGTCGTGATCGGCCACGAGCCTGAGCCAGTACTCGAGAGTCTGGAGTCGTTCGACTTCCCGGTTCGAGTTGTGATGAACGCGGACTACGAGTCTGGGCAGCTGTCGTCGGTGCTCGCGGGTTTGCGCGCAATCGATCGGCCCGGTGTGACCGGGATGTTGCTGACACTCGTTGACGTGCCGCTCGCGTCACTCGCGACCGTGCAGGCCGTCGTCAACCGTCATCGTGTCACACGAGCACCGATCGTTCGCCCTGTTAACGGCAGCCGGCATGGACACCCGGTGCTCTTGGACCGACAGTTGTTCCACCTTCTCCGATCGGCCGATCCCAAGCACGGGATGAAGCCCATCGTCAGATCTCACGCATCGACTACTGGAGATGTCGAAGTCGAGGACGAGGGAGCGTTCTCAGATGTTGACACGCCGGATGACTACCAGCGCCTTGTGGAAGGGATTGCACGGACGACCTAGTATCTGTTCCGCCTCCGCCTGTCATTGACGACCGCACAGGGATTTCGGGGGAGCTGCTCCCTTTGTTCCCGCATCTCGAGCACGGCATACCCTTCAGCGACGAGCCACACACCGATGCTTGGCGACACTTCGCGGACGGTCCCCGGGATCATGTTGCCGAGTTGGATGCCATCCATCTCAGCCAGGGGAGGTGTCATGAGAATTCGGACCTTCACGGCTAAGGGAACAAATATGCAAGTCAAGTACCCCGGACGCGAGTCGCTCGGCGATCCTGTGGTCGTGGAGGGTACGTGAGGATGCACCACAGGGCCCGCACACCGTCCCGAAAACCGATTTTCTTGCCCTCCTTGTATGACCGACGGGCGTAGCTGACTGACACTTCTTGCACGCGGCAAGGCAAACCTGCGATTTTCGAGGTGAACTCCGGGTCGAAGCCGAACCGGTTCTCCTGCAGCTGCAGAGGCAGCAGAAGCTCGCGCCGAAACACCTTGTAACAGGTTTCGATGTCGGAGAGCCCCAGGCCCGTGAACAGGTTTGACAGCTGAGTGATGGTCGAGTTGATGAAGTATGAGACTGGATACGGTGCGCGGCTGGGGGGTGTAAAACGCACTCCGAATACCACGTCCGCCTTGTCGTCGCGGATGGGCTGGAGGAGCTTGAGATAGTCCTGCGGGTCGTACTCCAGGTCGGCATCCTGCACGATCAGGACGTCACCTGTCGCCACGGCGAAGCCGGTCCGTAGCGCTGCTCCCTTCCCACGATTGCGGTCGTGAAACAGCACTTTGGTATCGCCGCTCGCGACGTGCGCCAGCAGATCCCGCGTCCCGTCGGTCGACCCGTCGTCGACGACGATGATCTCCTTGTCGATCGGCACGGCGCGCACGCGCCGCAGCAGTTCCTCGAAGGTTCGCTCCTCGTTGTAGACGGGAATGACAACGGAAACGGTCAGCGGCTGGGCCGCCATCAGGAACAGCTAGCCACGCGCTTGTCGCGTCTCCGGGCCCGTTCGAACGCCGCGGCGGTGGCGACCAGCAATCCCAGCGCGCTTGAATGCCGCTCTGCTGTCGGTTCGCTCGAGCTTTTTGGCTGAACCATCCACGCGATGCCGATGCTGAGCAAGTAGAGGAGGAGCATCGGCGCTGCGAACACCGTCTGGTTCCAGGGATCTGGTGACGGGGTGAGCCCTGCGGCGACGACGAAGATCGCGAGCACGGCGTACTTGATGTGCCGCCACAGAAAGCGAGCCGTGACGAGGCGCATTTTCGTGAGGGAAAAAACCAGCGTGGGCATCTGGAAGGCCACGACCATTCCCATCAACATTCTCGTGTAGAGCTCGAATGTGCCCTCGACGCCGGGCATGAACTTCATGATCGGCGAATCGAAGGCCTTGAAGAAGGCAATCATCGCTGGAAACAGCATGTAGTGATTGAACAGGAACCCGCCGATGCTCCCGGCCGTGGTGAGCACCACGAAAGGAATCGCGAATCTCTTCTCCTTCGCGTAGAGAGCAGGCGCAATGAAGCGCCAGACCTGGTACATCACAAACGGCGCCGCGAGTATGCAGCCGCCGATGAGGGCGATATTCAGGTCGAATGCGAAGCCCTCGCCTGGCCGGGTGTAGACGAGCCGTTCACCCGGAGGCAGGACACTCAAGGTCGGCTGGAGGATGAATGCCGCAATTGGGCCGACAAAAGAATAGGCAAGGATCATCCCAGCCACGATCGCGATGCCAGACCGGATGATCCGGGTTCGGAGCTCGTCGAGATGCTCCAGGAACCCCATCGCTTGCGCGTCTTGAGCCATTGCGGCTGATTGTAGACCCTCGGTGCGGAGGATCACCACCCGATCTGTCTGACGGTCAGTCCCTCGCGCGCTCGGTGCACTGAACGAGCGATGCCACGGCGCGGGCGAGGGCGGTGGGATGGATTGGTTTGGTCAGGTGCATCTGGAACCCGGCGGCGAGTGCTAGCGCGCGCTCGTCATCCCGGGCGTGCGCGGTAACTGCGGCTGCTGGGAGAGACGCGAGGTGCGTCGACATCGCGCGAATCTCTCGAATCAGCTCGTAACCATCCTGGCCGGCCATGGCGATGTCCGAGAGCAGGAGGTCAACATCCTGGCGAGCGAGGGTGTCGAGTGCCTCGCGCGCAGAAGCCGCGGTGATGACCGTCGCCCCGCAGGTTTCCAGGGCTGCGGCCATCATTTCTCGCGCATCAGGCTCGTCGTCAACGAGCAAGACACGAACGCCTTCGAGCACTGGCGCGTACTCGAAGCCCGGCTCGGGCGCGTCAACGCTGCTCGGGGGAGATGGCCGTGCCACGCCTGGAGCCGCAGGGAGCGTCAGCGAAAACGTCGTGCCCTGATCGGCCCCATTGCTCGCGACACGAATCGTTCCGCCCTGCGCTTCGATGAGCTGCCGGGCGATGAAGAGACCGAGTCCGAGCCCACCGGCGCCCCGCTTCGTCGTGCCGTCTGCCTGGCGGAAACGCTCGAAGACATGCGGGAGGAACGCCGGCTCGATTCCGGCGCCGGTATCGGTCACGCGAATCTGAACCGCTGTTGGGGACGGCGCTACATCGATCGTGATGCGCCCGTCGGCTGGCGTGAACTTCACGGCATTGGACAGCAGATTCAGGAATACCTGCTCCAGTCGGCGAGGATCGGCTACGACGAACACGCCTGGTACGGACTCGTATCGGATTTCGACCCCCTTGGCTGCCGCCATCGGCATCATCGCTTCGACCGCGCCTCTGATGTTTTCGGTCAGATCCGTGTCCTGCGGGTCCAGCGACGCGCGCCCTGCCACAATTCTGGAAACGTCGAGCAACTCCTCGATCAGCCGACCCTGACGCGTCGCGTTGGTGAAGATGGCTTCGATCGCCCGTGCCGTGCGGGCCTCATCCATGGAACCGCTGCGCAGCATGGCGGCCCAACCCAACACCGCGTTGAGAGGCGTGCGCAGCTCGTGCGAGATCGTCGAGAGGAAGTCATCCTTCGATCGATTGGCTGCTTCGGCGTCTGCGCGCGCCCCCTCGGCGGCTTCGTACAAACGCGCCCGATCCAGCGCCTGCGCGGCATGCTGCGCGACTGATGTCAGGAGCGCGGTGTACTCCTCGTCGAAATTGACCGGTACGGTGAAGTGAAACGACAGCACACCGAACGCCGCGCCGTCAGTCTGCAGCGGCAGCGCCGCCACCGAGGTAAAGCCGCCACTGGCCGCGGTGGATGCGGACGCCGGATACTTCTCTTGCCAGGCGGCAAAGGATCCGACGAGGATCGGTCGTTGTTCCTGCACGGCGGCCGTGGAGCAGAGCCCTGCATCGGCGGGAAATCGTTGGTGCGATTCAATCTCGTTCCTCGGCGCGCCTTCTTCATACAGCGTCTCGAAATGGGTGTCGCGGTCCACGAGCAGCACGACCGAGCCGGACGCCGCGCCGGCGACCAGTTTCCCCTCGCGGACCACGACCTTTGCGACGGCCTTGATGGAAGCGGCCTGCGACAGCCCGGCGCTCAGCGCGTACAGACGGCTGGTTCGCGCGGCGAGGGCTCGATACCGTCCTTCGTTCAGGCGCAGCGCTTCCTCGGCCTTCTGCCGCTCTCGCAGTTCGGAGTTGGCGAGCACGCGGAGCGCCTCGGCTTCGGCCCGCGCCCGATCGCTCGCCTCGTACAAGCGTGCGCGATCGAGGGCGTGAGCCGTGAAGCGGCCCGCGGTGAGAAGAAACTCCCGTTCCTCACCATCGAGTCGGCGCGGCTCAGCGAGGCTCAGGATCACCGCGCCGATGGCCCTGCCGGCGGAGACGAGTGGGACGGCGATGGCGGCGGCATGCGCGCCGAGGAACGGCTCCAGAGAGCCGCTGAAGCCCGCTGCCTGAGCAGAGTCGGACTTCGCGACCATCAGATCGCGCCGTCGAATGGCCTCGCTCACAAGTGTCTTCGAGGTCAGCGGGAAACGCCCCGACGCGGCGACTCGGTCATCGTCGTACCCCAGAGCGAGCGCAAGCTCGCATGCCGTTTTGTCGTCAGAGGTCAGGAAGATCGCGCCGGCCACGGCATTGGCCGCGTACAGCAGGTCGGGAAGGCTCGTGCGAATGACGATGTCAGGAGTTTCCGCTCGAGAAAGCGTGGCGGTGAGCTGCCCGAGGCCGTCCCTTCGGGCGAGTTCGCGCTCGACTCGAACTTTGGCTTCTCGCTCCAGGCCGGACTGTCGACGGGTTTGACGGATGGCGAAGCTGACGAGCAGACCGGTCACCGTGAACAGCAGAACCGCAATCGCGTCCGCCGGCTCTTCGATTTGAAGCCCCAAGCGCGGGCGCGGAAGAACGTAGGCGGCCGTCAGACTTCCCCCGATGGTCGCGACAAGTCCAGGGCTGAAGCCTCCGAACCAGGCCGAGAGGACGACCACGGCCGGCAGCACAATAAGGGGGAATCCTGGGCCGAGGAGGGGCTCGAGAAAAGGTTGCGCTGCAGCGACAATCACGCAGCCCGCCAGCGCAATTCCGTAACCGGCAGCGAGCGATCGATCGCGATGACCGTTTCCCGGAGTACTGGTCATTCGGCACGTCCTCGCGTCGGGAGCTGCGACACACGACGCAAAAAGTACCAGGACGATAAGGCGTCAGTCGGTTGACACCTCACCAGCGGAGGTTCCGTCGACGTCCTGTTCAATGGTCGAGCTTGGAACTAGGGGGGAGTGCTCCCGTAGCTTTTGCTTCGTGACTGCAACAATGCTGCCGCCCCTGATTGACTGGTGGTTTTGTTCGGCTAAACTCGCAGCGCTTCTTCGTCACGCACATGGTTCAAGAGTCAGCCCAGAAGGCGTTCAGTTCCGCGCTCGACACCCTCGTCGCGCACGTGCAGCAGGATCGCAGCATTCTCGCCGCCCTCCTGTGCGGCAGCCTTTCTCACGACGTCGTCTGGGCCAAGTCGGACATCGACCTGGTACTTGTGACCATCGATGACAGCAAAGTGGCGTCTGGCGAGATCGCGTTGTACGCGAACGGCGTCAACGTGCATGCGTTCCTGATTCCGCGCGGCGAGTTCCGTCGCACCGTCGACGGATCCGTCCAGAACTCGTTCATGCACGCGCTGCTCGCAAAGGGCCGGCTTCTGTACACGCACGACGAGACGATTGCCCGATTGTGCGAAGGATTGCACGCACTCGGCGCGCGTGACCAGGAAATCCAGCTTCTGCGCGCGGCAACCGGAGCGCTCCCAGCCGTCTACAAGGCGCACAAATGGCTCGTCACCCGAGGGGACCTCGACTACACCGCACTTTGGATTCTGTACTCGGCCGGCTCGCTCGCTCAGGTCGAAGTGATTGGCGCGGGCATGGTAGCGGATCGTGAAGTCCTCCCGCGGGCGATGACACTCAATCCCGCCCTCTTCGCGACGATCTACACGAGCCTCTTGAATACGAAGAAGAGCCGGCCGAGTGTTGAGGCCGCCCTCGAGGCGGTCGATCGCTATCTCGCCGCACGCGCGCCGACGCTTTTCGCGCCGGTCATCAGCTACCTGCGCGAGGCCGGTGAAGCGCGTTCCTGCGCGGAGATCGAGAATCATTTCGTGCGGCACTTCGACGTCAGTCATGTGACGACAGCCTGTGAGTATCTGGCGGATCAAGGGTTGATCGGAAAGGTGTCGACACCGGCACGCCTCACCAAGAAGAGCAACATAGAGGTGCAGGAGCTGGCATTCGTGTACCTGGCAGACCCGGCCGACCAGACGAGTACCGCGAACCCTTGGAACGATGGCGAGTGGAAGCCATAGCGATGCCCCGCAGACCCGCAGTCCGTACGACGATCTCGGTTCAGGGCGCGCGAGTGCACAACCTCAGGAACATCTCGGTCGAGATCCCGCGCGATAGCCTGGTCGTCGTCACCGGCCTTTCCGGTTCCGGCAAGTCGAGCCTGGCATTCGACACGATCTACGCCGAGGGTCAGCGCCGCTACATGGAATCCCTCTCGACTTTTGCCAAGCGTTTCATCGCACAAGTCACCAAACCCGACGTCGACTTTGTCTTCGGCCTTTCACCGGTCATCTCGATCGAGCAGAAGACGCTCGCCAACAACCCGCGGTCGACCGTCGGGACGATGACGGACATTGCGAGTTATCTGAACCTGCTCTTCGCCACGATCGGACAGCCGCATTGCCCCAGGACCGGAGAGCCGACGCCGAGCCGCACATCGAGCCAGATGCTCGAGGCAATCCTGTCGCTGCCCGACGGCGCCGAGGTCGAGTTGCGAGCGCCCGTTTTCAAGGTCTACGGCGAAGACCTCGATTTCGTCTTCACCGAGATTCGCAAGAAGGGCTGCCGCCGACTGATCGTGGACGGAAAGACCCTTGATCTCTCCGAGAAGACGGACGTCGACATTTCGGATGTCCGGCACATGGACGCCGTCGTCGACCGCTTCGTGGTCGGCCGCAAGCACGAGAAGGCGATCAAGGCTGGCATCGCGGCCACTCTGCTCGTGGGCGACGGGCTCCTGCAGGTCCAGGTCGGCAAGGGAGCGAGCAAGGCAGACGCGGACCGGTTCTATAAGGGACTCTGCAGCCCGACGCATCATTTCGTCTATGGCGACATCGGTCCCGATTTTTTCATGTTCAACAATCCCGAGAGCGCCTGCCGGACGTGCGGCGGGCTCGGCGTGGACAAGCTGACGCATCCCGAGCTGCTGATACCTGATCCAAAGCGGAGCATTCTCGGCGGCTGCTTTGTGCGCGAAGCGTTCAAGTACAACCCCGACACGTGGGATGGCCGGTTGATGTTCAGCCTGTCCGTCGCACTTGGCTTCGCGCTCGACTCGCCGTGGCATCAGCTGCCGGAAAAGATCCGCCATGCCATTCTGTACGGCATTGAACCGAGAAAGATTGCCGTGACCACTCCGCCGGATGCCAAGGTGAAGCTCGGCGAGCAGGAGGGCAGGGAAACCGGCTTTGGCGGAATCGCGCGGCGGATCGAGCGTTACTACCGCCGCTATCGCCAGCGGGGCGAGGCGAACTCGAAGATGGAAGCGTGGCTCGACAAGGTGATGGTCGAGCACACGTGTCCGGATTGCAACGGCGCACGGGTCCGGCCGACGCGGCTGCTGTTCACGATCGCAGACCGCACCATCCACGACGTCGGGCAGCTCAATTTCGACGTGCTGCAGAAATTTCTTGGCGAGGTCAAGCCGGTGGGGCGTGGAGCGGATGCCGGTCGCCAGGTCCTGTCCGAGGTCCGCGCACGCCTGAAGCTGCTTCTTGGAATCGGCCTCGACTATCTGAATTTCAATCGCCGCTC
>Ga0111539_10002955_pt1 | contig 22560 bp, 16 predicted proteins | sample RhiMethybrSRZTD1_FD_79667 | JGI IMG/M metagenome (GOLD analysis project Ga0111539, IMG submission 79667) | Populus rhizosphere microbial communities from Tennessee, USA - Rhizosphere MetaG P. TD hybrid SRZTD1 (version 2) (version 2) | ecosystem: Host-associated > Plants > Roots > Rhizosphere >...
GGCGCTCTATGGTTAGGCCTTGAGTCGAGCAAGCACCTCAGATTCCTTTTCGGGACTAAGCCGCCCGACCCACGATTGCTCTACCTTTCCGTTTCTATCCACGATCATTAAGGTCGGTGTGCCCCGTACGCCGAGCGAATTGAAAGCGGCCTGTCGGACATCGCTGATTGGCACTCCGAGCTTGCCCAGATATTGCTTACCGTCACCGACCTGTGGCGGAAACACAGCGATCACCTGCACGTCCCGTCGTTGGGCCAGTTCAGTGGTTAATTTTTGGTAGAAAGCAGCGCTCTCAGTGCAGAAGTGGCATTGGTCTGAAAGAGCCAGCACGACGCTCTTGTTACTTTGGCCCCAGCTTACTCCCTGCAGAGAAACCTGAGTGCCTTCAGCTGGTCCAGGTTTCGCCGTTGCATTGTTGCCGGCTCTCTGCCCAGCATTCGGCGGCCCCGGCAAATTGCTCGTCTCGATTTGCTTGAATGCAGGCGCAGGAGAACGAAGCAGATAGTTTTTGACGAGAACTGTAGCTCCGATCAGAGCCACCAGTATGATCGATACATTCGTCGCAATCTCGATCAATTTTCCGATCTTGTTCGTTGAATTGATTGTGTTAGTGAGCATGCCGGCAAGACTAGTTCGCCAAAATGATCAGATCAATAGGCTCGTCTTGCTCAAAATGGCTATTACTTACTCAAAGTGGCTATCGCTGCCGAAGGCTCTGAGAGAGATGACCGCAGAATAGAAAAATGTTTGTTTAGCTGTTCCTAATTCGGGAAGGCGGCTGCCCGTAAAAGCGCTCACAAAGGTGGGTGAAGTAACTATCGCTTTCGAGACCAATCGCAACGCGCACTTCTTTGATTGAAAGATTTCCGTCCTTCAGGAGTTTTGCGGCTTTTGTCATCCTGACGTTTCGCAAGTACTGGGCCGGCGTAACGCCGACCTCGGCTTTAAATTTATGACGCAGCCGCGACGGAGAGAGGCGGACGGTCTTAGCCATGTCGTCAAGCGTAAGCCACTGATCGGCATCACCGTCAATCAATGCGATTACTCTTTGAATTCGAGAGTCCATCTTGATCAGTGTTGGCGGAGAGATCAGACTCACAACCAGTGGCTGCGAGTATTTTTGGGACTGCGTTCCCTGCACACCTGACAAAGCAGTTTTCGGCTTTGCACATTTCTTAGCTTGCGTCTACAATGCGCGCTCATTCAGAAATTTCCCCCGAATCAGCCAAGACAGTTCTAGGTCAGTCTCCAGAGGAAAACGATACTCGGAGAAGCTATGGTCGTCCCTAGAAAGTCCCAAAAGATCTCCAAAAGAGATCCAAAAGATTCGCGCCTGGCCCTGGTCTCCGAATCTCCGCCCTGCGTCTATAAATTTGACCGCTTCCTGGTAAACGAGGTTGAGCGGCTCTTGCTTCGAGATGGCGAAGTTGTGCCGTTGACCACAAAGGTCTTTGATATTTTGCTGACTCTGATCAGGAGCAGCGGCCGTCTGGTAAGGAAAAATACGTTGCTCAACGAGATTTGGCCGGATGCCTTTGTTGAAGAAGCGAATCTAAGCGTCAACATCGCCAGTTTAAGGAAAGCTCTCGGCGAAGGACCTGCTGAGCATCGTTATATCGAAACCATCCCGAAACTTGGCTATCGCTTCGTCGCCAGCGTTCTAAGGCTCGACGCTAATTCGGATTGTGCAAATGCCGGGAAAGCTCGGACGACTTCGGTCACCTGGAGAGAGATTAAGAGCGCCGAGCCATTTCAATCCCTTGTCGTTTTGCCATTCGAGAATGTGAGTGACGATCCCAACTCCGCCTATCTTGCGGATGGACTCGCAGAGAGCATCATGAACAATCTCTCCCAATTAGGTGATCTTCGCGTAGTAGGGCGTAATACAGCTTTTCGCTACCGGGGCAATGTCGATTCCCTGACTGTGGGACGCGAATTGGGCGTCGATTCGGTACTTTCCGGCAGAGTTTTGCGGCTTGCGGAAAGAATAGTCATCAGAACAGATTTGGTTGAAACCGGTGATGGATGGCAGATCTGGGGAAAGCAGTACCATCGAAAATTATCGGACGTTTTGTCCGTCCAGGATGAGATATCCAGGGAAATCTGCAAAGGGCTCAGATTTCAATTGAGCCTGGCTGAGAGGCAAAAACTCACAAAACGTCATACAGACAACGTCGCAGCATATCGGCTGTATTTGAAAGGTCGCTATCATTGGAGCAAATACAATCAGGAAGGGCTCCGAAAGGCCATCGAGTGTTTCAAACAAGCTATCGAAACTGATCCGACGTATGCTCTTGCCTATGCGGGCTTAGCCGACTGCTACTATCGCCTGTCAAATGTCTATGCGCCTACCAGGGAAGCTATGCCCAGGGCCAAAGCGGCGGCCCTGAAGGCCCTGGAAATCGATCCCAACGTGTCAGAGACGCATTGTGTTTTAGGTGTAATCAAACTCTGTTACGAATTGGACTGGGCAGGCGCGGAAGCCGAGTTTCGCAAAGCGATCGAAATTAATCCCAACGATTCAATCGCCCATCAAAGATTTGCGCTCTACTTTGATCTTCTGGGTCGTTTCGACGAGGCCAGGCGCGAGTTAGAGATGGCTTTGAAAATCGATCCGCTTTCACCTCAACTGTACTCAAGTTTTGGCGCGATGTTTTTCCTGGCACGGGACTACAAGTCGGCAATTGGAGAAGTTCAGAAGGCACTGGAGTTAGACGGGAAACACATACCCTCACTTTATCTAATGGGACGGATCCATGAAGGACTCGGTCAGACTGAGCAGGCGATCTCAGTGTTTAAGAAGATTCTGGCCCTGAACGAGACGCCAATGTTTCTGGCCGTCCTTGGTCATGCCTATGCGCTCGCCGGTGACCAGCGACAAGCTCGTCATGTCCTGGCAAAGTTGGAGAAGCCATCACCAGGAAGTTACGTTTCCTCCTATAGCAAAGCACTCATCAACGTCGCTTTGGGAGACACTGACCTGGCTTTCGAACAGATGGAACAGGCTTACGAAGATAGATCTGAGATGATCACAATGTTAAAGGTGGATCCGGCGCTCGACATAGTTCGCTCCGATCTTCGATTCGCAAAATTGCTGCGGCGTGTGGGTTTGGGGATGGTCTGAGACATGTGCCGGGCCCAGCGATGGCTTCACCTAAAGCGCCAGATCAGCTCAACGCGTTTGTGACCGGCGATGCGCCGGCGAAGAGGACGACGACGTTTGTGGGTTCGGTGATTAAGTGAAAATCACGCCCTCACAGAATCAACAACTTACGGGCTTGATTCGGTCATTAAGTGAAAATAAAGTCGGGCATAACGTGAGAATTTCCTACAGTTTTCGGGCATAAGTTGAAAATATGTGCGACGCTTCAATTTTACGCGGCTTTTTTTAAGGTTTTACTGGATCACGAGATTGTTTCAGCTCGATGGTTCAACGCTCCAAACCCGCTGTCAGTTCACTGACGCCCTCGGTGAATCTTTGAGAACGGATTTCTATGCGCACAGCCGTCACAGTAGGCGCGCTTAAATGCTGCCATCACGGCAAGCCAATCACTGTTTCCAAGTTTTGATTCGTGGGCTAGTAACAAGCACTTGGAATATCGCTTTGGATCCATAGCATAATGCGTCTCTGGACGGCGCTCGTGCTCAAGATCCTGAATGAGTTCTAGATGCCGACACCAACTGAACTTCTCGCGGGAGATATCGCGTCGCGATGACATGTCTCGCTCGACAATAGGGAGCCGGTCCAGCGGAAGGGCGACAATTTCTAAAAATCGTTTAGCAAACTTTTGGATCTCTTGATCTGTAAAGTTAGCGTAAAGCGCCGCAGACTCTTCTTCCGATAGCGGACGTCCCAATTCCTTGAGCTTCGTGACCATCGTTTGTTGGTTTAGGTGCGCTTCGGCTCGCCAAATCAATGCGGCATACTCCATGGCTTTTGCTTTGGGTAGCACTTCACTGGCGATTGCTCTCGCTTCTGCTTCACGTCCCAAAAGCTCATAAATATCAGCAACAAGCATTCTGCCACGCAGTTCTGCTTCTAGGTTTTCTGCTTTTTGTGCGATACGAATCGATCCTTCAACGTTCTCAAGGGCTTTGAGGAGTAACTCTTCTGAACCGGCAGTTAAGGTCTGCTGATCGGGAGTTAGCCGGTATTGATTAGTGATGTAGTGAACAGCAATGGTTACTTGAACTTGAAGTGCAGTTGCTAACAACAAAGGATGATTGCGCGTAACTGCATCTTTTAGAATGCCGTTGATGTCATCTTGCCAACGCTCTATTAATTCAGGGTGGTCCTCTACTGCCTCGCGCAGACTCGGCAGGCCGCGTCTTATACGAATTTCCCCTAGAATGCAGAGAGTACGAAGTACGAGATCAAAACCTTCGGCCTCAATGAGAAGGATTCGTGCGTAGAGTTTAAACGGCGCTGAATAGTCAGCGGAGCTGAGTATCTGCTTCACGAGTTCTTGCAATTGCCTTAAGACGAGTTCGCGCCGCGCGATATCAGTTTCACTGAATAGTACTTGACGGATTTGGTGCAACTTGAAGGCTATCGAGAATCGGCTAGAGCTATGCTTGAGATGTTCCGTGACGCGTGCGATTGCTGCTGCGGTATCGATTTTTCCAGTTTGATAATCGCAGCCGTCTCCGAGAGCCTGTAGAAAGGAACGATCGTCCTCCGATAATTCGTGAATTCGTAGCTCCGCCTCCTTTAGTGAGGCTCTCGCGTTCAAGTATTTGCCCGTCGTGTAGTCGGCGTGAGCAAGCACGAGCAAGATGCGCGGGTCCCGCAAGTCTTCATCGGATAGTAATCGCGCAAGGCTCTTCACTTCAGAGGCGAAACCCGCGGAAACGATGGCTATGCCGTTCTGCCGTAGTATTCGTCTGGCTTCTTGAGGATCGGTGACGCTCAGCGTCTCGGGACTGATTCGTATGGTTAGGTTTTCGAGGTGAGCGGCGCCGGACAGAATGTTGCCGATCTCCCGGTGGAATTGAGCCTCCCTTCGTATCCGCTCGTGGATCTCGTGAAGTGACTCACCGGTAAGGATGCGGTCGAACTTGAGCGTCACAGACTTGCGCGATGTCCAACGAGCGTTAGTTTCACTCAACCGCCTGGCTTCGTCAGCGGCCCAAAGGAATAGGAGCTCATTACGTGGGTGGATATAAAGGATGTACAAAGAACTGGATCCATGGTTCCGTACGTAATTCAGATTTTGAGTCTTGACTGAAAGGGAGATGCTTCCGTCCCTATTGGTCTTGTTGGAGTCGGTAGCCTTGAGCTGTATGTATGATCGCAATCCAGTGTAGGCGGAATCGATCAACAATTCGATTGAAACATCTACGCCGGCGTCGGAAGTACGCTCGTCACGAAAAAGAAACCTATCAGCTGGCAGAAACGCGTGTAACGCTGCGACGCTAATGCGTTCAAGTTCAGCGTTCCGATCACTCTTAGGCAGGGGGCCTAAGTCAGCGACCGACGGAGCGTTGTTCTCTGCCTTGTCTTTGATAGATTTCCTTTTCATAAGCCGTGAACTCATTGGGCTACGTTCAAGTTAATTACGCTAACATGCATAAAGTTTTCTGAGAAGTTATTCGCGCGACCAATATGAGGAAAGAAGTCAACGAGTCGGAAGCGCTCTTCGCACGTCTATGTAGCGATGCTTTTTACGGTGGATTCGTCGACCGAAATCCGAAGTTCTATGATCCCACTGAGAAAGAGAGCGGTAACGTTATTTTGTGGGTTCGGGACTGGCTAATTATCTTTGAGGTGGTGTGGAGGAGCCGACAAGCCCAAGTCGATACAAAGAGCTTTATCAAAAGGGTAGGCGAAAAGAGAGATCAACTGCTTGGGGATTTTGTGGTTTACGCAAAGCCCCCGAATGAAATCTTCATGAGCAATGAACATGGAGAGCAGTCAGAGTACGACCCTAACTATTTCAATGAAGATACGACGAGAGGGGTCGTTCTAATTGATGCTGAAGGACTACAAGGCAAGCTTCATTTCGATACGCTTCGCCTAACTCTAGAATCGGCTCATCCGATTGCTGTAATGACTCGCTCGGACTTCGAAGCGATCCTGAATGAGGTTGACACCGTGCCCGATCTTGGCTTTTACCTGGGTGATCGATACAGATTCTTAAAGCAGGTCTACATTAAGGATTCGGATCGTTTCTTGAGGTTAGGCGATCAGATAGAGCGAGAGCTTATAGGTCTTTACAAGTTGGGCGACAATAGTTTCAACATCGATCGGTGGAACGCATCACCGGACAAGCGCTTTTGGGAACGGTATCGAATCGAACGCGCCGGCGACATCGCAAAACGCGACGCTGACAATGCTGATTCTGACTTCCTAGATATTGTGGCAGCCAGAATTCGTGATTCTCACGGGCGGGGTGGATTTACTATTCAACACGCGTGGGAGCTTGCGCTTCGCACTCGACGAGAGCGCGCATGGATTTCTGCAAAGATTCAGAAAAAGATTAATGCTCTATTGGAAACACATCGCGATCAGAAGTTTGCTGTCGAACATCATGGTACGGGGTGCTGGGATGTGTTTTATTTTCATCATGGCGTTGACAGTCAGCATTTCAGAGAAGAGGCGCAACGAATGGCTGACCGCAAAATGTGGGTTGAGCGATCGGAATATGATTTTCAACACTCGGTTTTCTGTTTTGCGTTCAGATCCTCGCCGATAACTGACAGCTTAACCGAAGTGATACTGACCGTTAGTGACGCATCCAATTGGCCTAACATTTCGCCCTCGATGCTTTCAGAGGCTAATCGCTACTTCAGAGGGCGTACTGAGACCGATTCGATCAGGGAGTTCCCAAATGGGTAAAGCAAGCAAACGAATTGTGACAAGCGGCCGGAAGGCACGTTCGAAGTCGATGGAGGAAACAGTAAAGGTTGGATTGCGCAAAGCGGTTCCGGTAATGGTGAAAGAAATGTCGGACATGTTCGAGATGCGACCCCGACGGCTGACGAAAAAGGACAAGCGCGAGATGGAGAATGACATCGATGAATATGTTCGAATTTCTGCGCCCTTGACCAACGACCTTGAGGCGTTACACGGTGATCCTCTAAAGCTTCCAGAAGCTTATGAGAAGGTAGAGCTACTCATTCGAACATGGATGGATGCCGCGAAAATTAAGGTTCATGGAAAAGACTCACTCGATGCATACCTGCGGGAATACGAGAAACATGTCAGACTGCCATCGGCGGCAAGGCGCCTTAGTCATGTACGACGAGTGTGCGAAGGTCTTCAATTTCTGATAGAGGCATTAGCGGCGGACCCTGAAAAGGAAAAGGCTGCGAGCGAGTTGATTCAGGAGTTTGGGCGTCATCACCGCCGGCAATACATGAGGTACTATCACGCTTCGGAGGCGCGACAACGGAGTAATCGCAATGTTGGGTTCGGTCGAATGACACGACGGAATATCACGGTATTAACAGAAGAATACCGAGATGGAGCTGCCGCGCTTGAGAAGCGTTTACAGCTGATAGTAGGTCTGCATTACATCGCAAAGGGGTCAGGTAAGACGTACGGCGAGCTGAGAAAGTTGAGCTTGCGCAATCTATGCGAGAACATAGAGTCTCAAAAGAATCCGCAGTTGCATTTTCTGCGGAATACTGTTGATCCGACAGTTCGTAATGCGCTCGCGCACGATGGAGCGGATCCCCAGTTTTCTAAGATGCGGATTGATTTCGTAAGTCGATCAGAAACGATCTCATGGACGATCTCGCAATTCCTGAAAAATACAATCCGCCTGGTTCAAACGATTTTCGCACTCACCAGTCTTGAACCACTATTCATGCGTGTGACTCTTGAGAAATCGATCGCGCGATTTCGGCATCTTGTTCGGATGGCGGATGAGATAAACGTCATGTAAGAGACCCCTCTCGAACCCATTTCTTGCTTAAAACGCTAGACTCTTTTGGCTAGCCATCTCTCGGCGGTGCTTTGCCCAAAATCGAAGCGTGTGAAAGGCGTCAGTCGAGCGCCTTGCGTGCGGTTTTATTAACCCGTTGCTCACTAGATCCCGAATCGTTTCGCAATCGGTGCCGAGTTTTCTTGCGAAATCGCGACAGGTCATAGACTTGGCGAGCTCGGATTTGAGTCTTTGAATGTCTATCGCCCTGGCCGCGAATTCGGCACCTCTTCTGCCGTTTATGATCGCATAGCGAATCTCGCCCGCTCTTATGAAGTCGAAGAGAGCCGTATTCGTTATCTTCAGACTTCTCCTGGCATCAATTAGAGAAACGTATTTCGCCGATTCAGTTAATGTCGATGCCGAAGGACTCTGTGTAACCGTGGCAGATTGCAAGCACATTCTGTCGGTCAAGAATTGAGTGAACGCTTTTCGAAGGAAATCGAACTGTGGTCCTTCGAGGTTCTGATACAGGGATTCATAGACGGATCCGAATTCTCTCTGGAGTGCCGTATCAAGCTTTCCATCATGAGGCTGAAGTCGCACCGGCCCTTTAGACTTGTTCTTCAGGAACTGAAAGAAATTGTTAGGCCAATCATCGAACACAGAGTACGCGTGCGCATAGAGTTCGTGGAGCTCGCGATTGCTTAGCTTAATCGATTTTGAAGGTCTGCCGGTCGCCCAGGAAATTCTTTGCTCACATCCGGCTATGAAGGATATGGCTGCTATGAAGTCTCTTAACGTAAGGTTGTTGAGAGGATTCGTCGATTGCGAGTCGACGCGGTCGTTCGGGGATCGTTTGCACAAGTTGCTGACTCGTCGCGACACTGACATCTCTCGCGCAGTGACGCTTGTTGGTTCAAGCTTGCTCCAATCAAATCCGCAGGTGCAAATACTGACGCTTTTCCTGATTGCGCGAATCTGACGCCGGCACTTCGGGCATCTGTCAAAAAACATGCACTTGTGAGTTGGGCAGACCGTCACGGCCGAGCAGTCCCAAATACGAAGGCAATAGCCGAATTCTGCAATGCATTTAGGACAAATCTTCGGATGATGTGGACGGATGATCGAGCGATTGAGCGACGCTCCGTAGAAATCATACTCGTGCTCATTATTTTTCCCCTGAGAAGAATTCGCAGGAAAATAGACAAGCGCGTTGAGGTCGTCCAAGGTGTTGTCTGTAAGATGTGCAAGCTTTTTGAGTCCCTCCGTCTTGCCAAAAACAAAAGAAAACGTCCATTGAAGTTCCATGTAGTCAATGCCGGCTAGCGACAATATCCAGGAAGGCGTGTCATAACCGTTCAATTCGGTCAGCCGCACAAGATACCCGATGAAACTTTCGCCCTTTTCAGGCTTCGGTTTCACCAGCAATTTCATGTAAGGAAAGTATGAAAGGAAAGTACTTGAAGAAAGATCGCGATGGAAGAATTATTCGATGCCTAAGCAGTAAGCATTGTCCTAAAAGAGCTGTTGTCGGCAGATTCTTCTTCCTTGCTTCTGCCAAACAGTATTATGATTCTCAAACCTCGCTTACCACTCTCTAGTAGTAATTCGTAAGTGTCATTGTTACTAACAAATCCTTGGTTGCGAGTATGTAATTGAACCCGACCTCACGAAATGCCCGATCAAAAGGATTCCAACCGAGCCGCTACACTGGCCCAATATCGACGAGGCGTAGGTAGATGAACTAGGGCCGATTGATCGTGAAGTGGATGGAATCGCGGGAAAGCTATCGGTAGCTTCTGACGGATCGATCCCGCAGGCCTGCGAGTATGAGTTTTTGCCTTCTAGGCGTGAGGCGATGAGTTGAAAGTGATTTTTCGTGGTTACGAGCGTGTTTCGTATTGCCTCTAAATTTTTCCAGGTCAGATTTCGATATCAAAACGGTCGGAACAGCTCTTGGATAAGGATTTGCGACTTTTCTGACTAGTCCCTTGCGCACGAGGTCTTGAACGTCTTGATAACTCACACCGAGAAAGGCCGCTCCTTCTGATCGATTCACAACGGTCGCCATGAAGGCAGCGATTTCTCTTACATCGGATTTGCGTAAGAACCGCTTCTTCCCATCCTTGGAAATGATATATGGCAAGTAGCCGGTTTTCATCCACCTTGCGCGAAGCGCTTTGATGGTGATCCCAAGCTGTTCAGCAGCCGTTCTTAATGAAAGCAGATCCGTGAGATCAGCAAACTGCCCAATGTGACGTTCTATGTAGGTGCGGTTGAATCGATATCGCCGTTTAGCGTCTGGATCTTCTGCATACGGTCGTAATACATTGTCCGCGACTAAGTGGCAGATAGTTTTCTTACTCAGCTTCAGTATCCTGGCGGCCTCTTCAATCCCGATTGAGTATCCCTTTGGCCGTCGGTCTGTTCTTAAGACTGGATCAGATGTAATTACTTCTCTCAAGTTCAGTCGAGCCAGATCTGATTTTCTGAAAATATAGTGAGGACCTCCATCGATTGAACGGCCCGAGACCGGAGTGATATTTCGGGATTTAAGGCTGTGAACAAGAGACTCAATTGAGGTGCCGTTTTCGAAAGCCACCAACCTCGCGCTGATGTATTTTGATTTGAAATCTTCAATCGCCTCCCTGGTAATTAACTTACATCTCACGCCTCCGTCCACTTCGTCCCTGGTCTTTATCAGTCCTTTACGCGCAAAAAGATAAAGGGCTCGCGCCTTGAAGCCGTGGCCGCCCATCACTCCGCCAGCTATTTTGAGTTGTGGACTGCGTGAGAGTTTTTCCTGAACGTAAGCTTCTACCTCTTGGCGCACAAAACGGAGTGCTGAGAGGCCATGCCCGGGGTTAACGATTTTCCTGGGCTTTAAGTCGCAACTAAGGATGTCATTGACAAGGTTTTGTACTCCCCAGTTGATCTTCGATAACTGGACTGTCACGGTCTCTAGTACGCCATTAAAGTCGCGGAGACGTTTTGGAGTTTGTTCAAGCGGTAGTGTTTTCGAACGAACCTTTCTAGCAAATTCCTGAAGGCTGGTTTCGTTAAATTTCCAGCGATCTTCTAGAGACGTGCCCTCAGCAATGGGAACCAGAGAATTCTCAACAAGCTTCAGAACATTAGCTTTACTCACTCCGAGTACTTTCGAAGCAGCTTTGAGAGAGATATATCGATGTTTTTGTGCTCTCAATCTTTCAACGCTTTCCGTTTGGACAAGGAACTGTCGTCGCCTCCCAGAGTTGGTCATGACAGCGGCCAATTTCCCACTTAATATGAGAGCGTTCACCACCATTGGGTCAAGACTCAGAATTCTGCTAACTCTCGTTATTGATAAGAAAGAGGAGTGCCCGCGCTTTGCAAACCATTTCGGAGAACATAAGTACGACTGGCCCGAAAGACTCACAATGCACTTTTCGAACTCCGGTTGTAACAACTTCCGAAGCTCGTCATCCCCAATTGCCACCCTATATAACTGACTGTAAATAAGACCGAAAATGCTTTGTAATGTGTTCTTCTGCCTAGACGAATTCGCGCGAAACAGATCCTCAAGAAAGCGGTGAAAATTGGCAGGCCAATTTTCAAAGACATAGAAAGCGGCTACGAGACTTCTATGAGTTTGCTGGATGGTGTTGTTTCGAAGAAATATTACCCTGTTGCTCCAGCGTCGCTCTTGAGACAGCGTCACGATAAGTAGCGCGTTTAGAAGAGAAATCAATCTCAAATCTATTAGCGGATTGTTCTTCGGCAACCGGATCTGTGGTAGGCCAGGCAATCCGAATGCTCTGTAAAGAAGTAATGAAACTCTGCATTCAAGATCCGGCAACCGAGTCACTTTGCTCATGCGCCATTCGAATCCGCAACGGCACTTACTCACATAGCCCCGGAACGAAGTCAACGCTTCGCCGCACGCCTGACAATTCTCGATCAAAAGAACCCTGTGAAGAGGACAGCATGTGACTGCGGCGTAGTCCCATTGCTTTCGACAATAGTTTGACTGCTTGAGACACTCCACACACACCCTCTGTCGATCGAGCCGAAGCAAATAGGGTTCGATATCATGATCGAAGAACTTTACCGCATACCTGTCTGGGTTACTTTGGTAAAATAGGTGCTCTATTTCTTCAGCATCTACCTGGATCAAATTCGTCAGGCGTTCGTTAATTCTGATTGACCTCTTACGGAAAACCAATCGATGAACCTGCCCGTCGAGATGTGCCGCGTTTAAGATCCAAAGAGGTGAACAGTAGGAGTTAATTTCGGCCAGTCGCACTAGGAATCCCAGACAAGTCTCGTCTTCTTTCGGCCTGGATCTGACGACCAAGGTAGATTGACTCGACAGGTTGTCGATTATTGGAGATTCAAGTTTTCGGTACCCGCGACGCACTTATCTCCTGAAGAAAAACCACCCTCTATTTCTTGCTTGCGTGGAGAATTGCGTCAAAGGGATTCGGCTTACTGGGATTGTTTGCGGCAAGCCACTGTTCGTAGGACAAGCTAAGAATCTCGAAAGTTAGAATTTCACTATTCGACTCCAAAGCAATAACTGTTGCTCGACGAATTAATTTCATAACGTTTGCGACAACACCATTCGTCGCCTCATAAATGCACAGCGTGGTCGCAGGGTCCGCAAGATTGGACTTTTCGGCTAGAGGCAAATTGTCATCGATCGCGTTCAGAAATCGGCGGAAGTCTTGTCTCTCCGCGGATGTTTCATAGCCAAACGGTTCGAGGTCGATCCTTGCAGCAAATCTTCTCTGCAATTGCTCGTTCCCGACAGCATCGAGAATCGTATGTGAGTATGGCAGTCCTGAAAGAACGATAGGAACGCGCGTCTGATCCATCAAGAGTTTTAGCCAATCTGACACCGTCTTTAGGATCTTCTTCGAGTCCCGGTCTTGGAAGTGCTGAAACTCATCCAGAATTAGCAATTCAATATTGCACGCTTGAAAGTATCTCGTCAGGCGGTTTGTTTGCGAAATTTGCGTGCCTCTCTCGGCTGCTGGATCTCCGATCGCCGTGAGAAGAGCCGTTGCGAGACTCTTACACGTCGCCGGTACGGGGACACTCGCGCATAACACCGGAACAATCGACCCCTCATCCGTAAGCGTCCGCTGATGCTCTCTGGCATACAACCTAATTATTGTTGTCTTACCAGCGCCCGTATCACCTTGGACAAGTAAACCTTCAGCCTCATTCGCCACCTTGGCGTGCTCGTGACATTCTTTAATGGCTTTGAGCGCTGCATCATTACGGGGAAAATGAATGTACAAGTCTTCTACTAACCGAATGCGATCCTCGATTGACATGTTCTTGTACTTCTTGCGATCAGAGTTCGGTTTCTTCTTTGCCATAATTGCTCCTGTTATTTAGGCAAGTTGTAGTCTCCGCTCCATCCCGTCATATCCAGGTCCTCAGTAACCAATTTGGCCGCGGAACTGCTGGTTGTTTTCTTGAAAGCTCGTTTTGCTTTCTTACCGACTACATTAGAAATCGGCTTTTTCTCTCGCTGTGAGCTACGAGATTTATTTCCCTTGCGCTTCTCGTCAGCAATCTCGAGCACAGTTTTACTGTCGGGTTTCAGGTTTGGCTCTGATTTCGTATCTTTCCCAGGAAGAGGTTTATAAGCGTTGCCAAGGTCAGCGCTGCGGCCGGCTAACGATTCGGTGGCTGGCGTCAACATTAAGTGAGGTTTGGACGGCCCAAGAACGCGGGCGTTCTGTGAGCCATTGACCGAAGCAGGTAGCTCGATTGTTTCTCGCTTCTGAATGCCTTCTCCACGAAGACGCGCAAGGCGTGCGCGTGTTTTACCCTTGGCGCCGGCGGCTAACCACTCTCGTTTGACGATGTCCTGAACTTCGGCCTTGGCACGAGCAAGTGCGACGATGTCCACAGTGCGTTTCAATTGTTCACGCACGTAACGAGTAATTACGGTATGTTGATAGAGAGTGAGGCCCATGGTGTATTCCTGATCGACTGCTGGGACCGGAATGTACCTGTCGTGTTTCTCGTCGTAAACATGAATTAACGACAGGTCTGATGGGTTGCGTTTGATGATGACCTTCTTGCGAGAGTCCATTGTCCGGCGAACCAAGGCCAGCTCATCATCATTGTAAAAGAGATGCTCGAGTTCAATGCCGCGATGGGAGACAACACGTTCTTCCGTGTAGCCGAGTGTGACATCAAGCAGTTCGGCGTTTGCTGGAAGCGCGGGAGGCCATTGCACAATTCCTTTTTGCCAACGCAAAACCGGGACATCTCTAATGCCTCTGTGCGGAGAGACCTGATAGATGTCGGCAATCCATTTATGCGTTACTTCATCGAGTGTATCCGGCGTGGCGATGGCTGTCTTCCCGGGCTCGCAATCACCTCTCTCAAAAATGTTGGAAAACGTAGTTCCCGGTAATTGATGATGGAGTTCGGTTGCGAGAGTACGATAGCTCCGTTCGACCGAGGGTCTGAACCAAGGCTTACCTCGCTGACTGTACTGCAAGACAATACCGAGTTGATGACAGGCGTCCTCAAGATTGCGTCCATGGAACTCACGAGCGTTATCGACAACTAAGACTTCAGGAAGTCCATAGGGGCTCCACTCATTGCGAATGTTAGGGTACTTGCCCTTTACATAGGTCTTGGGACGAATCGCGTGCTTCAGCGCCTCCATGATCGTGAGATAGCTGGGCGGATTGAAGCTCATATAAAAGCCCAAAATCATTTTTGTGTAGCAACAAATCAACCATGTGAGATATAGACGTCCTAATGGCAACCAATCGCGAGGATCGATTACCAAGACATTGGTCGGCGTATGGTCGCCTTCGACCCGCTCAAGTGGCCTCGTCGGTCGCGGTCCCTGCCCGATCGCATGATATTTCTCATCCGCGATCTTCTTTCCGAAGCGTGCTTCAACTACATCGTAGTCATCGAGTTTGTTCACCGCGTCATAGACGCTGCTCTTGTCGACCAACGGAAGTTTGTCGTCTGCATCGCGGAAGCGGTTTGCATCATCGATTTTTACAATCAGAGCGTCATATACGGCTTGGACGGTGAAGCGTTGGTCTTTTAGATAGACTTCATCGATTGCTTCATCTAAGAGTGCTGCAACTTTGAGAGCCCGTTCCTGTGCCTTGCCATTGTTCTTGAAGTCCCCGGCTGTAGCTCGACGTCCCAGGAAGCGCCGTGTTCTATTGCCCCTGGCTTTCGTCGCGGGTACAAGCGCCCTCGCATCTCCACCCGACTGGTCGAAAAACTTCAGCCATCGACGAAGAGTGCTAACGGAGGGCGAATCGGAATCTGAGAGTCTTGCGGCGACTGCGTCGATGATTGGTTGAAGGGTTTCTTCGGTTCGCTTTTCCAGACGTGCGGAGTGAACGGCTTCAACGTACGCGATCCGTCGATACAGTTCGGTCTTGCGTGGATCATCGTCTTTGAGACAAGTGATGTCGCTGACTTTCGTCTTACCTAGCCGCTCCTTAAGCGCATTCTGATTTCTATCATGACCTAACAGTTCCGCCTCACCCGCGAATAATGCGTCGGCTAATTCCTGTTCAGAGACTGCGAGACGCTGATCGGTAAGAATATCCTTGATACGGATCTTCTTGTCCGGAAGCCGCTTCTCAACCAGGTATTCGCGCCCGCGGAGGGTGAGTTGCATGTTTCTACTCAGTCTGTGTTGCAACATTTACGACACCTTTCTCATTTCTACGGCCACATAACCGGTTAGCTTGATTGTTGTGGATTGATCGAGAGGTTGAGCCAGATCGAAACCGAGAACTCCCCAAAACAGCAGAGCATAAACAACTTGCGGCAGAACGCCTTTGGACCTAAAGCACGCGATCAAATCAGCCAACTCGACTTCATCGAACGCCTTTCCTTGAAAGAACTGCCAGCATAGTCTCTGGTGCTGCGGCAAGATCGGCGTACGTGCGTACTTCCACAATTTCTTTATGTTGTCCAATCTGGGTTGCTGGCGAATCATTTGATCTGTGACAACTACGTATTCATATCCTTCGTCCTGACAGACTCCTGTTGCTATCCGAAAGAGGCTGTCGAACCGGCCGCTGTCTACTTGGTGTTGAGACTTAACCTCAACGACTTGTTTTCCCGCAGGCCGATGCACTTCAAGATCGGGTGTGTAAAAGTGAGTCTTTCCGTTAAGAACGTAGCGAATTTTGAATGGCTGTTCGCGCCAGAAAGTCACAAGTGGATCAAAATCGAGAAGATACATTTCGTCTCGCTCAAGCAGTGATTCGTACCAGGCAACGAGGCCGGTCTTTACACTGAAGAACTTTCCGATGTTCTTTTGCGCTCCATAGCGTGGAATTTTTCTTACTGGCATCGTTATTAAACCCCGCACCATCCTTGCAAAGGCTTTCAGAAGCCTGCCGCACGTTTTCGAAAGAACCGAAATTCCTGTGTTGGACTTTTCACGCACGTCTCAGAGACATGACGAGAGCGTGCCGAATTTCAGAGATCCGGCTCAAATGAGGTGACATTTTTGGCGACACTGGAACTGGCAAATCATTGCCAATATTAGCAAGTAGGAGAGGTTAATAATTTCGCGAGCGATATCGATTATGGCACGAAGAGAACGGACCAAGGTTCAGCACGATTTACTGTATGAACGATGGACAATATTCGGAGAGTGGATAACACACCAAAGACTGATAGTTGGATTTACTCAGCAACAAGCCGCTACCGCTGTTGGCGTCTCTCGTCGGCAGTGGATTAGGTATGAGCTTGGGGCGAAAGTCCCTGTTAAGCGCATGAAAGCCATGGCACCGGTTCTTCACGTCACGGAAGAAAGGATGTTGGACAGAGCTGGATATAAGGTCTCTTATAAGCGGCATGCAGCACGAGAACACGTTGGGCGTATATTGGATTCAGTTTGTGCGGGGAAATTGGATATCGCAATTCGCCAACTATTACTGCTCAACGATCGGATAAGAGGAATCAAGGCGGCTCGCGGGCCTCGAGCGGGTGGCTTAACAGCGACAGATTATTGCAACGCCTTGGTAGTGCTAAATGACTTACCACAACCTTGGGTGGAAAACCTTCAACAGGTTATGCAGGAGCGAATCAAAGACAAAACAAACCAACATGAATTTTACTTACATGGTCAGCGCCTTATCCGAAAAAAACGAGAAGATCGCATCATATGGCCTGAGCCTCTTGCTCTTTGCTGGCTGTGCAGAGAATCCGTCGTAAAGGAACCGAATACTTTAGCCAGACCGAATCTTTCCGAGCAATAACTCCACCCATCGTATCTCACAAGAGTCTGTCTGCCGCCTGTTTATTTTCGCAATTCGCAAGGGGGTTTTGCTCTAGGTGGATGGTTTCGAGATCGTGACGTGTCAGTGGGCTACGGTCGAGTGCCACCGCCGTATGCGCTTAATCGCTAATATCCGAATGCTTCGAACGACTGGAGTTGGCAGTATGTCTTTCCGGAACGACGACGTTGGGTAATCCAAAGACTGGCGAACAGGGGCACCACCACATTGATTAATCGATTGTGCAAAACGCGATCAACTGCTATTTGGAAATAAGTAACCTCGATCATCTTATTTGGAAACCATATAATCATTAGTTATGCCCTTGATTCTTTATTGGCGGTGACTCTCTCATGATCGCGGAAGGAGTGTTCGCATGAAATCAAAGTTGAATCGCGTATTGGTGGCGGCTGTTCTCGTAATGGCTACACTTTTCTGTTGGACCGTGTACGCTCAGAAAAATCAACCGGCGAGAACGGTATGGGAGTACGCCGTCGCATCTTCGAATACCGGCGACAATCCGACACGACTAACTGAACTTGGTAATGACGGCTGGGAGTTAACGTCCGTTCGTACAGAAGAACAGATGATTAGTAGCTACCGCCAAACGACGATCTATTATTATCTAAAACGTCCAAAGCAGCTTGCGAAGTAGCTCCTACTTCGGGCAGGGGCATAACAAATTGTTGGACGCGACCGGCGGGCGCGTGTTTCGTAACTAGCTTGGTGCGGCGAAGGTGCCTTGATTCGCGCAGCCGCGTGAACTCCACCGTTGATATGGCTGACAGTTGTCAAGAGACGATAGAAGTCCTGATCACTCGGTTCCGAGTGGTGCTGCTTTGCCAGAGTCGTGGCAGTGGCAGAGGCGGGACCAGAATTAACGACGATCGCTGTCAGCTTGTTGCATAGAGTTGAATATTTTGAGTAGAGAAAGTCTGGAGCCGTATAGCCCAAAGACTTTGAAAACTCGGACATACTAGGCGCAGGATTTTTCTGAGAGCAGCCAGAAGCGCGGAAGAAGTGATGAAGTGTTTCGATCAGGGATGATTTGGATTGCAGCGGCTTGACCCCGCTTTATTCCACGAGCGTGCTTGCCGCTAAAGTGAGATTTTTTGCGGCATTCGGTAACCCCCCGCCGTTTAGGAATTTACGAGACACAGTGTGTTGACAAAGGCGGTGAGAAGGCGCATAGTCGCGGCATCATCTTGGCTGTCTGCCGCCCACGTCAACTGATGTCTCCGCTGGTCAGCCCTTATAAGGTCCCACTCTAGACCGCCCATAAGGAGACAGCGTTTGGAACTCAAAAGAAGGCTGGATTCAACGGATATTATCCTCCCAATCATTCAACCGACATCCTACTCTGAGGAACGATCGCGAACTCAGGATAAAAGAATTCAGGCGGTACAACTTGTCATTCATAACGATTTTCGGAGTCACTGGACTGCCCAAGAATTGGGTGGGCTGGTAAATCTCTCGGCGTCACATTTGAGGCGACTCTTCAAAGATCAAACGGGCCAGAGTCTAAACAGGCACTTGAAGGAAGTAAGGATGCATTCGGCCATGACTCTCCTCACGTCGCAATTTCTTAGCGTAAAAGAAGTGATGAACTTGGTTGGTATCTCAAACCACAGCCACTTTACGAAGGACTTCAAGAACGCTCACGGCATATCGCCTTCCAAGGTTAGCTGAACCTAGCATTTAAAGCCTTCCTCTCGTAGTGGAGAGCCCATCGTCAAAACGGACGCATGACAGTCATTTTGGACAGATCATATCTGTTGACCCAGGTTCATAACCCACGTAGCGTGCTTCTAAATCGAAAGTAACGCCGACGGCTTGCTACTGAGAACGCACTCCGTGAAGCGCCGAGGAGAAAAAAACGCATGTCTTTTAAACGCATTAGGTTGTTATCAATGATGTTGCTTGTCGCCGGAGTTGTTTCAGCCGCGGCAATATATAGAAGCAGTGCAAACGATACTACGCAGCAAAGGGGACAGAGCCGACGGGTTCCCCTCGCCGTACTGCAAGCGGCTGAGCCAGTGATCAGCGGCAACTATACCAAGAAGCCCTTGCTTGCGCCCTCCAAAGACGGTCAAAGCCTATATTCGCTCGATAGCACGACAGGCGAATTAAATATCTATGAAAGGAAATCAAAACATGTAACGAAGGTCGCCAATTCGTTCTCGAACACCGAAGCTTTTGCGGTCGGTCCTCAAGGTGATCTTTACATTGCTCAGTCTGATTCGACGGTGCAAATAGTAAGTGCGGATGGACGCCGGCTCAATGCGTTTCGCACTGTCTACCCGAGGTCGATAGCAGTGCTTGGCAATGGAAACGTAGTCGTTGCTTCACCCTTCAATGGAAAGACGCTGCATTTATACAACGGCCAAGGCTTGTTGCTTGCCAGCTTTGGCGAACTAAAGGCCTTTGACAATGATCAGAGGGAAAATGAATTCTTAAACGAGGGACGAGTGGTTGTCGGCTCAGGCGACGAAATCTACTATGTGTCGACGTACGCCCCTCGGCCGTATGTAGCGAGATTCTCCCATGGCGGACAATTGTTAAGTGAGTTTCTAATCGAAGGCGATGCCGTCGATCTTCAGACTGGCTTCACGACCGAGTTGCTCAATCGAAGAGCGCTTTGCGTCGCAGGCGTTTTAATTATTACTTCGGCGAGTGTTCACCCGGACACAGGCCATCTTTGGTTGGGGATGAACGGTCTTTCGACCCAGGCGACGGTTTATGAGTATGATCCCCAAACCGGAACCAAAATCCGCGAGTACGCTTTCTTGCTTGACTCCAAAACCCGAAAATATAACGTCACTCACGTAAAGGATATAGCCGTTAGCGGCGACTCGCTATCCATCCTGACGTGGGGTGGAACGTATGTCTTTAAGGTCAGCGATCCTCTGATTGTCGATGCGTGGAAAGTTCCTATCAAGAGTGCCCCAAGCACTAAGCCGACCTGGACCGCTTGGGCCAATCCATTCGCCAAAATATTTAAGTCTGAGGCGCCGCCTATTCTTAGACCCGGCATTCCGCAACCGCCTGACCCTACCTGCGAGTCGCAGCCCTATCCGTGTGTGGCTAGCTGTCCTGCAGAAACTACACCAGCCTCGGCGAACTGCGGAGCTGAGACGGCCACACTCTTCCCTTCCAGTAGCACAAAAAGAGTGATCTTTAATAATTGTACCCAACTGCAGTTAGACTCTACGCCTGGCGCTACGGCCCCGGGAGGCTGCGATCAGACTGTTAACTGGTGCGATACGTTTACCCCCTTCGCCTTCGGGAGTGAAACAACTCACGTGCGTTGCACTGCGACGCCAATCGCGCCTCCGTCTCCGACTCCTTCGCCAGAACCAACTCCGAGTCCGTCTCCTGAGGGCGGGGGTTCAGGCGGATGCCCAAACGGAACTAATGAGGAGTGCGTTCTACTCGGCTGCTATGAGTGCGTTTGTTATGAGGGGATGTGTTCATACGCGACTCCGATTCTAATCGACGTGAGTGGAAACGGATTCGACTTAACCAACCCTGCGGGCGGTGTCGACTTCGATTTGAATAACGACGGTGTTGCGCGCAGAGTTGCGTGGACAGCGATGGCTTCAGACGATGGCTGGTTGGTCCTTGATCGGAACGGCAACGGGCTAGTTGACAGCGGCACGGAACTCTTTGGCGATGTCACGCCTCAGCCCTTGCCCCCTTCAGGAGTTCAGCGAAACGGATTTCTGGCGTTGGCTGAATTCGACAAACCCGCGAACGGTGGCAACGGAGATGGAAAAATCAACCGGCAGGATGCAATTTTCAATTCATTGAAGCTGTGGCAAGACACGAATCACAATGGAATTTCCGAATCGAGTGAGCTTCACAGATTGGGGGAGTTGGGCTTGGCGGTAGTCGACCTGGATTATAAAGAATCAAGAAGACGCGACGAACATGGCAACTGGTTTCGTTATCGCGCCAAAGTCAGGGACACGCGCGACGCGCAACTCGGACGCTGGGCGTGGGATGTGTTGCTGGTGAGTAACTAAAACCTGTACCGCCTCAGAACAACAAAACACCCGCAGGCCCCTTTCAAAAGGGCTTGCGGGTGTTTCTGCGTTCTGAGTACCGCGTTCAGGCGGGATCTGATCGTCGTCAATCGGCGAGACGCTCTTAGGGCGGAACTCCTACAAAATTCAGGTTGTTCCTTATAGCTCAGCCCAAAGAGCAAAGGATGCTTTTGTGCAATTTTCAAATTACGAGCCTGAGAGAGAAGACCTGAAGGGGTTTGGCGGCGACGCGTTTGCGTGGGGATACGAGCAATCCAATGTCGCCTTCAGACGAGGACGGTTTATCATATATGTCAGTAGCTATGCCGCAGTGGAATCTGATCCTGATGCGCAAACCTTAACACCGACACAAAAACACGAGCGTCAGCGATCAGAGATGAGGAAGTGGAGTAAGGAATTCGCCAAGCATATGGCAACGGCCATTGATTTGCCCTGACCTGAAGCGAAGGAACGCAAATGATGACCAGACGTTTAGGCACTTGCATACTGTTCTTCCTGTTTGCGTCGTTGGGCTTCGGTCAAAGCCCTGGCGACCAGAATCGCACCGTCCATCCAACCGAAGAACAGATCGCTAAATACAAACGTCTGTCTGAGTTGTTTCGCCATCCCACTTTCATAACTTTGCGGCTGGTGTCTGCGCCTCGAGCTAGTTCGCGAGAAGAACCTTCCGTAACGCCGTCGGCCTATACGGTCGAAGAGTGGATCCGCTTTCAGTTGTTCATAACTCAGAGTTCTTCGGAAAAAATTGTAATCGGCGACTTCCGCTTAGACTCCGATTACGGTCCCGTGTTAAGTCGGGATGGAGACGTGGTTTCCTACTCAAAGAAGGCTCAGGAAGGAATTGAGCGAGCCGAGAAAGGGCCCTCATCCGGTAGTCGGGGTAAGACATATGAGCCAGGAGTTGAATATCTAAAAGGCCAAGTGAATCTTGAGGACTGGTACGATTCACCGCTGCTGCCGGGCCATTACCAACTGACGGTCCGTAAGCGATTCATACCAGATGGCGATTGGGTCGAATCAAATCCGGTTACTTTCGATGTAATCCCGCGGAAGGCTGTCTCTCCAATTCCTGATTCCGTAAGCCTCAGACTAGTTCCAGACGCGTCAAAGCCATCGTCACTGACTAAACCGTACCGCCTGGGTTACGACCAGGGTATTGCTGTAGAACTGGTAAACGATTCTGACGTGCGAGTCCCAATCACAGTGATCGATCGGTACTACGGACATCGGCCCCAACTCATGAAAGATGGAAAGGTTGTGCCTTACAGTGACGAAAGCGCGAAATTTGTCGATGCAAAGGAAAAAGATCCCAGACTGGTGGAGGTAGTGTCTACGCTTTTCCTGGACACGAAAACGGCGTCACGA
>Ga0111539_10002956_pt1 | contig 22551 bp, 10 predicted proteins | sample RhiMethybrSRZTD1_FD_79667 | JGI IMG/M metagenome (GOLD analysis project Ga0111539, IMG submission 79667) | Populus rhizosphere microbial communities from Tennessee, USA - Rhizosphere MetaG P. TD hybrid SRZTD1 (version 2) (version 2) | ecosystem: Host-associated > Plants > Roots > Rhizosphere >...
AATGCAAAATGCAAAATGCAAAATGCAAAATGCGAATGCCCCGGCGCACGGGCTTCGCATTTTGCATTTTGAATTTTGAATTTTGAATTTTGCATTACAACTCCCGTAGGATCCCCCCTATGCAGCAGCCGTCCCGCGGCGTCGCGTTGGCCGTCGCCGCGCTGTGGCTCGCGTCAGCGTCTACGCGGGGCACCCAGGCAGCCGCTGGAGCACAGGCGCCAGCGCCGACGGCGGCTGCGCCGGACATTCAGAAGACTGTCAACACCTACTGCCTCACCTGTCATAACGATCGACTGAAAACCGGCGGTCTGTCGCTCGACCGCCCGGAGCTTGCCGACATCGCGGCGCACGCCGACGTCTGGGAAAAAGTGATTCGCAAGGTCCGGACCGGCATGATGCCGCCGGCCGGCGTCGCGCGGCCGAACGCGGGGGAGCGGAGCGCACTGCTCGACTCCCTTGCCGCAACGCTCGACGAGGCAGCCCGCGTCACGCCCAACCCCGGGCGGCCGCTCGCGCATCGCCTGAACCGAAGCGAGTACGCCAACGCGATTCGCGATCTGCTGGATCTGAAGGTTGACGTCGCGGCGCTGCTGCCGCCCGACGACTCGAGCGCCGGGTTCGACAACAACGCCGACGTCCTCGGCGTCTCGCCGGTGCTGCTCGAAAGTTATCTGACCGCCGCCGAGCGCATCAGCGCGCTGGCGCTCGGCGACCGCAGCATTCCGCCGGCGGGGGAGGTCTACCGCGTCAAGCAGGACGAGTCGCAGGATCGGCACGTTCCCGGCCTGCCGCTCGGGACGGTCGGCGGCATCCTCATCGACACGACGCTGCCTCTGGACGGCGAGTACCAGTTTCGCGTCACGTTGTTCCGCACCAACCTCGGCACCATGCGCGGTCTCGAGTACGAGCATCAACTCGAGATTTCGGTGGACGACGAACGCGTGCACCTGGCGAAATTCGGCGGTGACAAGGAGATCATCGCGTCAAGCGACAACCCGACGACCACCGGCGACGCCGTCGACGGTCGCTTCACCGTGCGCGTGCCGCTCAAGGCTGGTCCCCACAAGATCGCCGTCGCCTTCCTCGAAAAGACGCATGCGCTCAACACCCGCCGTCTGCAGAACTACGTCCGCAGCTCGTCGGACACGATCGACTTCTCGGGCTATCCGCACATCGACGAAGTGATCCTCACCGGTCCGTTCAATCCGACCGGCGCCGGGCAGACACCGAGTCGTCGCCGGCTGTTCGTCTGCAGGCCGAAGACTGGCGCGGAAGAGCCGGCGTGTGCACGCCAGATCCTTTCGACGGTTGCCCGCCGCGCGTATCGCGCGGACGTCTCCGAGCCCGAGCTGGCGACGCTGATGGAGTTCTTCCGCCAGGGACGACGTGACGCCGGCAGCTTCGAGGGCGGGATCGATCTGGCGCTGCGGCGCGTGCTGGCGAGCCCGAAATTCATCTTCCGCACCGAGCGCGATCCCGCCGGCACGGCAGCCGGCTCGGCCTATCGACTCCCGGATTTCGAGCTCGCCTCGCGGCTCTCGTTCTTCCTGTGGAGCAGCATCCCGGATGATCAGCTGCTCGACGCCGCGGCGCGCAGCACGCTGAGCAAGCCGGCGGTGCTGGAGCGGCAGGTCCGCCGCATGCTCGCTGATCCGAAGGCGCAGGCGCTCATCGACAACTTCCTCGGGCAGTGGCTGCAGCTGCGGAATCTGAAAGCCAAGCAGCCGAACTCGCACGAGTTCCCCGACTTCGACGACAACCTGCGTCAGGCGCTGCAGACCGAGACGGAGCTGTTCTTCGGCTCGATCATCCGCGAGGACCACAGCGTGCTCGATCTGATGACGGCCGATTACACGTTCCTCAACGAGCGGCTCGCCAGGCATTACGGCGTGTCGAACATCTACGGCAGTCACTTCCGTCGCGTGACGTTGCCCGACGAGACGCGCAAAGGCTTATTGGGTAAAGGGGCAGTGCTGATGGTGACGTCGCATCCACATCGCACCTCGCCCGTGCTGCGGGGCAAGTGGGTGCTGGAGAACGTGCTCGGTGCTCCACCGCCGCCTCCGCCTGACGTCGTGCCGCCGTTCAAGGAAGACACCGAAGCGGCGAAACCGCAATCCGTTCGCGAGCGGCTCGAGCAGCATCGTCGCAACCCGGCGTGTGCCGGGTGTCACCGGATGATCGATCCGGCGGGCCTGGCACTGGAAAACTTCGACGCGGTCGGTGCGTGGCGCACGCGCGATGGCGGCACCCGCGGAACGCCGGTGGATGCGTCCGGGCAGCTCGTTGACGGCACGAAGGTCGATGGCGTCGTCGCGTTGCGCCAGGCACTGCTGCGCGAGCCCGAAATCTTCGTCGGTACGGTGACCGAAAAGCTGCTGACGTATGCCCTCGGGCGCGGGCTGACGGCGCAGGACATGCCCGCCGTGCGCGCGATCGTCCGCGACGCCCGGCGGGACGACTACCGCTTTTCCTCGATAGTTCTGGGCCTTATCCGCAGCGTGCCGTTTCAGATGCGGTCGGCGGCGCCATAACGCCGGGTCCGCGCCGGTGGCTGAAGTGCAGCGCGGCACCCGGCCTACAACTACCTGTAGGGCGGGTTCCGCGACAGGAACAATCCATCGGCGCGGACCCGCCGGATCGGCGGTATCGTAGTACACCCCTTGCCCCAGGGGCGGAGGAGCGTCGCGTATGTTCGTACTGAAGAAGGCGTTGTCGCGGCGGACGATGCTGCGCGGGATGGGCGCGACGCTCGCGCTTCCGCTGCTCGACGCGATGGTGCCGGCCCTGACGGCAACGGTGAAGACCGCGGCCGCGCCGACGCGCCGGTTCGGCGCCATCTTCGTTCCGATGGGTGAACGCCCCAGCCATTGGACGCCAACCACCTCCGGCGTCGGCTTCGAGTTCAGTCCGATCCTGAAGCCGATCGAATCGTTCCGCGACGCGATCACCGTCGTCTCGAATACGGATCGTCCCCCGGCAGGAACGCACGCCGTCAGCAGCGGTACCTGGCTGACCGGCAGCGCGCCGAAGCGCACGGAAGCCGAGGACTTCGTCGCCGGCACCTCGCTCGATCAGATCATCGCCAGGACGATCGGCGCCGACACCGTCTATCCGTCTCTCGAAATCTGCACGGAAGATCTCACCGGCTACGTGGGGGCGTGCGACGTCGGCTACAGCTGCGCCTACATGAACACGATCTCGTGGAAGACGCCGACGACGCCGATGCCGCTGGAGTCGAACCCGCGCGTGGTCTTCGAGCGGCTGTTCGGCCGCCCCGGATCGGCCGCGCAGCGTCGTCTCCGCATGCGGCAGAACCGCAGCATTCTCGACTCCGTGCGGGGCGACGTCACCGCGCTCGAGCGCGGCCTGGGCACGCGCGACAAGGCGAGGTTGGACGAATACCTCGAGCACGTGCGCGAAATCGAAGGCCGGATTCAGCGGGCAGAGCGTCAGTCGGCGACGCGCCTGGACGCGCCGAACGCGCCGATCGGCATACCGGAAACGTGGGAAGAGCACGCCACGGTGATGTTCGACCTGATGGCGCTGGCGTGGGAAGCGGACCTGACCCGCGTCTTCTCGTTCATGCTCAATCGCGAGGCGAGCCAGCTGGTGTTCCCGAACCTTGGCTTCAATGAGCCGTGGCATCACGTGTCGCATCACGGCAACGAGGCCGAGAAGCTGGCGCTGCTCGTGAAACTGAACACCTGGCAGATTGAGGTGTTCGGCCGGTTCCTCGATCGCCTGCGCAAGACGTCCGACGGCGACGGCAACCTGCTCGATCACTCCGTGCTGCTGTGGGGCAGCGGCATGAGCGACAGCAACACTCACTCGGCGCTGGACGTGCCGTATCTGATGGTCGGCAAAGGCGCCGGGCTGTTCCGTGGCAACCGCCACCTCGTCGCCCCGAAAGGCACGCAGCTGGCCAACGTGATGCTGACGGTCGGTCAGAAGTTCGGCGCCGAGATCGATCGCTTCGGCGTCAGCACGAGCGCGTTCGACCTCAACGCATGAACCGCGTTCCTCCGGCGGGTCCGCCTCGCATGGAACCCGCGCTCGGCGGGACCCGGCCGACAAGTCCCGTCGGGCGGCTTCCGCGGCGCGACGCAGCTACGCGACGCGGAGCCGGCGTGCTGCTGGTGTTCGCTGCGCTGTGTGCGACGCCGAACGCTCAGAGCCCTCGCCCCCTCGTCGACGCGGTCAGGCGCGGTGATCCCGCGGCGGTCAAATCTCTTCTCCGCAACAAGACCATCGTCAACCAGGCCGATCCGGACGGCACCCCCGCGCTGCACTACGCCGTGCAGGCGAACGATGCCAGCCTGGTGACCACGCTGATTGCGGCCGGCGCGAACGTGCGGGCGAAGAACCGCTACGGGCTGCAGCCGCTGACGCTCGCGGCCACCAACGGCAGCGAACCAGTGATCAGCCTGCTGCTGAAAGCGGGCGCCGACGCGAATACGGTGACCGATGCCGGTGAGCCGGTGATCATGACGGCGGCGCGCACGGGCAACGTCGCCGCACTCGAGCGTCTGATTGCGGCGGGCGCTGACGTCAACGCGCGTGAGCGGTGGTTTGGCGAGACCGCGCTGATGTGGGCGGCCGCCGAGAACCACGCGGCCGCGGTTCGTGCGCTCGTCAAAGCGGGCGCCGCGATCGACGCACGGTCGACCGTGCTCGAGGCCCCGGTGCTCGAGTTCCCGCGCAGTGGTGGGCCCAACTCGCCGTTTCCGCGTGGCGGATGGACGGCACTGATGTTTGCGGCGCGCCAGGGTGCGATCGACGCCGCGCGCGCTCTCGCCGACCTCGGCGCCAACCTCAATCTCGTCGCGCTGCCGCAGACCGACATCCCGCTGAAGCCGGAAGAGATGCGCAGCGCCGACAACGGCACCGGCACGAGTGCGCTCGTCTTCGCGATTATCAACGTCCACTACGACCTGGCGGCGATGCTGCTCGAGCAAGGCGCCAATCCCAACGTCGTCGATCTGGCGGGCATGGGCGCGCTCTACGCCGCCGTGGACATGGACAGCCTGCAGTGGGTGCAGGGGCGGCCGGCGCCGATTCTGACCGACAAGCTCGACGGCTCCGATCTGGTCAAGCTGCTGCTGGCCAAGGGTGCGGATCCGAACGCGCGACTGAAGACGCGACCGCTCAAGCGCCACCACGACGCCGGTTCGACCATGAATTTCGGCGAGGGAACGACGCCACTGATGCGTGCCGCGCGAACCGGGGACATCGCCGTCATGAAAGCGCTGCTCGAGGGCGGCGCCAATCCCTTCCTGACGCTGCCCGACGGCACCAACGCGCTGCATCTCGCCGCCGGTCAGGGCTACGGCGGCGTCCGCGGCGACGGCATCCGCATCGTGGTGCCGACGCAGGATAGGGCGGCCGAGGCGGTGCAGCTGCTCCTCGATCGCGGCGTCGACATCGACAGCTTCAACAACGCCGGCAACACCGCGATGCATGCCGCGATCACACGTGGCGATCCAGTCGTGCGTCTGCTCGCGTCACGTCACGCACGGCTGATCAAGAACAAGGCGGGCGTGACGCCGCTCGATCTCGCCAGTGGCGGTGGCGGCGGCCGCGGGGGCCGCGGTGGGCGCGGCGGCCCACCCCGTGAACCGCGCGAATCGACGCTCGCCATCCTCCGCGAGTTCTACGCCACAAACTGAACGGTACCGTTCACACTTCCAGGTGCTCGCTACTGAACGGTACCGTTCACACTTCCAGGTGCTCGCTTCTCGGTTCGTGTTCATGTTCTGTTCTGGGTGCGCGGTTCATGTTCTGGGTTCGGCCGGTGAACTCGAACGCCGAACCCCGAACTCGAACGCCGAACCCCGAACCGAACCTGAACACGAACGGAGAAGAGAGAACCCGGAAGCGTGAACCTTTATCGCGATACTCCTGCCGGTTTCGGTTCCTTCCCGAACTCCCGCCGCTGTTCTTCGAGCGCCGCGGCGCGCAGACGCTGGAACTCGTCGAGCTGCTGTTTGCCTTCCGCCGTCTTGCCGACCCGCATCAACGTGGTCCCGAGCGCGTAATGCGCCTGCGAGTTTTTTGGATCGGCGGCGACGGCGCGCCGCAGCGTCGTTTCGGCCATGTCGAACCGCTCCGCGCCGAGGTGGATCTGTCCGATTGCCGTCAGCGTCTCGACGTCCTCGACGCCGAGCAGCGTCGTCATGAGCAGCTCGACGAGCGCTTCGTCGTCGCGGCCGATGCGGACGAGCGCGAGGCCGAGATCCTTGTGCGCGTGCCCTTCGTTCGGCAGCAGGCGAGCGCGCTCGGCGAGGGCCACGACGACGCGATCGAACTCCTGGTGGCGGTGCGCGAGTTCGGCGATGCGCCAGTACAGCGCCGCCTTTCCCGCCATCACCGTCAGCGACGTCGCCTCTTCGAGGACGGCGATGGCCTCGAGTCCGCGGTTCATCCGATCGTAGACATCCGCCAGCACCCAGCGCGCCTGGCCTGACGCGGGAAGCGCTTTGATGGTCTCGCGCAGGACGCGTTCAGCGTCGGGGAGCTTGCCGGTTTCCGCCAGGCTGGAACCGAGCGTCACCCGTGCGCGCTCGTCCCCTGGCGCGAGGCGCACGGCCGTTTCGAGTTGTCTGATGCTGTCGGGCAGTCTGCCGACCGCACGGTAGACGACGCCGAGGATGCGGTGGGCTTCGGCCGAATCAGGCAGCGCCTTGACTGCGGCTTCGAGCTGTTCGACGGCAGCCGGGCCGCGTTTTTCTCTCAGCGCCTTGATACCGGCAAGTACCTGCTGGTGGCTGCCGGCCGGGTCCACGACCAGCGGGTCGCGCGCCATCGCGTCACGGAAGCGGCTCACAGCCTCGCGAAACTGGCCGGCGGCCATGGACGCGAATCCGTCGGCGTAAGCGGCCGGCGAGAAGACCGGCTCGCGGGAGGAAAAGTCGTCGATCAATGCGAGCTGCATGAACGGCGCCTTCTGGCGTAACGGGCGCGCCGATGCCGTCATCAGAGCCGTCACCAGCGGCTGCAGCTCCGCGGGATTTGCCGCATCGGCTGCGCGGGCGGCGAGATAGACAGCAACCGGATCCGCCGGATCCGTTCTGGCGGCTTGTGCGAACGTTGCGATCGCTTCCTTCCGTTGCCGGGCGGCTTCCAACAGCAGACCCTGAAACACGTAAAGCGACGCCCGGTTCGGCTCGGCGGCGATAGCGATTGCCATTGCCGAAGCCGCGTCGTTGAAGCGGCCGGCTTCGCCGTAGAACAGCGCCAACTCTGCAGGGGTCGCGTTACGTGACTTGAGGTCGGCCTCGGTCTTCTGCTGCGCCTGCTGCCAGGCGGTCAGACTGGCGTCCATGCGATCCAGCGCCGCCTTTGCCGTTGCGCCCTCATCGCCATAACTTCCGCTCAGAGCGGAATGGAAGTCGATGAACGAATCGCGAAACGGGTCCCTTTGCGCCGATGCCTGATAGGGCAGACCCAGCAACATGACAACGACGGCGACAACGACGCGTGTCGGGGTGCCCACAAGGAAGCCTGAAAGCGGGAGGATTTTACACGGATTTTACAATTTGAATCGCGCACCGTAGACTCCGCGCGTCAGGATGACGCCCCCCGTCCGTGCGTCGTTGATCGCAAGCTTCGTCGCCCTTCTAACCGCGTGGCCGCAGGCGCAGGGCGCGCGATCGACCATCCGGTTTACCGACGTGGCGGCCTCAGCCGGCCTCACTCTTCTCAACGTTGCCGGCGCGCCGACCAAGGACTTCGTCATGGACGCCAACGGCAACGGCGTCGCCTTCTTCGACTACGACAACGATCGCGACCTCGACGTGCTGCTCGTCAACGGTTCAACACTGCAGCTGTTGGCGAAGGGGGGAACCCAGATGGTCGCCTTATACAGGAACGACGGCAACCGCTTCACTGACGTGACGACCGCCTCCGGCCTTGCCCGTCGAGGATGGGGAACAGGTGTCTGCGTCGCGGACGTGGACAACGACGGCTTTGAGGACGTCTACGTCACGGCGTTCGGTCCCAACGTGTTGTGGCGGAACGTCGGCGGCCGCACGTTCGTGGCGACAAAGCAGGCGGAGGATCCCCGGTGGAGCACCGGCTGTGCGTTTGGTGACTACGACCGTGACGGCGACGTCGATCTGTACGTAGCGAACTATGTGAAGTTCGTCCCGGGCAAGGTTCCGCCGCGCGGCACACCGTCCTGTCGCTACATGACCATCGAAACCTTCTGCGGCCCCCGGCCGCTGCCGGGCGAGCCAGACACGCTCTATCGCAACGAGGGCAACGGCACCTTTACGAACGTCACGAAGGCCGCGGGTGTGGAGGAACCTGGCTACTACGGTTTCGGCGTGCTGTTCACCGACCTCGACGATGACGGGTGGGCGGACATCTACGTGGCGAACGACTCGACGCCGAATCTGTTTTTCCGCAACCGGCACGACGGGACCTTCTCGGAAGGCGCGCTGCAGGCCGGCCTCGCGGTCAGCGCCGACGGCCGCGAGCAGGCCGGCATGGGTGTGGACGTCGGCGACTACGACGGCGACGGCCGGCTCGACCTGGTGAAGACCAACTTCTCGCAGGACTACACGTCGCTTTTCAGAAACGAGGGCGAGGGCCTTTTCGTCGACGCAAGTTTCCGTTCCGGCCTGGCTGCGACCCTCGGCCCGTATCTCGGATGGGGGGTCGGGTTTATCGACGTGGACAACGACAGCCTGCTCGACCTGTTCATTGCCAACGGCCACGTCTATCCCGACATCGAACGCACCGGGACGAGCACGTATCGGCAGCGGAACCAGCTGTTTCACAACGTCGGGCGCGGCCGCTTCCGCCACGTCACGATGGAGGTAGGCGGACCGCTCCTGGTCGAGAAATCGAGTCGCGGCGCGGCGTTCGGCGACTTCGACAACGATGGCGACATCGACGTGCTGGTGTCGGTGCTCGACGATCGGCCGATGCTGCTGCGGAACGACTCCGCCGCAGGGCATTGGATCACGCTGCGGCTCGAGGGCACGAAGAGCAACCGGTCCGCCATCGGGGCCAGGGTGACGATTCAGTCTGGTCCGCGCCGCCAGGTGGCGGAAGTCCGCAGCGGCGGCAGCTACATCTCGCACAACGACCCCCGGGTCCACTTCGGTCTCGGTGAGACGACCACCGTCGATCGGGTCTCAATCCGATGGCCGAATGGGAACGTAGAAATGCGGGGGCCCTTCGCTGCCGATACGTTCTACGTGGCGAGGGAAGGCGCCGGAATCCTGCCCGGAAGGTAGTCGTTTTACAACTCTACGCGGTTGTTCACGCTGCAGGCTGGGCAATTTAGTGATAAAGTCCCGAGGCTTCCCCGCCGGGACAGCTTCAGGCGGGAGCTGTATTGACAAGTCTTTGATTGGCGCGTATATCGGGAGACGGGCTTACGCCGGGCAGGCCAGGGTGTGGGCTCTGACAGCGGGACTGGAGGAGAAATAGATGCGTGGTGCATTGAGAGTGTGTCTCGCGGTAGCTGCGTTTTGCGCACTGCTGCCGGCGGCCGCATTCGCCCAGGAAGGTACGATCGCGGGAACGGTTAGAGACTCGTCGGGCGCGGTTATGCCTGGCGTGACGGTGGAAGTGACGAGCCCGGCGCTCATCGAAAAAGTTCGCTCCACCACAACGGATACGAGTGGGCAGTACAGACTCCCCGCGCTGCCCATCGGGACGTATTCAGTGACCTTCAGCCTTGAAGGTTTCCAGAAGCAGCAGCGCAACGAAATCATCCTGTCCTCGGGCTTCACGGCCCCGGTCAACGCCACGATGACAGTCGGGCAGCTGGCGGAAACGCTGGTCGTCACGGCCGAATCGCCGGCCGTGGACGTGCAGAGCGCGCGCGAGGCCATCACCTTCGACGGTGAGCAGATTCGCGACCTGCCGACCAACCGCAACGTCAACGCATTGCTCGCGCTGACCCCCGGCATTAACAGCGGCTACGCGCCGGGCACACTCGCTGGCACCTGCAGCGGCGGTGTCGGCGTGTTCTGCAACCCGGGCGTCACGAACTTCAACCAGGGCGGCCAGGCCGGTGGCGACACTGGCAACCTCGCCCAGGGTCGCGTCATGGTTGACGGACAGGTCGTCAACAGCGGCGGGAACCTCCCGATCGTCGGCGCGACCGGCGGCTACGCGGCCGACCTGGCGAACGCGCAGGAAGTCAACATCCAGCTGTCAGGTGCGCTCGGCGAATCCGAAACGGGCGGCGCCTCGATCAACATCGTTCCGCGCACGGGCGGCAACCGCTACGCGGGCGACTTCAACATGACCTACACGCGCGGCGCCTGGTTCGATCAGAACAACGCGAAGTACTCGGATCCGATCGCCGGCGGCCTCGGCCCGGTGTTCCAGGCCGTCAGGTATGACTCCGACGTCTCCGGCGCCTTCGGCGGCCCAATCAAGCGCGACCGTCTGTGGTTTTACTCGGTCGCTCGCGACCAGCGAATCAAGAAACTGCCCGTCGGCATCGATTTCTGGCCGAACCTGAACGAAGCGAAGTGGGGGTTCAACTACCAGCCAGACCGCTCGAAGGATCGGGTTGAGTACACGAATCTCTGGCGCAACGTCAACGGCCGCGTCACCTGGCAGGCGACCCAGCGGAACAAGTTCAACATCTTCTGGGACGAGCAGGACTTCTGTCAGGACCCCTGTCTGGGCGTCGTCTCGGTCTTCACGTCGCCTGAATCATGGTGGTCGGTGCAGGCTTATCCGAACCGGCTGGCACAGCTTTCGTGGACCAATCCGTGGACCAACAAAATCCTGCTCGAAGCTGGGCTGAGCACGACGATCCAGAAGTATCGGACCGACGAGCACCGCGAGTATCGGAACCCCTCAGAGATTCCACGCGTCACCGAAACGTGTCCGGTCAACGGCACTGGGTTCCCCTATGGCGATCCACGGGGATGCTTCGTCGGCGGTGACGACGTTTCGACTCGCGTCAACCAGTTCGCCGGCAATGGATTCTTCGCCCAGACGTCCGGCTCGCTGAATTCGGCGATTGGTGGCGGTGGCGCCGAGGTGCAGGATTCCGCGAACTACCGCATGCGCGCGTCCGCGTCGTATGTCACCGGCACTCACCACGCGAAGGTCGGATACGACGGCGCTTATTACGACCGCGACCAGACCAACAAGGTGAACGACACGCGGCTGAGCTACAACTATGCCGGCCCAACCGTCACGGTCGTGAATGGGGTGTCGACCGCGCCGTGTCTGACCAGCACGAACCCGTTGGCGTGCGGCAACACCTCGCTGCAGTTCCCCAACGATCCGTTCAACCGCAGCCTGCGTCCAGTGCCGACGAGCTTCAGCATCAACACCGGCACGGCGACGCTGACCGACACAGTGCAGTATCACGCCTTCTACGCGCAGGATCAGTGGACGCTCAAGCGGCTGACGGTCAGCGGCGCGCTCCGCTACGACCACGCGGCGAGCAATTACGGTGAGACCTGCATCGGGCCGGACCTCTACGTGCCGGCAGGCTACTGCATTCCGCAGAGCGATGGTGTCAGCTACAACGACATCACCCCGCGCTGGGGCGTGGCGTATGACATCTTCGGTACCGGCAGGACCTCGCTCAAGTGGAACATGGGCAAGTACCTGAACGCCGCCACGATCGACGGCATCTACGCGAACGCCAACCCGGGCCGACGCACGGTCAATTCGATCACGCGCAACTGGACCGATCCGGACGGCGATCGCCGCGTCGGCTGCAATCCGCTCGACCTAACGGACACGCGGGATGGATGCACTACATTTGGCTTCGGTGCGGATCCCGTGCGGTTCGGTAAGGACCCGCTGGCCCTCGACGCGTCCGGCAACGCGATCGGTCTGACGACGATCCAGTGCGGCCGTCGCGAGCAGGGGATCAACGCGTCACTGCAGGCCTACTGCGACGCCTATGGCGAATCGATGCTCGAAGGCTGGGACCGGCGCCGGTACGAGTGGCAGTTCGGCCTCGGCATCCAGCACGAGATCCTGCCGCGGCTGTCCGGCGAATTCACCTATAACCGCCGGTCTTACAGCAACCTGACGCTTTCGGACGTGCTTGCCCGCGGGTGCGACCAGTTCACCGGGCCGGACTACGACACGTGCCAGCAGGGGTACCTGAACTTGCAGAGCGGCGGAACGTACCAGTTCTACCAGCTGAGGGCTCCGCTCGATCCGCGGCTGCCTGGAGGCGGTGGATATCTCCTGAACGGTCTCAACACCGGCGCGGTCAACGCCGCCGGCGTATCACAGCTTTCTGGGACCACGCTGACGGCGCAGACGTTCAACGAGCGATTGGACTACGCCTACAACGGCTTCGACACGAACTTCGTGTGGCGCGGGCCGAAAGGGTTCCGTGTCAACGGCGGCACCAGCACCGGCCGGACGAATCGCAACGACTGCTCGACGATCACCGACTGGGGCACGCAGGACACGGTTCCGGGCACGCCCTTGTCGTCACCGCTGAAGGGCCGTGAAGGCGCTCAGTACGTGGACGGCTGCGTCAACAAGTCGCCGTTCCAGACACGCGTGAACGGCACGGCCGCCTACGTCATTCCGTGGGTGGACCTGCTCGTCAGCACGGTGTTCCAGTCGTTCCCGGGCGTCGAGCGCACCGCGAACATGACGTTCGGCAAGGGCGAGGTCATCTGGAACTCCGAGGCTGCGTACCGGGTGAACCTGGCCTGCGGCGGCGCTGCCATCGCAGCCGGGAACGGCTGCCTCGGTCGTAACCGCGACCAGTCCAGCGTGATTTGGAACCTGCTTGACAACAACTCGCTGTATGGCGAGCGGGTGACGCTGTTCGACCTCAAGTTCGCGAAGAACATCCGCTTCGCGAACAAGCGCGCGACCGTCGGCGTCGACATCTACAACCTGTTCAACTCCGACGCGATCACGGGCTACGACAACACCTTCACGCCCGACAACCCGGCAACCGAGGTGAACGAGAACACGTGGGGCCAGGCCGACGCGCTGACCTCGCCGCGGTTCGCCAGACTGCAGGTGCAGTTCAACTGGTAAGCACGAAGGGCACGAAGTAGACGAAGCTCACGAAGAAGAGCACGCCCGCGCGCTTTCGAGCGCGCGGGCGTTTTAGCGTACGAAGGGTGTCGCCGCGGTGACTCCCTTGCCTTCGCGCACTGTCACAATCTGATTCGCGCGAATATCGGTGAGTGATTCCACCAGGCCGCTCGGCCACTTGATCTCGAGCTTCTCTGCGCGTGTGCGGTCACCGAGGCCGAAGTGCACGCGCGTGTCGCTCTGTCCCTCGTAGCTCATACCCGACGCAACGTCGCGCGTCAGCGTGCGCGTGCCAGCTGTGAGTCGCAGCCGAGCGCCCAACGCATCGCGGTTGCTCTTCTCGCCGATCAACCGGACGATCAGCGCGTTGGCGCGATTGCCGCCATCGTTGCGGAGCAGCTCGGCGCGCCCGCCGTTGTTGGTGACGAGCAGGTCGAGATCGCCGTCGTTGTCGAAGTCGGCCGACACCAGCGTGCGTCCGACGCTTTCAATGGCGTATGCCGGCCCCGCGTCTTTGCTGACGTCGCGAAACCGGCCCATCCCGTTGTTCTGAAGTAGCAGCCGGCGCTGCGCGAAGCGGCCACCGCTCCGTACCTGGCCGACGTTGTCGATCACGTGGCCGTTCACTTCCGACAGGTCCAGATCGAAGTCGTTGTCGTAGTCGAAGAAGACGATGCCGAAGCCGACGTATGGAACCGTCGCCGGGCCGACGCCGCTGCTGACGGTGAGGTCGGCGAACAGACCGTTGCCAAGGTTCCTGAACAGGCTGTGCATCTCGGTCTCGTGATTGGTGACGACGAGATCGAGGCGGCCGTCACCGTCAGCATCGCCGAACATCGTCCCCATGCCGGCACGCGCCTGACCGTCGGTGGCGACGGCGACGCCCGCCGCCAGCGCGGTCTCGGTGAAACGTCCCTTGCCTTCGTTATGGAACAGAAAATTCGGCAACGAGTCATTGGCCACGAACACGTCCGCCAGCCCGTCGTCGTCGTAATCGGCAATGGCGACGCCGAGGCCGTTTCCCCGGAATGTGCCAAGGCCCGCGAGCATCGTGACGTCGCTGAAGACGCCCTTCCCATTGTTGCGGTAGAGGATGTTCGACGTCGGCGGGAAGTTCAGTGGATGGCAGTAGACACGCACTGCCGGCGCGCCGCTCCGACAGACCTTGCCGGCGTCCTTGCCCATCGTCACGTAGTTCGTGACGAACAGATCCAGGTCGCCGTCACGGTCGAAGTCGAGAAAGCCGCAGCTGGTGCTCCACAACGTCGAGCCGACGCCGGCTGCGGCCGTCACATCGGTAAAGACGCCGCCGCCGGTGTTCCGATAGAGCACGTTCGCGCCGACGTTCGTGATGTACAGGTCGACGCGGCCGTCATTGTCGTAGTCGCCGGCGCATGCGCCCATGCCGTAGCCGCTGTGCCGCATGCCGGATTTCGCCGTGACGTCTTCGAACGTGCCGTTCTGACGATTCCTGAACAGCCGGTGGCGTGCGCTTTTGGCAATCGCCGGACTCGCCTCGGATCCGCCGTCGACGAGGAAAACGTCGATCCATCCGTCGTCGTCGAAATCGAAGAACAGGCCACCGGATCCCATGATTTCCGGAAAATGTTTTGTGGGGCTGGCGCCGTTCACGTGCGTGAAGGCAAGGCCGGCAGTGGCGGCGACGTCGCGGAAGGTCACCGGCGCGGCCGAGCCGGCGTCCGATGGATTTCTCTGGTAAGCAGTAAGGGTGCCTGCAACGTAGAACAGAAACAGTGCACCCGCAGCAAGGACGCGCATCAGTGGTAGACGCACTATAATCCCCCGCGATGTTTCACTTTCTTTTTCCGGAGAAGCTGATGTCCAGGCGTGTAATCGCTGTCGTCATTGCCGCGCTGGCGGTTTCCTTTTCGTCCGGGCTCTACGGACAGGCCGGCCAGGCGTTTCAGTTCGTCGTCAGTGCGCTCGATGACAAGGGCGAACCGCTGACCGATATAAAGGCCGAAGAAGTCCTCTTCGCGGAGAAGGCCGGGAAAGGCACCGTCAGCAAAATCGAGCCGTTCTCGCTGCCTGTCAAGGTGACGATCGCGGTCGACAATGGCGACCAGAGTTCCGAAGCGCTCCCGCACTACCGTGCCGGGCTGAAAGGCTTCGTCGAGGCGTTTCCAGACGGCACTGAGTTCACGCTGCTCACCACTTCGCCGCAGCCGCGCATGGTCGTGCGGCCGACGACCGATCGTGCCGCGGTGCTGCGTGGCGTCAACGGCTTTGCACCGGAGATGGAGCGTCCGCGGTTCACCGACGCGATGGTCGAGTACAGCCAGCGGCTGCAGAAGGAAGCCAAGGATCCGAAGGTGAAGCTGTACGTGCCGATTCTGCTGATGGTCTCGACCGCCTCCAACGAGTCGTCCAGCTACCAGCCGGCCGAAGTGCAGAAGGCACTCGAGTTCATGGTCGCGCGACGCGTGAAGTTGTACGTCACCATCAACTCGACGCGATCGGGCGACGCGACGGCAACGGCTGACCTCAATACCAACCGGCAGGCGATCATCGCGGTCCCGGCGACGAAGGCGCTGAACGGCCGTTTCGAGTCGATCGCCATCTTCAACCGTCTGCAGACGCTGCTGCCCGAAATGGGCCAGGAGCTCGCCAGCTACGCGAAAAGGCTCGGTACGCAGCATCAGGTAACGGTGCAGCGTGCTGCCGCTGGACCGATGGAAGAGCTACGCATCGAGCTCGCCCGCCAGGGGGCTAAGGGTTCGGTCAGCGTAGACGGATATTTCCCGAAATAATCGTTCGAATCGTTCGAGTCGTTCGAATCGTTCGAGTCGTTCGGGCCGTTCGGATCGTTCATTTTTCGGGCGATCGAGCGGCCTCACGCGTTGGAACGGCTCGAACGACCCGAACGACTCGAACGGTTCGAACGCTCCCAACGCCCTTGACAGGCGCGATTGCCGGGGCCTATACCTCTCCTTCTCACCTTCGGTTTTGTAATTGGGCGACTCTTTTGCGCCGCCGGGACGCGGCGCGCCGCGATTTGACTCGCGGGTGCGATGGGAGAGGAAGCCATGAAACAGGTAATGCGTGCGTTAGCAGCGGTGCTGCTTGGTCTCGTCTTGAGCCGGGACGCAAGTGCACAGGCCCTTGGGACGATCGCCGGTGCTGTGAAGGACACTTCCGGTGCCGCCCTTCCAGGCGTCACGGTTGAAGTCACGAGTCCGGCGCTCATCGAAAAGACCCGGACGGCGACGACCGACAGCGCGGGACTGTATCGGATCGTCAACCTTCCGCCGGGCACCTACACGGTTACGTTTGGGCTCACCGGGTTCACCACCACGCGACGCGAGGCGGTGGAGGTCTCGCCGGGTTTCACCGCGGCAATCGACGCCGACATGAAGCTGGGCAACATCCAGGAGACAGTCACCGTCACCGGCGAGAGCCCGATGGTCGACATCCAGTCTGCCGCGCAGCGGCGCGCGGTCACCGACCAGCAGTTCAAGGAGCTGCCGTCAGGTGGTTCCTGGATTCAAATGGCCGCGCTCACCTCCGCCGTCAGGGCCTCGAACCAGGACGTCGGCGGCATGCTCGGTGACCAGACCGGTGCGCAGGTCAGCGCGCACGGCAGCCGCGAAGGCGACGGCGTGTCGATGGTTGACGGCCTGCGCATCGGCAACATGTATCTCAGTTCGAACCTGACGAACATGAGCCTGTCGCCGCTGCTCTTCGATCAGGTGGACGTCCAGCTCTCCGGACAGTCGGCGGAAACAGGGACGAACGGCGTGATCATGAACGCCGTCCCGAAGGCCGGCGGCAACATGTTCGCGGGAACGGCATTGATCAACGGAACGTGGCCGGACATGCAGGGCGACAACCTGACCGATCGGTTGAAAGGCCTCGGCGCGACCTCCTCGACGCGGCTGAAAACGCTCTACGACATCAACGGGGCGCTCGGCGGGCCGATCAAGCAGGACAAGGTCTGGTTCTACGTCACCTCTCGGTACTTCACCAACGAGTACTACATTGCCGGCCGCTTCTATCCGGTCGATCCAGCTGCGGTGGTGCGCAGCAACGACCAGGCCAGGCAGGCGTACGGGGGTACCTACACCTACGACAACAACGGCCGCGTCACCTGGGCGATCAACGACAAGCAGAAGATCTCCGGCTGGTATGCGTATCAGTACAAGGTGGATCCGCACTGGCTGATTCAGGTGTTCAACGTTTCGCCCGAGGCGGCGCGCATCACGACGTGGCACACGCAGCTGTCGACGACGAAGTGGACCTACACCCGTACGAACAACCTGCTATTCGAGGCGGGCGTCGCTGCCGGTGGCAGTCCCGACACCATCAAGACCGACCTGGAACTCACCGGCGGGCCGGTGACCTTCCCGCTGACCAGTACCTCGCGAGTGGCGCTGGTCGAGCAGGCGTCGAACTTGAACTACCGTGCGCCGACGAACTGGGACTGGGATGATCGTCTGCCCTCGCAGACCTACAACGCCTCGATGAGCTATGTCACCGGCTCTCACAACGCGAAGGTCGGCTTCGAGATGCAGCGGGGCCACTTCCTGCGGGGCGACAACAACGACACGACCGGGGGGCTGTGGTACACGGTCGCAGCAGGCGCGCCGCAGTTCGTCTTCATCCAGTCGCCGCTCTCCGGCTGGCAGAACAATCTGAACTACAACCTCGGCATCTTCGCGCAGGATCAATGGACGCTGAACCGCCTGACGCTGAATGGCGGCGTCCGCCTTGATTTCCTGAACGAGTCCACCGAGGCGTTCACCGCAGCGCCGCACCGATGGCTGCCGAACCGCAACAACACGTTTGCGGCGGTCGAGAACGTTCCGAACTGGAAGGACGTGAACCCGCGCGTAGCGGCGGCCTACGACCTGTTCGGCAACGGCAGGACAGCGCTGAAGGGCAGCGTCAGCCGCGGCGTCGAGCAGGATTCGATCCGCTTCGCGTCGATGAACAACCCCGCCGTGACGCTCATCACAACCACCGGCCGCGTCTGGACCGACAACGGCAACTTCGTCCCTGACTGCGACCTGGCCAACGGCGTGAACCAGGACAACCGCGCCAGCGGCGGCGACTTGTGCGGCCCCTGGCTGACCCCGAGCTTCGGCAGCGCGATTCCGGGAACCCGCTACGATCCCGCGATCATGGACGGCTGGAGCGTGCGTCCGTGGAACTGGGAATTCTCTGCCGGCGTTCAACACCAGATCCTCCCTCGTCTCTCCGCATCGGTCGGCTACTTCCGGAGGATTCAGGGCAACTTCTACGTCATGGACAACGAGGCGTACGGGCCGAACGACTTCACCGAGTTCAGTGTGACCGCGCCGACGAACGCGCTTCTGCCCACATCCGGCCAGACCATCGGCGGATTCCTCGATCCGATCGCCATCCGGGCGCCGCAGTACGTGATCAAGGACGCGTCGCAGTTCGGGAAGCAGAAGGGGCACTGGAACGGCTTCGACTTCAGTGCCGATGCGAGACTGCGCAACAACCTGTACATCCAGGGCGGCGCCGGCGTCGGCAAGTCGATGAGCGACGTCTGCGAGATCGCGGACGACGTGCCGGAGGTGATGTTCTTTGGCTTCCCGCCGGCCGGCCAGGCGATTCAGCCCGGCATCCAGGCTACGGTCCGCGACCAGAACGGATCGGTCCAGGGTGTAGGCGGGGCACCCGGCGGCGGCACCTGGACATCGAGGCAGCAGTGCCACCAGGAAACTCCCTGGCAGGCGCAGTACAAGACACTCGCCTCCTACACGCTGCCCTGGTACGGCGTGCGTGTCAGCGGCACATGGCAGAGCATCATCGGGCCGCAGATTGCCGGGTTCACGACCTACAGCGAAACGGCAAATGGCGTGACCACCTTCTCGCGCGCGGGCCTGACGACGCTCGGGCGCCCGCTGACCAACTCAGCGACCGTGCTCAACGTGCTGGAACCCGGCACCGAGTGGGGTGATCGGCTGAACCAGTTCGACCTGCGGTTCACGAAGATCTTCGGCATGCCGAAAGGCCGTCTCGACGTGAACTTCGATCTCTACAACGCGTTCAACTCCGATGCGGTCACGATTCCGCTGAACAGCGTCGGCCCGGCCGGCGTCCCGTTCGGGTACCAGTACCCGCTGCAGGCAATTCCACCCCGCTTCGCCAAGTTCAGCGCAAGGTGGGACTTCTGAACGTTCGGATCGTTCGAAACGTTCGGATCGTTCGGACGTCGGGTCGTTCGGGTCGCTCTACGGAGCGATCCGAACGGTCGCTTGACAGATCCGGCCGCTCAGCCGTATACCTCTCCCCCACCTTCAGGTAACGCTTCGGTAACTCTTTGACGCCAGCGTGGACCGGCGTCGCGAGGGGGAGAGAGGACCATGCGACATGCCATGCGGGCAGCAGCGATGCTGCTCATCGGTCTTGCCTTATGCGGCGAGGCCAACGCCCAGGTGCTGGGGACGATTGCCGGCACTGCCAAGGACGCATCCGGGGGCGTTCTTCCCGGTGTCACGGTAGAAGTCTCGAGCCCGGCGCTCATCGAGAAAACGCGTTCGACGACAACCGACAATAACGGTCTCTACCGGATCGTCAACCTGCCGCCCGGCACGTACACGGTGGTCTTCACGCTCGCCGGGTTCAACACCACGCGCCGCGAGGACGTCAACGTCTCGCCGAACTTCACGGCGACGATTGACGCCGACATGCACGTCGGCAGCCTGCAGGAAACCGTAACCGTCACCGGTGAGAGTCCCGTCGTCGACGTGCAGTCGGCGGCGGCCACGCGCTCGATCACCGCGGAAGTGTTCAAGGAGATTCCCTCGAGCGGTTCGTGGGTGCAGATGGCTTCGCTGGTGCCGGCGATTCGTGCCACGGTACAGGACGTCGGCGGCGTTGCCGGCGATGCGACGGGCGCCTCGGTGGCCGCGCACGGCGGCCGCGCGCAGGACGGCGTCTCGATGATCGACGGGCTGCGGATCGGCAACATGTATCTGAGCTCGAATGTGACCAACATGAGCCTGTCGCCGCTGCTGGCCGATCAGGTGGACATCCAGCTCTCCGGGCAGATGGCGGAGACAGGCACCAATGGCGTGATCATGAACATGGTGCCCAAAGCCGGCGGCAACCGGTACAGCGGCAGCGCGCTCGCGAACTTCTCGCATCCCGATCTGCAGAGCAGCAACGTCACCGCGCGGCTGAACGCGCGCGGCTTGCAGAACGCATCGACGAGTTTGAAGAAGCTGTACGACCTGAACGCCGGCGTCGGCGGACCAATCAAGCGCGACAGGCTGTGGTTCTACGGGACGTCGCGGTATTACACGAACGAGTTCTACGTCGCCAGCACGTTCTATCCGGTTGACGCTACCGTTCTGCGTCGTGAAGACGACACGGCGCGGCAGGGATATGGCGGGACCTATACCTACGACAACAACGGGCGCCTGACTTGGGCGATCAGCGACAAGCAGAAAATTTCCGGTTGGTACGCCTTCCAGTACAAGGTCGATCCGCACTGGACCTTCAACTCCACTCTGTCCCCGGAGGCGGCGCGCATCACCACCTGGCATACGCAGCTGTCGACGACGAAGTGGACCTACACGGCGACCAATCGCCTGCTGTTCGAGGCTGGCATCGCCGCTGGCGCGAGTCCCGACACGATCATCGTCGACACCAATCAGGTTGGACAGTGTCCGGAACAAGGAACACTGGCGCCGTTGTGTATCGCGATCATCGAGCAGGGTGGAACTGTCGCGCGCGCGCTGACCTACCGTGCGCCGACGAACTGGGACTGGGACGATCGGCTACCGTCGCAGTCGTACAACGTGTCGGCGAGTTACGTGACCGGGTCGCACAACGCCAAGTTCGGCATGGAGCTGCAGCAGGGACACTTCTGGCGTGGCGACAACAACGAACGCACGGGCGGCATCTGGTACCGCACGAAGGACTTCGTGCCGAATCAGGTGACGATACAGGCACCCCTCTCCGGCTTCCAGAACAACCTGAACTACAACTTCGGGCTGTTCATGCAGGACCGCTGGACGATGAACCGGTTGACGCTCAGTGGTGGTTTGCGCGTGGATCTGCTGAACGAATCGACCGAACCAGTCACGGCGACGGCGCACCGGTGGCAGCCGAACAGGAACCAGCACTACGATGCGGTCAAGAACGTTCCGAACTGGAAGGACGTGAACCCGCGCATCTCAGCTGCCTACGACTTGTTCGGCACCGGCAAGACTGCGGTGAAGGCGAGCGCGAGCCGGAGCGTCGAGCAGGACTCCATTCGATATGCCGCCGCCAACAACCCCGCGGCGACGCTCGTCACCACCGTTTCGCGCACGTGGAGTGACACGAAATTCGGCCCGGGCGACCCGCGCACCAACAACTTCCGACCCGATTGTGATCTCCTGAATCCGCAACCGAACGGCGAGTGCGAGATCTGGGGCGACCTCGCCTTTGGCAGCGACCGCCCGGGGACGTCCTATGACCCGGCGATCATGAGCGGTTGGGGTGAACGGCCATGGAACTGGGAGTTCTCGGCTTCAGTCCAGCACGAGCTCGTCCCGCGTCTGTCGCTGACCTTCGGGTATTTCCGTCGCGTCAACGGCAACTTCTTCGTCAACGACAACGAGGCGCTGACCGCGGGGGACTTCACCCAGTTCAGCGTCGTTGCCCCGACCACCGACGCGCGCCTGCCTACCGCCGGCCAGACGCTCAGCGGCTACGTGGATCAGAACCGTGTCGTCGCCAACCGGATCGTGGTGAAGAACGCCGAGCAGTTCGGGCAACAGCTCTCGCACTGGGACGGCTTCGATCTCACGGTCGACGCGCGCCTTCGCAACGGCCTGCTGCTGCAGGGCGGCGTCAGCACCGGAACGACGATGACCGACAACTGCGAAATCGTCGACGATCTGCCGGAACTGCTCGGGAGCTCCTCGTACGCGTTCTGCCATCAGGAGACGCCGTATCTGCCGCAGTACAAGGCGCTGGCGTCGTACACGCTGCCGTGGTACGGGCTTCGCGTCAGCGGCACGTTCCAGAGCCTGCCCGGACCTGAAGTGGCGGCGAACAACTCGTACCTGACCACGGTGCCCGGCTTGGGGCGGAATTTCCTTTTTGGGCAGACGACGGTCAATCTGATTCAGCCAGCCACCATGTTCGGTGATCGTTTGAATCAGTTCGACCTGCGATTTACGAAGATCATGAACGTCGGCCATGGCAACCTCGATTTGAACGTCGATCTCTACAACGCGTTCAATTCCGACGCCGTGCTGGCGCAGAGCAATACCTTCGGCGCCTCGTGGTGGCGACCGAGCAACGTGGTTCAGCCGCGCTTCGTGAAGTTCTACGCGAGGTGGGATTTCTGAACGTTCGAATCGTTCGAATCGTTCGAATCGTTCGAGTCGTTCGAGTCGTTTGCGTTCTCTGGCCGTTCGGATCGTCTTCGGGACGTCCCGAACGTTTCGAACGTCCCGAACGTTTCGAACGTTTCGAACGTTTCGAACGTTTCGAACGTTTCGAACGTTTCGAACGTTTCGAACGTTTCGAACGTTTCGAACGTTTCGAACGTTTCGAACG
>Ga0111539_10002958_pt1 | contig 22540 bp, 20 predicted proteins | sample RhiMethybrSRZTD1_FD_79667 | JGI IMG/M metagenome (GOLD analysis project Ga0111539, IMG submission 79667) | Populus rhizosphere microbial communities from Tennessee, USA - Rhizosphere MetaG P. TD hybrid SRZTD1 (version 2) (version 2) | ecosystem: Host-associated > Plants > Roots > Rhizosphere >...
CGTGTGCTGATGGGGCTGGTCGGTCTCGTGCTGATCATCGCCTGTGCGAATCTCGCCAACCTGCTGCTGGCGCGAGCAGAGGCTCGCCGACACGAGATGAACCTCCGGCTCGCGCTCGGCGCTCGTCGCGGCCGTCTGGTGAGACAGTTGCTCGCCGAGAGCCTGCTGTTGTCGGCCATCGGTGGGGCAGTCGGGGTTGGTCTCGCATACCTGGCGAGCGACGCGCTGGTGCAGATCATGTCCCGCGGGTTGCCGCTGGCGATCGTGCTCGATCTGACACCGAACGCACGGACGCTCACGTTCACGCTGCTGACGAGTGTGGCCGCCGGCCTCGTGTTCGGTCTTCTGCCATCGCTGCGCGCGTGGCAGGCGGGACTGGCGACGGCAGCCAGACCGCCGGCGAGTCCGTCGCGCGTCAGCGGCCACTGGAGTCGGCGCATGATCGCCGCGCAGGTGATGCTCTCGGTGCTGTTGCTCGTCGAGGCCGGCCTCTTCAGCCGAAGCGTCGCGGCGCTCAGAGATCTCGACCCCGGTTTTTCGGACGGGGAGGCCGTGCTGCTCGCGACCGTGCGAACGCGCGGCAACGACACGGGTCAAGTGTCGCGTCTCACGAATCTGTTCGACCAGCTGGCGCCACGCGAGCGCAGCCTCCGCGCCCGATCGCTGACCGTTGCCATGGACACGCCGCTCGCGGGTGGACATTCGTTCGGCCAGAACATCGCGGTGCCGGGCCGTGTGCCCGAGGCCAATGAGCCCGTCGTGTGGTTCAACTTCGTCGGGCCGCGATTCTTCGAGACCATGGGCATTCCCGTCGAGGGACGCGACTTTCGAGCGGCTGACGACGACCGCGCGCCCGCCGTCGCCGTCATCAGCCGGTCGCTCGCACGACGATACTTTCCGGGCGTCAACCCCATTGGCAGGCGCGTCCGGACCCAGGATGTCGAAGTCGAGATCGTGGGCGTGTCCAGCGACGTGGCGTACACGACGTTACGCGAACCTCCGACGGAGATGATCTATCTGCCGTACCGTCAGGGGCGGTCGGCGCAGGGCGTCGGCGCGTTGACGATCGCCATCCGTGCCGCGGCCGACGCGCAGGAAACCGCCGCGGCGCTGCGGCGTGAGGTACGCTCGCTTGCACCCGACCTCCTGATCGCCAACCTGACAACGTTGGAGGAGAGGCGAGACTCGTCGCTCGCGCGCGAACGTGTCGTGGCCACGATCTCGATGTGGTTCGGTGGGCTCGCGCTGCTCCTCGGCTGTGTCGGGCTCTACGGCACCATGTCGTACGCGATGACGCGTCGCACCAGCGAGCTTGGCGTGCGCGTCGCGCTCGGTGCCGATGCCACGCGCCTGGTCGGGATGGTGCTCGGCGAGTCGCTCCGCCCGGTGCTGATTGGTATCGCGGTGGGACTGCCGCTCGCGTTCGCCGCCGGCCGAGTGTCGGAACGACTGCTGTTCGGTGTGCGCGGCACCGATCCGCCGTCGTACGCGATGGCGATTGTGGCGCTACTGCTGGCGGCCGTCGCCGCCGCGCTGGTGCCAGCGCGGCGAGCGGCGCTCGTCGATCCGATCGTGTCGCTGCGCGCGGAGTGAACCGAAGTCACTATTGCGCGCTGTAGTAGACCCGGATCGTGATGTTCGCTTCCACCGGTACGTTGTTCAGCAACACCGGCGTGAATTCCCATTGCCGGACGGCGTCGAGCGCCGAGGCGACGAAGGCCGCGTGCGAAGCCTGTGCGCGCACGCTGGTGATCTCGGGCGCCACTTCGCGCAGGTCGCTCAGGAACCCATCGATGCCGACACGGGCTGTGAGGAAGACCACATCGGACCCGCTCGCATCGGCTGGGTAACGGGGGCTCACATGAAGCGTTTTGAGCGGTGCCCGGATCTGGCCGCCGATCCCGCCTGAGAAGAACGTGCGTGGCTCGGGCGACGAGCGCGTGCGCACGCCGTGCTGCGTGCCGCCCGTCGTCTGAGGAAGCGCACCGTTCGCACCCGTGACTGGCCCTCCACCCGTGACGCTAATCGTCTCTTCGAGCGTGCCGATCGGCAACGTCACTGCCCGCTCGATGGTATCGCCGGCGCCGACCTTCATCAGATTCGAGACGGTCGCAAACCCGAGGAGGGAAGTATTGAGCTCGTAATCGCCAGGCGGAAGCGCTGTGAAGAGGAACGCGCCGTCGCGATCCGTTGTGGTGTCGTACTTCGCTCCGTCGAGTTGGTGGACGAGCCGCACCTGCGCACCGGGAAGCAATCCACCCAATTGGTCGTACAGGACGCCGCGGATTGTGCCAGCTGCCGCCTGCGCGGCCGGCGGCGCTTCGACGACCATCCGCGCGGCGCTGACGCGTGACGCGCCCACAACGACAGCCGCCGCACCGGACAGCTCGACATGCGCGGTGGGCTCCGAAGTTGTGTGGCCGGCAGGTTGTGAGGCCGATGCAGTCGCGCGAGCGTCGACTGGCGCGGCGAGCACCGAGAGACCGGCGCCGGCGACGGCGAGCGCCATGCCGAGTGAGGCGAACGTTGTGGTCCATCGGGCGCGTGCCGTGAGCGGCGTCCGGTCGAGGCGTTCGTTCAACATGGCGCGGATCCTCCCTTCGAGTGTCGATGGCTGGGCAATCGCCGTCGCCGCCGACCAGGTACGCTGCCGCACGGCCTCACGCGCCACGGCCAGGAGGTGCGAGGCGTAATCCGGTGCGCTCACGCCGCGCCCGAGCACTGTGTCGTCGCACGCGCGTTCGCTTTCCTCACGCAATCGCCGGAACGCGATCCACGCGAGCGGGTTGAACCAGAGCAGCGCCCGGACCACGCGTGCCGCGATCAGGATCGCCCAGTCACAGCGCTGCACATGGGCGAGCTCGTGATAGAGCACGATGCGAATGCGATCGGCGGACCAGCCTGCGGCATCGACCGGAAGCAGAATGCGCGGCCGCATCAGCCCCCACGTCACGAGCATGGTCGGATGAGCGCTCTGGAGCAGTTGCAGCGGACGGCGTATGCCGCAGAGCGCGGCCACTTCGTCCGCATGCGCGCGCCAGCGGCCGCGATGCAGCAGGCGAGCTCGGCGTGCAAACCGGCTCACGCGCCACATGCCGGCACCCGTGCTTGCGAGCGCTGCGAGCGCCCCCGCGAGCCAGATGCCTGAGGCAAATTGCACTGGTGAGAGGCCGTTCCGCGCGGGCACGCGTTGCGGCACGCTCGGCGACCGCGTCGCATTGCTGGCGGCGTCCGTCCGCTGCGCAAACCTGACCGGTGTGCCGGCCTCGACCCCGAGCCACGATGCCGGCACCGAGAGGCGCCATACGGGCGCCCATAAGGTCAAGACGGGAACGGCGGCGACGCACAAGAACGCAACGGCGAGCACGAAGTGGCGGAGTGCCGCCGAGTACCCACGCAACGCGGTCGTCGTGACGAGCGCGACCAGAAATATCGCGCCGCTCTTGGCGGCGATTTCAAGCAGGAGGCTCATAGCGTGCCGCCCTTTCTGGCTTTCGCGATGAGGTCGGCGATGCGATCGAGCTCTTCGGCAGACACCTTTGCCCCTTCGCCGCCGAGCAGCGCGGCCACGGCTTTCTCGGCCGAGCCATCGAAAAAGGTGTCGACCAGATGCTTCAACGCCGATTTGCGCGCGGACTGGACGCGTACCACCGGCATGTAGACGTAGCGCAGCCCCTCCTCCTCGTGACGCACGTGGCCTTTCTCTTCGAGGACACGCAGCTGCGTGCGCACGGTGGAGTAACTGGGTTCGCCGGGGAGGTCGGCCATCACCTCGGCGGCAGTGGCGCGGCCGCGGCGAAACAGGATGTCCATGATCTGACGCTCGCGGCGCGTCAGCACGGTGTGGAGTGCATCGGGCATACGTGTTATCGGCATCGCAGAAGTGCTATAGAAATAACACGTCACCGGAATGGTGGCAAGCCCGGCGGATTTCCCGGCGCTTTCGCGGTATTCTGGACTGGTGCAGCTGGCGCTCCCATTCGCACCGACGATCGAGAGCTCCCTCGCACCGACTCGCGTCAGCCCCATCGCACCGACAACCGTCCGCCCCCTCGCACCGACGAGCGTCAGCCCGATCACACCGACCCCTGAGGACCCGCTCGCACCGGTGTACTTCGTCCGGCATCGCCGCGCCCGGCGTTACCTGCTGCGCGTCGAGCATGACGGCCGGCTCCGGGTCACCATCCCACGCGGGGGATCGCGCCGCGAGGCCGATGCGTTCGTCGCCCGTCATCTCGACTGGGTCGCGCGGGAGCGGGCCCGTCTTCAGACGAGGTCGCAACTGTCGTTCGAAGAACGCCACACGCTCCGGCAGCGCGCCCGCATCGAGCTGCCCGCGCGCCTGCTCGAGCTGGCGGCGCTTCACGACTTGACAGTGACGCGAGTCAGCGTCAGGAATCAGCGGACGCGATGGGGCTCGTGCGGCCGCGACGGCCACATCTCATTGAACTGGCGGCTCGTGCTCATGCCGATGGCGGTTCGCGATTACGTCCTCGTCCACGAGCTGATGCACTTGCGGCGGCTCGATCACTCGCGTGCCTATTGGCGTCTGGTGGCCGCCGCTTGTCCCGGTTATCGCGAAGCCCGCCAGTGGCTGCGGACGAATGGCCCCTCGTTGCGCTAGGAGCCCGGTTTGTGGGAGGCAGACTGAAATTATTCGGGAAAGAATGAGGCGCGACTGGGCGTTTCGGCATCTAACGGATCAGAGGAGGGGCGATGGCAACCAGGCGGCAGTTTTTCGCGGTTCTCGCCAGCGCGCTCGGCCTGACGCCAGCGATTGTCTGGCTCGTGAGTCCATCCCCTGTTGAGACGATGGCCGAGACGTTTCCGGTGCGGAAGAGTGATGAGGAGTGGCGCCAGGCGCTGACGCCAGATCAGTACCGCGTGTTGCGCCATCGTTCGACGGAGCGGCCGTTTACGAGCCCGCTGAATCACGAGAAGAGGGCGGGCACCTTCGAATGCGCCGGGTGCGGCCGGCCACTGTTCGACAGTGCAACCAAGTTCGAGAGCGGCACCGGCTGGCCAAGCTTCTACCAGCCGCTCGATCACGCGGTCGGCACCCGCATCGATCGCAGCTGGCTGATGGTCCGGACCGAGGTCCACTGCGCCACCTGCGGCGGACATCTGGGCCACGTATTCGAGGATGGTCCCGCGCCGACGGGTTTGAGATACTGCATGAACGGGGTGGCGTTGCGCTTTGAAGCGCGCAGCGCAGAACGTTCATAGTTCAACGTTCATCGTTCAAAGTTCCGCGTTCATGGTTCAAGGTTCTGAGTTCAGGGTTCGCAGTCAGGGATTCGCGGGCGCGCGATCGAATCCCTGACTGGGAACGATGAACGTTGAACGATCGAACCGTGAACCAGGATCCGTGAACGCTGAACAGTGAACGGTGAACACGGAGTGGCACCGATGCATCGTCACATCTGGCTTGCGTCCATCGCCGTGACACTTGGTTATGTCTGGCTTCGCGGGGGCTTCATTGGCGTTGGTGCTGCGGCGCAAGTTCCCGAGATGCAGCCCGGATGGCAGAAGGCGACGTTTGCCGTGGGCTGCTTCTGGACCGGGGAGTCGGACTTCGACAAGGTTCCCGGCGTGAAGGCCACGACGGCCGGGTTCATGGGCGGCCGCGTCCAACGTCCGACCTACGAGCAAGTGGCGCGCGGTGGCACCGGCCATGCCGAGGCCGTTGAAGTCCTCTTCGACCCTGCGGTCGTCACCTACGATCAACTGCTCGACTACTTCTGGCGCCACGTCGATCCGTTCGTCGCCCATCGTCAGTTCTGCGACGTCGGCGATCAGTACCGTCCGGCGATCTTCGTTGGCACCGACAGTCAGCGCGCCGCGGCCGAAGCGTCGCGGGCGCGCGTGCAGGCCAAGTTCCGCGAGTCGATCAAAGTCAGCATCTCGCCCGCGGCGACGTTCTTTCCCGCCGACGAATCGCATCAGGACTATTACCGCAAGCACCCGGTGCAGTATCAGTACTATCGCTGGGCATGCGGCCGCGATGCGAGGTTAGAACAGATTTGGGGCACGTGAGGCTCCGCTTCGTCATAAATTGACAGCGCCAGTCATGGCATCCGTCCGACACTGGAACGCCGCGACCGACGGCGATCTCACGGAAACCGCGTTGCGCACGCGACTGGAGTCGCTTGGCTATCTCGTGATGCGGTACGTCTATCCTCCCGGAACGTCATTCCCCGAGCACACCCATCAGGTCGACAAGATCGACGCCGTGCTGTCGGGCCATTTCCGCCTGATCGTGGCCGGACATCACGTGATCCTCGGCCCCGGCGATTGGATTGCGGTACCGCGTGGCGTGCGGCACAGCGCCACGGTGGTTGGGGACGAACCGGTCGTCAGTTTGGACGCAGTCAGGAACACGTTCTGAAAGGCCCGTCGCTCCGCAAGCGGGGAGGGCAATCCGCAGTGTGTGGTTGCTGGCGATTAGGTAGAGCGCCCGCCTAACCGACGCGAAGACAGGAGGCGCTCTCGAACGTGCGCAAGTTGAGCGGTCTGCTGCCGATCTGCGCGTACTGCAAGCGCGTCCGCGACGACCATGACTACTGGCTGCAGATCGAGCAGTTCGTCAGCGCGCGCTCGGAGGCGCGCTTCAGCCACAGCATCTGTCCGGATTGTGTCGAAAAAACCATTGGTGAATGGTGATTAGTGATTAGTGATTCGTTGTTGATTGGTGATTTCTGATTGTTGATTTATTGGTGATTGAGGGACCGCGCGCTGTCTCCGTTTCTCGTCTTTCAATCATCAATCAACAATCACCAATCAACAACGAATCACTAATCACTAATCACAAATCACCAATCGACCACGTATAATCCGTTCATGCCCTATCCCGAACCCTTCATCGCCCCGATGCGGGCCGAGCTGACACGTGTCGGTGCACGCGAGCTGAGGACGCCCGAGCAGGTCGACCAGGCCGTGCGGTCGAGCGGCACGGTCATGATCGTGGTGAACTCCGTGTGCGGATGCGCCGCAGGCAAGGCGCGGCCCGGCATTGCGCTCGCACTGCAGCATTCACGTCGTCCCGATCTGGTCGCGACCGTATTCGCCGGCGCCGACGTCGACGCGACCGAGCGCGCGCGGCAGTATCTGCTCCCGTACCCACCCTCGTCTCCCTCAGTGGGGCTGCTGCGCGACGGCAAGTTGATCTACATGCTGGAGCGCCGCCAGATCGAGTCCCGCGACGCCGCCTCGATCGCGGCGATGCTCACCGCGGCGTTCGACGAGCACTGTGCCAAGGCGACAATCGCCGACTAACGATTGCCATCTCATAAATAGCGGGCACTGCACTCACTCAACCTGCCCACGCGGTTCGCCAGGTCAACACCTATCGCGGGTAGTGTTTTCTCGCACCTCATCCGGCGCCGACGCAGAGGGCGCCTCGACCGGCGCGGTATTATTGGCGCTGGCGCATCGGGGCGTCACCCACGTCCGCGGAAAGGACTGCGTCCACCCCGACATCGGTCTTGTCGTCGTCAGGATGATCTCTTTTCCTGCCCGGGAGAGCGGACAACGGGCGCGCAGGGCTGTGCCGTAGGCACGGCCGGGAGAGGAGCTCGTCATGACCGTTCGCCGGACTCACCCGCCCACGCGCGTGATGCGCGAGAACCCCGACATCGATCAATTGCGCAGACAGGCCCGTGAGCTGCTGGAGGCGTATCGCGCGCAGTCGCCGGATGCCGTCCTCGAAGTCGACGCCTACCACCGCAACGCAACGCCGGACACCTTCGCCCTCCACGACGCGCAGTTCGTCCTGGCGCGCGCGTATGGATTCGAGAGCTGGCCCAAGCTGAAAGCCGCCGTGGAGGGGGTCACGACGAAGCGGCTGTACGAGGCCGTGAAGAAGGGCGACCTCGGCGCGGTGCGTGCGCTGCTCGCGCGAAGGCCCGAAATCGTTGACCTGCTGCCCGGCGGACCGTCCGGCCCTGAGATACGCACCCTCCACATCGCGGTCATGGCCCGAGACGTCGAGATGACACGACTGCTGCTCGAAGCGGGAGCGGACACACGCGACGGCATCTGGCCCAACCGCGACGCGACCAGCCCGCGCACGATCGCCGAGGAGCGCGGGTACGACGAGATCGTCGCGCTGATGACCGCGCAGGAAGAGAAGCGCGGCGCGCGCAGCGTCAACGCGCTTGACGACGGCGTGCGTCGTCTCAGCGACGCCATGATGACCGGCGGCGAGGAGGCGGTGATCGCCGTGTTCGAGTCCGAGCCCGGACTTGCCGACATGTGCCCACCAGACGGCGTGACGATGCTGCACCGTGCGGCGCAGTACGGCCTCCTGCGGGTGGCGACATGGCTGCTCGACCACGGGCCCGACGTGAACAAGCCGTCGCAGCCTGGCTTCTGGCGGTGGAAAGGACGGACGCCACTGGAGTTCGCTGTCTGGGAATATGCCGCGGAAACGGGCCGGTCGACGCGCGAGGCGATGGCCGCCCTGCTGATCGAACGTGGCGCCGAGCTGACTCCGCTCGCGGCCGCGGCGCTCGGCCGCTGGGACTATCTCGCGTCATGCCCGCTCGACTCGCTGCAGGGAAAGGCGGTGCTGCAGGCGGCAGTGCGGGGCGATCGTCCTGACGTGCTGCGTCGATTGCTCGAACTGGGTCTCGACCCGAACGAGCGGATGCAGCTGGGCCAGCTCGAAGAGCAGACGTTCTCGTCGGGCGGCCCGCTGCTCGAGGCGGTCAACACCGGACGGATCGACATGGCTCGCCTGCTGCTCGCGCACGGCGCCGATCCGAACGCGTCGGTGTACACCGCCGGCTCGGCCACCGCTGCGGCCTATAACGGCGGCTCCCCGCGTACGCACGCGCCCGACCAGGCCATGATCGATTTGATGGTGCAGCACGGTGGCCGCATCGAGGCCGCCGCCGTCGGCTACCTTCGCAACGTGAAACTGGCGCAACGGATACTCGAGGGCGATATCGACCCGCATCTGGAGTCGGGCGCGTCCTCGGATGAGACGGTCGAAGCGATCCTGTGGGGCGGCGCCAGCAGCCGCAGTGCCGAGATCGTGCGCATGGCGCTCGAGCGGATCGACTGGCTGCGTGACGACCCGCGCTGGTTCTGGTTGCTGTGGCGTCCGTTGCCCGGGCATCAGGACCTGAATGAGGCCGAACAGGCGGACAGCCGCGCAACGTTCCGGCTGATTCTCGATCGCTGCGATCCCAATCTTCGGGCGCAGGAGTCCGGACAGACGATGCTGCACGAAGTCATCGCGCGAGACCATGGCGTGGGCGTGTCACTGGCGACCATGCTGCTGGATGCGGGTGCGCGCACGGACATCCGGGACGAATTCCTGAAGAGTACGCCGCTCGGGTGGGCGTGCCGTTGGGGCCGTGTGGCGCTGGTCGAACTGTTGCTGGCTCGCGGGGCGGATCCGATCGAGGCCGGGGCCGAGCCGTGGGCCACACCGCTCGTGTGGGCCGAACGGCGGCACCATGCGGGGATTGCCTCGATCCTCCGGCAGCGCGGAGCTGGCCGATAGCGCCAGCCGGGCGAGGTGCGCACTAATCACGAATCGTTCTATCCGCCCCTTGTGTGCATCTCGAGGTGAGGGTCGCGCTTCAGGCGATCGATCGGGATGAGGGTCGTGCGGTCGCGCGACGCAAGCCGCTCCTCGGCGCCGCGGTCGCTGCGGATCTCCCACGTGGCGCGGATCAACTGCGCCAGCTGCTCCGGAGACGCTCCTGACCGCAGCGGCCGGCGCAAGTCGGTCCCGTGCGCCGCGTACAAGCACAGATACCACAGGCCGTCCGCCGTCAGTCGACTGCGATCGCACGAATGGCAGAACGGCTCGGTCGTCGACGAGATGATCCCGAACGACAGGCCGTCGGCAACCGTGTAGCGGTCCGCCGGAGCGGACGAGGACTCGACGATTGGCGTGATCGGTCCGTAGTGATCGGTGAGCCGCTCGAGGATTTCTCGGCGTGAGACGACGCGCGACATCGACCAGTGGGTTGCGCCGCCGACGTCCATGTACTCGATGAACCGAATCTCGGCGCCGTGCCCGCGCGCGAACTCGACGAGCGGGACCAGCTCGTGCTCGTTGATGCCGCGGATCACCACGGTGTCGAGCTTCAGCCCGGGGAAGAGCGGTGCCGCCACCGCGATCCCGTCGAGGACCCGATCGAGCTCGTCGAACCGGGTGAGGTTCCGGAAGCGCTCGGGGTCGAGGGTGTCGAGGCTGATCGTCAATCGATGCAGCCCGGCGTCATGCAGCGCCCGCGCGTGCGCCGCCAGCAGCACGCCGTTGGTCGTCATCGCCAGATCGCGAATCGCCGCGCGCCGCGCCAGCCGCTCGACGAGATCGGGCAAGCCGCGCCGGAGCAGCGGCTCGCCGCCGGTCAGACGGACCTTGTCGACGCCGAGGCTCGTGAAGATGTCGACCAGTCGCTCGATCTCTTCGAAGTGCAGGATGTCTTCGCGCGGCAACCACACGTAGTCCTGCTCGGGCATGCAATAGCTGCAGCGGAGATTGCAGCGGTCGGTGACCGAGAGGCGGAGGTTGCGGAGAGGCCGAAGCTGGGTGTCGACAAGCACTGTCTCTATTATCCGCCCTATATCATCCTGAGTCTCGCGCGCGTGGGGAACGCCGTAATCTGGCCGCCGAACGCCTTGTCCCATCGCCCGGGCAGGGGAGTCGCGCAGGTCGGACATGCGCCGCCGGCGTTCAGCCTGTACTCCTGAACGAGGTAACCGTATCGGGTCACGAGGCGCGTGCCGCACGCAGGGCAGTTGGTGTGTTCGAGGTCGCCGACGCGGCCCGGGAGATTGCCGGCGTAGACGAACCGGAGCCCCGCCTCGCGTCCGATCTGCGCGGCGCGCAGCAGCATCGATGCGGTGGTGTTGCCGACGTCGGTCATCTTGTAGTCAGGATGAAACGCCGTGACATGCCATGGGATGTCTGCGGAAACGCCGGCGAGAAAACGGGTGAGCCCGCGCAACTCGTCGTCGCTGTCGTTGAAGCCGGGGATGAGCAGCGTGACGATTTCGACCCAGACGCCGGCCTCGTGCAGCCACGCGATGGTGTCGAGGATCGGCTGCAGGCGTCCGCCGAGCTCGCGGTAGTGGCGGTCGTCGAAGCTTTTGAGATCGACCTTGTAGAGGTCGAGATGGGGCCGCAGATACTTCAGGACCTCGGGCGTGCCATTGCCGTTGGAGACGAAGCCGGTGACGAGGCCCGCGCGTCGCGCCTGTTCGAAGACCGCGACGGCCCACTCGCTGGTGATGAGCGGCTCGTTATAGGTGGACACGACGAGCCGGGCGCCGTGTGCGAGCGCGTCGTTGACCAGCGCCTCCGGCGTCGCGGTCTGCGGCGGCGACACGGCATGCGGATCGCGCAGCGCCTGCGACGTCACCCAGTTCTGACAGTACGAGCAGTGCAAGTCACAGCCGAGCATCCCGAAGCTGTAGGCCAGGGCGCCGGGGTAGGCGTGAAAGAACGGCTTCTTCTCGACCGGATCGCATTGCACACCACCGACGTATCCCCACGGCACGCGCAGCCGTCCGTCCTGGACGAACCGGACCTTGCACACGCCGTGCGCACCCTCGGGAATCGGACAGCGATGCCCGCAGGCGAGACAACGGACCCGAGGCTTGCGCGAGGCTGGGTCGGAGGAGCGATCGAGCACCTCGACGAGCTCGGACGCCGCGTCGTGAGTGCGAGCCGCGAGCACGTCCTGAAGTGTGGCCATTCGATCTCATCGTACGATAGCCGTCAATCTGATGCATGTTGCCGTGATTGGAGCTGGCGTGTTTGGCGCATGGACCGCGCATCATCTGCACGCGGCCGGCGCACGTGTGTCGATCGTCGACGCGTACGGCCCCGCCAATCCGCGCGCGAGCTCGGGCGATCACTCGCGAATCCTCCGGTGCGGCTATGGCCCCGACGCCATCTACACGCGGATGGCGTGGCGCTCGCTTCAGCAGTGGCGCGAGCTGCAGCGGCGTCTCGGCGCGAACCGCGCGGCGCTGTGGCATCGGTCCGGCGTCCTGTGGCTGGCGCCGGAAGGCGATTCGTACGTGGCGGCGACGAGGACGACCCTCGAAAACGAACGGCTCCCTGTCGAGGCGCTGACGCCGAAGGATCTTCGACAGCGGTTTCCTCACCTCGATGTGAGTGACCTGCCAGGCGCGCTCCTGGAACCGGAGTGTGGCGTGCTGATGGCGCGGCGCGCCGTGAGGGCGCTCGTGTCCGAGCTCGAGCAAGCAGGAGCGCGGTACGTGCGCGGCTGCGTCCAGCCACCGTCCGGGCAGATGCATGTGGTTCGATTCGACGATGGCCGAGCGCTCGAGGCCGATCGATTCGTGTTCGCGTGTGGCGCGTGGCTTCCACGCGTGTTTCCCGCGCTGCTCGCGGGGCGAATCAGGCCCACCCGTCAGACGGTCCTGTACTTCGGAACACTGTCTGGAACCGATCGCTTCGGTCCGGCGCACACGCCCGCATGGGTCGATTTCTCGGCCGGCATCTACGGCGTGCCGGATCTCGACGACCGCGGCCTCAAAGTCGGCATCGACGAACACGGTCCTTCGATCGATCCCGACTCCGACGATCGAGTCGCCGATGCCGCCGCCGTTTCTCGTGCCCGCGACTGGCTGGCGCAGCGGTTCCCCGCGCTGGCCAGGGCGCCTATCGTCGAAACCCGCGTCTGTCAGTACGAGAACACCTCGAACGGCGACTTTCTGATCGATCGCCATCCGGATCACGACAACGTGTGGATCGTGGGTGGCGGATCCGGTCACGGCTTCAAGCACGGCCCCGCGGTCGGCGAGGAGGCGACGACGCTCGTGCTGACCGGGGCCGAGACGCAGCCACGATTCAGTCTGGCGACCAAGGACACGCACGCGGAACGCACCGTCTACTGATCGTCACGGCATGCGTCCGAAGCCCTCCACGATTCCTCGTCCGGTCTGGTTGCTCGGGTTCGTGAGCCTGTTCACCGACGCGGCGACCGAAGTGATCTATCCGCTGCTTCCGGTCTACCTCTCGCGCGTGCTCGGCGCGAGCGCGGTGTCGCTCGGCGTGATCGAAGGCGTGGCCGAGGGCGTCAACAGTCTCTTGAAGCTGTTCTCGGGCTGGTGGTCGGACCGGCGAAGCCAGCGACGCCCGATCGTCCTTCTCGGCTACGCGTTGTCGTCCGCCGCACGCCCGCTGATTGCCATGACGACGAGCTGGACCCAGGTGCTGGCGATCCGCGTTCTCGATCGTACCGGGAAGGGGTTACGCGGTGCGCCGCGCGACGCGATGCTCAATCGGTTTGCCGATGCGAGCTCACGCGGACGCATCTTCGGCTTTCATCGCGCGATGGATCACACCGGCGCGATCGTCGGTCCGATCGTCGCCACCGTCTTTCTGTACTTCCTTCCCGGGCAGTATCGGCTGCTGTTCGCGTTGACGGCGATCCCTGGCGCGCTGGCGGTGGCAACGCTGTTTCTCGTCGAGGAGCCCGATCAGCCGCGCCAGCCCGATCAACGTGACGGCCATCAGGCGCGATCCGATCGGGTCGAACGACGCGAGCGACCGACGCCACTGCCAACGTCGCTGTACGTGGTGCTGGGCATCATCCTGTTGTTCAGCCTTGGCAACTCGGCGGATGCGTTCCTGCTGCTGCGGCTGTCCGATGCCCTTGGTGGCGTCACCTTCGTCCCGCTGCTCTGGGCCGCTCTTCACATCGTGAAGGCCTCGCTTTCGACGTGGGGCGGCAGTCTCTCGGATCGACTGGGCCGCGCGCGTGTCATCGCGCTTGGCTGGACAATCTATGCCCTGGTGTATCTGGGATTCGCGAGCGACTCGAGCGGGTCGACCTACGTCGTGCTGTTCCTCGTCTATGGAATCCACTTCGCGCTGACTGAAGGCGCCGAGAAGGCGCTCGTCGCCGATCTCACGCCGGCCGGACGACATGGCCTCGCCTTCGGTCTGTACAACGCAGCGCTCGGCGTGGGCACACTGCTCGCCAGCATCGCGTTCGGCGTGCTCTACGAACGCTTCGGACCGTCGATTGCATTCAGCACTGGTGCGGCACTCGCGGGAACAGCTGCGGCGCTGCTGGTCACCATGCAGACGCACACCGGTCTGTTGAACCGGAACGCCGAACGACTCTGATACGATCACTGGCAATGCCCCGCATTCTGGTGACCAACGACGATGGCGTGCACTCCGAAGGGATTCGAGCGCTCGCCGACGCTCTGCTGCCGCTCGGCGACGTGATCATCGTCGCGCCGATTCAGGAGGCCAGCGCGATCGGCCATGCGTTGACGCTGCGTCGTCCGCTGCGCATCGACGAGATCGGCCCGAACGTGTTTGCCGTCGACGGCACACCGACGGACTGCGTGAATCTCGCCATCACCCAGGTGTTCAAGACGAAGCCGGATCTCATCGTCTCGGGGATCAACAAGGGATGGAATCTGGGCGACGACGTGACCTACTCGGGGACCGTGTCGGGGGCGCTGGAAGGGGCGCTGCTGGAGATTCCGAGCATCGCGGTGTCGACGCAGCGGGTGAAAGACGAGTGCGAGTTCGGGCCGTCTGCCGTCGCGGCGGCCTTAGCCGCGCAAGCCGTGCTCGAGCGCGGCCTGCCGAAATTCACGTTCCTCAATATCAACACACCCAGGGGCCCGAACAAGGGCTTCCGCGTCACCGTGCAGGCCAAGCGCAATCACGTGACGACGGTGGGCGAGCGGGTCGATCCGCGCCACAAGCCGTATTACTGGATTGAGGAAGGGCAGAACGAGTGGGAGCCGCACGACCGCTCGGACTATCAGGCCGTGCGCGACGGCTACATTTCGATCACGCCGCTGCAGCCCGACATGACCGCCTACGACGCGCTCGCGTTCGTCGAAGGTCTAACGTTGGGAGAGCCCGTCGCACCCGATCGGACGTAGCGACTGAACAGATCGTAGGGGCCGCCTTCAGGCGGCCCTGACTCCGGTACACACCCGGAACTCGCTTGTGTATGGAACGTCGGCGACCCTGAGTCGGCACGGAAAAAACGCGCTTCCGGCTACTCCAGGGAGGCACACGTTTATCCCAGCTGATGGCCACGCCGTTGCCGTGCGGCGAAGCCTCCAGCGCGTTTTTAGTACTCCGCTGATCGCGCCGCCTGGCCGGGGTCCCCGCCGCGCGTATGCGCGGTGGGGTGGAACGGATCGCCGCCATTCCATACACAAGCAAGCTCCGGGTGAAGCTCGTCGCGCAGCCATGAGTGCGTGCGCTGTGCTGTATGTCCGGCTTTAGCCGGACCTTCAGTGCCCCTCTTCTCGGTGTTTCTTCTCGTACTCCGCCTGCGCGACGTCCTTGTCGCGCTGCACCAGCTTGGCCCGCGCGCGCGCCCTGTTGAAATTGAGCTGTCGCGTGTGTTCCGAGCTGACCGCCGAGAGCGACAGCAGCCGCGTCAGATCCTGGCCCTTGCACGAGGGGCAGGCGGCCACGTCGCCGGTTCGTATCAACTGCTCGAACTGATGGCCACACGCCTTGCACTCGTACTCGTAGATCGGCATGGAGCGTTAAGTTAACACGATGCTCGTGCATTCGCTCGTGCGTGGTAGACTTGGTGTTTCGACGGGGCGTGGCTCAGCTTGGTAGAGCGCTCGGTTCGGGACCGAGAGGTCGCTGGTTCGAATCCAGTCGCCCCGACCATTCTTCGCTAGTCCATTCCGGACACATCGGTTACACCCCATTCCGGGGACATAGGTAACACTTCCGGCTCTCTGCTATCCTGCGGACGTCCCTCAGGGCCGATCCATGTTCGACGTCATCGTCGTCGGCGCGCGGTGTGCCGGAGCGGCGCTGGCCATGCTCGTCGCACGGCAAGGCGCGAAGGTGCTCCTGCTCGACCGCTCGACGTTTCCGAGCGACATCCCGCACGGTCATTTCGTTCATCGCCACGGTCCGCGTCGGCTCCGGAGTTGGGGTTTGCTGGAGCGCGTCGCCGTGCGTACCCCGGCGGTCTCGAGGATGGTCATCGATTTCGGCGACTTCCCGTTGCGCGTCGGCAATCTGATCGAGGACGGCCTGCCCTGGGGCTACGGTCCGCGTCGAACGACGCTCGACAAGATCCTGATCGACGCGGCGATTGAGAGCGGAGTGGAGTTCAGAGAAGGCATCGCAGTGTCCGAGTACGTGCTCACCGATGGACGGGTCGTCGGTGTTCGCGGCCGCACGTCGACCGGCACCGAGATCGACGAACGTGCCACGCTGACTGTCGGTGCCGACGGCCGCCGTTCGCAATTGGCGCGAGCCATGGACGCACGGATCTACAACCACGTGGACACGGTGCTCTGCTATTACTTCGGCTACTGGAGCGACGTCGAGACCGAGGAGTTCGAGTTGTATGTGCGCTCGCAGCAGCGGCGCGTCATCTTTTCTTTCCGAACGGAGGATGGCCTGTTCGCCGTCTTCGTCGGCGCACCGATCGAGGAGTTCGCGGAGGTCCGGCGCGACATCAACGGCGCGTTCATGCAGACGCTCGATATCGTGCCCGACTTCGCGGATCGCATCCGCGCCGGCCGGCAGCAGGAGCGTTATTACGGCGCGTCGGATCTCCCCAATTTCTACCGAAAGCCGTACGGCCCGGGCTGGGCGCTCGTCGGCGATGCCGGTCTGCACAAGGATCCGTTCCTGGCATTGGGGATCTGCGATGGATGGCGCGACGCCGAACTGCTGGCCACCGCGATCGGCGAGGGCTTCGCTGGGCGACGGCCGATGGACGATGCCCTGGCCGACTACGAATCACAACGGAACGCCGCATCAGCGGCCGATTACGATCAGAACATCCAGGAAGCCCGTTTCCCGCCGATGCCGCCGACGGCACTCGCGCTGCGCGCGGCCGTCAGGAACAACCCGGAAGAGGCGACTCGGATGATCAAGGCACGCAACCAGATGATCGATCCCGGTTCGTTCTTCAACCGGGAGAACATCGGACGTCTGCTCGGCCAGTCGTCAACGTCGGTCTAAAGTCGACTGAACGGTAGAATCACCCTCTGTGAGCACGCTGCTCGCCGTGTCGTTGCTCGCCCTTCAATTCGCGCAAGCGAGCACGGGCGAACTGCATCTGCTCGTCACCGATCCGGCCGGGCTTCCCGTGCCGAGCGCGGTGGAACTGATTAGCGAAGCGAATCAAGTCCGCGAGAGCCTGCAGACGAGCGACGACGGGCGACTCGTCGCCAGGCGGCTTCCGTTCGGGCGATACCGCATCGCGGTGTCGAGAGACGGCTTCGCGCTGTTCACGGGCCTGGTCGATATCCAGTCGTCGCTTCCCACCGACTTCCGCGTCACGCTCGCGGTTGCGCCGATTCAAGCGCAAGTCACGGTGAACACCAGCGAGACACTGTTGGATCTGCGTGGCACGAGTACGACCAATCGGATCGGGGCCGAGCTCGCGCAGCGGCGTCTGGCGGCGCTTCCGGGTCGCTCGATTCCCGAGTTGGTCAACACGCAGCCCGGCTGGCTGCTCGAAGCCAACGGCGTGCTGCATCCACGCGGCTCCGAGTACCAGGTTCAGTACGTGGTTGATGGTCTACCGCTGACCGACAACCGCTCGCCATCGTTCGCACCGGAGCTTGGGGCGGACGAAGTCCACGCCATGACCATTCTCACCGGCGGCTACCCGGCCGAGTATGGAAGGAAGCTCGGTGGCGTGATCGAGGTCGTCACCGCCGGTCAGGCCCAGCGCGGTGCCCACAGCACGCTGGTGCTGTCGGGCGGCAGCTTTGATACCGCGAGCGGCTACGGCTCGACCCAGTATGGGTGGACAGGCGGCTCGATCGGTGGAAGCGCGAGTGTCGGCAAGACGAACCGGTATCTCGATCCGCCGGTCGAAGAGCCGGTGACCAACCACGGCACGACGTCGGAGCTCGCCGCCCACGTGGAGCAGGAACTGAGCGCCAGCGACCGCGTCGGCGCCATCGTTCGTTATGGCCGCGCCGGTTTCGTGGTGCCGAACGAATTGGTGCAGGAAAAGGCCGGCCAGCGTCAGGACCGCAGCACCCGTGAAACCAGCGGTCAGTTCTCGTATCAGCGTCTCTTCACCAGCGCGACGCTCGTCGATGTGCGCGGACTCGTACGCGATCTCACGGCGGCGTTGACCTCGAACGAACGCTCGACGCCGATCCTCGCCTACCAGGATCGCGGTCTGCGCGAGACCTACGTCAAGGCGACGGTTGCGACGATGCGAGGGCGCCACGAGTGGAAGTTAGGCGGCGACGTCGTCTTTGGATCATTGCGCGAATCGTTTCGCTATCAGATCACGGATGCGGCCAGTTTCGCACCGGGCACGCTTCCCAGCCTGACGTTCGACGGCCGCGGCGACGACCGCGAGCAGGCCCTGTTCGTGCAGGACCAGATGCGTCTGGGAGCGATCACGGTGACTGCGGGCCTGCGATGGGATCACTACCGTCTGCTCGTCAGCGATAGCGCTGTCAGCCCGCGCCTTGGGATCGCATGGGCACCATCGACCGGGGATCTCGTGGTCCGCGCGTCGTACGATCGCGCGTTCCAGACACCGGCGACCGAGAACCTCCTGCTCGCGAGCGCGGGCGAGCTCGATGCGCTCGGCGAGGAGGTCGTGCGTTTTCCGGTGCGGCCGTCTCGTGGGCACTTCTTCGACGTTGGTCTGTCGAAGCGCCTGTTTGGAGCGCTCCGCGTCGATGTCACCCAGTTCGCCCGCCGGATGACGCAGTTCGCCGACGACGACGTGCTGCTGAACACCGGCGTCAGCTTTCCGATCGCGTTCGACCGCGCCCGCATCCATGGTACGGAGCTGAAGGTGGACGTGCCGCGATGGCGAGCCCTGTCAGGTTCGTTCAATTACGCCTATATGAAGGGCCGTGGTTATCTGCCGATCACCGGAGGCCTGTTGCTCGACGACGATCTGCTGGAACCGTCGGACGAGGAAAGCAGCTTCCCAATATCGCAGGATCAGCGGCATACGGTCCGCGGACGTGCGAGTTACCAGCTGCCACGGCGCACGTGGGTGTCCGTTGCCGGGACCTACGGCAGCGGCCTTCCCGTTGAGGAATTCGACGGCGATCGGGACGAGGCCGAAGCGCAGTTCGGTCCGCGCATCGTCGATCGCGTCGACTTCGACCGTGGCCGTCTTCGTCCGTCCTTCACGGTCGATGCATCAGCCGGCATCGTCCTCGTGCAACGCGATACGAGACGCGTTCGCGTCCAGGCCGATGTGCTCAACGTGACCAACCGCCTGAACGTGATCAACTTCGCCGGACTCTTTTCGGGAACGGCGCTCGCCCCACCCCGCGCTGTGGCGGTTCGCGTGCAGGCTGAGTTCTAGGACGGTTTCTGCTTCTTCGTGTGGCGCGGCGGTCCCCGGGCCTTGGTGCTTGGTTCTTCGTCCGTCCTTGGTCCCAGGTCCGTCCTTGGTCCTTGGTCCCTGGTCCCGAGTGCATCGTGAATCGAGCCAACTCGCCGTGGACAAAGGACCGCTCTAGCTTTTTGCGGGCTCGAACAATTCGATCGGGTTGCCGTCCGGATCGAGCAGCTGGATTTGTTTGCCGCCGGGGCCGGCGATGATATCGGTGCGGAAGCGCGCGCCGCGCTCCCGCAGAGCAGCGACGCGGGCAGCCAGGTCTTCGACGCGAAGCACCAAACGGTTCCAGCCGCCGGGCTCCTGAGATTGACCGTCTGGAAGTGGTCGAGCGCCGGAGCTGCCGGGACCACTCAACAGCACATCGAGCCCGTCACACGAGACGCTGGCGAACGCCGTTCCCGCCTGGTGCTTGAGCTCGAAGCCGAGCACACGGGTATAGAACTCGATGGCTCGAGCGAGGTCGCGTATCTGATAGCGAATACCGTGAACGTGGAAGCCAGACATGGATCGAGGATAGCGAAGACCGCTGACGACGCCAAGCAAGCGCGACTGTGAGGCACAGCGCGATCGCGACCCATGCGGCTTTGGCCCATGCCGCATCTCCTTCAACGTTGAAATCGACCTCCAGCGCGCGCTGCACGTAATCGCGGCGGGGCACACCGATCGCGACTCGAGGATCGGAAGGCACCAGCGCGTTGACGAGGTACACACTCAGCTGCGGAAGATGTCCGTTCGAGTAGGCGAGATGATGACGGCCGGCGCCCGTCGTCAGCGTCGCGGAACCGCGGATTCGAATCGTTCCCACTCCAGCCGCCATCGCCGCTGCATCAGGAAACTCGTGACCGTCGATACGGATCGGCACGCGGCGGCCATCGACGGAGAGCGTCACGGCTTCCACGACCCGGCGAACGTAATCGGCGCCTTCGGCGTCGGAGATGACCCCATTTCGATCGATATCGATCAGCACGGCAATCTGCGAGGCGATATCGGCACCAGGCGTCAGATTGATCTCGACCCGGAGACGCTCGCGCTCGATCCCGAGTCGGGTCGCTTGCAAGTACTCGTCGAGACGGTGCGCACTGGCGGGTGCGACCGTACCGGAGATGACAAGGACGAGGCCGAGCAGCAGACGAAGGCGTGGGGTCATCGGGTCGCGAGCTTCGCGCCGTAGTCGTTGGTCGGGTCGCGATAGATCGTGTGGATGTGATCGAGATCGCCCTGCTGCGGCGCGTACTCGATCACGACGGTCGGCCCCTGGATCCGGTAGTAGGCGAGACCGCCGTTTTCCGTCGCGCCGCTCCAGGCGAAGTAGGTCTTGGGCAGGTTGGATTTGAGCTCGGCCATCTTGGCGGTCGCCGCCTCGTCGTTGAGAATGCCCACCCATTCGCGCGCGATGTCGAGCAGCATCGCCTGTTGGTTGGCGTTCAGCGCCGTGCCGGTGATGCCTTCGGGCTGGATCACCTTGCCGTCTTCACCGGGCCCGAGCACGAGGTCGCGCACCTGGTAGGGGAGGATCGCCTGCTTGCGCTGTGCCGGGTCGAGTGTGCCCATCAGCGCAAACGCCTTGTCGTTCTCGTCGCCGAGCGGTCGAATCGTGCGACCGTTCAGCGTGTATCTCGCGGGCTGCGTCGCCGGAAGGCTGGGCGTCAGTACGCTCGAGCCGCCGACGACCGTGACGTTGATGGCGAGGTGATGGCCGCCGAATTGAATCAGCCACGGCGCCGTTGGCGATGGCGTGCCGAGCAGCGCCAGGTAGTACTCGTCAGCGCCGAAGTTGACTCCACCTCCGCCTTGCCGTCCACCGGTGCGGCCGCCACGCGCGTTCTTGAGCGCCTCGTCGGCGTTCATGATGTCGGTGACCTTCTGATAGCCCTCGCCGCTCAGCGCGGCGGCCACGAGCGCCATCGCGGCCGCTCGCTGCGGCGGCGTCAGGTCGCCGAGGCGCAGTCCGTTGCGCCGGAAGGCGCCCGTCGGAAGGTTGGACCATCCCGTCCGTTGCGGGCTGTTGAAGGCGAACGTCGCTTGAGTGCGCTGCGGGTCGGAGAGCGTCGCGAGCAATGTGTTCGCCGCGGCAACGACGCGCGCGGTTGTCCGACCGGCTGCCGCGCCTCGCTGCGACAGTTCGTAGGGTCCGCCGAGTTCGTGGGATCCGCCCAGTTCGTGGGGTCCGGCTTTAGCCGGACCACCTCCGCGCAGTGACGTCGCGAGGGCAGCGAGCGGAATCAGCAGTGCGATGGCGAATCTCATGGCGTAACAGTAGCACCAGGGGGAAATGGTAATGGGGTCGGGAGTCATTACGAACTACGTAAAATGACTCCCGACCCCATTACAATCTCGCGCATGACTCGACGATTCGTGGTCGCGGTGTCCTGCAGCCTCTGGGTGATCGCCGCGTCGGCGCAGCAGAGCGGCACGGTGAAGCCGCCGACCTTTCAGGTCGACCCGAGCTGGCCGGTCGTGCCGAACAACTGGGTACTCGGCGAAGTGTCATCGATTGCCGTGGACGGCCGCGATCACATCTGGGTGCTGCACCGGCCGCGTTCGATTCCCGCGGACAAACGCGCCAATGCGGCGCCGCCGGTGCTCGAATTCGACACGTCGGGAAAGCTGCTTGGCAGCTGGGGCGGCGACGGCAAAGGGTTCGACTGGCCCGAGCGCGAACACGGCATCACCGTCGATGCGAAGGGCTTCGTCTGGATCAGCGGCAACGGCGGATGGCCGAAGCCAACGGGTGCCGGCAGCGGCGACGACATGATTCTGAAGTTCACGCCACAGGGAAAGCTCGTGTTCCAGATCGGCAAGCGCGGACAGAGCACCGGCAACGCCGACATGACGAACGTGCATCAGCCCGCCGACGCGTTCGTGCACACCCCGACGAACGAGCTCTACGTCGCCGACGGCTACGGCAATCAGCGCGTCGTGGTGTTCGACGCCGGGTCGGGAAAGTTCAAGCGAACATGGGGGGCATTCGGCAACATGCCGCCCGCAGCGATGGCGCCCAACCCGGCGACGCCGCAGCCAAACCAGGGCGGACCCGATGGGCCGCCACAGTTCGGGCTGGTACACGCCGTGAAGGTCTCGAACGACGGCGTCGTCTACGTCGCCGATCGCACCAACAATCGCATCCAGACGTTCACGACGATGGGGAAGTTTCTCAAGCAGGTGCGTCTGGCGCAACAAGGCACGGTGAC